>Ga0180436_10003994_pt1 | contig 13396 bp, 10 predicted proteins | sample SS_ome_2_FD_132434 | JGI IMG/M metagenome (GOLD analysis project Ga0180436, IMG submission 132434) | Hypersaline lake sediment archaeal communities from the Salton Sea, California, USA - SS_3_S_2 metaG | ecosystem: Environmental > Aquatic > Non-marine Saline and Alkaline > Hypersaline >...
CGGAAGGCCCGGGTCGGCATCCTCCGATTCGATCTCCATCCGGCGGCATTCGTCATTCCCGAAGGCCCAGTTCCGACAGCCCTTCACGGCGGATTCGAACAACGGTGAATCGATCCACTCCGCATTAATGGACCAGCTGAGTCCGACGGCGCCCCGGGCGTTCGGGGGACCGGAGAAGAAGAGGAATCCGATCAGAATCGAGCCGTCGCAAACGATGCCCCAGAGGGTTTGCCACAAGTTGAAATCGTCCCCGGTTCCCGCCCAGTCCCCGGCCCGGAATCGGAGGGTCTCCAGGAAACCGGCGGTGAGGATGTAGGGCGCGAGTTCATAGCCGGTTTCCTCTTCGAAATCGGAAAGGCTCCGGTTGAGATCCCGGAGCTCCTCGGCCGAGAGCGGGTGAAGCAGCCCGTAGTCCAGAACCAGATCGTCGAACATGGTCGTCAGGCCATTCTGCTTCGGCGATCGGCCCTTGTAAAGCGTCGTCGGACCCCCTGTGTTGCGTTGGGCGCTCCGGCGCCGTAAAGTGAACCCACCACCATGGTGAAGTGCTTCGCGCTGGTTCTGTTGATGCTCTCGACCCAGTGTCCGGCCGCGGTTCCGGAACTCGATGTCGCCGTGGGTTTCGGGGATCGGTTTCGAGCGGGAACCGTCACGCCGGTGAGCGTGACGGTCACCAGCGCCGAGAGCCGCACGGAAGGGGAGCTGGTGCTGGTCTTCACGGCCGGCACGGCCTTGGAGCGGGGAACGACCTATACCGTACGCCGGGCGATTCGACTCAACGCCGGCGTGCCGGCGGTGTTCCGATATGCCCTGCCCCTGGAAGTGAGCAGCTATCCCCTTGAGGTTCGTTTGAACCAGGGGCTCCTCACGGCGGCGACCGCCGAAGTGGATCTCCGGCCGCTGAACACCGACCGTCCTCTGGTCGTCGGCCTGTCCCGGCGGCCGAGCCTGGATTCCGTGCTGCCGGTTCTCGGCGATCGGGCCGGACGCCCGGTGGAACTCTCCTATCCGCGATTCGAATACCTTCCGGAGGATGCCGCGGCATGGGCCGGAACGGAACTCGTGATATGGCACGACCTGCCTCCCGACGCCCTTGACGATCGTTCCGCCGACGCTTTGGCGCTCCAAATCGCGTCCGGAGGATCCTTGATTGTCATTCCCGGTCCCTGGTCGGTGGGCCGCTCATATCCGTCGGCCCTGGATCTGGGCCGGGTGGCGGTGCCGACCATCGGTCCGGATGGAACGGTACTCTATCCCCTGCTCGATCCCGGAGAGACGGCGCCGCCGGAGTCGGACGAGACGATCGTATCGCCGGTGTTCCAACGATTGGGCCGCGGCAGCGTGATCTATCTTCCCTTCGATCCGCTTTCGGCCCCGCCGGAGTCCCCGCCGCGAAGAATGTTCGAATCGGCCCTTGCCGAGGTGCCCCTCGGAGTGCGGCAGCCGCTGCCGACTCGCTTGGTGGACGGCGTGACGGAGGCCTTCTTTCATCTCCCGGGGCCGCTCCTGCCGCCGGTCGGTCGCCCTCTGGCGGTGGTGGGTACCTTCGGAATCCCGGCCGCGGGACTGCTCCTCTTCGGCCGCCGATCGACGTCGACCCGGTTCCGCTGGGTTCAAGTTCTCTCGATCCTGGTCTTGGCCGGAGCGGCCTCCGGTGCGGTCGTCTTCGGACTCGTCGCCGAATCGGAGGTTCCGGTGCAGCGCCGCCTCGAGTTGACCGTCGTCGACGGCGCCGGTCCGCCGATTCTCGTCGAACGCATCCGCCTCTTCTCACCGAACACCCGGAGCGTCGATGTCCCCCTCCCGCCGACGGGCATCGTCGCCTGGCGCGACGGAGAAGATCTCACGATTCGAATCGACGGCGAGGGCCGCCGTTTGGAAGCGGTGGGGCTGGAAGCCTGGCAGACACGTGATGTGGAGGTCTTCCGGAGTTCCGGCGTCGAGGATGTCGGTTCGCCCCCATGGACCGACGCCCTGCGGATCCGAGCCGACCAGGTGCGTCCCCTGCCGAATCCCGGAGTGTCGACGGACGATCCTCCCGAATCGGATTGGCCCGACGGTTTCGCCCGGAGAGTCGCCGAGATCCTGAGACCCGGAGAACAGATCGATCTGGCCCGCCGGGCGGGATCGAACGTCGCGATCCTTCTGGACCTGGGAGCGTCGCCGTGAAGGCCTCGTCCGTCCTGGATCGCGGTCTGCATCTCGTGTTCACCGATCCCCGTTCCCTCGGGTGGCACCTGGTCCTCCTGGCCATCGGTCCGGCGGCCCTGCTGATATCCTGGAGCGACGGCGGTTTGGCCGATTTCGTCCTTTCGGGCCGGGGACCTCGGGTCCTTGGGACGGCGACGCTGTTCACCGCTGTTTGGTTCGTGGCCACCGCCGGAGCCTGGTCTCTGGATCAGCTTCTCAAACGGCCGGGATACCCCTTCGTCCATTGGCTCCGGTACACCCGGGTCCGGGTCGGCTCCTACCTCGCCGGCCGGGCGCTGTTTCACCTGGTCCATACGCTGATTCTGGCCGCCTTGGCTCTTCCCGCCCTCCTCGCCGCCGGTGAGGGCTCCCTGATTCCCCCGAGCCAGGTCCTGGTTCTGACGGCGCTGTTGTCCTGGTACGCCTTCACTCTCAGGCTCGCCGCCGACGCCGGTCGCCGTCTGGACAAAGGAACCGGATCGCTGGGACTCCTCGTCTACATCCTGGTTGTCGTGGCGGTTCTGCTGGCGACCACCGCTTCGATTCCGGTGCTGAGCGCCGTCGTCGCCCTCCGGCGGCTGTCCGAAGCTGACGGACTGAATGGCGCCGTCCGAACCCTCGGACCGTCGATCCTGGCCCACGGTGGAATCGGGGTCGCCGGTCTGGCCCTTTCCTTTGCACGGATGCGGCAAGCCGCCGTGCGGGAACGGCGCCGATGACGGCCAACCGGTCCTTCGAAGCGGCGGCCCGAGGCTATGGGGCGGCCTATCGACGGGCCATGGTCCGCCGCAGTGCGGTGCGATGGGTTCCCGCCGGGGCCGTCCTGGCCGCCGTTCCGGGACTGGTGCCCGGTACCGAAGCGCCGGGATTCCTGGTCCTCTCCGCGGCCTTCTTGGTCCTGGCGCCCCTCGCCGCCGCCCTGGCGGCGATTCGACGGCACCGAGATCCGGCGCCGGCCCTTTCCTGGCTGGACCGAGAGATCGACGGCCGGCAGGAGATCCCGGCGGCCTGGGAATGGCGTCGCCGGGAGACTCCCCTGGCCGACCTGGTCCGTTCGTCCGGACTCCGGTTGCTGCGAAGCCGAGGACCCCAACCCCCGGTGCCGACGGCCGGTCCGGTGTCCATCCTCGTCGCGGTATTGAGTACCGGTCTTTTGGTCCTCCTGCTCATGGCGGGATTCTTCCTGAACGAACCTGAAGGCCAAACCTCAACCGAGGAACGGGGAGCGGAGCTGGAATCCTGGGCGGAGAGCTGGGCCCGATCCGATGACGGATCGGCCCAACGGGAAAACCGGGACCTGGCGGAGCGCATGGAAGAGCTCGGACGGAGGATGGCCGACGGGTCCATGGGGGAGCGCCGGTCCCAACGCGCTCTGAGGGAGCTCGAGGACGAGATCGCCGAACGTCGGGAGGCCCTCATTAGGGACGCCCTGGCCGACACATTGGTGGACGACCTGAACGTCGACCCGGACGTGGCCGAGATGTTCCGAGTCCGCCAGAAGCGCCTGCCGGCGGACGCCCTGGACGAACTCGGACGGGCCGCCGCCGGATCCGACAGCTTGTCCCGAATGGGCCGCGACCTTCTCGACGAGCTGCTGAACGATCCGAATCTCCGGGACCGCCGGGGCGATGGCACCCAGGAGCTCGGCGAGGAGCTCACCGAAACCCTGAAAGACGCCCTGGGCCTCGACGATCCCCGGTTCGACGAACTCGACCGGGCCGAAGAGCGCAGCCGAGCGGCCCGGGATGAAGAATCCGACCCCGAAGGGGACGACGGGGAGGCCGAAGCCCCGGGATCCGACCGACCGGCTCCATCCGGCACGGATTCCGCCCCGGGGGGCGCCGGCGAGGAATCCGCCGATCCGGACGGTCGGCAGCCCCTGGAGGAGGGCAGCGGCGGCAGCGGTCGGGGCAGCGCAGCGGTGGAGGACCGAACGGAGGCCGCCTCTTCGGTACCGGCCTTCCCGAAGCAGGATCGTCTCGACCTGCCCTCCGAATCCGACCGCAGCGGGAGCTGGCGAACGGTGATTCGGGCTTATGCCGAGGCCGACGAGCTGGCCGCCGCTCCCGACGCCGTCCCGACGGATGCTTGGCGGGAGGAGGCCGAGTCCGTGATCCGACGGGATGACATTCCCATGCAGACCCGGGACATCGTCCGGGATTATTTCCTGGCCCTGGAAGAAGGGCCGACAACGACCGGCGACGAGGAGAACATCAATGAATGAAGCGGAACTCGGATCCCTGGTGGAACGAGCCCGGGCCCTGAAAACCGAGATTCAGAAGGTCATGGTGGGACAGGATGCGGTGATCGACCAAGTGATGAGCTGCCTGTTCGCCGGCGGCCACGCCCTGCTCGAGGGGGTGCCGGGACTCGGCAAGACCTCTCTGATCCGGACGCTGGCCGAGTCCCTGGGTCTTCCGGCATCCCGCATCCAGTTCACTCCGGACCTGATGCCCGCCGACGTCATCGGGACCGACGTGCTGGTTCGGGACGACGAGGGCCGCACGGACGTGGTGTTCCGACGAGGCCCCCTGTTCGCCTCGGTGGTTCTGGCCGACGAGATCAATCGGGCGACGCCCAAGACCCAATCGGCCCTGCTGGAAGCCATGCAGGAACAGGCGGTGACCGTCGGGGGGACGCGCTACGTCCTGGACGAGCCCTTCATCGTCCTGGCCACCCAGAATCCCCTGGAAATGGAGGGCACATATCCCCTTCCCGAAGCCCAGATGGACCGCTTCCTCTTCAAGCTCATCCTCGAGTATCCCGACCGGCGGGACATGGCGGAAATCATGGACCGGACCACCGGCGAAGCGGTGCCCCGGGCTTCGGAAACCATGAGCCGAGAGGACGTCCTGGCCATCCGACAGGTGGTCCGGGAAATCGCCGTGCCCCAGGAGGTCCGGGACTACGCCATCGCCCTGGTGATGGCGTCCCATCCCGGCCGGGGGGGGACCGACGTTACCCGCTTCGTTCGCTACGGTGCCAGTCCGCGGGCGGCCCAGGCGCTTCTCCTGGGCGCCAAGACCCGGGCCTTCCTCGACGGCCGGGTGAACGCCGGATTCGACGACATCCGAACCGCCGCCCTTCCGGCGATGCGTCATCGTCTGATCCTGAGCTTCGAAGGCGAGGCCGAGGGGCAGACCACCGACATGGTGATCTCCGGGCTGCTGAAGGACGTGAAGCCTTGAACTCCCTCCTGGAACCGGATTTCCTCGAACGCCTCGACGGGCTGGCGCTGCTCGGGCGCCGGCGCCGGAGCGGGCGGACCGGCGAGCACCTGGCCTGGCGCCGGGGGACCAGCCTGGAATTCGAGGATTACCGGGACTACCAGGGCGGTGACGACATCCGGTATCTCGATTGGAACGTTCGCAACCGCCTCGGCCGCCTCGTGGTGAAGCGCTTCGCCGCCGAGGAAGACATGGTGGTTCATCTGCTTGTGGATGCGTCGGGCTCCATGGGCTTCGGTACGCCGTCGAAGCTCCACCTGGCCGTCCGCGTCGCCGCCTCCCTGGGCTATATCGCTTGGCGCCGCATGGACAAGGTCGCGCTGGCGGCTTTCACCGGCGATTTGGACCAGACTCTCGCTCCGGCGGGACGCCGGGGCGGACCCACGGAACTCTTCACCATTCTGTCCCGGATCCGACCCGGAGGCCCCACCCGTTTCAGCGACGCCCTGGCGGACTACGCCCTCTCCTCGTCCCGCCCGGGCCTGGCGGTGGTGGTCAGCGATCTTCTGGATCCCGCGGGATACCGTCGGGGTCTCGACGCCCTGCGGTACCGGCGCTTCGATATCCTGATGATCCACGTTCTCTGCGCCGAGGACCTCGAACCCCCGTCCCGGGGATCTCTGAACCTCGTCGATTCCGAGACCGGAGGCGGGCGTCGCGTCCGGCTCGACCGCAGCCTGGCCGAACGGTATCGAGCCGAGGCCGGATCCTTCATCGGTGAAGCGGAAACCTTCTGCCGCCGTCGGGGCATCGAGTACATCCGGGCCCGCAGCGAAGTGCCGTTCCAGGATCTGGTCCTGGCCTATCTCCGCCGGGGAGCCTTCCTCCGATGAGCTGGGATTTTCCCCTGTGGCTGATCAGCGGGATCTCCCTGCCGCTGATCGTCCTGCTCCATCTCCTGGCCCGCCGGCGCCGCACCGTCGTGGTTCCGTCTCTGCTGCTCTGGGAGCGCCTCCTGGAAAACGAACGGCGATCGGTGGTCCTCCGACGGATGATCGCCGACGCCCTGCTTCTCCTTCAGCTCCTCGCGGCGGCGCTCCTGGTTCTCACACTGGCGGGTCCCCGTCCGGCGGGAGGCGGCCGTCTCACCGGACCGACGGTGATGCTCATCGACGTGAGTGCCGGGATGTCGGCAGTCTCGGAAGACCAAAGCCGTCTGGAGGAGGCCCGGAGCCGGGCCCTGGACATGATCCGCCGCAAGGGGCGGGAGGTTCCGGTGATGATTCTGGCCGCCGGGAGGGACGTCGTGCCCCTGACGGAGTTCACGCCGTCCCGCCGGGACCTGAGGAGTGCCCTGGAAAGCCTCGAGCCCACCGACGAGGCCGGCGACGCCGCCCTGGCGCTGCGGACCGCCGAAGCCATGGCGGCGATCCACCCCGACGGTACGGTCCTGTTCTTCACCGACGGCGCCTTCGACGGAGATCCGACGCCGGGTCCGGGAACACGGATCCTCCCGGTGGGCCGGGTCCGGGAGAATTCCGGAATCACCGCTTTCTCCCTCCGCCGGCGCCCCGGCGGAGGAGCGGAACTCCTGGTGGTGCTGGACCATCATGGCCTCGCGCCCCGGGATCTTCAGGTGTCCGTCCGGTTGGACGGACGGGAACTCAGTTCGGAGACGGTTCGGGTCGTTCCGGATCAGCGGGCCACGCGAAGCTATGCGTGGAGCACCGATCGCAGCGGGGACCTGACTGTGGTAATCCGGGGAGAGGAGCCGGACGCCCTGTCGGCCGACGATGCCGTCTACGCGGTCTTGGACCCCTCCAACCGCTCCCGGGTGGCGCTCTTCACGCCGGACAACTGGTTTCTGGAAACCTTCCTGACCCGGCATCCGAACCTCGCCGTGGACGTCTTTCGCGGACCCGGGACATGGGATCCCGGCGACGGACCGTGGGATCTGGTCGTGGCCGACCGCGTCTTTCCCCCCGTCGACCCGGGAGGCGCTCTGCTGGCCGTCTATCCCTTCACGGACACCGAACCGCCGCCGCTGCCCCTCGATACCGCCGGAACCTTCACCGACGCCGATCCCGTCGCGTGGAATTCCCGGCACCCGGTGATGCGGAATGCGGATCTCAGCCGTGTGTCGATCCGCAGCGCCCAGGTTCTGGTCGGCGATCCCGGAACATCCGCCCTGGCCGAATCCCGAATCGGATCCCTGGTACTGGCGGGCGAAGAGGCGGATCGACGGTGGCTGGCCTTCGCCTTCGACCTCCTGGATTCCTCGCTGCCCCTCCGGACGGCCTTCCCGATCCTGATGGCCGATGCCCTGGAATGGCTGCTCCGGGACGACGTCGGCGGGTCCGCGGCGTTCCTTCGGGCGGGTGAGGAATGGAGGGCCGCCGCCGGCGTCCCGGTCGGGCCCGACGGGGCGACGAGTTCCGCCGAACGGCGCCTCCGCCGCGTCGGATTCTGGGCGGCCGACGGCCGCGACGGACCGGTCCGGATCGGAGTGAACCTCCTGGACGCCGGGGAAACCGACCTCCGGCCACGCTGGGAGCCGCGTCCGGATCCCGTCGCCGTCGGGACACCCGGTCGATCCTCCTCCCGGGAGCGGGGGAGCGCCCCGCGTCCGAATCTCCGTCCCCTGGCGGGCTGGCTCCTGGCGCTGGCCTGCGCCGCCCTCCTTGTCGAGTGGTTCCTCCAGGTGCGGAGTTGGAGGCGGCCGTGATCGACGTTCTCCGGCCCGGCTTCCTCGTTCTCCTCCTGTCGGTTCCGGCAACTCTCATCCTCCATCGCCGCCTTGCCGCGGGGGTTCATCGACCGGCGGCGATCCTTCGGGCCGTCGGCCTCGCAGCCCTCGTTCTGGCGGCGTCGGGACCCCGGATCTCGGCACCCTCGGATCGCGTGGATGCGGTTTTCGTGGTGGACGCTTCGGACAGCATGGGCCGCCGCGGCCAGGACGCGGCGATTTCGTCGATCAACGCCTTCCTTTCGGGTATGACTCAGGACGACACCGCCGGCCTGGTGACCGTCGCCGAGGCGGCGGCGGTCGAAGAATCCCCGCGACCCGGAGGAGCCCCCTTCGCGGCGGCGTCCCGCCACGACGGCTCCGAATCGAATCTCGCCGAGGGATTGTACGCCGCCGCCGGATTACTGGGGGGCGACGGCGAACGCCGTATCGTCGTGGTGAGCGACGGGAGGGACACAGGCGGCGGTCTGGACGACGCGTTACGATTCGTCCGGCGGACCGGAGTCACCGTCGACGTGCTCCCGGCCGGCGAAGCCTCCGGCGGCGAGACGCGCCTCCGGGAGCTGAGAGCACCCTCCCGGATACTCGAGGAGGAGGTCCACGAACTCTCCGCCGTCATCCAGGCCGACCAGGCTTCGGCGGTTCGCCTGGTGATCCTCCGGGACGGCGAGTCCATCGGAGAGGACCGTCGTCGGCTGCCCCCCGGGGTGAGCGTCCTCACCTGGGAGATGCCGGGAGTCGGACCGGGAACCGTGGTGTACGAAGTGCTGATGGATGCCGCCGTCGATCGGACCGTCGAAGATAATCGAGGATTGGCGGCGGTGGAGGTCCGGGGAGCTCCCCGAATCCTCTGGGCCGGACGGGGGGCGTCCGCGGTACCGGCGGCCCTGGAACTCCAGGGACTGACGGTGGATCGGGTCCGCCCCGGGGACATTCCGGACAGCATGGCCGGCTTGAGCCCGTGGGATGCCCTCATCCTGGACAACGTGTCATCCCGGGATCTCTCGCTGCGAACCCTGGCCCTCCTGGAGTCCTGGGTCCGCACCCGGGGCGGCGGGTTGATGATGGTGGGCGGCGATTCGTCCTTCGGCCTCGGCGGATACCAGGATACGCCGGTGGAGCGCGCCCTTCCGGTGAGCATGGATGCTCCATCGTCCCTGTACATTCCCAGTCTTTCGATGGTGATGGTAATCGACAAGTCCGGAAGCATGGGCGGCGACGCCGGAGGATCCAGCAAGCTGGACCTGGTGAAGGACGCGGTTCTCGCGGCCGTGGAGGTGCTCAATCCCCTGTACACCGTGGGACTGGTGGCCTTCGACGCCGACGTGGAATGGACCATTCCCATCACCGAAGCCGGGAATCGCCGGGACATTCAGGAACGATTGTCGGGACTCACCAGCGGAGGGGGAACCGTTCTCTATCCCGCCATCCGGCAGGCCTACGAGCGATTGGTCCAGTCTCCCGCGGCGGTTCGGCACCTGGTTGTTCTCTCGGACGGACTGGCGGAACCCGCCGATTTCGCCGCCCTGGCGGACGCCATCGCCCGGGACGGAATCACGGTGAGTACCGTCGCCGTCGGCAGCGATGCGGATTCCGAACTCATGGAAAGCCTGGCCGAACGGGGAGACGGACGCTACTGGTACGCCGAAGACGTCTCACAGGTTCCGCAGATCTTCGCCTCGGAATCGATGATCGTCTCCCAGGGCCTTGTGGTCGAAGAGACGATCTTCCCGGTTCCAGCCGATCCCGCGGAAGCCCTGGACGGCCTCGATCTCAACCTGCTGCCGCCGGTCCACGGCTATGTCATGACCTATCCCGACGCCGGGGCCGTCGAAGCGCTCCGGTCTCCCCGGGGACATCCGATTCTCGTCTACGGTCGCCACGGCCTGGGTCGATCGGTGGCCTTCACCTCGGATCTCCGCGGAGCCTGGGGCCGGGACTGGGTATCCTGGGAACAGTTCCCCCGATTCATCGCCCAGAGCGTTCGCTGGATGCGCCGGCGTCCCGGAGACTCCGAAGCGTCGCTGGAACTCCGGCCCGACGACGACGGTGTCGGCGTTGTTCTGGAATCCCGGGATCCCGGCGGCGCCTCCCGTACGGACCTCCGGCCCCAGGCTACGGTGATCGATCCGGATCAGGTCGAAGGACCCCTTCCCATGATTCAAACTCAACCGGGCCGCTACGAAGGACGGTTCCGCCCGGACCGCGACGGCGTATATCAGCTGATCGTTCAGGACACCGAGGCGGACCTTCTCCGGCAGGCGACCTGGACCAGGGCCTATTCGCCGGAACTGGCATCCGCCGGCCGGGACATGGAACGGCTGGCCGCCATCGCCCGGCTCGGCGACGGACGCTTGATGACCGGGGAGGAGGCCCCCCGGGACTGGTGGGCGGTCCGTCGGGAGAGACGCCGTACCGTCGTGGACCTCACCCCCTTCCTGGCTCTGGCGGCCCTGCTGCTTCTGCTGATGGACATCGCCGTTCGGGAGTCGGAGCACTGGCGCCCCTTGGGGGACCGGGACGAACCCGAGGGCGCCGGAGATCCCGAAGCCCTGATCCTCCGGGGGCTGGATGCCGATCGCCATACGCCGAAGGCCCGCCGAATGAGTCCCTCGGAAGCGGCGCGACTGCTCGCCGAGCGACGGGCTCGCCGGGAGGGCCGGAAGGATCTCTAGTCCCTTCCACCGCTCCGCTATGAGCCGTATTCCGATGAGGGGACCCAGGAACGGGATCATATCGATGCCGAACCGAAGATTCGGAAAAAAAGTAGGCATCCGATAGACGAAGAAGGGAGTATTTCCGTCTTCAGGGGCAGTATGACGGATTTGGAACGGACATATCGGGAGGAATCTCCCCGGCTCCTCAACTGGATCCGGTCCCGACTGGGTTCCCGGGATGATGCCGAGGACTTGCTTCAGGACGTGTTCACCCGGGCGGCCACCGCCCTGGACGCGGCCCGACCGGTGGACAACCTGGTCTCCTGGCTCTATGCGTCGGCACGGAACGCCGTCGTGGATACCTGGCGATCCCGGGATCGGCGCGAAGCGTCGGTCGACCCAGCGGACCTGGCGACCACTCCCGAATCGCTCGTTGCCGAATCCGTCGAACCCGGACCCCACGGGGCCTACCTGAAAACCCTGGCCATGGAGGCCCTGGAGGACGCCATCGGCGATCTTCCCCGGGCCCAGCGGGAGGTGTTTCTCCTCCAGGCCGTGGACGGGTACACCTTTGCCGAAACGGCGGAGCTCCTGGATATCTCGATCAACACCGCGATGTCCCGGAAACGCTACGCCGTGGCGAAGCTCAGGGAACGCCTCGGGGATTTCCACGATGTTCTGCAGCATGAGGAGGAAAGTTATGTGCGGTAAACATCACCACAGCCGAGTTCCCTGGCCCTTGAAGATGCTCGGGGCCCTCATCCTGATTCCCGGATTCCTGTTCCTGGGGACCTGGGTGACCTGGATGCTCTGGAATGCCCTGATGCCGACGCTCTTCGGCCTGACGGCGCTCACCTTCTGGCAGGCCATGGGCGTGCTGGTCCTGGCGAAGCTGCTCTTCGGCGGCCACGGCAAACCGGGCCATGGGTTTCCCCGGCGCCCGACCTTCCGGGATCGGGACGCGTGGCGGGACCACCTCCGGCAGCGCTTCGCCGAGAGCGCGGCCGCCGAGACCGGCGACCATCCGCTGGCCGACGAACCGGATGTCGAGGAGGCGGAACCCGGCGAACGGCCGGACTAAGCAGCCGTGAAAGAGCTCCCGGCGTCGGTCGCCCCGGCGTCGGCGAGGTGGCGAACCTCGCCCCAGAGCAGCAGGGTCCAGGTGCCGTCGATGAAGACGAAGCGGTTCACCGCCGCATTATAGAGGCTGTAGCGCCGGGGGCTGTCGTGGGGGATGCCCAGAGTTTCCCGGAAGAGGCTGTCGACAACGCCGCCGTGGGTCACCACCAGGATCCGCTGTCCGGAATGCCGGCCGGCAATGTCCGCCAGGGCCGATACGGCCCGCTCATGGCGCTGCCGGCGGCTTTCTCCCCCCCTGGGGACGTAATCCGCGTCCCCGCGATCGAGGCTGACGAAAAACCCGGGATCCCGATCCCGGGCGCCGTCCCGATCATGACCCTGCATCAAACCGTAATGCTGCTCCCGGAGACGATGGTCGGTGAGGAACCGTTTGCCGAGACGGTCGGCGATGATGGTGGCCGTCCGGCGGGCCCGTCCCAAATCGCTGGAATAGAACGCGTCGAAGGACTCCTTCACCAGCGCTTCCGCCGCCGCCCGGGCCTGGGCCAGCCCCCGGGGAGTGAGGGGACTGTCCGCATGGCCCTGGTAGCGGCCGCTGCGGTTCCATTCGGTTTCGCCGTGCCGGATGAGCACCAGAGTCGACTCACGGTTCATGCGCGTGCCTCGCCAAGCAAGATGGAAATTCGATCCTACAACGGCGGAAGCCCGCCGTCGAGAATCAATTCGGTTTTTTCGCCGGGAGCCGTTACCAGATCTCCTTGCCCTTCTTCAACTCTCGTGAAAACCGGGCGATCTTCATCCATCGATCCATGTAGTCCCGTCGGGCCTTCTCGTCCCGCCGGGTTTCGAGCCACGCCAGTTCCCTGCGGAGTTCCAGCCAGCTTTCGAATCGCTCCGGATCGATATCTCCGCTCTCCAGGGCCCCGCGAACGGCGCATCCGGGCTCGCTGTCGTGCCGGCAGTCCCGGAAGCGGCAGTCCGCGGCAAAGGCCTCGATTTCCGGGAACGCCGCGTCTGCCGAGTCCGCTTCTCCCCAGAGCTGGAGTTCCCTCAATCCGGGTGTATCCAACAGGAGGCATCCGTCCTCCAGTCTGTGGAGCTCTCTCCGGGTGGTGGTATGGCGGCCTCGGGAATCCGATTCCCGAACCTCTCCGGCCTCGGCGAGACGGCGGCCGGCCACCGCGTTGATGATCGAGGATTTTCCGGCGCCCGACGGGCCGACGAAGGCTCCGGTTTCCCGCGGAGCCAGCAAGGCTCTCACCTCGTCCAACCCGGTGCCGGCGGCCGCGCTGCAGAGCCGTACGTCCACCCCCGGCGCCGCGGCTTCGGCGTCCAGGAGGTCGGCCTCGGGATCCTCGGCCAGGTCGGATTTGTTGAGAACCACCGCCGGACGGCAGCCGGATTCCCAGGCCATGGCGACGTAGCGTTCCAGGCCCCGGGGGGTGAAGCCCCGTCCGGAACCCAGGGCCTGCACGACGAAGAGCACATCCACGTTCGCCGCCATGACCTGTTCCTCGGCGGCTTCGCCGGCCACCTTTCGGGAGATCCTGGTTGTC
>Ga0180436_10003995_pt1 | contig 13394 bp, 10 predicted proteins | sample SS_ome_2_FD_132434 | JGI IMG/M metagenome (GOLD analysis project Ga0180436, IMG submission 132434) | Hypersaline lake sediment archaeal communities from the Salton Sea, California, USA - SS_3_S_2 metaG | ecosystem: Environmental > Aquatic > Non-marine Saline and Alkaline > Hypersaline >...
AAGCATTTTAGAAGTACAAGGCTTAAGTTTCATTCTCGATCAAACAGGCCGTTTTTTGGGCCGGCGGCTGGGCTGACTCCTGTCTCCTGTTTCCTGTTTCCTATTTCCAATCAATGGAGGGCTTGCGATAATTTAAACAAGGGCAAAATAATCGACGACACAATCACCCCCACAATACCCCCCATCACAATCAAGGCAATTGGCTCGATCAGGGAGGCAACTTTCTTCAATTCCTGTTCGATTTCCATATCGTAAAACCGCACCAGTCGCATGAGCACCTCGGGCAGCTTACCGGCCTCTTCGCCGATGGCCACCATTTGCTTCACGGTCTGGGGAATATAGGCATAGGTGGCAAAAGGCTGGGAAAAACGGCCGCCCTGATCGATGTGTGTGCGAATGCGCTCCACAAAGCGGCGGTAATATTGATTCCAGATGGTGGGGCGGGTTACGTCCATGGCCTCCAAAAGGGGTACATGGCTATCCATGAGGTACCCCAGGGTCCGCAGCATCTCGCAGGTGTAGATTTTATTGGCCAAACCGGATATGAGTGGGCCGCTAATCAACAGCCAGTCCAATATAAGCCGTCCCCGCCTGCTTTTGACAAACAACATACCCCCAAAAACAATTCCGATACAGCCCAGGATATAGACCCACCAATACACCCGCAAAGAGTCACTGGCCGCCATCAGAAATCGGGTAGACAGAGGCAATAAGTCTTCTTTGCCCTCGAAGAATGCCGTAAATTTTGGCAACACCGCCACCAGCACAAACACCACCACGATCAGGCCAAACAGCATCAGAACGCCCGGATAGGTCAGAGCTGAGCGCAACTGGGTCATGACGGCCTGACGTTTTTCCTGCATTTCCACCACCCGGTCCAGAATTTTCTTCAAAAAGCCGCCGGCCTCTCCGGCCCGGATCATGCTGACCGTCTGCTTGTTAAATATTTTGGGATGACCCTGCATAGCTTCCGACAACTGGCGTCCGGCTTCAATCCGCCCCGCCATTTCTGAGATTGCAGCCTTGAAGGACGCATTTTGAACTTCCTCGGCCACAGACTTTAAAGCCACGGTCAACGGTGTCCCGATTTCCAGCATCAAGGCTAACTGGGTATTGAAAAACATCACCTCCTTGGCCGTGGCTTGTTTTTTAAACCGCTCCAGGAAATTACCGGACGAAATTCGTTGCTGTGGCTTTTTCACTCTGGAACTGGAGAGTGCTGCCGTGCTCGCTGCGCCATTTGTATTAAAATTGAGAGCCATAACTTGCCGCCGTTGCCATTTTATTTATTTATATTGAACATTTAATCCGAACTCTAATTATTGACCGCGGGCACCATTTTGGATACTGGATGCCAGATGCTGGATACTGGCTTCTAGTTGCTTCAACATCCAATCCGAAGCTCGCGACTCGCTACCCGATTCTGAATTCTCTTATGAAACTTCATGAGTTTCATTCTCGATCAAACAGGCCGTTTTTTGGGCCGGGGGCTGGGCTGACTTCTGACTTCTGGCTTCTGGTTGCTGGTTGCTGGATACTGGCAAGCAGCTTTTAGCGACCAGCGACAAGCCATGTGCGGCTATCAGCTAAATGCTTTGTGGATCCCCGATTCCTCGGGGATGACAACCGGAGAACTGCAGCTACCAGCTATCAGCTTTAAGCCTTAAGCAGCTGTGGCTTATACCTGACCACTGATCGCTGATCGCTTCACTTGCTTATACCTGCGCCCTTCACTCCTTCGATGTTGGACGTTGGACGTTCGATGTTCGATGTTAAATCAGTTAAAGCAGCTGTGGCTTATACCTGACCGCTGATCGCTGATCGCTTCACTTGCTTATACCTGCGCCCTTCACTCCTTCGATGTTGGACGTTGGACGTTCGATGTTCGATGTTAAATCAGTTAAAGCAGCTGTGGCTGATACCTGCCTGCTGACCGCTTACTGTTTAAACCAACGACCGCGCCTTCTTCACATCACCCACCAGCTCGATATTGCCGCAATCCAGGCACATGAACCCTTTGATCGCCAGATCGGCTGTTTGCAGGGAAAAAAAACTAACGCTATCCGGCCGGAAATAAACCCTTCCGGAAGACTGGGCCTTGCCCGCAGCCATTTTTTTACTGCCACATCGCATACACGTTTTCTGATTGGTCATATCTTTTGTCTCACTTTCTATATTTGAATTCTCCAATTTGGAATTCCACCTGATCCCTTTTTTGTTGGAAATGACACCCGAAAGCTAAAATGCTTGGAAGCTGGGATGCCAGGACGCTGGGATGCTGTTTTCAGCTATGAGTTATCAGCCACAGCCGCTGACCGCTCACACCTCACTGCTTACTGCCCTTACCGTCATTCCCGCGAAGGCGGGAATCCAGGTAAGGCGAATAGCTTTCTGCCAAAGGCTGATACTGGATCCCCTTCCCCTTTTTCAAGGGGACAAGCTTTCATGGGGATGACAAAACCGATATCCACTTTACTGTCTTAACTTAAGCCGTCTAACTCTTCCTGTCATGCCGGACCCCCGATCAGGTCGGGGACAGGCTTGATCCGGCATCCAGTTAAAACTCTCAGCATTGAGCCATAAGCAGCTGACAGCTTATACCTTACAGCTTACAGCTCATTTGAATTCCATCAGCTTGCAACGCTGGTGTAATTCAAATATCCAGTGACGACACCCGATGCACCTCCTCAAGCGTGGTCTGGTGATCGATCACCTTTTGATAACCCGCCGCCTTCAGACCACGGTAGCCGTTGGTTTGGCAATGCTGTCGAATTTCGTCGATGGTGGGATTCTCCAGGATGGTTGCCTGCAATTCTGCATCCATGGTCAACAGCTCATGGATGCCGGTTCGTCCTTTATATCCCGAATCATAGCATGACCGGCAGCCCTCACCGCGGTATAACTTTTGGGCCTTTTTTGACGCGATCCCCAGAGCTTTCATTTCAACTTCCGTGGGATAGTAGGCGGCCTTGCAATCCGGGCAAATGGTCCGCACCAGGCGCTGTGATAAAGACGCCAGCAGGGATGAGGACAACAGATAGGGTTCAATCCCCATCTCCAGCAGCCGTGTGATGGAACTGGGACTGTCATTGGTATGCAAAGTCGAAAGCACCAGATGACCGGTCAAGGAAGCCTGTATGGCGATCTCGGCCGTCTCCCGGTCACGAATCTCACCCACCATGATCACGTCCGGGTCCTGCCGCAGTGCATGCCGGATAAAGGTGGCAAATTTGAGGCCGATGGCCGCATTGACCTGATTTTGATTGATATTGGGTATCTGATATTCCACCGGATCTTCCACGGTGATGATATTGCGCTCGGGGGTGTTGAGTAGCGATATGCCTGAATACAGGGTTGTGGTTTTACCGCTGCCGGTGGGCCCGCAAACCAGGATCAGGCCATGGGAAGACCGCACAAGTGCTTTGAAAGATTCCAGCAAATCAGCATCGAAGCCGAGATTGTTCAGATCCAGAATAGCCTGGCTGCGGTCGAGGATCCGCATGACCACCTTTTCGCCATATACACCCGGCATGGATGAAAACCGCAAGTCCACTGTTTTACCGTCGGCCACCACCTGGATACGCCCGTCCTGGGGTAGACGCCTTTCGGCAATGTTGAGTTTAGACATGACCTTAAGCCTGGAAACAACGGCAGGATGGAACTCGATCTTCTGGGGACGCTGTTCATATAAAATACCATCCACCCGTACCCGCACGCGTAATCGATCTTCCTGGGGTTCGATATGGATATCGCTGGCACCGTCGCGAATAGCGCGCAGCAGAATCAGGTTTGTCAGGTTGACAATGGGGCTGTCCTCGGCCATTTCGGCCAGTTCGGCAATTTCGGCCTCGGTGCGTCCTTCCACCACATCGATGCTGGACTCATCCGCGCTGGACATGAGTTCGTCGATGCTGGCGTCCCCCTGATAGGCCTGGGGAATGGCCTCCAGAATATCTTCGGAACGACAGATAACCGGCTGCACTTCCAGGTTGGTTATTTTTCGAACCTCATCAAAGATATAGAAACCATAGGGATCCGACGTTGCCAGGGTGATCACCCCGTTGACCACAAACATGGGCAATACCTGGTAATGCAGGGCCTTTTCCTTGGGTAGGATTTGGACAATTTTGGGATCCACCAAACCTTTGCGGAGCCAGACATGCGGAATCCCCATCTGCTCACCCAAGGCCTTGGAAAGTTCCTCCTTGGTTAGGATACCCTCATCGATCAGCAGTTGCCCCAGGGGTTTACCGGTTTCTTTCTGCAGACGCAGCAAACGGGTCAATTTTTCCGGTTCGATCTTACCGCCTTGAACCAGAATTTCCCCTAGCTTCCTTCTTTTTTTGATGATGCGCGTCATGTTCTTTTGTGAGCGATGGCTTCGTTGATATCTTTGTAAACAAACAGGATGTTAATAATGCGGGTGGCCAGGAGAATATCCCGGCAAACCTCGTTTAAACCGGCAATTTTGAGCGCACCGCCTATCTGCATCAAGGTATCATGTATTTCTATCAGTAATTCCAGAGCCGCGCTGTCCAGGTGTTCCACCTTTTTCAAATCCAGAATGATCTCTGTGTGACCGGCCTCTATCTTCTTTTTGAGTTTCTTTTTCAGGTCGGCACAATTTTCCCAGGTAATCGACTGTTTCAGGGCCAGGGCAGCCCGTCCATCGATGGTCACACCTTTGATGGGATCTCCGCCGTTGGGCTGGTGTTTAGTTAGCATAGCTCACCTCTTCCAGCAGATAGCCGGTTTCATCGATGATTTGCGTAAAAACCGTCACGATTTCCGGGTCCAACTGACTGCCGGCCACTTCCTTAACAATGGCCAAGGCTTTGTAATACGATTTTGCCGACCGATAGGACCGGGTGGAACTGATAGCATCAAAGGTATCGGCCACGGCGATAATACGGGCTGCAAGTGGAATCTGCTCGCCAGCCAATCTGCTGGGGTAGCCCTTACCGTCAAAACGCTCATGGTGATGCAGAATACCGGGCAGCGAATAACCCAATTGTTCCACCGGCTTGAGGATTTCGAACCCTTTGGCCGGATGATCTTTAATGACTTCATATTCCTCATCCGTCAGACTGCCGGGTTTGTTCAGAATGCTTTCCGGGATACCGATTTTGCCGATATCGTGTAAAATGGAGGCCCAGCGTAAGGCATCGAGCTCTTTGCCCGTCAGGCCCAACTTTTTGCCCATTTGCATGCTGAACCTGGAAACCCGCTCGGAATGACCCCGGGTGTAGACATCCTTGGCCTCGATTGCGAAAACCAGCGACTTGACCATATTGATGATAAACAGTTCCAGGTCATGATACAGATTGGTATTGGCAATCACCACACTTAGCTGTTCGGCCAGGCTTACCAGGAGCTGCAGTTCACCCTGGCGAAAAATTTCATTCATGTTGAAAGAGACCAGCCCCAGCCAGCCGTAGAAGCCTTCTTCATGTTCGATCCGAACGGTCAAAAAGCGATACTCGGTCGGAGATAATGGCCCGTAGGTCGGATTTGAACTAGAACGATTCACAATGTAATATTTGTCTTCGGCGGTAAGCACCTCCGCGGGTATGGAATCGATCAGCTTCTGGTAGAATTCCATATGGTTTCGGTAGCGCGTGTTCAAATGCTGCTGCGCAACCAATGTGTTGTATTGCGGTTTATCCGGAAAGATTGCAAAGGCCGCGTCCGCGCGCAGATTGATCAGCAGGCTATTGATCAAGCCTTCCAGCATTGAGCTGGAAAATTTCAGGGTCTTGATCTGCGATGCAATTTTGCCGTAAAGAAAAAGATCTTCAAAAGACTGGTCCAATTCTTCGGCCAGATCATTGACCTCTTCCCGTGCCTCCCAGCTGTCCTGAAGCAATTTTGCCAGACTACCCAGAAATTTTTCCATCTCCATGGTCTGCCGCCAAATGCAGGGATCATCGGATGCCTCTGCTGCTTGGGGACGGGACGCGACTTTATAGGCAATCAGTGCGCCAAATGGTCCTTTACCATTGGTGAGCGGATACCCGCTCATGAAATGCCGGCCGGCAAACAGATCATGGTGATAGCGGTTTTCCTTCAATACTGTCGCGGACAGCCCCCGAATAGCCTGGGTAAAGGCGGGATCTTCAGCATGCTGATCCGGATCGGGATACAACATCTGCCCGTTCAAATCCCACACCTGATAGTGCAGATGGCTGATGGGTGTCAGATTCGTTAAAAAATCTTGTAGCTCGGTCAATTCCATTAGTTTGGTTCTCCGCGATATGATTGAATTATATGTAATATCTCCATTGGACTGAACGGTTTTTCCAGCAATATGGTGTCTTGCAGCTCCTGGATCCAGATATTATCCTGCGGATCAATTCGGGCGGTTACCACGATGGTCAGAAACGTTTTTTCCTTTTTAAGCGGATTGGTTAGGATACAAAGCGTTTTGCCATCCATAATCGGCATGTTGATGTCCGTTATAACCACATCCGGACGGTTTTCCTGAATCAGATCCAAGGCTTCCTGCCCGTTTTTGGCCATCATGACCTGCATACCCTTATTCTTAAGTTTTACTTCCAAAACACGACGGATATGCACCTCATCGTCCACGATAAGCGCTGTTTTAGTCGTCAATGTAATATTCCTCCATGGGAATGCTGATGATAAAATAGGTGCCTTTACCGAGTTCACTTTTCACATCGATTCTGCCACCGTGCAGATTGATAATTTCCGAGGCAATGCATAATCCCAACCCGGTTCCTTGATTATCCTGTACTTTGGGATTGGACGAGCGGTAGAATTTATCGAAAATGTGGTCCAGATCCTCCTGGGACATGCCGTAGCCGGTGTCACTGATATCAAAAATGATATTGCCGCCCTCCTTCCGCATTCCGAAGTCGATCACACCCTTTTGGGGGGTGTATTTGACGGCATTGCCGAGGATGTTGATGATGGCCCCCTTCAGAAGCTCTTTATCTCCCATGAACACCGGGAAATTGTCCGGTGCGTGACGCTCGATGGCGATCCCTTTTTTCTTGGCGCTGCCTTCAACCGAAACAAGACAATCCGTAAATAGCGAATCAGATTTGACGATATCCTTATTTAAGGTAAGGCTACCCATCTCGATCCTGGAGAGGCTCAGTAAATCTTTGATCAGGCGTGTAAGCCGCTTGGTCTCTTTATTTATGGTATTGAAAAATTCTTTTTGGGTTTCCAGGTCTTCGATCTCACCCTCCATCAGCATTTCGCTGTAAGACTGGATCGTCGTCAAGGGTGTCATGAGTTCATGCGACAGATGCGCCACGAAAGCAACGGTACTTTTTTCGGCATTTTTCTGGGTGGTAATATTGTTGAAGGTTATCAGGCTACCCGAAGATTGGTCGTCCGCACCGGTTAAAGCCATGCTGGTTATGGAAAACACGTCTGTCTCCGAAAGCTCCGATAGGGAAAGCTCCACGTGATTTTGAGTGCGCAATTGCTCCATATTCTCTTGTTGCGATATAAACCGCACCAGGTCAGAATTTGAGAAGACATCCTCAAAGGGTCGATCGATCATGTCGCGGCGCGTTTTGCCCAAATGCATCAGCAGGTAATCATTGATATGAACGACGCAGCCCTGAATATCGATAATCATGATGCCGTAATTAATGGTATTGAGGATGTCCACAATCTGTCTCTTTTCATATTTGACCACACCCACCTGGGAGGCCAAGCCCTTGTTGTTGCCCTCAATTTTATTGAGTTGCTTTTTTAATCGCACCAGGGCCACCTGAAAATCTTTGATCATACCGTCGATGCTGCCGATGCCAAATACGCGGGTTAAATCTTTTTTGGTATTGCGCTGTGCGGATTGCGGTACCAGCCGGGAGACGGTTCCCCGTAACGGCTTAACCGCCTGGAGGATGCCGTATTGAAAGATGATGACAGCTGCAGTAATAAAAAAGAACAGCATCCCCAACAGGCTGATTCTCTCTTTGGTAAAGATGGAAAGCGGTTCCAGCATCAGTCCTATTTTGACGCTGCCGGCCCGCTCTCCATTTTCGAATATTGGCTTGGAGAATTCATAGATGCGGGCACCGCTATCTCCAACTTCAATGGGCGAAAACACCAGCCCGGCGGCCTTCACCGGATTTGATCCTTGCTGGTTGCGGACAGCCATATCAGCCTGGGGTAACGTGAAAGACACCAATGTGACCCCAGACCGGTCGACAATATGACAGTAGGCCAGGCCTTCCTTGGTGGAATATTCCATCAAGGTTCTCACAAAGAAATCATGTTCCTTTTCAAAGGTTGACAGAGGTTGTAAGGCAATCAGGCTGACCAGGTGGTTGCCTTTGGCATAGATTTCCTGGATCCGCTCCTTTTCTTCGGTCCTGAGCTGAAAATTGATCATGATAAACAGGCCCGAAAAAATCAGTAATATGAGAAAAAAATTGATGGCTTTTGTTTTTAGCACTTCGATGTTCCCCTTCACTTGAATCATACCTTGCCGCGGATATTTTACCTGCCCCATGCCGAATGGATCAGGTGCTACTTACGTTGGTTATTATCGCTTATACACCATCCAGGTCACATGTAACCAACACCGGCTTCGGTGTTCCCATAAAGGTGATTCCACAATCTGGTTCAGACCACCAAAAACGCATGACCGCATGTGGATGCACCGTGCTATTGTTCTATATCGGACAATGCACCAATTTCTTTAGTTTTTTCTATTAAAATAAAATCGCCCCACGATTATATCTTGACAAACTATAATTTGAATTCGGCGACGCCGTGGTTATCCACCTTATTTCTGGCGTGACATCGTGCCGAAGCAATTAACTATTTTTTTGGCACTCATCCAAGGGCAAGCCCGTGGTCTTCTGCGAAGGCAGATAAAATCGCTCCACGATTATATTTTATAAACTATAATCTTAATTCGGCGTAACTTGCTGCACGGAATGAATTCGATGCGTTCAACGATTTTATTTTTTCTAAAGATTTATGAAATTTGGCCGATATAATTAACGCAAACCCGAGGGTGATAGAAGGAGAATGCTTTGAACGAGCGTAACAGAACCAAATTGACCACCATGGAGGTTCTCACGATCATATTTGTTTCGTTGATCTGTACCATCATTATGGATCATCTGGATGCATATGAACGTCTGCAACTTTTCATTATCGAAAACAACATTTCTGTATTTGATGAGTTTATTGTTTTCTTTCCAGCGTTCATTGCCATGGGGTTCATCCTTTTTTCAACCAAGCACGTGCAGGAGCTGGGCTTGGAGGTTGAGCGCAGACAGAAAGCCGAAGCAGACTTGGTCGAAAGTGAAAGAAAATACCGCCAACTTAGCATCACAGACGGTCTCACCGGACTTTACAACCAACGGCATTTCTATCACCGCCTGGAAGCCGAAATCGATCGGGCCCAACGTTATTATAAATCCTTGACCATTCTGTTAATGGACGTGGATGACTTTAAGCTGTTCAACGATACATATGGTCATCTGGATGGGGACAAGGTTCTCAAAGAAATCGGGCGTATTGTTCATACCTTTATACGTAGTTCGGATTCGGCCTTCCGCTATGGCGGCGAGGAATTCGTCGTCGTCATGCCCGAAACCAATGGCAGCAGCGCTCATAAAGTGGCCGAGAGAATTAGGCAGGGCTTCAAACAGCATGTTTTCATCACCCATAATAAATCACCCGAACAATTAACCCTGAGTTTGGGTCTGGCCGAATATATTACCGGTGAAGATGCCCGCACCCTGGTAAAACGCGCCGATTTCAACATGTACTGCGCCAAGAAAAAGGGCAAAGATCAAATCTGTTATTCCAACCAAAATCCCGACCTCAAACAAGCCATCGGCTTTTAGGGACGTAGTTAAGTTTTAAAGTTAATTCTTGTATGCATCCCTTTCCGGTGATATGTCTCGGACATGCCAAGACAATCTCGTTTAGACTTTCCAGGTGCCTTGCATCATATCATGGCAAGGGGTATCGAAAAGCGCCTCATATTTATAAATGATGCCGACAGAGCCAAATTCCTTGAACGCTTGGGTGAATTGGTTCAGGATACCCAAACACCATGCCTGGCCTGGGCACTTTTGCCCAACCATTTTCACTTACTACTAAAAACCGATCAAACCCCAATTTCGACTTTCATGCGACGGTTGATGACCGGACATGCCACCTGGTTTAATACCCGGCATCAACGATCGGGCCATCTATTTCAAAACCGATTTAAATCCATCTTGTGCCAAGAAGATACGTATCTGTTGGAACTTGTCCGGTATATTCATCTCAATCCACTGCGAGCTCGGCAGGTAAAGGATTATGCTGAATTGTGCCAATATCCATATTGCGGCCACAGCGTTATATTGGGGAATAGTAAGCTTGATTGGCAACAAACGGCCGCTGTTCTGACCCTTTTTGATAAAAAACCCTCCACAGCCAGACGCCGTTACAGCCAGTTTGTGCAAAAAGGAATTGCCCAGGGAAATCGATCAGATCTGAATGGCGGGGGACTGATTCGCAGTGTAGGCGGTTGGACGGTTTTAAAAACCATGCGACGGGCGAACGCTTACCAAAGAAGCGATGAAAGGATTCTGGGTGATGGCGACTTTGTGAAATCCACTTTACATGCGTACGATCAGTCTTTCGAAAAAAAGTATCTCTTAAAATCGAAGGGCTATACCCTGGATGATGTCGTGAACAGGGTCTCTGAAACATTGAATGTAAAGCCTCAAGTCGTATGGGCAAACGGCAAGCACCGGAAGACGGTCGAAGCGCGGAGCCTCATGTGCTATTGGGCTGTCCGAGAACTGGGCTTGAGTATGACGGAAATTGCTCGGAAATTGGACATCTCCGTGGCAGCCATTAGTTACTCTGTCACCAGGGGAGCTAAGATCGCCGCAATAAAGAATTTATCATTGACAGATTTAAAAAACTTTAAAACTTAACTACGTCCCTAATTTTATGGCTTGCACTTGGCGTAAGCGTTCCTATCTTTTCTGAGTTAACGATAACGAACAATCCAAGCTACCAGCTAAAAGCCATTGGCTATTAGCCGGCTTGTACAAATTTCGTGAGGTTTATGATGCTGAAACTGAAAACCCTTGATCTGCACAAAGAACCAATTTCTACGCTGGCCGTCCCGGTATGTGAAGATAAAAACATTCACGCAGGAATGTTGTCCAAGCTGGTAGCCCAAGCCAAAAAGATAGAAGAATTCAACGGCAAACAAAGTGAATCGCTTACCTTGTACCAGCCCACTGGCACCCAGGCCGAACGGGTGCTATTTATCGGTCTGGGAAAACACGCCGATCTCGATCTTGAAAAACTGCGCTCGTTTGCAGGTCAGGCGGTCACCACCGGCATTAAAAACGGCCTCAAAGAGATCGTAATAGCGGCTCCGGATCCCAAGAAAATTAGCCTTCTTGAAAAAGATGTCGTGGCGGCCCTGCTGGAAGGTGCCTGTCTGGCCAACCACGTATTTGACCGTTACAAAAAGGAAAAGAAGCTTAAACCGCTGAAAAACATATTTCTGCAAATAAGCGCCGCTAGTGCCAGAAAACTATCCAGACTGCCCAAACGGATTCAAACCATCTGCCAAGGAACGCTTCTGGCCAGAGATTGGATCAGCACGCCTTCCAACGATAAAACGCCAGCCCAACTGTCGCGGACCTTTGTCAATCTGGCCCGCAAGGCGCAACTGAAAACCAGCGTTTTAAATCCCAAACAACTTCAACAGGGTAAATTCGGCGCTTTACTGGCCGTAGCGGCCGGCAGTGACAATTTACCTCGCCTGGCGACCCTGGAGTATGCTCCCAAAAATTGGAAAAAAACCATTGTTCTGGTGGGCAAAGGGGTCACTTTCGATTCCGGCGGTATCAACCTGAAACCCACTGGCGGACTGGCGGATATGAAAATTGATATGTCCGGCGCTGCAGCCGTGGCGGCGACGCTATTGACGGTGGCCAAACTCAAACCGCGGGCGCGCGTGGTCGGCATGATGCCACTGGTGGAAAACATGGTAAGCGGACGGGCCACACGACCCGGTGACATTATCAAGAGCTATGCCGGAAAAACCGTCGAAATCGGTAATACCGACGCCGAAGGCCGGCTGATCCTGATTGATGCCATGGCCTATGCCATGAAGAAATATAAACCGGATGTGATGGTGGACATCGCCACCCTGACAGGTGCCTGTGTGGTGGCACTGGGTGAAAAAATAGCCGGCCTGTTTACCCGCGACGACGCGCTGGCGGAAACCCTGTTGTCCGCCGGTGAGAAGACCCATGAGCGCCTGTGGCGGATGCCCCTGCCCGCTGATTACCTTGAACTCATGAAAAGCGAGTTTGCCGACCTCAACAATATGAGCAGCACCCGCTGGGGCGGCGCCATCACCGCAGCCCTGTTCCTGTCCGAATTTACCGAAGGCACGCGCTGGGCGCATGTGGACATTGCTGGACCCGCTTACCAGAAAAAAGCCAGCGACTACTGCCCGGCCGGGGGTACGGGATTTGGCGTAAGGTTGTTTTGTGACCTTATTGATAATTTGGATTAGTGTTTGTTGGCTTCAGTGGGTTTGTTGAGTTTATTGGGTTGCTAATTGCTGGGAAGCTGGGATGAAATTTTGAAGCTCGAATACAGCAATCGGCTATGGGCTGATTCTGGATCCCCGATTCCTCGGGGATGACAAACGGTAAACAACAGCTTTCACCGATAAGCCACAAGCCACAGCCGCTGAAGGTTCACACTTGGCTCTTGATTGCTTCACTTGCCCTTCCCGTCATTCCCATGGAAGCGTGTTCCCTCGGAGGAGGAGACGGAAACACAACCAAAGCTGTCAACCCTCTCCGTCATGCCGGACGTGATCCGGCATCCAGTAAAAATCAGTCAGCTATTAGCAAATGGCTGCTACTGGATTCCCTTTTCCAAGAAAATGACGGGAAGGGTAAAAGGCGGCTCCTACGGTCGTAAAACGCTTTAAGGGTGACAAGCGCAGAATGCTGTCTAGACGTTTAGAGGAGAGAATTCTGGGAAGCCAGGATGCATTTTATTAACCCGAATAATGAATATCGAACATGGAATAACGAATATCGAAGTTTGCGGATAGCACTAAGCAAGACTTCGTCATTTAAAATTCTGCATTTTAGCGGCGACGCCGCATCATATAACATTTTGGAACAAAATGTTATTCTGGATCCTGTTCTTTGATATAGGATTGACAAACCCGAATCGATGATGATATTGTAATACGCAAACAATATCGATAAAGTATTTATCATGCAAACAGTCACAGTATCACCCAAATATCAGGTCGTTATACCAAAGGTCATCCGCAAGGCTATGCAGCTCCGTCCTGGCCAAAAATTAATAATCATCGAGTACGATGGGCGAATTGAATTAATTCCAGACAAAGA
>Ga0180436_10003998_pt1 | contig 13391 bp, 13 predicted proteins | sample SS_ome_2_FD_132434 | JGI IMG/M metagenome (GOLD analysis project Ga0180436, IMG submission 132434) | Hypersaline lake sediment archaeal communities from the Salton Sea, California, USA - SS_3_S_2 metaG | ecosystem: Environmental > Aquatic > Non-marine Saline and Alkaline > Hypersaline >...
GGCGGTGATCACACGGCTCGACGTTCCGATGCCGTCATCGCGGGTGTTGTTCACACTGCCGCGCCGCGCCTGCGGGGCTTGTGGCTCGGTCGGTTGCTCTTTGGGCTCGGGCGCGCCGGCATCCGGTACGGTTTCGGGGCCGTCGTCGAGCGGTGACAGCAGAGTAGTGTCCACCGGGCCGTCGAGCGGCGTGACCTCAGGCGGTGCCGTCTTTCCGATTTCCTGGCGCGGGGTTAATACGCGTCCCACCGCGCTCGTCGAAAAGGTACTTGGATTCCTTGCGGAACGTATATTTCTGGCCATGACCCCCTCCTGCGAGACCCCCTTGTCTCGCTTCGCTTTGGCAGCACCCACAGCGTGAGGGGCGGTACAAGCCGCCGACCCACATCTGAGTCGGGGCTGCACATTAAAGACGTATTTCAGATAAATATAAAAACTGTCGAGTCGCCTTGATCGAGATCAAATTAGTTAGCGGTAACTACACGTGAAATGAGGTATAAGTTCCTAAAAAAGCTTAATGAACACAAATGTTTTAGCCGAAGATACGATTTGGCCCTGTCTGTCGTGCGTGGGTGAAGAGCGCTGGATTTCAAAAAAGACAATATCTAGATTCAACAAAAAGGAAGTGGAAGAAGTGTCTGTATACCGTTTTGGTTGAGTGTAACGCCCAGGGCGTCGAGGGGAATTGGGGCAATGAAAGGTCGCGCCCAGTTTCGCGCCCGTCGGGAATTTCCGATCGCCGGGCCCGGAGAATGGCATGAATTCAATGTCAAACTTCGTACATTCATTGGCGTATGTCATACGTCTGATTTGAAAAGTCAGACATTTCTTGACTTCAGATCCGACGATAGTCAGGGAGGACAGCGATGGCGCTCAGAGGCGAGACCACGGAACGCGGCAAAAGCCAATTGGGCTACCGTGTCGCCAAAGAACTGGCCAAGAGGGTGTTCTCGGGGCGCTACAAGCCCGGGACGATGTTGCCCGCGGAAGTCGAGCTGGTCGATGAGCTTGCCGTGAGCCGGGCCTCGGTGCGCCGCGGGCTGCAGACGCTCTCGACCCTCGGTACCATCCGTCGCCAGACCGGGCAGGGCACCGTGGTCGAGGAATTCGGCGAATGGAACCTGCTCGACCCGACGTTGACGGCCTGGATGGTCGCCCATGCCACGCCCGATTTCGGGCTCCTGAAAGAGATCTTCGAGTTTCGCTATTCCGTCGAGCCCTACATCTCGGCGCTCGCCGCCGTGCGGGCCACCGCGCGCGACCTCGCGGCGATCGAAGAAGCCTATGCACGAGCCAGATTGGCTATCTAGGCAGCGAACGGCAATGCTCTGCGTTCTGCGGGAATCCTAGCTGACACATGCAGTCACGTCTTCGTGAGCACAAAAGGCCCCGTAACGCCCCTGACAACCAGCCCAAAAGCAAGAGTAGGTTGTTAGTAGGATCGTCTCTGTGCCAATTTTCTTAATAAAATCAAGGGTAATTGGCTCCGGCGGTAGGGATCGAACCTACGACCAATTGATTAACAGTCAACTGCTCTACCGCTGAGCTACGCCGGAACACGGAGCGCGATGTAGCAACATGCGGTATGGCTGGCAAGAGGCAGGTTTGAAATTTTTCACCCACCGATACGTTCGAAAACCGCGTCGGCGGCAAGTTCGGGCTGTGCATGGACGATCTCGCGCAGGCTGAGGTCGACGAGATGGGCGAAAACGTTGCGCTCGGCGGCCGGAAGAAGGGCGCGCGGGGTGTCGGTGTAGATCTGTCGCGCAAGCGCCGCAGGCGTGGCAGGGCTGCGGGTGAGGGCCGCGAGGATTTCCCGTTCGCGCTCGGCCCGGTGCGCCATGAGCCAGGCGAGCCGTGCCTGCGGGTCCGGTACCGCCGCTCCATGCGCTGGCAGGAACACCCGGGCCGCCCGCGTGCGCAGTTTCGTGCAGGAGCTCAGGAAGGCGGTCAGGTCGCCGTCCGGGGGCGAAATCAGCGTCGAGGCCCAACCCATCACGTGATCGCCGGTGAAGACGGTGTCGCCCAGTGCGAAGCACAGGTGGTTGGCATAATGGCCCGGCGTCCAGATCGTTTCCAGGATCTGGCCGTTGCCGATGTCGATCTCTTCGCCATCCTCGAGCCATATGTCCGGGCAGAAGGCGCGATCCACGCCCTCGCCACCGGCGGTGAGGCCGCGGGCGGCGAGATCGGCCATCAGGGCGCTGCGCCCGGCAGTGGCGTCGCCAAAAGCATGCACCCGCGCACCGGTGGCCTCTGCCAGAGGGCGGGCGAGCGGGGAGTGATCGAGATGGCTGTGGCTCACCAGCAGGCGCGCGATCCGTTCCCCCGGTACCAGCCCGGCAAGGATTGCCTCGAAGTGTCGCCGGTCGGCGGGCCCCGGGTCGAGGACCGTCACGTCACCGTCGCCGAGCACGAAGGTGTTGGTGCCCCAGTGGGTCATCGGTGACGGGTTCGGCGCGAGGATACGGCGGATGCCCGGGGCGACGGGCTCGAGCACACCGGGGCTTGGGCGTTCATCGGTCATGCCGGCACGAAACCCCGCAACCGGGATGAAGGCAAGCCCCGCCGGGGTTGCGCCGCCCGGGGCCTCGGGCCATGCTCGGCCCGCTCAAGGGGGCCCGCAGTGAGATGAAACGGTGGGGGCCGCGTTGACAGGAGGACATGATGGCCCGACGCCCCCGCAAGGACCGCAGCCACCAGAGCCCGCCCCGGGCCGATGCGTTTCGACCGGCGCTCGGCGCTGTGCCGCGTCCCCGGTTTGAACTGGCGGGCGAGGCGGGGCGGGCCGGCATTCTCGACCGCGCGCTGCGCTTGCTGGACGAGCACGGCGTGGCCGTCATCCATGAAGACGCGCATGCGGCGCTTGTGAAGGCCGGGGCGAAACCCGGGCGCGAGGCGGCGCGGCTGCGGCTGCTGCGTGCGATGGTGGAAGAGGCGCTGGACGCCACCCCGAAGTCGGCCCTGCTCGCGGGCAAGACCGAGGCGCGCGACGTGACCCTGCCGCGCGGCGACAATGGCTTCATCATGCGCACCGGCACCGGCGCGCACGGTTTCATCGAGATCGACAGCCGCGACTTTCGCAACATGGAGATCTCCGATGTCGAGACGATCGCCCGCGTGGCGAACGGGCTCGACCAGGTCGGCTTCATCGCACACCCATTTTCCTACGGCGTGCATGAGCTTACCTCCGACATCCACGGCGTCGGCGAGCTCATCGTCAACACCGACAAGCACATCTGGCTCCAGCCCTACAACGTCGAGAACGTCGACTACCTGGTGCGGATCGTGGAAGCCGCGGGATCGACGCCCGACCGGCCGATCGCCTCGATGATCGTGTGCTCCTTCACGCCGCTCGAGTTCAAGGTAATGGACGTCGAGGCGATGATCCGGGCCGGGCAGGCGGGCTTGCCGATCCACGCCTGTTCGCTGCCGTCCGCCGGTGGCACCGCGCCGCTCTCGGTGGCGGGCAACGTTCTGATGGCCGTGAGCGAGATTCTCGCGATGGTGACCATGGCCCATGTGCTCGCCCCCGGCACGCCGGTGATCGCCACGCCGCTGATGTTCACCCTCGACATGGCCACCGGCCAGGCGCTGCATGCCTGCCCGGAAAGCCTGCACGCCAAGGCGATCGCGGTCGAGGTGCTGCACGGGCTGGGGCTCCTCACCCACACCTACGGCATGGGGTCCGACACGCCGGCGGCCGACCACCAGTCGATGGCCGAACGGGCGATGCTGGGGCAGTCGGTGGCGATGGCCGGGGCCGACATTCTCGGCGGCGTCGGCCAGCTCCAGACTGCGACGATCTTCGACCCGGTACAGGCGGTGCTGGACGACGAGCTTGGCGGCTACCTGCGCGCGCTGATCCGCACGCCCGACCTCGACGAAGCGGCCTTCAACTGGGACGAGGTGCGCGAGATCGGCATTTCAGGCCATTTCCTCGCCTCCGAGCATACCCTCGCGCTCTGCCGTGACCAGTATCGCCCCATGGTGTTCCGCCGCGACCGGCGCGACGACTATGACAAGCAGGGCCGGGACGGGGCATGGGAAGCGGCGCGTGACAAGGCCAAGCAGTTGATCGCGGCGGAACTGCCACGGGGGCTGCCCGACGAAGCCGCGCGTGCCGAGATCGCGCGTCTGCGGACCCGGGCCGACGAGGACATCATCAGCAAGTCCAAGGTGGCGGGACGGCGCGCGGTGATCTGACCGGCCTGCTATGCCGGCCACCAGCGCCAGATCGCCGCGTTGCGGTGGCGGCTGCTGTCTTCGGCGATGATCACGTCGCCAGTGTCGCGCAAGACCAGGGTGTCGGGATTGGCGATCCGGTTCAGCACGCCGGGGACGCCGCCGGTCTGCGCAAGCTCGACACCGGCCCAGGCGGAGAGGGCGACGGCGCGTGGCATGCGGGTGGGCATGGCGCAGGCCGCCTGCCCGGCGATCTATGGCGTGCCTCACGAGAAGCCGGAGCGGGTCAAGCCGCCGGGCAGGCGGCCTGCGCCGGGCTAGAGCGAACCCAGATAGGCCACCAGAGCGTCGATCTCGAGCTTTTCGAAATCGAATTCCGGCATGTCTTCGAGACCGGCGGTGGTCATTTTCTTGACTGTCCGGAAATCGCTGCCGCGGATATCGCCGCCAGAACCTTCGCTGCCATCCTCGCTATGGCAGGACGTGCAATTCTCGAACAGGTAGGCGCCGTAGGCGAGCGGGTCGCTCACGTCGACCTCGTCTTCAAGCGCCCATTGGAAGTGTTCGCTTGCGCTGACCGGCGCATCGGCAAGGGCCGGGGAGATCGTCAGCAGCAGGGCGAAAAACGGTGGCAAAAGGTGGTGTGGATGCATGTCGATTTGGCCGTCAAGTGGGGTCAGGCGAAGGACGTTTCGATGATGCCCGAATGATTTGTGCGGATTGTCGCAAGACTGGAGAGAAAAGAGGCCGCGCCACGCAGGCGCGACCTCGGGTTGTTCCGAACCGCAGCCGGTTACATCGGCAGGTTCGGCGAGAACATCAACAGCTGACCGCCCTGATCGGCCTTCACCTCGGCCACGGCGCCGCTGCTTTCGCCTTTCTGCTGGACGACGCCGATGAACAGGGAGTCGTTCAGCGAGACCGTCTCGTTGACCGCCTGCGCGCCGGTGCCCGCGAGTTCCTCGGCGGTGTAGAACGAACCGTCGTCCTTCTTGGCGAGGAGCGCGGTGACGTTCCAGGTGCCCGAGAATTCCGAAGAGGTCGGCTTCGAGAAGGTGCCCGGGTAGGCAGCGGCGCCGGCTTCGGCGCGCGGGCTGAGCTTGCCGCCCGACTGCGCGAGGAAATAGCCTTTGCCCTCCTCGGCGAGCATCATGGTCTCGGGGTCGAGGACAAGCGCCATCTTGCGCTCACCGAGTTCGTTGCCCGAGTCCTCATCGAGGAACAGCACGTCGGCATCTGCCGCCTTGGCCCAGTAGAGGCCGTCCGGCGCGACGGTCATCGCCGAGCCGTCTTCCCAAGTGGCGTGGGTGCCGACGCCGCCGTGCTTGACGCCCTTGTCCCCGACTTCGAGGGTCAGCGCGCCATCGACAGCCGCCAGAACCCGGGTGGCCGACACGTCGAGCATGTCCGGCAGGGCGCCGCCGGCGGCGTCAAGCTGGGCGCCGAGGTCGCCGAAGTCGAAGCCGAGAAGCCCGCCGCGGTAGGTCATCGCCTGGACGTAGCGGTTGCCATTGGCCGGATCGATGGCCGGGTGTTCGGCCTTGGAGTCGCCGACGAAGAAGGTGTGGCCTTCCGGCTGCTCCTCTGCCATCTGCCACTTCAGCATCTCGGTGTCTTTCACCGCCACCGGCGCGTCCCAGCCGCCCCACTGGTAGGAGGTGGGCGCAAAGACGGCGTCGAAGCTGTTCGGGGCCTCGGCATCGGTGAGGTAGGCGTCCATCATCTTGGCGCCGGTGTCGATCTCGTCGATGCCCAGTGCGGCGAATTGTTCGTTGGCGAGCGCCAGGCCGTAGATCTTGCCGTGCAGCAACCCGTTGCGGGCAAGGAACTGGTCACGCTCGGAGGCATCGTCGCCCACCGGGTTGCCGGCGGCGTCAACGCCCTTGAGACCGACGTAGATCTTCAGCGGGGCCGGTTCGATGTCGTGGTTGTAACCCGACAGCACCAGCACGACGTAGTCCTCGTGACCCGGATTCAGCGGCATGATCTTTTCGTAGCCGGTCTGGCCGAGCGCCGGGACGGTGTAGGCGGTTTCGTTCGCGACATCGACGACGATCGAGGCGAGGCCCATCGTGTCCTGGGTGTTGCCGATCGAGGTCAGCTTGTTGCCGTCGGCGTCGGTGATGTCGAACATGCGCTGGATGTTCCACTCTTCGGCCATCATCCAGGCGTCGTCGGCAAAGCCGATGCCGTCGCCCCACTTGTCTGCCGGCTCATACCAGGCGCCGCAGAACGATTGGGCAAAGAAGTCGGCTTCGGCGAGTTGGCGGGCCGGTGCGAAATCGATCAGGGTGCCATCGGGCAACGCCTGGTTGCCCCAGACGCCCCCTTCCGACCGCGGCAGGACTTCATCGCCGAAGACATTGAAGATGCGGCTGTAGAGGTGGCCTGAACCTTTCACGATCGAGGCGGCGTCGTCGTCGTTGTCGAGGAAGCTGGCAAGGCCGGCGCGGTCGTAGTCGATGGTATGGACATGCGACCCGGTGAAGGTCGCGCCCGAGGTCATCTCCTGCGGGTAGGTCTCGTTCGACATGGTAGCATAGCTTTCCGACTGGTAGGCAACGCGCACCGTCGCCGGGTCGGCAAGCCAGGCGGCGTGGCCGTCCGGGTAGCCGGTCAGCGCCATACCGGTCTCCGCGTCAACTTCGCCCACGGTTGCGAGCGGCTTCATCGCCGACAGAAACGGGAAAGCGGTGTCGCCCGGGGCGCCGTCGACCATTTCCGACGGCTCATCGGCGGTCGAGGCTTCGACGGTCAGGGCCGCCACTTCGCCGATAGTCTTGAGGTCGCCGCCGGCAAAGGCGCTCAGGGAGGTCGTGCCCAACAGGAGTGCGCTCAGTGTGAGTGTCTTGAGTGCGGAGAGTTTCATGGATCGTCCTTTTCTGGTCATGCAACTTCGGGCGCAGGCAACCTACGCTTCCGGGGACAGGCGATAGCCGGGAATTGTGACAGGCAGATTGCAGGCCGGAAAAACCTGCCGCGGCCGGGCAGCGTTTCCGGTGTCAGACCGGGCCGGCGCGGCCGGGGTGCGGCAGTGCCGCGATTCTGCGGGCGAAGGCGCCGCAAGCGGCGCGGGCCGCGTTTCGGGGAAAATGTGTTGGTAGGCCCGGAGGGACTCGAACCCCCAACCAAGGCGTTATGAGCGCCCTGCTCTAACCAATTGAGCTACAGGCCCACCTGGGGAGGAATTACCACGTGGTCGGAGCGGGTCAAGCCGCGCCGGCAGCGCGGGGGCCGGCACGCGCCCCGGCCCGGACCCTTGACCGAGCTGTGATTCGGCCACACTCTCGCCCAAAATGGTCTCGGGACAGGGAATGCCAATGTCAGTTACGAAAACCCTCGCCGCCGCCGCGCTTGCGGTCACCGTCACCACATCCGGCGCTCAGGCAGGGATGGACCCCGTGAAAGAGGGCAACTACGTGCCCTTGATCGTTGCCGCGATTGCGGGCGTCGCCGCGTTGCTCTTCATCGTTGGCAACGATGACGAGGGTGGCGTGTTCTCGACGAAAGACGTCAACGGCACCGACGGCAACCCGCTGCCGGGCTCGCCGTCTGTGTCCAAGACCCAGGTGGTGATGGATTTCTGAGCGGGTGTGACCACCGGAACCCTCGCGGGTCACCGGGTTTGGGAGCAATCGCTGATCGCTAGCGTCGCAGCGGCAGAAGGCGCCTGACCGGATCAACCAGGATCTGGGCGAAGTTCTGCGTCATCAGCGGTGCTTCGTCTTCGCCCTCGAGGCCAAAACGCAGATCTTCGTGGCCACGGATCACGTAGAGCGTGCCGAACATCCAATCCCAGAGCGCAAGGGTCTGGCCGAAGTTCTTGTTGTAGTGTGCCGGGTCCACGCTGTGGTGGATCTGGTGCTGGGCTGGCGAAATGAACACCCGCTCAAACACGGGTCCGAAGCTGATCCAGATATGCGAATGGTGGAAATTCGCCAGCGCAAGACGTGCCGCCACGGCGAACGCATTGGCGCCGGCGACCTCGGCCACGAGTGCCCCCGGGTCCAGCGCCCCGATCAGCAACCCCTGCGCGGCACCGATCAGGATCGTCGCGAACACCGTGATGTTGAACAGTTCGAGCGGGTGTTGCCGGAACGCCGTGAGTGGTGTCAGAACCTCGGCGCTGTGGTGGACGGCGTGCAGCGGCCAGATCAGCGGAATCCGGTGATGAAGGCGGTGAATCCAGTAGGTCGCGAAATCGGACACCAGCCAGAGCAGGAACGCCAGCGCGAGCGGGGACAGGGCAGGGGGCGCGCTCGGCCCGCCGCCGGTCCACCGCGCCACGCTGAGGGCCACGGCGGTGGTGAGGGTGATCGGCCCGAAAATCCCGAGAAACACCATCAGCCGGTTCAGCAGGAAAAGCTCGATGTCAACGCGGGTGGACTTGTTGCGGTAGAGCTCGCGCGGGGTGAGCCAGTGCCAGAAGCCCTTTTCCTTGCCGCGGCGACTGGGGCCGAACTTGAAAAACAGCCAGCCGAACAGGATCGTCACCAACACGTATTCCGGCGCGATCACGACGTCGCTGCCGAAGAACGAGATGTAGAGATCGGCAATCCACTCGGGCATGAGGCCGACTTTCTGGTCGAGACCCTGCCCTGTCAAGACTGGGCCGCGACTCATTGCCTTTCGGCCGGCTGTGAGCTATCGCCACGGCAATCCAACAGGGGGCCGTCATGACCGAAAAGACCACCGGGATCACCTATGCCGATGCCGGCGTGGACATCGACGCAGGCAACAAGCTCGTCGAGCGGATCAAGCCGGCGGCGCGGCGCACCAACCGGCCGGGCGTGATGGCCGGGCTCGGCGGCTTCGGCGCGCTGTTCGATCTCAAGGCGGCGGGCTACCGCGACCCGGTGCTGGTGGCGGCGACCGACGGGGTGGGCACCAAGCTGCGCATCGCCATCGACACCGGCAACGTCGACAGCATCGGCATCGACCTCGTCGCCATGTGCGTGAACGATCTTGTCTGCCAGGGGGCCGAACCCCTGTTCTTCCTCGATTATTTCGCCACCGGCAAGCTCGAGACCGAGACCGCCGCGCGCATCATCGAGGGCATCGCGGCGGGGTGCGCCTCTTCGGGCTGCGCCCTCATCGGCGGCGAGACGGCGGAAATGCCCGGCATGTACGAGCCCGGCGATTTCGACCTCGCCGGCTTCGCAGTGGGCGCAATGGAGCGCGGCGACGACCTGCCCAAACATGTCCAGGCGGGGCAGGTGCTGCTCGGGCTCGCCTCCGACGGGGTGCATTCGAACGGCTACAGCCTCGTGCGCAAGCTTGTCGAGGTCTCGGGCCTGGGCTGGGACGCGGCCTGCCCGTGGGACGACAATCAAAGCCTCGGCGCGGCGCTGCTCGCGCCGACCCGGCTCTATGTGAAGCCCGCGCTCAGGGCGATCGAGACGGGCGGGGTGCATGCGCTTGCCCATATCACCGGCGGCGGTCTCACCGAGAACCTGCCGCGGGTGCTGCCCGAGGGGCTCGGCGCGCTGGTCGACCTCGACAGCTGGGAGTTGCCCCCGGTGTTCCGGTGGCTCGCCGAGACCGGCGGCATGGATCAGGCCGAGATGCTCAAGACCTTCAACGCCGGGATCGGCATGGTCCTCTCGGTCGCGCCGAAGCGCGCCGAGGCGGTGACGGCGGCGCTTGAGGCGGCCGGGGAAACGGTGGTGCAGATCGGCCGGGTGCAGGCCGGGGAGGGCGTGCGCTACCTCGGGACGCTCATGTGACCAAGCGGGTCGCCATCCTGATCTCCGGCTCCGGCTCCAACATGGTGGCCCTGGCCGAGAGCATGGCGGGCGACCACCCCGCACGGCCGGTTCTCGTGCTGTCGAACGACCCGGAAGCGGGTGGATTGGCGAAGGCCGAGGCGCTGGGCATTCCCACCGCGGTTGTCGACCACAAGCCCTTCGGCAAGGATCGGGCGGCCTTCGAGGCCGAACTCACCCGCGTGCTGGAGGCGTCGCAAGCCGACATCATCTGCCTCGCGGGCTTCATGCGGGTACTGACCGAGGGGTTCACCGAACGCTGGGCGGGCCGCATGCTCAACATCCACCCGTCGCTGCTGCCGAAATACCGCGGGCTCGACACCCATGCCCGCGCGCTCGCGGCCGGCGACAGCGAGGCCGGCTGCAGCGTTCACGAGGTTACCGCCGAGCTCGACGGCGGCCCGATCCTCGGCCAAGCGCGGGTGGCGATCGAGCCGGGCGACACGCCCGCCACGCTGGCCGCCCGCATCCTGCCCTGGGAACACAAGCTCTACCCGGCGGTGCTGCGGCGCTATGCCGAGGGCGACCGCACGCCGGTGTGGCTGCCGTGAGCCATGCCCATAGTGCTTTATTCTCGCGCCAATCCCCGATACACCGGTCCGAACGCGCATTGCCGATAAGACAAAGACCCAGATGATCACGATCACCACCACCGACGCGCTGGCCGCGTTCTGCACTCGCGCCGCCGCGCACCCTTACGTCACCGTCGACACCGAGTTCCTGCGTGAGCGCACCTACTACTCCAAGCTCTGCCTCGTGCAGCTTGCAGTGCCGGGCGACGCGGCGGAGGACGCGGTGCTGGTTGACCCGCTGGCCGAGGGCATCTCGCTCGAGCCACTCTACGAGCTGTTTCGCAACGAGGCGGTCGTGAAGGTGTTCCACGCCGCGCGCCAGGATCTCGAGATCTTCTACGTTGATGCCGGGCTGATCCCCAAGCCGCTGTTCGACACCCAGGTGGCAGCGATGGTCTGCGGCCACGGCGACCAGGTGGGCTACGAGACGCTGGTGCGCAAGATCGCCCGCGCCCAGCTCGACAAGTCGTCGCGCTTCACCGACTGGTCGCGCCGCCCGCTCACCGAGGCGCAGAAGAAATACGCGCTGGGCGACGTCACCCACCTGCGCCAGATCTACGAGGTGCTGGCGAAAGAACTGGAAGAGACCGGGCGGGGCGCCTGGGTCGAGGAGGAACTCGCGGTTCTGACCGATCCGGCCACTTACCGCGTGGTTCCGCAAGACGCCTGGTTGCGGGTGAAGACGCGCACCAATTCCGGGCGGTTCCTCGCCGTGGTGAAGGAACTGGCACGGTTTCGCGAAGGATATGCGCAGTCCCGCGATATCCCGCGCAATCGCGTGTTCAAGGATGATGCGCTCCTGGAACTTGCCTCTACGAAACCGACCGATGCCAAGGACCTGTCACGCTCGCGTCTGCTGCTGCGCGAAGCGCGCCGCGGCGAGATTGCGGACGGTATCCTGTCGGCGGTGCGCGCGGGGCTCGAGACGCCGCAGGAGGACCTGCCGAAGCCGCCGCCCAACGGCCGGGAGAAACTCCAGGTCAACCCGGCGCTCGCCGATCTCTTGCGGGTCCTGCTCAAAGCCCGTTCCGAACAGACCAAGGTGGCGCAGAAGCTCATCGCCTCGGCTGCCGATCTCGACATGATTGCGGCCGGGCGGCGCGACGTGCCGGCGCTCAAAGGCTGGCGCGCCGAGGTTTTCGGCAGCGACGCAATCCGGCTCTGCGACGGCAAGCTGGCGCTCGCCGCCAAGGGCCAGACCGTGACGGTGATCGAGGTTTAGCGCCGCGCGCTGCGGGAGTTGCGTTCGCCCACAACCTTGATCGTGCGCACGTCGCGCAGGGCGGCGTTCGAGATGAACGCGGCCACTTCCACGGTGCGAGCATAGGGCGTGGAGGCGCGGGTGGCCCAGCGGGGCGTGGCGATGCGGAACACATAGGTGAGCACGCCGTTCACCGGTTCGCCGTCGTTTTCGGCCACCAGCTCGGCGTCCCAGTAGCCGAGGCGCGGTGGCAGGCCCGTGGCGTGCACGATCACGCCCGCGGTGGTGCGTTCGATACGCAGGTTTGTCACCTGGTCGACCACCAGCCGCCGGTCGGTGAGATCGTCGTAGCCGTCTTCGGGCTCCAGCGCGACGAGTTTGTCCCCCGGGCTCGACGAGCCGCCGAACCAGCTGAACGGGTTCAGGTTGAGGCCTCCGTCACAGGCCGCAAGGCCGAGGACAAGGCTGAGCGCGATGAAAAGGCGGGCAATGCGGGCCATTCTTGAACTTCCCCCGTGATCCATGCCTTGAGTAGCGCACGTACACGCATTTGAAAACCCGCCACGTGCGGGTCTGGACCTTTCGGACCGTGCATCTTACGTGAAGGCGGCACAAATGGGAGACGGGCATGGCAACGGACGCCTTCGAAGCAATTGTCGAGGATTTTGAGTTTCTTGACGACTGGGAAGACCGCTACGCGATGGTGATCGACCTCGGCAAGCAGATGTCGCCGCTCGACGACGCGCTGAAGGTGCCGGCGACCAAGGTCGACGGCTGCGCCAGCCAGGTCTGGATGGTGCCGCGAATCGAGGATGGCACGTTCCATTTCGAGGGCGACTCGGATGCGCTCATCGTGCGCGGCATCATCGCGGTGCTGCGTGCTCTCTATGACGGCGTGCCGGTGGCTCAGGTGCCGGGGATCGACGCCCAGGCGGAGCTTGGTCGGCTGACCCTCGAAGAACACCTGTCGGGCCAGCGCACCAACGGGCTGCGGGCGATGCTGGAGCGCATCCGGAAATTGGCGGGCGAGGCGGCCTGAGGTTGCCGAATCGTGCGCCTGCGGCGCGCAGGGTTCTTTGGTTGGGGGCGCTGCCCCCAAACCCCCGAGGTATTTCCGGACCAAAGAAGCGCGTGGGACCCGGCTGGGTCAGAGACGCGCCAGGGCCGGGGCGAGATCGCCGTAACCGGTGAAGCGGCGTTCGAAGGCGAGGCCGAGACGGTCGGCGGCGGCGCGGGCCTTTTCGTCGAGGGCGGGATCGTCGGTCTGGGCGAGGTAGACGAGTTTTTCGTAATTGCCGAAATAGGCGTCGCGCAGGTCCGGGTGGCGGTCGAGACCAAGGGGGTGGATCACGAAGGCCTCGAACTGCCTCGCGAGAAAGTCGGTGAGGTAGAAGGCCGTCGCCTCGTCGCGCGCGGCAAAGGCGGCGTTGCCCTCGAAAAAGCTGTAGCAATGCGGGCCGTCGAGCATCTCGATACCGTGCCGGGCGCAGACCTCGGCGATCTTGCCGCCGGAGCCACAATCGGCATAGGCGACGAAGATGCTTTCGTAATGATCTCGGTTGGTTGAAATCGCATCTTCAAGTTCGGTGTGAATGCGGCTTGGGGTGTTGTGGAGGATCGCGGGCAGGCAGGTGAGATCGACATGGTCGAGCCCGTTGGCTTGGAGAA
>Ga0180436_10004000_pt1 | contig 13384 bp, 13 predicted proteins | sample SS_ome_2_FD_132434 | JGI IMG/M metagenome (GOLD analysis project Ga0180436, IMG submission 132434) | Hypersaline lake sediment archaeal communities from the Salton Sea, California, USA - SS_3_S_2 metaG | ecosystem: Environmental > Aquatic > Non-marine Saline and Alkaline > Hypersaline >...
ACCGGACTCGGTGGCAACCTCCGGTCCCGGCGTATCCCGCTCCGGATGAATCAGGATTCCCTGCCCATCGAAACGATAGATCGATCCCACGTGCTCGTACTCGAAGGCAAGCCCCCCAGGGAGGCGAATCGACGGGGGCAGCAGCGCCACGGGATCACGATTGTTGACGATTCGATACGACGGCACGCGGACCGAGTCGACAAACTCCCGGTTACCAACCCGGGGTGACCCAAAGGTGTAGAGTCCCGCGCCCTCCGGATATCGCGCCGCCGCCAGGGTAACGATCGCCGCTCCCAGGCTGTGACCGGCAAACCAGACACGATGGTCCCTTCCGAATTCCCGGCGGAGCCCTCGGAGATGGGCCTCCAATCCCTCCGAGCCGGACCAGATTTCGTCGAGCGATTCCTTGAATCCGCGATGCACCTTGCCGCCGGCGGGCTCCTCGATCTGCCGAACGTTGAGATCCGCGATCACATCAAAGAACGCGTTCAGCGAAAAAACCTCCGTCCCCCGAACAAAAACGACGGAGTACTCCGGCGTTCCCACCACAAAGCATTCCCCCACGGACCCGTCGAAAAAGCGAAACCGGGGCATCCCCGCTACATGCGCGGCGAGTCGAATAAACTGAGGATGGCAATACGCGAGAAACGAGAGCTCCGCGAGCCACCAGAGATTCACCGCGTCGAGACCCCGAACCTCCGACCGGAACGGCAGGTCCGCCGCACCCCGAAAGTACTCGTAGTCCATGTCCGGAGGAACGATCCGGCGCTCAAAGGGATTCGGCACCGGTATTGATCGAAAGTCGCCAATCATCGATTCTCCTCCAGAACCCGCAACGTCGCTTCAACCCGGGCGGCGAGATGATGGTAGGGCTCTCCCGGGCGCGGCATGATCGGCGGCGCAAACCGCACCTCGATATCGTAATACCGACGGCGTCGGGTAATTCCGGCAACCGATTCGGGGAGCCGCATCATTCGCCGCAAAACGACGGGAATCGGGTACTTCGCCACGGTCCAACGCTTCGGACGCACTCGTACCGGGACGATGGGACTCCTGGTAATTCGCGCAAGACGGGCGAAGCTCGGCGAAAAAGAAAACCGTCGCACCTCATCCGGATACAACAGCGGTATCGCCCCCTCCGGGAAAATACCCAGGGCTTGCCCGTTTCGGAGGACCGATACCATTTCCCGAACCTCCCGGATACCGGTGAGCTCCCGATACGCCGCCGCGATAAACCCGTACCGACGAAGCAACGCTCCCACGATTGGGACCCTATCGAGGAAATTTGCGTACACCCACAGAACTTCCCGTCCCGCGCCGATTGTAATTGCGAAGGGATCAATGTCGGCACGGTGGAGCGCCACCAGAAGAGTCGGTCCGGTGCGTGGTACATACCGTCGCCCCCGCACAACGATACGTTTGCTCAGTTTGAAAAACGCGAGAATTCCGGCTCGAAAAACAGTACTGGTCAACGTCGCGATAGTACGGGAGCCGCCCGGTCTGAGCAAGAGCGGGTGCGTGTCACTGTCTTTGTGTATATACTCGGTCCGTGCTTCCGCTCGAGAAACGACAAAAAGGCCGACGACGCCTGCTCTGGTTCGGCGTTTTTAACTCGCTGAGTTTTACGCTCCTCACGGGCAACCTCATCTCTCTGTACCTGCTGCGTCTCGGTGCGGGAAACAGCCTGATCGGTGTGATCGCCTCCTTCAGCTACGCCGCGTTTTTTATGCTCTTTGTGGGTCGCACGCTGGTACCCCGGGTCGGTGTAATGCGCCTTTTCGGATGGGCCTGGACCGTTCGATACACCGCCTTTCTTCCCGTTCTCATCGCACCGGCGTTTCTCCTCTCGGGAAACCAGCGTCTCGTGTTTGTTCTGGTCGGCGCCGGCGTTCTCGGGTTTCATCTCGCACGCGGCGTGGGAATCGTCGCAAACGCTCCAATGTTCAGCGGCTTTTCCGATCACGCCGATCGCGGACGCCTGCTAAGCCAGTTCCAGATGATCGCTTCGGTAGCTACGATCGTCGTGGGCGTGCTTGTAGCGTACCTGCTCGGCGAACAGGCCGAGGTGGGTCGATACACGCTCTTTCTCGGCGCCGGCGTCACCTTTGGTGTTATCGCAACCGGCGTTATCTTCTCTCTCCCGGAACTGGAAAGCGAACGGGAAAGCGCGCGGCGACCGTTGCTCCCCATGATCCGGGACCTGGGACGTCATCCGGAGATTCGACGATTCTTCACAACCTTTTTGCTTGTGGCAGTCGCCTCGGGCATCGGCCGCAGCTTTCTTATCGTCTGGGCAAAACAGGTCCACGGTCTCTCGGACCGTCTGGCGTTTTTTATGGTCGCCATCGGCAGCATCGGCAACTTCCTGGCTGGGTATCTGGGGAGCGTCCTTCTGGACCGACTCGGGGCGCGACCGCTCCTGCTCTTCTCGATTCTTGCATACGTCGCGAGTACGCTCGCCGCTGTGCTTATTCCGCCCGTAGGCGGGCCGGTGGTCATCGGAGCGATCGGGGTCGTCTTTTTTCTCGGCACGCTCGGATTCGCGGGAAACGAAAACAGCAGCCAGGCGTACTTCTACGGGATCACCGATCCTGAGGACCGACTGAATCTCGGTATCCTCTTCTTTCTCATTCTCGGTGTCGGCGGAACGATCGGAACGTTCTCCGCCGGTTTTGTCCTGGACGCACTGGAAGCGCGGATCGGGATCGTCTGGGGCTTTCGGGTATTCTTCCTGGTGACGGCGACGATCGGATTGCTTGCACTGCGACGCGCGAGCCGACTGGCGTCCCTGGGGGCAAAGACCTTTCGCGGGACGCTGGAAGTAATCTTCTCGTTTCGCGATCTTCGCACGGTAGGACTCCTGAATCGTCTGGAGCGAACCTACGATCCGGTTACCGAGCAGAGTACGCTCCGGAGCCTTGCGCATTCCGGGTCGCCCATCGCCGTGGTGGATGTGATCGATCGCCTGTCGTCACCATCCTATGCGGTCCGGCAGGAAGCGCTGGAAGCGCTCGGCACCCTCCCGTACACGCCCGAGGTCGAAGCAGCACTGATTCGCCATCTACGGGAGGCGATCCATACAACGGCTTTTCTGGCGGTGCGAATCCTGGGCCTCCGGGGCACCCGCAAGGCGATCGAGGCGGTGCGAGCCGTTGTTGACTCGGAAGATGTGCTCCTGGCCGATCGGGCCCTGGTGGCGCTTGCTCGGCTCGCCGGTGCCGACGCGATCGGTGAGCTCCGGGAGATATTCGCCTCCACCAGCAATCCGCGGCGTCTCATGCACGCCGTCGTGGCGATTCAGATCGCCGGTGAACGCTCGGATCTGCCGATTCTTCTTGGTCGACTATCGGTCACAGATCTGCCGGACTACGTGATCGATGAGATTCTCCTCGCCTCGGCGCGATTTCTCGATATGTACGACTGGTTTTATCCGCGGTATTCCCGGTATATCCGTCACGGCGAGTCCGCCTCGTCCCTGGCGGACGATCTCGCGGCTACGGCACCCCCTGAGATCGCCGAGGCGATCAATGTCCTGTTCAACCACCCCGATCCTGATGCGATCCGTCAGGCGGGCACAACGATTCTGCCCCACCTCGGCCCGGAACTCCACGACGTTGCCGCGGTCCTGCCGATGCGGGGCCGCACCGTTTTCTTTCTGATCTGCCTCGTGACGCGGGAGCGGTCAAACTCCGGTTAGGCGGTCGCCCATTGACCCCGCAGACTGTTATAATCCCCCCATGACACACTATCGCGTTTCTGTAGCAGCGATTCTCGTAATCGCGATACTGGCCTTAGTCGGGTGCGGTGGCGACGACGCCGGTGAGACCGGCGGCGCGACGGAGCAAAATGCCACCGCTGCGGACGGAGCGGCCGCCACGAATGGAGCTTCCGCCTCGGACGAGCCGACGACCTCCGAGGATACGGCGGTTATCGAGGCGCAGCCGGCGGAGGCGCAGACGATGGAGGCGATCGGCATGAGCCTCACCTGGCGCGTCCAGGGAGATCGCCTGCAGGTAGCTCTCTCGGGGCCCACCGACGGATGGATCGCCGTGGGATTCCGGCCGTCTCGAGCGATGAAAGACGCGGACATCCACATCGGGTATGTCGACGGCGACGCCGTGGTGATGACCGACCAGTTCGGCACCGGGCTTATCGCCCATACCCCCGACGAAGAACTAGGCGGCACCACCGACATCGGTGACCTGTCCGGGGAAGAATCCGGAGGCACCACCACGATCCGCTATTCGATCCCGCTGGACTCCGGGGACGAGTACGATCAGCCCCTGACACCGGGAGAGACGATTCCGGTCATTCTCGCCTGGGGTCGCGCGGACAACACCAGCGGCGCCCATCGCGACCGGACGACAATCGAGATCACCCTCTAGTGCTTTCCGAGGCGCTTCGCGCCGCGGCGTCCGATTACCTATGGCTCCTCGACCGGGGCTATCCCACCCCGGGGAGCCTCAAGCTTGTGGGCAACCGCTTTCGCCTGTCGCGGGAGGAGCGGCAGATGCTCTTTCGCGGAGTTGACGCGTACGAGGCAGCCGAGGCGCGGCGACGGCGCCTCGTAGCCGCTCCGGCCGTTGACGGTATGCGCCTCGGCGTGGACGCCCACAACGTCATCCTGACGATCGCCAACTACCTGCGGGGTGTACCCGTTTTCGAAGCCACCGACGGTCTCCTGCGCGATATCGGGAGCGTTCACGGCAACGTCCACAACGACGAGATCATCTCCCGAGCGATCGAACTGACGGGATCGTTTCTCATTGCGCTCGTTCCGTCCTCGGTGGACCTGTGTTTTGATGCTCCCGTGTCTCACAGTCGCGACCACGCACGTCGGCTCGCCGCGATGGTCAAGATGGGCGCCGTGTCGGTACACAACCACCTCGCGCCGTCGGCGGATGCGGCGCTGCGGGAGCTGTCAATCGATATTCTGGCGACCTCCGATTCCGCGTTGATCAACGCGATGGCGTCGCCTGTATTCGACCTTGCGCGGTACTGTCTTCGAGAAGCCTACGATGCGCGGTTTCCGTCGTTTCGTACGGATGAGACCGCAGAGCCGCCGCCACGCGCCTAGTAGGCGCCGCCCGTTTGTTCGCCGGAGAAGATCGTGACGCCGGAGCTCGTGCCGATCCGCGTGGCACCGGCGGCAACCATCGCCTCCAGGTCTGCGAGACTGCGGACGCCACCGGCGGCTTTGACGCCCATCTCCGGTCCCTCCGCGGCTCGCAGGAGCTCCACATCCGGCACCGGTGCGCCGCCGCCGGCAAAACCGGTGGAGGTCTTTACAAAATCGGCACCGCCCTCCTTGACGAGCAGACCGGCACGTTTCTTCTCCTCGTCGCTGAGCAGGACAGTCTCGATGATGACCTTGAGAACGATTCCGCTCGGGCACGCCGCTCGTACCGCGCGGATATCCTGGAGGACACGATCGTCGTCCTGCGACTTGAGCGCCCCGATATCGAGGACCATGTCGACTTCTTCCGCTCCAAGCGTGATCGCTCGTTCCGCCTCAAATGCCTTGACGGCGCTATCGTTGGCACCCAACGGAAACCCCGAGACGGTACAGACTTTAACCGGAGACCCGGAAAGCCTCTCCGCGCAGTATGCGATCCACCCGGAGTGTACGCAGACGCTGTAGAACCCCCACTCGATCGCCTCTTCGCAGAGCCGGTCAAACTGCTCGCGCGTTGCCGCCGGCTTGAGCAAGGTGTGGTCGATCAGTTTCGCGTATTGTTCGTGTGCTCCCATATGTTTCTCCTGTTTCTCGATCGGTTATTGCCGCGGGCGAGGAATCCGAATCCTGATAGTCGTTCCGTGCCCCTCCGCGACGGGCGATTCGATCCACATCCGCCCGTTAAAACGCCGGGTTACGTAGTACGCCTTGGTGAGACCAAATCCGCCGCCCCTGGTTTGGTGCTCGAGAACGTTGCTCCCGCGTTCACCAAACAACACTACCCGTTCGATCTCCTCCGGGGGAATACCCACACCCGTATCGGTCACGACGAATCGAAGTTCCGTTTCCGACTCGTGGAGCCCCGCATCGATTCGTCCACCCGGCGGGGTGTACTTGCGCGCATTGGCGATAAGGTCGCGCATGACATCCTGAAAGATCGCGGGCATCGAGATCGTGTCGCCGTCGACGCTGGAGATCCCGAAGTTTACCAGGTAGTCCCGCTCTTCGTGGGCGGCCACGTTGTAGATAATTCGATACGCGCCGTGGCTGTTGAGTTCTATCGCCGAGAATACGTTTACGAAGTTGGTTGTGAGCGGCTGAATATCATGGACAACCCAGGCATCCGGTGACGACGCGCGGGCCTGGATCTCCCGCGCACGAACCCGGAGGATCGCAAAGATCGATTCGAGATTCTTCTTCCCCTGCTGAACGACCGGATTCTCTTCGGTGCCGGCGGCCGCTGCGATCGCGGCGGTGATCGTATCCTGTACCGTCGAAATGAACGTCTCTATGTTCTGTACCTGGGTATACGCCAGTTCCGGATCGTGGAGTGATCGGGCGGTATCCACGGTTGTTTCCTGCAACTGAAGAAGATTCGCCGGGTCACCGAGTTCTCGAGCAAGAACGTTTACCTCCGCCACTATGACATTGAACACGTTCAATACACTGTGCATGTCCAGTAGCGTTTTCCGGTCGATCGTTACGGTGAGTTCTCCAGTTATTTCCATACCTTCAGCCTACGCCATCACCCGAGTCAACGCAAATATGGAAATTCCTTTTGTATCTCCGTAATTCCGGATACACTGGAGCCATGCCAAGAGAAATTCGATCGTTCCGCCGTCTGACTGTGTCGGCAATGTTGATAATCCTCGTCACAATCCCGATCGTCGCACAAACTCCGGATCCGCCGATCGCGCGGTCTACGGCGCGCGTCGAGTACGTGGAGGGGGATGTCCGCATCGACGGTCGTCCCGCCGCGTTTGGACAACGCGTCTCCTTCGGCGCGCTGATCCAGACTGCCGAGGACGGGTACGTAGATGTTGTCTTTGAGGAGGGAAACATCCTCCGGATCGATCCGGACTCCGTTGTCCGACTGTCTCTGGGCCGTCGGATTCGTCGCGTCTCGCTCCGCTCCGGGCAACTTGCGGCGGTTGCAGAGGGGCTCCGACGGGACAGCACGGAGCGTAGGCTGATTCTCGAGACACCCAACACCGTGGCGGGAGTGCGGGGAACCCTGTTTTTCGCCCGTGTGGAGAGCGCCGAATCAACCTACGTCTGCACCTGCTACGGCGAGCTCGAGATGGAGGGGCCCGGGTTTGACGCGTTCAGCGTCCAGTCCGATCACCACGCGGCTCGACGTTTTACGCGCCGCGGCGACGGGACGATCGACGTCGTGGAAGCGGCGCTGCTCTACCACGACGACGACGACATGAACGCCCTCGCCGCCAAGGTGGACATAACCGTGGACTGGGGTAATTACGGCGGCTATAGCGACGGATCGCCCGGTTCCTATTAGGCCGCGTTCGCGTCCCTAAAAACCCGCCAGGAGCCGCCAGACCTGGGTGACCACAAAGGTCACCGTAAAGCCGAGCACCAGCGGCATACCTGCGGAGAACGCTGTCCATTTCCAGCTGCCCGTTTCTTTGTAGATCGTGTACAGGGTGGTCGAACAGGGATTGTGGAGCAGTGAGAAGAGCATAAGGTTTACGGCGGTCAGAAGCGTCCATCCGCCTGCCTGCAGAAGCGCGTGGGTATCCCCCATGCTATCCAGCTCAAACATCACACCCTCCGCTGCGCCGGGCACACTCGTTCCCGTCACGAGTACGGTGAGCATCAGCACCGTGGGGATGACGATCTCGTTCGCCGGTATAGCCACGATATACGCCAGGAGAATCACGCCGTTCAGGCCGAAGAGAAGCGCCACCGGGTCGAAAGCCTGTACGAGATGCGCCGCCAGACTGGCGTCGCCCACCGGCACATTGGAGATCAGCCAGATCACCGCCCCCGCCGGCGCCGCAAAGACGATCGCCCGCCAGAGAACGTAAAGCGTGCGGTCGATTATCGAGGTGTACAGCGTCTGGAGAATGCGCGGGGGCCGGTACGGGGGCAGTTCCAGACTGAACGTGGACACCTCGCCGCGCAGGACCGTCTTTGAAAGTCCCCAGGAGACCGCAAAACTGAACAGAACGCCCAGGAGCGCGATCCCCACAACCGCTGCCGCCGAGATCAACCCCGCGAAGTGGGCGGGAACGGCGCTGCCGATAAAGATCGAGGCGATGAGAATCTGTGTAGGCCACCGGCCGTTGCAGAGGGCGAAGTTGTTCGTGATGATCGCGATGAGACGCTCCCGAGGGCTGTCGATGACGCGGGCCGCCACGACGCCGGCGGCGTTGCAGCCGAATCCCATCATCATCGTCAGCGCCTGTTTCCCATGCGCCCCGGAACGCCGAAACGCAGAATCCAGGTTGAACGCAACACGCGGCAGATACCCGAAGTCTTCCAGGAGCGTGAACATCGGGAAGAAGATCGCCATGGGTGGCAACATCACGCTCACAACCCAGGCCGTCGCCAGATACACGCCATCCACGAGAAAACCGGTGAGCCACCAGGGAGCGCCGATCGAACCCATCACCTGCACGAGAAACGGATGACCGCGATCGAGGAACAATGTGGCCAGCATCGACGAGGGCACGTTGGCCCCGGAAATCGTGATCCAGAAGACGAGGGCAAAGAGCCCGAGCATCAACGGAAAGCCCCAGATACGACTGGTGACGAGGCGATCTATCGTCCGATCGAGATCGAATCGTCGCGGGCGCCCTTCCTGGCGAACCGCCCGATCCGCCAGGTTTCCGGCTTCGCGATAAAGATCTTCTACGAGAGCGTCCCGAAAGGTTCGGCCGATCGACCAGCGCAGCTGCGCCGCCGCATCCAGCAGTTGTACCGCCTCGTCCCGTACGCGCTCAGTGGTTGGAGCGTTCCCGGTACTCATCGTGCTACCTCGTATTCCTCGCGAACCTCGCCGAGCCTACCCGACTCGACAGCCTGAACGATGCTTGGGTCGCCTTCCACGAGCCGGGCCGCAACCCAGCGGGCGTTGGGAAGCCCCGGATACAGCGCATCGATCTTCGGGAGAAGCGTCTCCAGCGCGGAGGTAACCTCCGGCGCGGTAAACTCCACCCGCCGCGGTCGGCAGACCGTCTCCCCTGTCGCTACCTCGTGAATCGCTCGTAAAAGATCACGGATGCCCTCGTTCCGTCGCGCCGTCGTTGGTACGACGGGCACACCCAGATCGCGAGCGAGACGACGATCGTCGACCTCGATCCCTTTGCGTTTGGCCTCGTCCATCAGGTTGACGCACACCACGGTCCGTTCGTGTATCTCCAGGACCTGCAGGACCAGATTGAGATTGCGCTCGAGCCGCGTGGCGTCGGTCACCACCACCGCCACATGGGGACGTCCAAACAGGAGATAGTCCCGAGCCACCTCTTCATCGGTGCTGGCGGCGAGCAACGAGTACGTTCCCGGCAGGTCCACGAGCCGGTACCGCGTGTCGTTGTACGAGTATCCGCCCTCGGCGCTCATGACCGTCTTGCCCGGCCAGTTGCCGGTATGCTGCCGGAGACCGGTGAGCGCGTTGAAGACGGTACTCTTCCCCGTGTTGGGGTTACCCGCCAGAGCAACGACGTAGTCCGCGTTTGTTGTCTTGAAACCGAGCCGTTGCAGACCGCCCCCGTGGGCGGAACATCCGTCGCAGCCGCTCATACGACACCTCCCGTGGCTGCAACCGGTCGAACCCTGATTTTGGCAGCCTGCTCACGCCGAAGCGCAACCAGCGAGCTCTTTACCCGGTAGGCGGTCGGATCATTTCCGGCACTCCGAAACGCCACGTCCACCGTTGCCCCCGGTACAAACCCCAGATCCAAAAAACGCTGGCGTTCCGCGCCTCGTCCTTGCGTGGTGATTCCGAGCACCTGTGCCCGAGCCCCTACGGCCACGTCCGCAAGTCGAACCGCTCCCTCCTCAAGCTCATCACAGGGCTCCACGAGAATACCCGCCGCCAGCACTCGTGGTATCTCGATGCGTCGCCCGTCGTTTTCAAGCTCGAACCCTCCGCCGTCCCGCTGCAGGAGACGAAAGCGCATACCAAAGTAGAGGCCACGATCCACCAGATCTGCGTACAGATCCTGCGGTTCGTCCTCCAGGTGCGTTATACGGTAGGTTGAACCCACCTCCACCGACTCTATCGGCTTGCCCTCGGCAGACGGCACCGGCGTTCCCGCGGCGCCGGGAATGGGATCGCCGTCGGGATCGAGAACAGGACTCCCCAGTCGGCGGGACAACCGCTCGATCGACTCCCCCTCCAGGCGATGCTCCATCCGATCCGCGCGACCGTGCCACTCTCGCTGGTCGTATCCGGTCTCCTCCGCCAGGTGTAACTCCCAGAGCCGGTGTGCCCGCACGAGATCCGACGCTACCGCGATGCCGCGCCGGGTCAGCTCAACCCCTTCTTGATCGATATGAACAAGACCGTCACGCCGCAACCGTTCGATCGCTCTCGATCCGCGAACTCCATCCTCGCGCTGGAGCGCAATGAGGTCCGGCAGCGAGGTCGGCTCCCCCGTTTCCGTCCGGGTGAAAAGGATCTTGAGAACGTCTTCTGCGGCAATATGCTCTTCCCGGAGCCGAAGACGCCGAATCCGGGCGAGCGCTCCCCGTCGCGGATGAACCACGAGAACCCCGATCACCACAAGAACTGCGGCGACTAACAATGCCAGAATCGGATTCGGTTCCACTTTGTATATCCCAAAATTATTTTTTGATTAATCAAAATATACCACGGCTCCACGGTGCCGACAAGGGGTTTCTTCAATTATATTGTGGTAGTGACGACCGGAACCGACGAACGAACGTGCAGGAACCTCCACGAGAAGATACGCGGTCCGCTACCCGGTCGGATTGCCCAGAGCTCCATGCTGCCACCGGGACGGTCGATCCCGAACGAGGCACCCGATCACGCTCGGGATGGCGCTGTTCTCATCGCCCTGTTGCCGACCGCGGAGGGCTACGCGATTCCACTGATCGAACGGTCCGACGACGGCGGCCCCCATTCCAGGCAGATCGCGTTCCCCGGTGGCGCCCGGGAGACGGATGACGATTTTCCCGTGGGGACCGCTTTCCGCGAGGCGCAGGAAGAGATCGCTCTCCCCGCGGAGGGGCTCACCGTTATCGGTCGGCTGTCGCCGCTGTATATCTCGGTCAGTAATTTCCTGATCGCTCCCGTTCTCGCCTGCGGCCACGACGTATCACCGGCGATCTGGGATCGGTTGATACCGGACCCGCGAGAAGCGCGGAGGGTTCTCATGGTGGATCCCGTTCGGCTCGAGGCATCGCGGGCACAGCGGAGAGTCTATGCCCGCGGACACGAATACGTCGTACCGAGCTACCGCTGGGAGGACGACATCATCTGGGGCGCCACGGCGATTATACTCGCCGAGCTCTGCGCTCTGTTGAATTGAAGAGACGCCGGTCTACCCCGGTACCAGGGGCCCCACCAACGCCGCCATGCGGCGATCGTAGGCCTCCGCGATCGCTCGCGTCACCGGTCCCGGGTCGCCGTACACCACCGCACCGATGCTGCGGATCGGCACAACCCCACGCGTAGCGGAGCTCAGAAACGCCTCGCTCGCCTCCGGCAGCCGCTCCTCCCGCAGCGCCTCCATTCGCACCGGTACGATCGGCGGCGCCACCTCCAGGATAAGGCGCCGGGCGATACCCGCAAGCACGCCCTCCCCGGCGGTCCGCAAGGCGCCGTCGACCACAAAATAGACGTTGGAACTCGTCCCTTCCAGGACGCGCCCATCCGCATCGGTCAGGAGCCGCTCGTAGGGCGGCGCGCCGCCTTGGGCGGTGGGTTGGGCCCTGGCGTGCATCCAGGCGGTACTCTTCACCGACGCGTCCTCCCGGGCGCCGCCCGGCCAGAGCACGCAGTGCACGCCGTGGGCTCGCAGCTCCGCGGGGACCTCCGAGGCAGGTTCCATGGACAGGCGATACCAGACCCGGTCGTCGAGTACCGCCGTCACGCGAAACCGTCCCTCCTGGAACCCCGCGTCGACACGCATGTCCGCGAGGATTCTCCGGATTCGCTCGCGAGGCACCGTCAATGAATGACCAAGGGCCGCCGCGGAGCGCTCCATCCTGTTTATGTGTTCGTCCAGGAGCAGCTCCTGGCCACCCCGATACGTCCGCGCAACAAGGTACACCCCGTTGTCCGGCTCAAACTCGGCGGCGGCGGCGAGACTGTCCGCGTCTATGGATGGAACCCGGAGATCCGATCCGTACAGATCAACCACGGGAATCATAAAATCTCTCACAGTAAATCTTGAGCATTTTTATTCAACATTCTATACTTACAGTAATCATGAGAATTACAACGAAAGGCCGCTACGCCTTGCGCGCAATGGCCAACCTGGCGGCCTCGTACCAGGGAAAGCCGCGCCCGATAAAAAAAATCGCCGCGGAGGAAGGTATCTCCCCGGAGTTCCTCGAGCAGATCTTCTTCAAACTCAAAAAAGCCGACATCATCGGCTCTGTTCGGGGCCCCGGTGGGGGATTTATGCTCGATCGCGATCCCGCGACGATTACGGTAAAAGACATCTTTGTTGCCGTAGACGAGGGGATCGATCTGACGCCCTGTACCGCCTGTACCGAGTCCAACGGCGAGGATCCCTGCGAGCGGATGGATCGTTGTCTGGTATATTCGGTGTGGCAGGAAGCGTCGGAGCATATCATCAATTACTTTGACAGCATCACGCTTCAAAGCATCCTCGACAAAAACAGAGACAAGATCGAGATGCTTCTCGCCGGGCAGGAAGTCTCCGCGTAAATCACGACTGCGGTTCGCCCGTATCGGTGGCGGGAGCACCCTGTACGGGAGCCTCCGGTGCGGGCATCGTACCGCCTTTGACGTGCAGGTCCATCTGCGGAAACGGGATCTCCACGCCGGTCTCACGAAAGGCGCGCCAGATCTCGAGGTTGGTCCAGGCAAAGGCGGGGATACGCTCCCGGGCATCTCGAATCCACGTGCAGAGACGGACGGTAATGCCGGAATCATCGAAGGACCACACCTGGTAGGTCGGCTCCTTGCCGTCGAGCCGATAGGGATTGTTCATCGCCGCAGCAACAAGAACCCGCCCCACCCGATCGAGGTCGCTCCCATAGCTCACCTGCACCAGGTTGCACACGATGATACTCGGGCTGTCGTAGGAGTAGTTGTGCACCCGGTTTCCCGTAATCTCGCCGTTGGGGATAATGATCGTCTCCTCGGTAACCGTGTTGACGATCGTATGAATCAGCTTGATGTGCTGGACCGTTCCCTCGATATCGCCGATGAGAACGCGGTCGCCCTCTTTGATGGGACGGCTGAAGATA
>Ga0180436_10004002_pt1 | contig 13379 bp, 11 predicted proteins | sample SS_ome_2_FD_132434 | JGI IMG/M metagenome (GOLD analysis project Ga0180436, IMG submission 132434) | Hypersaline lake sediment archaeal communities from the Salton Sea, California, USA - SS_3_S_2 metaG | ecosystem: Environmental > Aquatic > Non-marine Saline and Alkaline > Hypersaline >...
CGCCGTCGACCTCGTCGTGGTCGGTCCGGAGGCGCCCCTGGCCGCCGGCCTGGTCGACGCGCTCGCCGTCCGCGGCCTGGCCGCCTACGGGCCCTCGCGGGCGGCGGCCGAGCTGGAGGCGTCCAAGGCGCACGCCAAGGATTTCATGCAGCGCTATGCGATTCCCACCGCCGACGCCGTGACGAGCGATCGCCTGGGGATCGCCGGCGACGCTATCGACGCGTTCGCCGCCCGCGCCGGTGGGCGGGTGGTGGTCAAGGCGAGCGGTCTGGCCGCCGGCAAAGGTGTCACCGTCGCGCTCGAGCCGGCCGAGGCGCACGCGGCCGCCGCAGCGGCGTTTGCGGCCGGCGAGCGCCAGATCGTGGTCGAGGAGTTCCTGGAGGGCGACGAGGTCAGCCTGTTGGTCGTCTGCGACGGCCGCCACGCCCTGCCGCTGCCGTTGGTGGAGGACCACAAGGCCGCGTTCGACGGCGACGAGGGACCGATGACCGGGGGCATGGGCGCGCTCGCGCCCGTCGACCCCTGGGGCCCGGAGGGGCTGGACGAGGCGATGCGCGACGTGGTCGGGCCGACCCTCGACGGCCTCCGCTCGCAGGGGCGCCCGTTCGTCGGCACGCTCTTCCTCGGGCTCATGCTCACGTCCGACGGACCGCGCCTGCTGGAGTACAACGTCCGGTTCGGCGACCCCGAACTGCAGGCGCTGGTGCCGCTGCTCGCGAGCGACGCCTTCGACCTGCTCGACGGCGCCGCGCGCGGGCGTCTGCGGGGCGTCCGACCGGCGTGGCGCCCGGGGGCCTGCGCCTGCGTGGTCATGGCGGCCGAGGGCTACCCCGGGCCGCCCAAGACCGGAAGCGCGATCGACCTGCCCGCGGACCTCGGCGGCGACGTGGTGGTCTTCCACGCCGGCACCGCCAGGAATGCGGACGGCCGGCTGGTGTCGGCGGGTGGTCGCGTGCTGGGGGTGACGGCGGTGGGCCGTGACGCCGAGGACGCCGTCGGGCGCGCCTACGAGGCGGTCGATCGCATCGATTTCCCGGGGGCGCACGTCCGGCGCGACATCGGCCGACGCGCCCGCCGCTGGTAGGCTCGCGCCCATGTTGGACGAGCGCTCCACCCTTCACGCCCGTGATCCCGAGAGGTTCCTGGACCGGTTGGTCGCGCTACCGGACGCCTACGGCGGACCCGACGGCACCCGGCCCGGACCCTACGGCTTCGACGCGGCCGGCGCGGCCGCCGTGCTCGAACCCGTCGTCGCAGAGTGGTTCGATGGCCGCCTGACCCCGCGAGGAACACAGTTCTTCGTCGAGGGAGGCTTCGAGGATCCGGCCGAGTTGGCCGTCCGTCGCAGCGCGGTCGAGGCCGCAGGCGCCGAGGTCGTCGTCATGGGCGCCGAGAACGACGAAGCCGAGTCCCCGGCGCTAGACGTGCGGTTGCCCGACGACGCGTTGGCCCCATTCCATCTCGTGCGCTACCTCGCGTACGCCAGCGGGCGTGGTGAGGCGGGCGAGCGGTTGGCCGCCGCGTTGCGCGTGGTCGCGGCAGGCGCCGACCCGATCCGCCCCACGGCGGAGAACCCGGCGAAGACGCTCGCGTGGGCGCTGTGGCAGCGGGTGCCGCTGCTGGTCTCGGACCGCACCGGCGCGGCCGCCCAGGGCCTGGTCCAGCAGGCGTTCGCGCGGGTCGGAAAGACCCTGGCGGTCCCCGCGGGCGGACACGGCGCGCTGGTGGCGTCGGCGGCCTTCGAGGCCCGGCACGCGTTGGCGGACGACCTCGTGGCGCTGGTGCTGGGGCGCGTGGGGCCGGAAACGGAGCTGATCGAGGAGGTCTTGGCGACCCGCGTGGCGCAGATCGAGCGCCTCACGTTCGGCGCCGGCTGGCTACCGCCGGCCGATGCCGACCCGGTCGTCGACGCGGTCGTCCTGTGGTACGCGGCGACCTGGGTGGCCGCGTACGGCGCGATCCTCGGTGGGATCGATCCGACCGACGACGGCGTCTACGGGCGGGTCCGCGCGGTAGCATGACGGGCATGGACCGCCGACCGCGACCGCACCGTTTCCTGGGCATCTGCGCCGCTTGGCTGGTCGCCCTCGCGGCCTGTGCCCCGGTGCAGGAGACGGGCCGGGTCGACGTGCAGCAGCTGGCGGCGACGCCCTCGACCTACCCGCAAGAAACCGGGATCCAGTGGGCTTACCTGCGGGATGGGGCGCTGCTGGACGACCCGCGGTACGTCGAGACGATCGAGGGTCCCGCCGTGCTGGACGGCGACGTGTGGGTCGCGTTCAGACTGGTCGGCGGCGGCCAGGACGTCACCCACTACCGCCAGTTCCGGACCGACGGCGTCTACCTGAGGCGGCAGACGCGGCCGGGCGGGAGCTTCACGTTCGAACCCCCGATCCGCGAGTTGCCCGCCGAGGGCGACCTGCGCGTGGGCGCGCAGTGGACGGGCTCGACCGTCGCGACCGGGGTCTTCCCGGATGCGCCGGTCGGCCAGCGGCGTTTCACGCAGTCGATCGACTACGTGTACACGGTCGTCGACCGCCGGCCCGTCACCGTCTCCGACCGCGTGTACGACGTCTTCGTCATCGACCGCACGGCGCGTGCCTTCGGGGAGGACGGCGCCGTCGTCGACGAGGTGTCGCAGCAGGTGTGGTTCGCCCCCGGGGTCGGCAAGGTGCGACACGAGAACGGTTGGTTCCTCGTGGCGACGAACTTCGAGGCGGGGCAGCCGGCGCCGTGATCGGTCGCATGGGCGTCGCGTCCATGGGTGCGGCCGTCGCGGTCGGGCCCGCCGCGCACCCGGCGGCGATTCGGCTTGGGTGCTCGCTCACCGTTGCGCGGGCGGCGGGCGGGTAGCCTGTGCGGACCCGGGGGTCAGGGGAGGAGCGATGAGCCTGCTCGACCACATCGAGACGTCGGCCGACGTCGCGCGCCTGCGCCGAGAGCAGTTGCCGCAGTTGGCGGCGGAGTTGCGTGCCGAAATCATCGACGTGTGTTCCGAGACCGGCGGTCATTTGGCGTCGAGCCTCGGCGCCGTCGAGTTGACGGTCGCGTTGCACCACGTCCACGACAGCCTGCGTGACCGCATCGTGTGGGACGTCGGCCACCAGACCTACGGCCACAAGATCCTCACGGGGCGGCGGCACGACATGCGCCGGATCCGCCAGCATGGCGGGCCCGCGGGCTTCACGACCTCCAGCGAGTCGCCACACGACGCGCTCACGGTGGGGCACGCCAGCACGAGCCTGGCGGCCGCGCTCGGGATGGCGCTGGCGCGCGACGCGCGAGCGGCGCCGTACGACGTCGTCGCCGTGATCGGTGACGGGGCCCTCACCGGCGGGATGGCGCTGGCCGCGCTCAACCAGATCGGACACCTCAAGCCGCGCATGACGATCATCGTCAACGACAACGAGATGTCGATCAGCGAGAACGTCGGCGCGCTCAACGAGTTCATGCGGCGGTTGCAGGTGCAGCCCTGGCTGCAGCGGGCGGAGTCGCGCGGCAAGGCTGCGCTGCGGGACTTCTGGGCCCCGCTCGCCGAGTTCGGGAGCCGGGCCAAGAAGGCGACGCGCCGGTTCTTCGACCCCATGTCGAACAACCCGTTCCACGCGATGGGTCTCCGCTACGTGGGCCCGATCGACGGGCACGACGTCGAGCAGGTCGCCTTCTACCTCGCGCACATCCGCGAGTTGGAGGGCCCGACGATGCTGCACGTCCTCACGCGCAAGGGGAAGGGGTACGACGTCGCCGAAGCCGATCCGATCACGTGGCACGGCGCGTCGCGCTACGACGCCAGCAACCCCGTTGCGGCGGGGAAGGGCTACCAGTGGTCGGACGCCTTCGGCGACGCCGCGATCGCCCTGACCGGTCACGACGACCGCGTCTGGGTCATCACCCCGGCGATGCGTGAGGGGTCGGGTCTGGTCCGCTACAGCAAGACGCATCCCGAGCGCTACATCGACGTCGGCATCGCGGAGGACGTGGCGGTGACGACCGCCGCCGGGCTCGCGCTGCGCGGCGAGAAGCCGATCGTGGCCATCTACAGCACCTTCCTGCAGCGGGGTTACGACCAGGTGATCCACGACGTCGCCCTCGAGGCCCTCGACGTCGTGTTCGCCATCGATCGCGCCGGCCTCGTGGGGGCCGACGGGATGACCCACCAGGGCGTGTTCGACATGGCCTACCTGCGTCCGATCCCCAACCTGAGCATCGCGATGCCCAAGGATGCCGTCGAGTTGCGTGCGCTGCTCAAGGGCGCGCTCGAACGGGGCGGCCCGGTAGCGGTCCGCTGGCCGCGTGGCTCCGTGGCCGTGGCGCCCGAGGCCGCGGTCGAGGACTGGCCGATGGTCCGCTGGGGCAGTTGGGACGTCGTGGCGGGGCCCGCCGAGCCGCAAGGTGCCGCGGTGGTGGTCCTGGCGTACGGTGTGACGCTGGGGTACGCACTCGAGGCGGCCGCCGCCGCGGCCGACGTCACGGTGGTCAACGCCCGCTTCCTCAAGCCGCTCGACGAGCAGCTGCTGCGGTGCTGGGCCGACGCCGGCGTGCCGATCGTGACGGTCGAGGACCACATGCTGGCCGGCGGCCTGGGGGCCGCCGTCGTCGAGTTCCTCGCGGATGCGGGGCTCGAAGTGCCGCTGCGTCGGCTCGGTATCGACGACGTCCACGTGCCGCACGGCGATCCGGCTCGGCAGCACGAGGCGCTGGGGTATGGGGTGCGGGGCATCGTCGACGCGGTCGCTTCGCTGCGCGGCCGCCGTGGGCAGCGGTCGCCGGTGACCGCCTCGCCGACGGCGGGCCGTGTCGGGACCGATGACGCGGTGTCACCGGCGCTCCGTTGACACCCCGCGCGCGACACGGGTATCCTGGCGGTCGCGCCTGCGCGCCGGCAAGGCCATGCTCGTGCTGGACGGTGCTCGGTGTGATCGCGGAGCGGTAGTGTAGCGGTTAGCATATCTGCCTGTCACGCAGAAGGTCGCGGGTTCAAATCCCGTCCGCTCCGCCAGATGGCCAAGTAGCTCAGTTGGTAGAGCACACGACTGAAAATCGTGGTGTCGGCAGTTCAAATCTGCCCTTGGCCACCAGCCGCCAGCGAGGCGCCCCAGGGCGCCTCCACGGCCGCGCCAATGTAGCTCAGCGGTAGAGCAGCCGATTCGTAATCGGCAGGTCGTCAGTTCGAATCTGACCATTGGCTCCACGTCGAAGCCCCGCCTATGGCGGGGCTTCGCGGTGTGTGGCGGTCGCCTTCAGCCGTACGGCGCCAGCGGTGCTGGATCGCTCCCGACGTCGTGCGGCCGCACCATGATGACCGGCACGACCACCATCCGGAGCAGACGCTCTGCGACGCTGCCGAGCAGGGCACGCGAGAGCCCACTGCGGCCGTGGGTGGCGATGACCACCGCGTCGACGTCCTCCTCGTCGACGAGGTCGGCCAGCTCTTGCGCGGGGTCACCGAAGCGCACGGCCAGCGAGACCTCGTAGCCGGCCTCGGCAAGCCTGCGCACGTCGTCGTCCATCGCGTCGATGACCTCTTCGCGGGTGGAGACCCAGGCCTGGCTCTGGTAGATGGGATGCTCGAACTCGCCGCGCTCGCGCCACGGCATGAGCACGGAGTCGCTCCAACCCGCGATGACGGAGGGGGGCGGCAGCGGGCCCGCGACGCCTTCGGGGACCGGGGCGACGTGGGCGATCGTGATGTGCGTCGTCTCGGGGTCGAACAGCCGGCCCACGGTGCGGAACGCCATGCGGCCGAAGTCGGACCCGTCGAGCGCGAGCAGGACCTTCCGCTTGCTCATGTCGAGCCTCCTGCCTGGAGTGCCTTGCCCGCCCACTGGGCGGGCAAGGGTCACGATGTCCTAGAACCGCTCGGTGACCGTCCGGGCCTCGACGAACAGCCGCAAGTAGTCGGGCCCGCCGGCCTTGCTGTTGGAGCCGGACAGCTTGAAGCCGCCGAACGGCTGCACGCCGACGAGTGCGCCCGTGATCTTGCGGTTGAGGTAGAGGTTGCCGACCTTGAACTCGCGCCTGGCCCGCTCGAGGCGCTCGCGCGAGCGGCTGACGAGGCCGCCGGTGAGCCCGAAATCGGTGTCGTTGGCGATCTCGAGCGCATGGTCGAAGTCGCGCGCCCGCAGAACGGCGACCACCGGTCCGAAGACCTCCTCCTGCGCCAGACGCGCCTTGGGATCGACGTCGGCGACGATCGTCGGCGCCACGTAGTAGCCCTCGGCGAAGCCCTCCGCCGGACCGCCGCCGAGCACGACGCGGCCCTCCTCGCGGGCGAGGGCGCAGTACTGGAGGACGCTGCGGTATTGCTTCTCGCTGGAAAGCGCGGTGACGTCGAAGTCGTCCACGGCGGGGCCGACGGTGAGTCGCTCGGTTGCCGCCACGAAGGCCGCCAGCATCTCGTCGTGGATCTCGTCGACGAGGATGAGGCGCGACATCGCCGAGCACTTCTGGCCGTTGTAGCCGAACGCCCCCTGGACGGCGGCCGTGACGGCGACGTCGAGGTCGGCGGTCTCGTCGACGATCATGGCGTCCTTGCCGCCGAGCTCCATGAAGGCCTTCTTGATGTGGCGTTGCCCAGGATGCACCTTGGCCGCGCGTTCGAGGATCCGCAGCCCGACGCCGACCGAGCCGGTGAAGTTGACGAAGCGGGTGCGCACGTCGTCGACGAGAGAGTCGCCCATCCCCTCCTCGGTACCGGTGAGGAGGTTGACGACGCCGGCGGGCCAGCCCGCCTCCTCGATGCACTCGAGGAAGACGCCGGCGATCACGGGCGTGACCCGCGAGGGTTTCAGGACGATCGTGTTGCCGGCGGCGACGGGTCCCATGGAGGTTCCGACCATGATCGCCAGCGGGAAGTTCCACGGCGGGATGACGAGCCCCACCCCCATCGGCTCGAGGGTCGTGACGTTGTCCTCGCCGGGGACCGGCGTCGTCACACGCGGCGGCTCCAGCTCGAGCGCCCCCCTGGCGTAGTACTCGACGAAGTCGATGGCCTCGGCGACGTCGGCGTCGGCCTCGCGGTAATTCTTGCCTGCCTCGTAGGTCTCCCAGGCGCAGAACTCGAGTTTGCGGCGGCGCATGATCGCCGCCAGACGCCACAGCGCGCGAGCGCGGGCCGCCGCGGGCCACGAGGACCACACCGCGAAGCCCGCTTCGGCCGCGGCGAACGCGCGGTCCACCTCGGCGGCGCCGGCCATCGACACGCGGCCGATCACCCGCGACGGGGCGCACGGATCGACGGAGTCGAACGTCCGGCCGGTCTCGACCCGCTCGCCACCGATGATCAGGGGCCAGGTCTTTCCGAGTTGCTCGGCCACCCCGTCGAGGGCGAGGCGATAGGCGTCGCGCGCATGCGAATCGCGGAGGTCGGTGAATGGCTCGGGGGAGAAGGGGATGACGGTGGACATGGGGCCTCCTTGGGCGTGCTCAGCCGAGGATGCCACGCAGCACGACGGCCGCGTTGGCGGGGCGCTCGGCCAGCCGGCGGCTGAAGTAGCCGTACCAGTCGGCGCCGACGGGGACGTACAGCCGTACCGGGTGGCCGTCGTCCACCAGGCGCTGTTGGAGCCTCGGCCGCACGCCGTAGAGCAGCTGCAGCTCGTAGCGGTCGCGCCCGAGCGCGGCGCCGCGCACGAAGGCCGTGGCTTCACGGATGAGGCCGTCGTCGTGGGTGGCGACGTTCACCTTGGCCCCGAGCTGCCAGGCCCGCTCGCACAGCGCCAGGTAGGTGCGCCGGATCGCGGCGCGGTCCTGCAGGGCGACGCCGGGCGTCTCGTGGTAGGCGCCCTTGACGATCCGCAGCTCGCTCCCTGCCGGGGCACCGGCGAGCAGCGTCTCGAGGTCGTCAGGGGTCCGGTGCAGGTAGGCCTGCAGGACGGTCGAGCTGCGGGTGGCGCCGGCGCGGCGCAGCCGACCCAGCAACTCGAGCGTGTCGTCGACGAAGCGGTGGTCCTCCATGTCGAGGCAGATGCGCCCGCCCGCCGCCTCCGCGCGGGACGCGAGGTCGATCGCCAGCGCCGAGGCCAGGTCCGGGTCGAAGGCGAGTCCGAGTTGCGTCGGCTTGATGCTCAGGACCGGCGGCAACCCGGCGCGCGACAGGGTCTCGATGGTGTTCGTGACGCCGCCCGCCATCGCCTCCGCCGCCGCGCGCTCGGCCACGTACTCGCCGAGGACGTCGACGATGAGCGACCGCCGCTGTTCGACGAGCGCCCGCAGGGCCGGCAGGGCCTCGGCGGCGCTCTCGCCCGCGATGAAGCGGCGCGCGCCCAAGCGCCAGCCGTGGCGGCGCGACCAGCGCTCGACGGGCCCGATCCCGGCCACACCGAGGATGACCCGGCGGTAGAGGTTCAGCACGCGAGCACCGCGCGGCGCTCGTCTCCGGTGCGAGGGGTTCGGGGTGGATGCACACCCCAGTGTACCGGCTCCGGGCCCCGAGTAAGACTTCGCACCGCCCCGGCGAGCCTTCGTTGGTAGCGTGCCTCACGCGGGCGACCGCTTGGCTAGGTCGCCTCGACGCGCGGAGGTCGGGCGCTTGCAGGTACTGTTCGTGCGGCACGGGGAGACGGATTACGGCGTGGTCGCCTCGCGCGGCGTGCGCGGCTGGGCGACCTCGTTCGCGCCGCTGTCGCACCTTGGCCGGCTGCAGATCGACGTCATCGCCCGTGACTACCGCCTGCGCGAGGCGGACGCGATCCTGTGCTCCTCGTATGCGCGCGCCCTGGAGTCCGGCGCCCTGCTGTCGCGGGCCCTCAACAAGCCACTGTTCGTCGAATACGATCTCCACGAATGGCTCCCGCAGAAGGACTCGCTGGGTGAGATCGATGCCGCCCTCCTGCGTCGGGCCCGCAGCGAACTCACCCGTCCGGGCGACGACGCGCCCTGGGAGCGGCTGGACGAGGTGCGCGACCGGGTTCTGCGGGTCCTGGAGCGCTACCGCAACCATCACCGGGTGGTGGTCGTCACGCACGCCGTCGTCATCCAGTCGGTCGTTGGGACCCGGCGGCCGATCGAGCACGCCGAGATCGTCGAGTTCACCTGGGACGGCGTCGGCGCGGTCGACGGCGTCGACGTGGGATCCGTCGCGACCGTCGAGCACTAACGGGCTGGGCGCGAAGCGCGCACACGCGCACGGGCACCGCTACCGGCGGCGCCATGCCAGGGGCAACCCGCCGGCGGGGACAAGGGTCATGCCGATGGGTCGGACGTCGGCGTTCGGCGTCGCCCAGCGTGCGGTCCGAAGCGCGGCCCAGGCATACGCGAGCGTCAGCGTGCGGGCCAGACCAGCGCCGATGCAGTAGCGGCCGCCGTGGCCGAAGGGGAGGTAGGCGAGGGGATCGCGCGGCGCCGCCCACGCGCCGTCGCGGTCGAGCCAGCGCTGCGGGAGGACGCGCGCCGGCTCGCGCCAGAGTCTCGGGTCGCGATGCAGGTGCCAGAGTGACAGCCCGACTCCCGCGCCGGCCCCCATGACGTGCCCACGCCAAGCCACGGCGCGCCGCACCCGACGCAGGATGGCGGGCGCCGGCGGGTAGAGACGGAGCGACTCGCTGAGCAGGGCGCCGGCCAGTGGCGCGCGCACGGCCGCCGCCGGCCCGACCTCCGCCAGCTCGTCCGCGACCGGTTCCCGCAGGTCGTCACGCGCGAGCAAGAGCGCGAGCCAGGCGATCGCCGCCGTCGTCGTGTCGAAGCCGGCGGAGACCAGGCTGAGTGCCTGGTCGCGCAGTTCGTCCTCGCTGAGGCGGGCGTCGGGATCGTCGTCGAGCGCCATCAGTAGCTCCAGCACGCCGCCCTCTCCGGCGCTGCCGCCCTTCGAGGGTGCGCCGCTCGCCCGCCGCTCGCGGATGTCGGCGCGGATCGCCGCATCGGCACGCCGCCGCGCGGCGACGAAGCCGGCCCACGGCGCCGGCGGCACCGGCAACTTGATCGTCTGGGCCAGCAGCGGTCGGTTGGCGAAGGCCATCATCGTGGCCACGTCGTCGGCGAGGCGCGGGTGACGGTGCCGCGCCGAGGGGCCGAGGAGCACGTCGAGCACGATCTCGAGCACCACCGGGCGCAGCGCCGGCAGCAGCGGCCCGCCGCCATCGGCGACCCGTTCGGCGACGAAGCGCTCGAAGCGCGCGGCGGCTGCGGCGGCCCAGTCGTCGACCTGGCGCGGGTGGAACGCGGGCTGGACCGACCGCCGCCGGCGCAGGTGCTCGGGATCATCCGTGGCGATCAGCGCCGTCGGGCCGCCGATCGGCTGCAGGAAGCCGTAGGCGCCCGCATTGCCGAAGGCGTCGGCCTCGTCGAACAGTACGAAGCGCATGCCCTCGAGTCCGAGGAACCAGTGGTACCGGATCGGGCCGAAACCGAAGACGAAGGCGTCGCCGTGGACGGCCCTGCAGGCGTCGAGCGCCGCGCGGACGTCGCCGCCGGCGAGGTTCATCACGCGCGCGTGCGCCCAACCGCGCGGGCCCGGAAAGCGCGCGTCGGCGTCTCGGACCGGCGATCCGGTCTCAGCGGACGCCGTGGAGGACCTCTTCCAGACCCTGAACGTCGAGCAGGTCGACCTCCCTGGGTCGGGTCTCGATCAGACCCTCGGCCTCGAGCGCCTTGAGCGCGCGGGTCACGGTCTCCCGTGACGTACCCGCGAGGTTGGCCAGGTCCTGGTGCGTCAGGCGCGCCCGCGCGCGGTCCTCGAGGAGCTCGACGACGCCGTCGCGGTACAACCGCAGAAGGACGTAGGCGACCCGGCCTTGGGCGTCCTGGTACGACAGCACCTGGGCCTCGTCGTCCATCCCCCGCAACCGCTCGGCCAGCGTGCTGGTGAGGTTGAGGCTCACGGTGGGGTACGCCGACAGCAGGCGCTGGAAGTCATCGCGGAAGAGCAGGTAGCAGGTCGTGGGCGCCAGCGTCACCGCGGCCGCGCTGCGGTTGGCGTGCCCCAAGAGGGCCATCTCGCCGAAGAACTCGGGGGGCCGCAGGAGCGCCAGCGTCTTCTCGTGACCGCCCAGGTCGACCTTGGAGAGCTTGACCAGGCCGTCCGCCAGCAGGTACAGGGCGTCGCCTGCCTCACCCTCCTGGAAGAGCAGCGTGTCGCTCTCGAAGCGCCTGCGCCGAACGACGCTGGCGGCGACGTCGAGCGCCCGCGGCGGCGCGCCGCGGAACAGCGGCACGTTCTCGAGGAACGCACGGACCTCGTCGGAAGTTGCCGGATCGTTCATCGCGCCTCCCGCTGCCACGGGTCCGAAGCCACGTGGGCCGACCTCGCGAAGCGGTCCTATACTAACCGGGTGGAGGTCGTGCTCGCCGCGAGAGCCCTCGTGCGTCGCTACCCGACCCCGGCGGGACCGCTGACGGTCCTCGACGGGGTCGACCTGCAGGTGCACGCCGGGGAGAGCTGGGCGATCCAGGGACCCTCGGGCTCGGGGAAGAGCACCCTGTTGCACCTGCTGGCCGGCCTCGACCGCCCCACCTCTGGCGGTGTCTGGTGGGGGGCCACGGCCGTCCACGAACTCGCCCCGGAGGCGGCGGCTCGGGCCCGCGCCGGGCGCGTTGGTCTCGTGTTCCAGCAGCATCACCTGCTCGCCGACCTGAGCGCCCTCGAGAACGTCACCCTGCCCGGACGCGTCCACGGCCGGCCGGATCGCGCACGGGGCCTCGCCATGCTCGAGAGCGTCGACTTGGTGGGGCGCGCCCATGCCCTGCCGCGCACGCTCTCCGGCGGTGAACGCCTGCGGGTCGCGGTCGCTCGTGCGCTCTACGGTTCGCCGCGTGTCGTGCTGGCGGACGAGCCGACGGGCAGCCTGGACCGGGCGAGCGCCGACACCGTGGTGGAGGTGCTGCTGCGCGCGGCGGGGGCGGACGGCGCGGCCGTCGTTCTGGTCACCCACGACGAGCGCGTGGCTGCGCGGGCCGATCGGCGGGCCTGGCTCGACGAGGGGCGGCTCACGGGCGACCACCGAACCAGCGACGCCACCACACCGGGCGGGTGACGGTCGCTCGTCCCCCGTCCGCCGCGGGGGGCATCACGGTGTCGCCATCCACCGCCGGCTCGCGCGCCACGCGCGCGACGAGCCAGTGTTGGAAGCGCGGACGCAGCTTCTGGAACACCACGACGCCGGCGATCAGACCCAGGAGGGCGAGGTACATCACCGTGTCGGAGACGAACACCACCTCGCCGAACCAGGCGCTGGCGAGGAGCCACGGGAAGCGCGCGATCATGGCGGTCAGCCACAGGGTGCGCAGCCGCACCCGCGAGAGCCCGGCCGCGATCACCGCCACGTCGATGTTGAGCACGAAGAAGATCACGCCCCACAACACGACGCTCCGGATGCCGACGAGCGCCTCCCACTCGTTCCACGCCTTCGGGCTGACGATGCGCAGCAGCAGCGGTCGGCCGATCCGTCGGGACAGGTTGAGGGCCACGAACGCCCCGAGTGCCAGGCCGACGATGCCGTACAGGACGGCGGGAACCGTGCCGAACGCGGCGCCGCCCAACGCGCCGACCAGGGGCGTGGGGATGACGGGCACCAGGGCCGTCACGACGAACGACAGGACGTAGTAGAGCGGTGCGAACCACCCCGCGTCGTTGATGAAGTTGGTCATCGCCTCGGTCATGTGCCCGTCGGCATACTACGCTTCACCCATGACCCTCTCGTGGGATGCCGGCCACCCGCCCATCACCCGTCGTTCACCGTCACGACCCAGGAGCGGGGCGTGCTGACGCCGTGGGCGCTGCGCGCCGACCTGCGCCGCCGGCCCTGGGGCGGTGACCGCCTCGCCGGTCGCTGGGCGCGCGGTGAGGCCGACGTCGAGCCCGGCTCCGAGCCCGTCGGCGAGGCCTGGCTGGCGGGCCCGTGGACCCGCGTGGCGGCGGGACCCGACGCGGGGCGCGACCTGGCCGCCCTGGCGGCGGAGCATGGCTCGGCGCTGCTCGGCGCGGTGCCCTGGAGCCGGTACGGGGCGCGCTTCCCGCTGCTCGTCAAACTGCTCGACGCCGCGGAGCCGCTCTCGCTGCAGGTCCACCCCGACGACGCGTACGCCCTGCGGTTCGAGTCCGCCAGCGGCCACCTCGGGAAGACGGAAGCGTGGTGGGTCCTGGCCGCCGATCCGGGCGCCCAGGTCACCTGGGGCTTCGCGCACGAGGTGACGACCCGCGAGGTCGAGCGGGCAGCCGAGGGCGGCCATTGGGCGCCCTTGCTGCGCCAACTGCCGGTCGTGGCGGGCGACGTGATCGTCAACCCGGCGGGAACGGTGCACGCCCTGGGAGCAGGGCTGCTGGTCTACGAGGTGCAGCAGGCCTCCGACCTGACCTACCGCCTGTACGACCACGGCCGCCTGGGGGCGGACGGTCGCCCACGCGAGCTCCATCTGGACCGGGCGCTGGCGGTCGCGCGCCTGAC
>Ga0180436_10004003_pt1 | contig 13376 bp, 8 predicted proteins | sample SS_ome_2_FD_132434 | JGI IMG/M metagenome (GOLD analysis project Ga0180436, IMG submission 132434) | Hypersaline lake sediment archaeal communities from the Salton Sea, California, USA - SS_3_S_2 metaG | ecosystem: Environmental > Aquatic > Non-marine Saline and Alkaline > Hypersaline > Sediment...
CACGTCGAGCTGAAAGGGGCCGTACCCGCCGTCGGTGCGACCGTCGACAATGATGTAGTATGTCCCGGCAATTTCGTTGTCGAAACAGAATACCTCGTCCTCGCTGCCCGGCAGCCAGCCGCTGGATCCGGCCACGCAGGTGCCGTTTACGTCGCTGCAGTCGGTGACCATGTAGACGCCGCCGTTCCAGTCCATCGTGCCCTGGTTCAGCGTCACGCAGACACGGCAGCCGGCGGCCAGGTCGAGGGCATACGTCACGTCGGGGCCGCCATGGGCCAGCCCGCCCACGCAGGCAGCGTCGCCGTCGTAGTCGTTCATTGCGTGTGTCGTGTCACCGAACCAGGTGCTCGTGCCCGGAGACCCCGAAATGACCTGCGCCCCGGCACAGGTATCGTTCGCCGGCGGTGGGGTGTCGGAGACCACGAGGTAGGGCACGTTGACGCCGTCATGCCCCTGGATCGCCAGTCCGTAGGCAGGAGAACTGTCGCGGCTCGCCCCGCCGAACGCGAACCAGTCCTGGCCGGCGCCGAGCAGGGCAGTGAGATCCGTGGTTGCCGTGCCCCCGAGGGCCAACGTCTTCCAGCCGGGCTGGTAGGCGCTGCTCTCGCTGCGGTAGTTGTAGTAGCCGGCTGTTTTCTCCGCCTCGATGTCGTCCCAGAGCAGCGCCGCCGTGCCGGGAAGCGAAGCCGGATCGGCCTCCAGGGGCGTCACCGTCCAGAAAGGCCAGTTCCCGTCCTCGACGTAGAAGTTCCAGACGATGGTGTTCACCGCCGTACCGTCGGGGATGCCGCTGACGTCGAACTTGAGGTAGCCGCTCTCCTTGCGAGTCGTGCCCGTTGTGGCCCCGCCGTAGATCCTGATCAGTCCGTCGTTTTTTTGAAAATAATCGGTGGCCCCGGTGCTGTTCGTCTGCCCGGTGGCATAGGCCGTGTACTCGGCGGACAGGGCCGGAGCGGCGATGAGAACGAACAAGAGCAGGGCGACGGCGGTCACGGTCGCGTTCATCGGTTTCTCCTTCGGGCAGTCGCGCATCCATCCGGTGGCCAGGCCCCGGCGCGGAAGTCGACGGTGCTGCTGACTGAGCGGCTTGTGGCGACAGCGATGTTCCACTTCGGTGATGCCCCGGGAACGGTCGCTGTTCAGCGATGCCCCGGCGGGTGTTCTTGAGAGATGAATATACCCTGCGGCGGATTCTGTCAATCTCCCGCCGGCCGGCACAAAAAAAAGCACCCCGAGCATCTGCTTCGGGGTGCCCACTGGGCCGCCCGGCGCGGCGGCCCTCCTCCTGGTCCGCCGCGCCGCAATGACCGCTGTTATTGGAAAACGCCGGCCCGCAACAGCAAGGGCCGGCGACGCCAACCTACATGTCGCCTCCTGCCGTTTTTACGCCGTAACCAAACAGCACCGGGTCATAGGCCTCGAAATCGATATTCTCCATGGATGTCACCGTGCCCCCGTCGTAGTCCCAGGCCCTGACCCGCGGGGCAAAGGCCTCGCCGGGCCCCGGGCCGGTGATCAGTTCGTCCACGCCGTCGCCGTCGAGATCGGCAGTGGCCACCGTGGCGCCGAACTCGGCGTATTCACCATAGGCATTGAAACTCACGGCGGAGATGGGCACCAGTGTGCCACCGTCGTAGTTGAAGCCCCGGATGTGCGGACCGAAGATAGCTCCGGGCCCGGGAGCCGTGACAAGTTCGTCGATCCCGTCACCGTCGATGTCGCCGGTGGAAACACGGACACCGAAACGGTTCGTGCCGTAAGCGAAGAAACTGACCTGGGGAATGGCCGCCAGGCCAGCACCATCGTGGTTAAAGGCGCGCACGTGGGGCCCGAAGACCTCACCGGGCCCGGCACCGGTGATCAGCTCGGCATACCCGTCGCCGTCGATGTCACCGCAGGCCACGTTGACGCCCCACTTCAGGGTGCCGTAAGCAAAGAAGCTGATCCCGGGAATCGACGCCGTGGCACCGCCGCTGCAGTCGTAGGCCCTCACGTGGGGGCCGAAGACAGCCCCGGGCCCGGCGCCGGTGATGATCTCGTCATGTCCATCGCCATTGAGGTCTCCGGTGGCCACGTTGACCCCGAACTTCATCGTGCCGTAGGCCATGAAATTGACCCAGCCGATGGGCGTGCCGTCCGGCTCGAAACCGCGCACCTGTGGGCCAAAGATCGCACCCGGCCCCGGGCCGGTGACGATCTCCACCGTACCATCGTTGTCCAGGTCCCCGCAGGCCACGTTGACACCGTAACCGGTGGCGCCGTAAGCCGGGAACTCTACCAGCGGCTCAGCGGTGCTCGACGGATCGAAGACGCGTACCAGCGGGCTGTTCTGCGGTCCGGCTCCAGGACCGGTGACCAGCATCGCCGGTTCCGGCGGCGGCGGGGCCGGCATGGTTGTGAAACTCCAGATGTCGGACACGGTGCTGCCCGCACCGTTCACCGCCTCGACCTTCCAGTGGTAGACCGTATCGAAGGCCAGCGTGCCCAGGCCGTCGTAACAGGTTCCGGAGAGGTCCTCGGCCACCAGCGGCGGGTCTGTCGCCTCGCCGAAGTAGACCGAGTAGCTGCTGGCACCGTCAGCCTCGCCCCAGCAAAGACCGGTGTCCAGGGACACCAGTTCCGCGCCATCCGCCGGGACCGGATTGACCGGCGCGTCCGGCGGCGCAGGTGCGCTTTCGGTGGTGAAGCTCCAGGTGGCGGAAGACGTGCTGCCGCCGCTGTTCACCGCCTCCACCCGCCAGAAATAGGTCGCGGCGTAGTCCAGGCCGGCCAGGCCGTCATAGCAGGTGGCGGTCACGCCGGAGGCCGCCAGTACCGGGTCGGCCGCCTCACCGAAGTAGATGTCGTAGCTCACCGCCCGGGCGGCCTCGTCCCAGCAGAGATCCGTGGCAACACCGACATCGGAAGCGCCGTCCTGGGGGACCGGATTGACCGGCGCCTCCGGCGGTTCGGCGGTGCCGCTGTACTGCAGCAGCGAACCGCCGTAGCCGATATTCGCCGTGCCGTACTTCATGTAGCAGTAGCCGTCGATGCCCCAGCCGGTGCCCCAGCTGTTGCGCACGATCCAGGCCCCGCTGTCGCAGACGCTGTCGTCCCAGCCGACAATGACCACGCCGTGGTTCACGCTCGACGTGGTGCCGTGCTCGTAGCAGCCGTCATCGTAGTAGTAGAAATCGTTCCAGACGTACATCGCCACGGCCACCGGCGCCACCTGCACCGCGGCCTTGATGCTGTTCACATTGTTGCTCACGCCGTTCCAGCCGTCGATCAGGTCCACCACCTCGCACTGGTCCTGGATGCAGGGCCCGGTGTCGGTGGCGGTGTACGGCATGCAGGATTCTTCCACCGATCCATAGGAGCGGAAGAGGTTGTAGGCCGAGGTCATCCATCCGCCGTCGCAACCGTCACCGCTGCTGTTGCAGAGCACAACCTGTTCTTCCGAGAGGTCCCACTCCACGCCGGTGTTAATCTTGATCATCGACTCGAAGGCCCCCACGGCATTGAAAGCCCAGCAACTGCCGCAGTTGAGCTGGTTCTTGATCGGGGTCACGCCACCCAGTTCCCGCCAGTCGAAGACCGCCGGATCGGGCACGGGCGGCCGCTCCATGTGGATCTCGCCATAGGTCAGATCCTCTGCGGGAGCCACCACACCGAGCAACCTCTTCTTTTCCTCGTCGGAGAGGTTGGAAACCGAGGTGTGCCCGGCAGTCCAGGTCCAGCCATTCTCCTCGATGGTCAGCTGTATTTGGGGCAGCCGCTCATCACCCTCCCCGGGCGGCGGTGATGCGGTAAAGCTCAGGGTGTTCGCCGCAAGGTACGGTGCGACGGTGAATAAAATGGCGATGGTAATGAGAACGAGAGATTTCTTCAACATGACGGCTCCTCTCCTCCGGTGCTTCCTTTGCTGCCTCACGGCAACCGGGGACACCACGGCCCGGCGAAATCGCCGGTCGCCATAGGGCAGTCCCCCGAGAGTGCGGCCATGTCGATTATCGATGCTACCTGCTCACTTTATCGTCCTGAAAACGCAGACACTTGAAGTATTTTTCAAATACTGGCGGGGAAGACGGAATAACGCGTGGAAAGAGTATTTATTTACTCAAACAGGTCCAAATCTTCGAAAAGATCATCGAAATCGGCCAGTTCCTGCCAGGCCTTCCAGGCCCAGCGCATCTCCTCGGGCACGGAGCAGCGACCACTGAAGCCCCCGCTGTTGGGCAGTCCGCGAGCCCGGATCGACCAGTTGAAGAGGTAGGAGTCGTCCGGGAAATGGCTGAACAGCACGTGAACCGGCTCGTTCCAGCGCAGGGCTGACATCACGAGGTGGGCCAGTTTGGCGTTCAGGGCGTCCCCCCCCTTCTCCTCGGCCCGCTCCACCGACCGGAAACGCCAGCGATGTCGGTTGGAAAGTTTTCTCGTCACTGAACCAGGTATACCCTTTGACGCCCCGAGCACCCGTTCGGCCAGCGTGTCCAGGGCCTCGTCACGCATGATGAGGTGCCAGCGGTAATCGAAGCGCTGAAATTTGTCTCGATCCGGCAGCACCCCGGGAAACCCCGAACTCTCGAGAATTTCCGCACCGAGCGTCTGGCCTGTCCGCTTGAGCATCGAACGCAGCTCCCGCCGGGTGGTGCGGGTCTCCTTGCGCCTGACAAAGACCTCGATGAAGTCGGTGAGCGGATAGGCCTCGTTTCGCCCCCGGCTGGAGAGGTAGTGGACCTGGATGTCGTGGCGGTCGCGGTTGACCCAGAAACGGGCCGACTTCTTGTAGTGCCGGCGACCGCTGGTGCCGCTCACGCTATCGCCGGTCAGCGGGCTGACCAGCTTCCAGCGGTCGTTCATCGCCGTGCTCGAGCGGCCGACGGAGGCCAGCTTGATATCGCCCTTGCCGTACCAGTTGTGGGAGAGGTACTTGCTTTCCACCCGGTGGTCCCACTGGAAATCGGGGAGGTTTTTGGTGATCACCTTGTCCAGGGTTCGCTGGTCCACTTCACCGAGAAAGAAGAGGAAGTCGCCTATGGCCGCGCCGCCGAGGCGGTATCCGGAGACTTTGAGCCCCTGTTTGAGCGCAACGATGGCATCGGCGGCCTGCTGGTCGTCGGCCAGGTCGATCTCCCGCTGATAGAAAAGTCGTGCCCCGCGGATGTGTTCGAAGCGACCCTTGATGAAGCTGCCCAGCAGCCGCCGCCAGTCGATGGCGGTGACGCGGTCGTAGCGGGCCCGCAGCTGGGCGAAGGCCACCCGTTCCACACGGCCCCCGAAACGTACTTCCAGCCGGTTGTCGAAGTCCCGGGACATGGAGAGGAAGAAGGTGCCGCGCAAGCCTATTTTGAAGGTCTCCTTCAAGGGCAGGTTTTCCACGATCTCGTCGATCACACGGTCCTCGCCAACGTAGAACCCGGTGGACGCCGGAAAGACCACGCGCACACCAGGCGGCATACGGCGCAGCTTCTCCACGTTCCAGGGCAGCCTCCGAGGATCGAAGGGCTTGGCGAAGAGGGCCTTGTACCACTTGTCATACCCGCCGCGGAAGATGACCACCCGTCGCTTGGCCTCGAGGAAGGCCCCGGTCTCCGAGCTCGAGCCGAGATACCCGAGCAGCAGGCCCAACTCCCCCTCCAGGGAATCGACAACGGTGAACGTGTCGTCATCTTCCATGCGCAGGCGGCGTTGGAGACTGATCCGCGGCGTAAGGTCGCCGATATTGAACTCGATGGTGGTGTGCATCGAAGCCTTGATCGGCACGCCGCGAATATCGGTCAATTCATCGATAACGATTTCGGAAAACAGCTGCTTGATGTTGCGCCCCACCTTGATCAAACCGCGCTCAACTCCGGATGGCCGCTCTTCCTCTACCGGCGGCGGGACCATCGGGCCGACGCCGTCGAACGAAAATGGCGGCAGAGCCCAGAGGGCCCGCGGATCGTGGCCTTCGCGAATCACGATCAGTGTCTTCTCTCGTCGGGAGGCGATGATGAAACCGCCAAAAATCTCACCGGTCAGCTGGTCCCAACCGGGGGGATCCCCATTCCCCCACTGGATGAGGAATTCGCCCAGCCTCTTCCTCGGCAACCGCCAGATCTCGAGCAGGGAGAGACGGCCGGCATCGTCGTAATCGATGCGCCGCTCGTAGGTCAATTTGAAGCCCAGGGCCCGTTTTTTCCATTCGAGGGTGATCTTCGGCGCCAGCTGGAGTCCGTTGGCGGCACCGGCTTCGGCGAGGCACGCCTCTTCGATGCGCGGAAGGACGAGGGCACGGAATCTTTCCGGCGTTGCCGGCGCCCGTGCCGCGTGGAGTGGAGGGGGGTAAGCGAGCAGGAAGAACAGGGCGCAGAAGATCGGAAGCACTGCCCGGCGGCAGTAGCCCGACGGCTGCGGTCTGGGTGGCGTCCAGCTGTTCATGCTTCCCGTGTGCCTGGCGAAACGGCCCGAGAAAGAAAAGCCCGGCAACCGATCGGTCTATCGGTTGCCGGGCACTGTTGCGAAATCAATACCACGCGCTGCGGGTCACCGGGAGACGTCCCCTTAGTTCACGGTGCAGGTATATTCCTTGTCATCGGCCACCGATGGGTCGGAAACCAGTTCCACGTAGAGGTGAATCCGGCTCACTGTTCCTGACGGCTCTCCTTCGGGAATCGAGAAGTCCACCGAACAGTGGTTCTGGCCCGGGGCCAGCGGCACATCGATCACCGTATCCCAGGAAACGCAGAGGGTTGGCGTACAGTACGCATTGGCCCAGTTGGCCGGCGTGCTGGTGGCCGAAAAACGGACCATCGCCTCCGCACCGGTATTGTTGGAGATATTCACATCGATCACCACATACGTCCCCGGGTCTCCGGTCACGTCTTCGATCCCCGGCTCGATGACCAGTCCATCGACGGCACCGGCCTCTACGGTGAAGCTCCTCGATGCCGGCGAGGGGTCGATGTTGCCGGAGCTGTCCTGGGCCCGAACCTCGAAGACGTGCATCCCGTTCTCCAGGCCGGAGTAGGTCGCCATGGTGCTGCCGCTCCAGGAGGACCAGGAGCCGCCGTCCATGCGGTGCTGGTAGATCAACATCGACGGCGGATCCACATCGTCGCTGCCGGTAAAGGTGAAGTCAACATCGGCGTAGTCGATGGTACCGCTGGGCCCCGACGTGATCACCGTTTCAGGCGGAGTCGTGTCCGGCGGCTCACCGGTGTCGATGGAGAAGCTACGCGATGCCGGGCTCGGATCGACATTGCCGGATGTATCGCGGGCGCGCACCTCGAAGGTGTGCGCACCGTCGGCGAGACCGTTGTAGGAAGCCGCGGTGCTGCCGCTCCATGAGGACCAGGAACCGCTGTCCATGCGGTGCTGGTACTGCAGCGCCGATGGCGGGTCGATGTCATCCGTGGCGCTAAAGGAGAAACTCACGTCGGTGTAATCGATGGTGCCGCTGGGGCCGCCGGTGATCGCCGTTTCCGGCGGCGTGGTGTCGCCGCCGCCGCTGGTGTCCACGTCGAAGGTCCGGGAGGCCGGTGAAGGATCGACATTGCCCGCCGTATCCCTGGCGCGCACCTGGAACGTATGCGTGCCGTCGGCCAGGCCGGTGATCGAGGTGGACGTGTCCCCGGCATAGGTGGACCAGCTGCCGCTGTCCATACGCCAGGAGTAGACCAGCTGGTCGGGGGTGTCGGTGTCGTCACTGCCCGTCCACTCGAAGTAGACGTCGGGGATGTTCACCGTGCCGTCCGGGCCGTCGGTGATTTCCGTTTCCGGCGGTTCCGTGTCTCCCCCGCCGCTGCTGTTGACCACGAACGTCCGCTCGGCAGGTGTGGGGTCCACCTCCCCACCGGTGTTCCGGGCCCGTACTTTGAACGTGTACGTGCCGTCCTCCAGGCCGGAATAACTGGCCATGGTGGAATTGTCATAGGCGCTCCACTCGGATTCCTGCGGAATGAGAATCCAGGAAAAGACGAGGTCCCCGGGGTCGTCGCTGGGATCCGTGCCGCTCCAGGTGAAGGTGACATCACCGCTGGTCACCGTTCCCTCCGGGCCAGAATCGATGGTCGTGTCAGGCGCGGTTTCGCCTTCGCCGGGATCGGAGGGTGAATCATCACAGTCATCACAACAGCCGAACGGCAGACTGGCCACGAGCAGCAGGATCAACAACAGATGAAAGCATTGCCAACGTTTGGTCATCGGGGACTCCACTCCTCTCGCCTCAACCGAAAACGCCTGCCCGTCGTCGGTTCCAACCGGAGCCGACGGCGCAGGCGCCGTCTTGCACCACCCTCCGGGGAAGGATAGCACAGCCCACCTGGTGTATCAATAACCGTATTGACAACAATGGTTTCCCCGGCAAATAATCGATGGATTATGGTGATTTGGGGGCATTGATGAACAGTGCGTCAGAACAAACCAAAGCGCATCCCCTTGCCGGGATCGACCTCGTGGTGCTCGATTTCGACGGCACCCTGGCCGACACCAGGGGTGACATCATCACCGGGGTCAACCTGGCCCTGGAGGACCTGGGCCTGCCCTGCCGCCCGGGGCCTGAGATCTCCGGGTTCATCGGCCGTGGCGTGGAGAACCTGGCCCGGCAGTGCCTGCCCCCGGAGCGTGAAGATCTGCTGCCGAAAATGCTTGAACGCTTCCGCGAACGCTACCGGGAATGCTTCGACCGGACCTCGCGTCCCTACACCGGCGTGGCCGACGGGCTGCTCCGCCTGCACCGCCGCGGTCTCACCCTTGCCATCGCTTCGAACAAGCCGACGTTCTACATCGACAGGCTGCTGGAGACCTTTGGCCTGGACCGATTGTTCATCGTGGTGCTCGGCGGTGACACCATGAAGCGGAAGAAGCCGGATCCGTGGTGCATCGAACATATCTGCCGGCGGAGCGGCGTGCCGCAGGAGAAGACCCTGATGGTTGGTGACATGCGCTACGACATTGAAACCGGGGTCAATGCCGGGATCCGGACCTGCGGGGTCCGCTACGGGTATGGAACGGCCGAGGAACTCATCCGGGCCGGTGCCCACACCCTGGTTCAGGAATTCCCCGCCCTGGTGGACCGTCTCGTTCAGTGCCCCAGCTGACGGGCAAGCACCCGTAACCAGGGCAGGCTGTTCACCGCCTGGATCATCGACTCGTATTCCAGCACGGCAAGCTCGGGCAGTGGAAACGTCAGCCGTTCCAAACACCGCCCCACCCGTCCCCGGCCCAGTTCGCACCAGTCATCCCGATTCTGCTCCTCCGTGTCGCAATCGATGAGGTGCAGCAGGTACCGCTGTCCCGCCAGCCGGCTGAAAAGCGCTCCGGCGAAGCGGCAGGCCTCCTGCTCGTCGGTTCCGTTGAACAGCCTGGGCAGGTCGAGCACCGGCAGGGCCCCCGCCCTGCGGCAATGCCGGAGCCATTGCTCGTAATCCCCGGTGCGCACACCAAAAGGCGAAAATTCCCAGGCCGCCCGTCCGGCGGACGGCGCAAGCGGTTCGGCCGGGTAGTGGCTGATCACCGGCGTGCCCGGCCGGGCAATGCGCTCCAGCGCCGTGATAACCCCGGGGGCCGGAGCCGGCGGCAGGTGCACGGCCAGGGTGAGCCCCCGGTCCTCGAGGTGGCCCCGCCAGGCCTCCAGGCCTTCGGCATCGGTTGCCAGGCCGGGATCGAGGTAGAGCTGTATGCCGTCGAACCCCTTTTCGGCGGCGAGACCCGCAAGATCGTAGAGGTCAACCCCCCGGGGGCTGTTGATCAGGATTTCCATTGGCTTCTTTCGCACTCCACGGGAAACACAGTATAGTATGCTGAACCATCGGAGAAGCAAATGGACAGGCAAAAACTCGACCGGATCGATCTCATGCTGATCAGCATCCTCCAGGAGCGCGGCCGGATCACCAATGCCCAATTGGCCGCCGAGGTGGGCCTCTCCCCCTCGCGCACGCTGGAGCGGGTGCGCCGTCTGGAGAACCGTGGGGTGATTGAGAAATACGTGGCCCTGGTTGATCCGGATGCCCTGGGCCGCGGAACGCTGGCCTACGTTCAGGTCGCCCTCTCCCGTCACGGCATCGAGTCCATCGACCGCTTTCTCGAGGCGATTCGGGCCATCCCGGAGGTTCTCGAATGCCACCACATCGCCGGGGATTTCGACTACCTGCTCAAGGTCCGGGTGGAGAACATCCCGGCGTACCAGGAATTCGCCCTGCGCCGGTTGACCTCCCTCGACGGCATCCGCACCTTCGAAACCTACTTTGTCCTCGGCACGGAAAAGCAGGCCACCGCCCTGCCCGTTCCCAAAGAATAAAAAGGCCCGCCGGTGAACCGGCGGGCTCAGAACTGCTGAACGTGGGGGTGGCGTCTGCTCAGCGCATGGTGCCAACGTAGGTGCTGGTGAGCTGCTTCTCCTTGGTGTGCGCCAGGGTGTAGTCCGGCAGCAGCATCGGGGCCACGCGGCTGGTTTTGATCCCGGAGTCGTCGATTTCCTTGTTGTATTGCACCACGTGCTCCAGGCTCAGCGCACCGTCCTTTGCGCCGTCAGCGGCGAATTTCGCGGCGTTCTCACCGGCGATGCGCCCGAAGACCATGATGTCGAGCAGTGAGTTGCCCATCAGCCGGTTCTGGCCGTGGATCCCGCCGCCCACCTCGCCGGCCACGTAAAGCCCGGGCACCTTTGTGCTGCCATCGCTCTGGAACTCCAGACCGCCGTTCTGGTAGTGCAGCGTGGGGAAGATGAGCATCGGCTCCTTGGAGATGTCGATGCCGAAGCGCTTGTAGAGGATGAACTTTCCGGGGAACTCCTTCTCCACCGTGCCGGGGCCGACCAGGTCGTCGATCATCGGTGAATCGAGCCAGACGCCGAACTTGCCGGTGGGCGTGGGCACGCCCTTTCCCGCCTCGGTGCACTCACGGATGATCGAGGCCGCCTCCACGTCGCGGGGCTCGCGCTCGTTGACAAACTGCTTGCCCTCGATATTCACCAGGTTGGCCCCGGCACCGCGGAACTTCTCGGTGATCAGAATTCCCTCGGCCTGTTCGGGGAAGACCACGCCGGTGGGATGGTACTGCACGGTGTGCAGGAAGCAGACCGGCACGCCGGCGCGGTAGGCCATGATGATGCCGTCGGCCGTGGCGCCGTAGTGGTTGGTGGTCATGAAATTCTGCACGTGGAGCCGCCCGCTGCCGCCGGTGGCCATGACCACCGCCTTGGCCTTGACCAGCGTGTACTCCTCGGTCTCCATGTTGTAGAGCACCGCGCCGGCGCACTGCCCGTGCTCGTTGAGCACCAGCTCCACCGCCGGGGAGAACTCGATGACCATGATGTCCTCGATGCGGTTCCGCGCCTCGTCGCGCACGGTACGCATGATCTCCGCGCCGGTGATGTCGGCGGCGTAGTGCATACGCTTGCGCGAGGTGCCGCCGCCATGGATCGTCTCCAGGGTGCCGTCGGCCTTCTTGGTGAAGTTGCAGCCGTGGTGCTCGAGCCACTTGATGGCGTCCGGGGCCTGGTTGACCAGGGTCTCCACCAGTTCGGGGGTGTTCTTGAAGTGGCCGCCGCCCATCACGTCGAGGTAGTGGTAATAGGGCGAGTCCTTGCCCACCTTGGTCGCCGCCTGGATGCCGCCCTCGGCCATCATTGTATTGGCGTCGCCGTGGCGCAGCTTGGTGGCCAGAATGACCTTGGCCCCCTGCTCCTGGGCCAGCAGGGCCGCCGAAGTGCCGGCACCGCCGCCGCCGATGACCAGCACGTCGGTCTCGTGTGCCGCGGTGGCCAGGTCGATCTTCTCCGGGTTGACCCGGCTGCGGGCTTCGAGCAGGTCCACCATCTCGTGGGCGATGCGGTAGCCCTTGCTGGGACCGATGGTGATCTCCCGCCGGCCTTCTTCCTTGAAATCGGGATGGTAGTCGAGGCGCTTTTTCCGCTCGTCGAGGTCGAGGAAGGGCACTTCCTCGCCTGCCTTCTTCTTGGCCACCCGCTCGGGCCGGGTCTTCTCGACGACCTTGATCAGCTCTTTCAATGATTCGGGGTAAGGCATCTTTTTCACCTGCTCTGCGCGCGTGCGCGATAGATTCCTGGACTGACGTCCGTCTGCTGCCGGCTAGAGGTAGCTGGGATCCTCGGGTTTCCAATCCTCTTCAGCCATGTGCGGCTCCTGCTGCCGGTTCTGGTAGACGTCTTTCATCGTCTCCTCGTCCATCGCCTTCAGCTTTTCGATCCCCTCGGTGAACTTGCCGTCGGCAATGCTCTCCACCATCACAGTGAGGTGCTCGGCCCGCGGGGCGATCTTGCTGCCGTGGATCCGGCGCACCATCTGGGCGATGTGGTACTGGGCCATCTCCGCCATGCAGCGGGACGTGCAGAGGCCGCACTGGATGCAGTCGAAGGAGAGCTCGTTGGCTTTTTTCAGGTCGCCCTGCTTGATCGCGGCCACGTAGTCCATGACCTGGACGTCCATGGGGCAGACCTTGGTACAGGCGTTGCAGGCCACGCAGCGGAACAGCTCGGGGTAGAGCTTGTGCACTTCCGTGGCGTCACCGCTGAGCTCCTCGAAGTTGTACGTCGCGCGGATAGCCGGAAAGAAGGGGATCTGGGTCAGGTACATGTCGGGTTCGACCACCGTCTGGCAGGCCAGGCCGACCCGAATGTGGTAATCGCCGGGCTTGCGGTAGACCGTGCCGCAGGCGCCGCAGATGCCGCCGCGGCAGCCGCAGCCGCGGATGTACTTGTAGCCGGCATACTCGAGGGCCTTCATGATGGTCAGGGAGTCGGGCACGTCGTAGCGCTTGCCCATGACGTAGATGGGGATCAGCTCGGCTTTGACGCCCTCGGTGGCTTTGGCAGTTTCGTCGCTCATCTGGACCTCTCGGTGATATGAAATACGGTGAATCGCTCTAAATCTTAAAACTGAAGCCCGGCAGCCGGTTCACGCGCTCTTGATGAACTTGCGGCTGTCCAGCAATTCCCTCGAAGCGGGTTCGTTCAGCTCGAACCGGCAGACCTTCTCCTCCAGGCCCAGGGCCACGGCCAGCAGTTGGGTGAAATAGTAGGTCGGGATCCCCTGGAAGCCCTCGTCCCGTTTGACCATGGCTTCCTGCTTCCGCCCCAGGTTGAATTCACAGAGCGGGCAGCTGGAGACCAGCGCTTCGGCCCCGTGGCTCTTCGCCGAATCGAGAACATGGCGGGCACTGTTCAGCGCCTCCTCCGGGTGGCTCACCATCTGGTACGAGCTGCAGCAGTCCACCGCGGCGGGGAAGGTCACCGGTTCGGCGCCCAGGGCGGCGATGAACTCGTTGAACAGGACGGGGCGGTCAGTGGGCTCGATGGCCACGTCCCGGGGCCGCAGCAAGGTGCAGCCGTAGTATGGGGCAACCTTGAGGCCGTCCAGCGGCACGGTGACCTTTTCTTTTACCGCGTCCCAGCC
>Ga0180436_10004006_pt1 | contig 13369 bp, 9 predicted proteins | sample SS_ome_2_FD_132434 | JGI IMG/M metagenome (GOLD analysis project Ga0180436, IMG submission 132434) | Hypersaline lake sediment archaeal communities from the Salton Sea, California, USA - SS_3_S_2 metaG | ecosystem: Environmental > Aquatic > Non-marine Saline and Alkaline > Hypersaline > Sediment...
ACGGCGCCGAATAGCAGACCAACGATCACTCCGGTCCAAGCCATGACAGACTCCTTGCTGATTGACATGAATTGTGCCCAGTCGCCAACGAGCGCTGGGTTGCGCGGTCATCCGGGGATACGCTTCCCGCAACGGGAGCGCGCGAGTGGCATGGCGGTCTACTTGACCACCTTGATATAGATATTCCATTCTGACTGGGCGACCTCCTCGACCTCGAGGATCTCGCTGCCCATCCGCTTGACCGTCTCGGGGATTCGCTCTTTCGACATCGCATAGTCGATCTGAACCAAGATGATGTCACCATCGGCCGCCTTTTTCACGGCGCGCTTGGTGTCCACATCAGGTACCGGGCACACTTCCCCACGAACATCAATCGTCTTGGTCACCTCATACTTGGCCATTCCGTTCCTCCTACAATCAACAAACTTGCGACAACACCTCACGACGCGACCATCGCGCCGCTCCAGACATGGGCGGGCAACCCCTACTGACCCCACTCCCCCTTGTGAGACCAACTGCGCTGGGCGAACCTTGGGCGCGTCCCAAGCTTGCACCACAGCGCGCACAGTATAACACAACCCTAGCGCACAAGATACTGTTGCTAACGCTCATCTTACCCTTGTTTGACGCTCCGTCCCCCTTGGACTAGTGTAGGGGCAGACTCTGAACCCGGGGGTGCCCTGCCTCGGGGCGCATTGTGGGAGGCAACGATGAAGATCGTCACGTTCGGCGAAATCATGATGCGGCTCTCGCCGCCCGGTTACCAACGCTTTACCCAGGCGCGCGCCTTTGATGTCATCTATGGGGGCGGCGAGGCCAACGTCGCCGTATCCCTGGCCAACTATGGCCTGCCGGTCGACTTTGTCACGCGCCTGCCCCAGAACGACCTGGGCAGCGCCTGCCTGCGATTCCTGCGCGAGCAGGGCGTCGGCGTCGAGCACATCGTCCGCGGCGGAGAGCGCCTCGGCATCTACTTTTTGGAAATGGGCGCCGTGGCCCGCGGCTCCAAGGTCGTCTATGACCGCGCCGGCTCGGCCCTGGCCACCATCGAGCCCGGCATGGTCGATTGGGACGCGGCCTTTGAGGGCGCCAGCTGGTTCCACTGGACCGGCATCACCCCCGCCATCTCGCAGGGAGCCGCCGCCGCCTGCCTCGAGGCCATCCAGATCGCCAAGAAAAAGGGCCTCACCATCTCTTGCGACCTCAACTATCGCAAAAAGCTCTGGAAGTGGGGCAAGCAGCCCGGCGAGGTCATGCCCGAGCTGGTAAGCTATTGCGACGTCGCCATCGGCAACGAAGAGGACGCCGCCAAGGTCTTTGGCATCCACGCCGCCGACACCGACGTCACCAGCGGCCAGGTCGACGCCGCCAAATACCGCCAGGTCTGCGAGGCGCTCCACCAGCGCTTTCCCGCGCTCCAGACCATCGCCATTACCCTGCGCGGCTCGATCTCGGCCAGCCACAACACCTGGTCCGGCATCCTCTGGGACCAGGGCCAGGTCTATACCGCGCCCACCTATGATATCACCCACATCGTCGACCGCGTCGGCGGCGGCGATTCCTTTATGGGCGGCCTGATCTATGGCCTGCTCAGCTATGGCGATGACAAGGGCCGCGCCCTCGACTTTGCCGTGGCCGCCTCTTGCCTCAAGCACACCATCTTTGGCGATTTCAACATGGTCTCGGTCGAGGAGGTCGAAAAACTGGCCTCCGGCGACGCCTCTGGCCGCGTGGCCCGCTAGCAAAAGGAGCACACCATGGCGCGATTCTCACGCCTGCAAACCTGGAACAGCATGCAAGACCTGGGGCTCGTGCCCCTCTTTTACAATGGCGACGTCGAAACCGCCATCAAGGTCATCGAGGCCCTCTCGGCCGGCGGCGCCAAGGTCATCGAGTTCACCAATCGGGGTGACCGCGCGTTCAAGGTCTTTGAGGCGCTGATCACCCATCTCGAGGCCGCCGACCCCTCCATCATCCTGGGCATCGGCTCGGTGCTGGACGCGCCCACGGCCGGACTCTATATCAACCTCGGCGCCAATTTCATCGTCGGCTCGGTCACGGTTCCCGAGGTGGCCAAGCTCTGCAACCGCCGCCAGGTGCCCTATTGCCCCGGCTGCGCCACTCCCAGCGAGATATCCTTTGCCCAGGAACTGGGCGTGGAGATCGTCAAAGTCTTTCCCGGCACTGAGGTCGGCGGCCCCTCGTTTGTCAAGGCCGTCAAGGCGCCCTGCCCCTGGACCAAGATCATGGTCACCGGGGGCGTCTCGGCCAGCAAGGAGAACCTGGCAGGCTGGTTCGACGCCGGCGCCACCTGCGTCGGCATGGGCTCCAAACTGGTCCGCAAGGACCTGGTCGCCGCGCAGGACTGGGCTGGCATCACGGCGCTCACCAAACAATGCCTGGCGTGGGTGAAAGAGGTGAGGGGGTAGGGGGAGCGTCTAACCAGAGTGCAGAATCCGAAAGCCCTCAGCGCGTTCGAGTGGCTCCCCGTCGGATTCTGCCTGCCGAGTACCCTCGGCGCGGTAGGGGCGGATCGACATCCGCCCCAAAATCCGCAACGTGTTCCTCTGAACCCGGAGGGTTGCATGCCCCATCGCCTGCACGACCATCATAGGCGCTCTATTCGGCTCAAGGGCTATGACTATGCCCAGCCCGGGGTCTATCTCGTCACCGTCTGCACCCACGGTCGACAGCCTCTCTTTGGTGAGATGCGACACGGGGAGGTCGTACTGAACAAAGCGGGGCGTCAGACAGAATCATGCCGGCTGGCCATACCGGATCATTATCCGCGGGTTATTCTCGATGCCTATGTCGTCATGCCGGATCATCTTCACGGCCTGTTTGCGATCATGTGCGAAGAGGGGCGTTCCGGAGGGGTGGGGGCGGATGACCTGCATTGGCTCCGCCAATGCGCGCCCCTACAGGCACCGCACATGCCCTTTGCGCCACCAGGTGCTCAGGTCACGGATGCCTGTGCGGATTTCGTGTCGCCGTCTCGGACCGTCGGCGCCATCGTGCGTGGCTTCAAGATCGGGGTCACCAAATGGATGCGCGCCAACACCGGGGTCTACGATGTGTGGCAGCGCAACTACCATGAGCGTATCGTCCGAGACGAGCAGGAGCTTTGCGCCGCCAGAACCTACATCGCCCAGAACCCCAGGCGCTGGGGAGCACCCGAGGCTGATCAGGACCTCTGGTACCGAGGATAGCTTTGCTATGTCGGCCTTCGTAGGGGCGGATCTGGCTGTATTGCCGGTGCCTATGCCCGCTCTGCACCTCCCGGAGGTTTGACCGCTAACTCGCCCCAATCCGCAGACACCTAGATCAGGAGATGCCCATGTTCCGCACACCCCATCTCCCACCCAACACCCCCGGCCGCCTATACCTTCACAGCATGCCCGGACGCTACGAGCCGCTGCAGGCCGTCTATGCGGCCATCGCGGAGAACGGCATCTCGCGCATCATCTGCCTCGCCCCGCTGGCGCAAATCCAAAAACACTCGCTGGCGTACGCCCAGGACCTATCGACCGGCGCCGTCCCCGTCCCGGTCATCCACCAACCGGTGCCCGACTTTGGCCTGCCCCAGGACGCCGCCGCCTTTGACGACTGCGCCGAATCGGTCGCTCAGGCCCTCCAGCAGGGCGACAACATCCTCGTCCACTGCGCCGGGGGCATCGGCCGCACCGGCATGTTCGCCGTCGTCGTGCTCTGGTACCTCGGCCTCAGCCTCGACGACGCCACATCCGCCGTCGAGGCGGCCGACTCCCATCCTGAAAACCGCCACCAGCGCGCCTATGTCGCCGACCTGCCCAACCGGGCCGAACGCCGCCGACCAGCGTAGGTGCGGCTCGCATGGTGGGGAATCTGTGGCGCATTCTGCACACTGCGGTCGGAGGGGATGCGAAGAGGGCACGAGGGGTCCCTCGCTACGCTCGGGATGACAGCCCTCGTGTACGGTCGGGATGACACGCCGAGTGGACCATAGCATCAGGTGCCGGGGACGCGGAAGGTTCCCGGCACCAGAAGCCCTCGCTGCGCTCGGGATGACAGCCCTCGTGTACGGTCGGGAAGACACGCCGAGTGGACCAGAGCACTAGGTGCCGGGGACGTGGAAGGTCCCCGCCACCAGTTGCCCCTGCCTCCGTGCCCTCTGTGCCCTCTGTGGTTAATAACTTCCGCGTTCTTTGCGCCCTCTGCGTTCAGTATTCCCCCGACCGACCCAAGATTCCCTCTGGCCGGATTTGTCCCTCCGCCCGGCGCGACTAGACTAGGTCCAGCCCTCACCCAAGGAGACCCGTATGAACGCGCCAAACCGTCCTTCCCGCGCCGACTGGCTCGCCCAGGCCGAGGCCCTGGTGCTCACGCCCCAATCCGACCGCGCGCTGCCCGTCGCCGTGGTGCGCAGCGAGGGCGAGGTGCGTGACGCCGCGTCGCTCTGCGCCGAGGACGGCCATTGCGCCCGGCTGGTCTATCCCAGCGACGGCCCGCAGCCCGTCGTTATACTCGATTTCGGCCCGCAGTCGGTCGGCGGCTATGCGGTTTTCCGGGTCACCGCTCGCGGCGGCCTGCCGGTGGTGCGTCTGGCCTATGCCTGCCATCCCGACGGCCTCTCTGAGACGGGCTGTTTCAGCCGCGAGACGAGCGCCCGCTATCTCGGCGACGACCTGGACCTGCCCATCCTGCCGGGCAACGTCAACCGTCACGAGAGCTATACCATCGCCCGCGAGGGCCTCTATATCGCGCCGCTGCTGCAGGGCCAGACCCGCTATGCGCGGCTGCAGCTCGACACGCCGGGCACGTCGGTCGCGATCGACGCGCTGGCCCTGGTCAACGCCGAGGTGTATGACCGCTCGCCCCAAGAAGGCCGCTTTTTCTGCAGCGACGGGCGGCTCAACCGCCTGTGGGCCATTTCGGCCTGGACGTTGCAGCTGGCCTCTTTTCCGAATCACGACGCCTGGAAAACCGTTGACGGCTGGCTGCTGCCGCGCAAGCTGGAGCAGGCGCCCGAGATCGGCCTCTCGCAGGCCGGCGCCGATTGGGCGGATATTACGCTCGACACCACGATGGAGCTGCGCGCCAATCCGCATCACGTTTCGGCCGGGGGGGTCGCGTTTCGCGCCCAGGATTCCGACAATGCCTATCTGGCCACCGTGGCGCTGGATGGTGTCTGTCGCCTCCTTCGTCGGCAGGGCGGTGTGGATACGGTGCTCTGCGAACAGCGGCTCGACGCGCCCTTGATCGACGGTCAGCGTTACGCGCTGGCTATCGAGGCCCGCGGCTCGGACCTTGTCGTCGGTCTGGACGGCGTCAGCATTCTGCAGGCCCGCGACGAGGCCTTTTGCCGGGGGCGCGTCGGGTTTTACACGCCCAAAGAATGGTGGCCGCTGTTCGCCTCGGTCCGGGTGCGCGACGCCTCGGGCCGCGAGTTGCTGTCGGACGATTTCTGCGGCGATCTCGGCCAGTGGCAGTTTGCCCGCACCCTTTCCTATGTGGCCGACGGCGCCAAGCGCGACCGCCTGGTCTGGTCGGGCGACCTCTATTTCGCCCAGCGCAGCGCCTACTATGCCTTTTCCGAGCCAACTTTTATGCGCGATTCATTGCGCATGCTGGCTTTCAACCAAACGCCCGAGGGGTATGTGCACGCTTCGCCCTATCCGGAGCGCGACACGCCGCCGCCCAGCGGCGACTATGGCCCCTTTCCCTCTGACGAGTTTGCCGCCTGGTTGGTGCCCGTCGCCTGGGACCATCTGCTCTATAGCGGCGACAGCGAGACCGCCCGCGACCTTTGGCCGGCCATCGAACGTCTGCTGGCCTATCTCGAGAGCCACTTGGGCCCCGACGGGCTGTTCCGCCAGCGGCACGAGACCAGCAAGCACGCCGGCGATCTCACGCTGGGCGACGTGCGCACGCGGGCCTATATGAACATCCTGCTCTGGGGTACCTTTCGCGACGCCGCCCGCATCGCGGAGCATCTCGGATTGGCCGCCGAGCGCGAGGCCGCCGACCGCCGCGCACAGCAGCTCAAGACGGCCCTCTACGATGCTTTCTGGGACGAGGCCAAGGGCTACTTCCGCGAGGCACTCGATACGGAGGGGTTCGGCCCCGAAGCCAACGCTCTGGCCCTGGCCATGCGCCTGGTCACGCCCGAGCAGGCGGAGCGGATCGCGCCCCATTTCAGGCGCATCCCGCACGGCAAGTTCCAGAGCCTGGCCGCCCGCGGACGGATGGAATACGGACTGGCCCAATCGGGCCTGCGGATGCTGTTCGACCACAACTGGCAGCGGCTGCTCGATGATCACTGGCTGGGCGCTGCCACCACCACGGAATGCATGACCATGATGACCAAGGGCTGGGGCGACGAGTCGCATCCCGATACGGCCATCGCCGGCCATTTTTCGGCCTATATTCTGGGGGTGCAGCCGCTCGAGCCGGGCTATCGCCGTTTCTGCCTGCAGCCCCAGCCCACTCGCGAGGTGACTTGGGCGCGCGGTCTGGTGCCCACGCGCTATGGGGCCATCGATGTCGCCTGGGACCTGGACGGCGATGCGCTGTCCATCGCCCTGACCGTTCCCGAGGGTACGCGCGTTTTGCTCGATCTGCCCGAGGCGGCCACGCTTGACGTGAACGGCCAGGATGCGCCGGTCGACGATCTGCCGCCCGGAAGCTACAGCATCGCACTGCGTGGCATTGCCCCGGGCGCCTGGAGCGATCCCACCGCCCAGTCGACAGATGCCGCTTCCGAATGGGTTCCGATGGTGAGCGCCTCCGGCTCTGAGGAGGGCGATGGCTGGGGTCTGGAGGCCCTGTTTGCGCCGAGCGATGATCGTTCCGCCAGGGGCTATCGCTCGCAGGCTCATCCGGACGCCGGTCATCGCGAGTGGCTGCTTTTGGACCTGGGCCAGGAGGTCAGTCTCGCTCGTTTGATCCTCTCGCCCAGCGCCGAGGAAAAGGTCGGGGGCGGGCCTGGGGCTGGGTTCCCGCGCGATCTGGAGGTGCAGTTGGCCAGCGCGCCCGAGGCGTTCGAGACCGTGGCCACGATCAACGATTTCGCCGTCTCGCCGCGCGGCGACGACATGGTCGTCGACCTCTACACCGTGATCGGCTATCCCTCAGCGCGCTTTGTGCGGCTGCTGGCTACGCGTCTGGGGACGCCTTCGGCGGGAGAGCCGGGGGCGTATCGGCTGCAGATCGGGCGCGTCCGCCTGCGGCGGGCATAGCCTCAGTGGCAGATGCCGTAAAGCCAGCCGGCTCTGGACGCCTGGCGCCCGAGTTCCGATTGGCCAGATGCCTGGGCATGATGCCCGTTTCGGACCGTACGCTCGGGCTGTGGCGGCTGTTCACCCATGGCCGGCCCGCTCTGAAGCTCGCTCGTGATGTGCGGATTCGCAACCGGCGGATTGGGAGCGCGCTTGGCCGCGGCGCGTTGCGCTTGCGCAGCTATTGGCCGACAAGGCGATCTACGCCCACCCCGGCGCTGATCTGGCTGCATGGCGGCGGTTATGTGATGGGGCGGCCCGAGATGAACGACCGCTGGTGCATTCGCTGCGCGCGCACGCTCTCGATGCCCATTGTTTCGGTCGACTATGGCCTGGCCCCCGAGCATCCTTTTCCAGAACCGCTGGAGGACGCCTACGCGGCTCTGCGGTGGGTGCATGGCCATGCCGACGAACTGGGCATTGATCCCGGACGGATAGCGGTCGGCGGAGCCAGCGCCGGTGGGGGACTGGCGGCCGCCCTGGCGCAGCTCGCTCATGACCGGGGATCGATACGGTTGGCGTTGCAGTTGCTCGTCTATCCCATGCTTGACGACCGCACCCGCTGCCCGCCCGATCTGTCCGACGCTCCTCTGGCCTGGAGGCCCGACAGCAACCGCTATGGCTGGGATGCCTATCTCGGCTCGGGCGAGCCGTCGCTCGACCCGCCGCAATACGCGGTGCCCGCCCGCCGTGAGGACCTATCCGGTCTCCCTCCCGCCTGGATCGGCGTGGGCAGGCGGGACCTGTTTCACGACGAGTGCCTTGTCTATGCCCATCGACTGAGACGGGCCGGCGTTCCCGTGGAAACCCACATCATCCCGGGCGCGCCCCACGCCTTTGATGTCATCGCGCCGCGATCGCCCCAAGCCTTGGCCTGCCATGCCGCCCAGCTCGCGGTGTTGAGGCGCTACCTCCTTTGAGACAATCCGGTACGAGGTCGGATCTAGCGTAACGCAGTGCGCCGGTGACATAACGCGTCACCGGCGCATGGCCTGCTGCCTGGTTGTTCCAGCGAACCTGCTGGCCGGTTCGGAGGTCGCGCCCTCTGTTAGGCCTTGGCCAGAACCAGCACCCAATCGTGCATCACGCCGGGGTTGGGCGCGGTCCAAGAGCCGTCGGGCTCGGGCTGTACGCGACCGACCTCGAGCGTGTGCCCGTCGATGGGGCTGTAAAAGCGGGCGTCATAGGCCACGTCGGGCTCCAGTCCCAGCACCTTGTTGGCCTCCTTGGCCCAGGGCGCAAAGGGCCGCAGGAAATAGACGATCCGCAGTTCGCCGGGGATGCCGGCGGCGTGGTTGCCCAAGGGGTCGTCGACCGTGGCCGCCCCCGAGACCCACTCGGGGTGGGGCGTCATGCGCCACCAGGGATAGCGCTCGAGGATGCCCTTGGCGACACCCACCTGCGCCGATCCGGGCAGGCGATAAGCTTCGGTCCAAGGGGTATCGCCCCAGGACGAGCCATGCGGTGAGGGGCCATAGGCCTCGACGCTGCCGTTGAGCTGCCAGATGCCGTTGGCGCCATAGGTGAATCCCGCGGCGCCGTTGAGCATGCAGATCCAGTACATGGCGCGCTGCACCTCCTGGCGGCTGCCCTCCAGGATGCCCTCATAGGCCACTTCGCCCTCGACGACCGGCATGTGCGGCTGACGGGCGTATTCTTCGCTGACCACGCGCAGCGTGTTGCCGGCCGAGGCCATGCCGCCGTGGCCGGTTTGCAGCATGTCATAGTCCAGGATGCTGTCGTCGACGACGGTGTCGCGGGCGCTGCCGCCGGGGTGGATGGTCACCGGCCGCTGGAAGGGGTCGGTCTCGCGCACGTACGCGCCGATGCGCGTCCAGGCCTCCATCTGCACCTGCGTGTCGCGTTCTTTGTCCTGCGACAAATAGTAGGGCATGGCGCCCTCGCCGGCCAGCACCCAGACGACGGGATAGGCGCCCCAGCGCGCGATCAAATAGCGCCAGTGTTGCTTGAGGCGCTCCTCGCCCAGCCAGTGCAGGTGATAGCCCCAGCAAGACACGATGCAGGGCACGATCCCCTGGCCCACGAGCCACTGGATGCGCAGGTCGGCGTTGTCGAAATAGGCCGGTCGAATGGCGGCATACTCGGGCTCCCAGGGGTGGCCGGCGTCGCTGAATCCGCGCTCGTCAAAGGCGGGCATGTCGGGATAGAGCCCGGCCACGATTTGCACGACGTTGAACCCCTTGGCGACACGGTCAGCCGTCAGCGTCTGGTACTCTTCGGGCCAGATCAGGCGGCGGGTCAGGCCCATCCACCAGGTATCGCCCAGCCAGAGAAAAGGCGTGCCGTCGGCGTGCTCAAAGGTGCGCTTGCTCTCCGCGACCTGTATGGGGCCGTGGCGCATCAGTGGGTTGTCGCCTTCATAGGGGCGCACGTGAAGCGCGCCCGTTACGCCGTGGAGGTCGGCGTTGTCGACGTCAGAGCAGTCGGTGCTGATGGCATAGTCGCCCGGCTCGGGGGCGCTGAACCGCACTCGCCAGACGCCGTCGCCGGCCCAATAGGTCGGCACGCGCCACGACTGGCCCGACGGTCCGCTGATCGTGACGTCGAGTTGCAGGTCATCAAAGGGTCGCTCGTACGGCTTTTGGCTGGAATAGCTCCACTCGCTGACGCAGTTCACCTGGCCATAGTACTGGGGCATCCGTTTCTCCTCTTGAGCTGGCGTTTGGCAACGGCGGCATTGTAACCCGGTTGCGGGGGAGCGCAAGCGCGGGGCCGCCGGATGTCCTCTCCGAGTCCTTGACAGTGCCCCCTTTCAGGACTACCCTACTTATGTTGGAGTATCCACACCCAGTCTCTCTGGAGGAAAAGACATGCCCATGCTCAAGAGACGCCGATTTCTGCAGCTGTCGGCCCTGACGGCCGCCGCCACGGTTACGGCCGCCTGCGCCAAGGACGAGCCCACAGCCGTCCCGGCCAAGCCGACCAACACGCCGGAGGTGGTCGAGGTCAAGCCGACGGACACACCGGTGCCCGCCCCCGCCGAAAAGGCCAAGATCATCATTGGCGTCGGCACGACGGATGTCCAGACCTGGAACGCCCTCAAGGTCGCGTACGAAAAGATCAATGGCGATGTCGAGGTCGACCCGCAGATTCGCCCCTCTGGCGAGGGATACGAAGAGTGGGTTCGCGCCCAGTTCGCCGCCGGCGAGCCCGAGTTGTCGCTGTTCGCCAGCTCGCACTTGCAGGACCTGGGCCGCGAGGGCAAGTTGCTCAACTTTTACCCCTACCTGCAGTCCGAGAACCCCTATATGGGGAAAAAGTGGCTCGACGGCTTTGTGCCTGGGTTCCGCGGCTCGCTGGTCGACCCGGTCACCAAGACAAAGTACCGCATCGACCTGGAGAGCGTGCAGACTTGCTTTTTCTGCAACAAGGAGATCTTTGCCGAGGCCGGCATCGACTATGAGAACATTCCGGCGCAGCCTTCGATGGACACCTTCCTCGGATGGTGCGAAAAGATCAAGGCGGCGGGCTATATCCCCCTGGCTGAAGAGGGCACGGCGCGCCAGATCTGGACCGGCGGCGGTCACCCCTGGATCATCCGTTCCTGGACGGATCAGTATACGCGCCAGTACATCAACGTGGCGCGGGCGCAAAAGGGCGACTGGTGCTGGCGCGATGACGTCGATGGGACCTGGTCCTATGATCCCACCGATCCCTCCAATGACGACACCACCAAGGTGTCGATGAACATCGTTCGTCTGCTCAAGGCCATGCGCGACGGCGAGATCCGTTACGACGGCCCCGAGCAAAAGGACATGTGGGAGCGCGTGATCAGCCTGTACGGCCCGAACGAGGGCAATCTCCCCGAGGGCTGGCTGGGTTCAGAGGACGTCTATCCGCTGTTCCTGACGCAAAAGACGGCCATGCAGCTCGACAACTTTGGCCGCATGATCACCGCCTTTTCCAAGGACATTCGCAACCTGGCCGAGGGCGCCTATGGCGTCAAGGAAGGCGAGGAAAAGCCGACGCCGGTGCCCGGCGCCGACGAGGCCGTGGTGTTCACGCTCGGTAGTTTCAATTTCCCGTCGATGGACGAGAGCCCCTATACCGAGACCAACGCGCGCGCCAACGAGCTGCCCGTGAACGCCTTCCGCGTTCCGAAAAAGGGCCGCCAGCAGAACGACATCGAGATGGATTTCTTGATGTGGATGATCAGCCCGCCAGGCGGTCGCGTCTGGGTCGAGAACAAGCTCGATCCCGAGAACACCCAGGGCGGCGTTTCGGGTCCGTTGATCATCGAGGGCGTCGAGTTGCCCGGCGAGTGGAAAGAGCGATTCAGCCCTGAGGAGCAAAAGGGCGCCGTCTCGGTCGGCAACTATGACAAGGTCAACTGCCTGGGCGACTTTTTGGCTCGCGGCGGTTTCAAGTATGACGCAGCGATCCGCGACTGGGCGGCGCTGGTGCAAGAGTTTTACAGCGGGGCACTGACCGTTGACGAGCTGGCTGAGCGCAACCAAAAGCTCACCATGGAGACCCACTGGGAGGGCATCCTCGACCACCTGGGCATCACGGCCGAGGACCTCGATCATCCGGAAAAGCAGCCTCCGGGATACCTCGGCGGCACGCAAATGTAGCGCTGTGCGCACTTTCAAGGCAGCAGGCACCATGCCTGCTGCCTTGTCTTTTCCCGATGGGTCTCAATACTCGGCTAGTGAGGATGCCATGGACCGTGTATCAAGGAATCATCTGATCATCTTGCTGTTTCTCCTCTGTTTGCTTGTCCCCTGGACGGCAGTTGCAGAGGGAGAGACCTGGGACGTCGAGGACGAGTGGATCGAATCGGCGGCGATTACCGTCGACGGCTCGCTGGTGCTGCTCGGATCTCGCGATAACACCGTGACGGCCTATGACGCCGGTGGGGCGGTCGTCTGGTCCTATGAGACCGGCGGCCCCATCTCGGGCATTGAGCTGTCGGAGGATGGTAGTCGCGTGGCGGTGGCCTCGGAGGATCGCACGCTCTATATGCTCGACGCCAAGGGCGCGGTGCTTTGGACCTATGAGGGCAAGCGTCCCTGGAACGATGTGGCCATGGCGCGCGACGGCAGCATGCTGGCGGCCGTCTCGGCCGAGGAGAGCGTCACGGCGCTGGACGCCGATGGGCAAGCGCTGTGGGTCAATGAGATCCGCATGCCGGCCGATGCGGTGGCCATCTATGGCGGCGGCGACAATGCGCGCGTTCTGGTGGGAAACCAGGCGGCCGAGGCGTTGCTCTATGCTCGCGACGGCAGCCAACTGCTGGCCGTGCAGCTCGACTATGACATACACGATATCGACTCGAGCGCCAACGGCGCGCGTTGGGCGGTCGGTTCGATCGACGACTCGGTGCAGTTCCTGGACGGCAGCAGCGGCGATGTCCTCTGGACGTACATGACGGGCGGCGAGGTGCGCTCGGTGTCGGTCTCGGCCGACGGTTCCCACGTGTTGGCGGGATCGGAGGACGGCAAGGCCTACCTGTTCGATAGCGAGGGCAAGCTGCTGGCCAGCGTCTCGTTGGGCGACTGGGTGATGTCGACGGCCATCTCGGCCGACGGGCAAAACTGGGTGGTGGGCTCACGCGAGGGCAAGGCGAAGGCCTACTTGGCGGAGGACCTGGCGGCGCTCAGTCCGCTGGTGCGAACGGCCAAGGTGCTGGGGATCATCGTCGGTTGCCTGGCGGCGCTGCTGTTGGTGGGTTTTCTGCTGGTGCGCTTTACGGCCTGGGGCAACCAGATGTGGAACGAGCAGTTGTTGGGATTTCGGCGCACGCTGCGCGAGATGTGGCGCTGCCGGATTTCCTATGTCTTTTTGCTTCCAACCACGGCGCTATTGCTGACATTCAACTACTATCCGTTCTTTAGCGGATTCTATCACGCCTTTACTCGTTGGAAGCCTGGCATCGAGACCACCTGGGTGGGACTGGACAATTTCAAGTACTTTTTCACCGAAGATCCCTTCTTTTGGGCCGGTATCAAGAACATTGTCATCTTTGTGTTGACCACCTGGGCCAAGACGCTGACGATTCCACTGATCGTGGCCGAAGTCATCTTTCACCTGCGATCGGACAAGCTCCAGTACTGGATGCGCACCGCCTTTGTCATCCCGCTGGTGCTGCC
>Ga0180436_10004008_pt1 | contig 13364 bp, 7 predicted proteins | sample SS_ome_2_FD_132434 | JGI IMG/M metagenome (GOLD analysis project Ga0180436, IMG submission 132434) | Hypersaline lake sediment archaeal communities from the Salton Sea, California, USA - SS_3_S_2 metaG | ecosystem: Environmental > Aquatic > Non-marine Saline and Alkaline > Hypersaline > Sediment...
CATGTCAAGCCCAGGATAAGGTTCTTCGCGTTGCATCGAATTAAGCAACATGCTCCACCGCTTGTGTGAGCCCCCGTCAATTCCTTTGAGTTTTAGCCTTGCGACCGTACTCCCCAGGCGGTCAACTTAACACTTTTGCTCCGACCGGAAAACTGTCAGAAGTCCTCCGGTCTAGTTGACATCGTTTAGGGCTAGGACTACCGGGGTATCTAATCCCGTTCGCTACCCTAGCTTTCGCATCTCAGCGTCAGGACAAGCCCAGCGAGTCGCCTTCGCCTCCGACGTTCCTCTTGATATCTACGCATTCCACCGCTCCACCAAGAGTTCCACTCGCCCCTACTTGCCTCAAGCCTGCCAGTTCGCCATGCAGTTCCTCGGTTGAGCCGAGGGATTTCACACAACGCTTGGCAGGCCGCCTACATGCTCTTTAAGCCCAGTGATTTCGAATAACGCTCGCCACCTTCGTATTACCGCGGCTGCTGGCACGAAGTTAGCCGTGACTTCCTGTGGGACTCCTCAACGCACAGACATATTAGGCCTGCTTGCTTGGTAATCCCTGACAGCAGTTTACACCCCGAAGGGCTTCCTCCTGCACGCGGCGTCGCTCCATCAGACTTTCGTCCATTGTGGAATATTCGTTACTGCAGCCTCCCGTAGGAGTCCGGGCAGTGTCTCAGTCCCGATGCGCCGGATCGACCTCTCAGTCCCGGTAGCCGTCGTAGCCTTGGTGAGCCATTACCTCACCAACAAGCTGATAGCACAGGGGCCGCTCCCTGGCCGGCAGGTCTCCGAAGAGATCCCCACCCTTTGATCACTGTGCCGTATGACACTGTGGTCTCATCAAGTATTACCTACAGTTTCCCGTAGCTATCCTTGTGCCGGGGGTACGTTACCCGTGTATTCCTCGCCCTTTCGCCACTCTAATAGTTCTCCGAAGAGAACGTTCGCGTCCGACTTGCATGTCTTAGCCACGCCGCCAGCGTTCATTCTGAGCCAGGATCAAACTCTTCACTTGATTATCATTAAGACCCAACCGCCAAACGTCGACGATCAGGATCCATTTTGAAAAGATTCAACTCTGGTTGGTCGGACCTTTTAAGGGGTGGTCCGACCTTTTGGTCCCGGATTCCCGCTAGGATCATCCGAAAGCCAAAACTCAATATCCTTATCATGTATGGCTCGTCACGAGGATATCGAGTCGGCACGCCAAAGGTTAGCGCGCCATTGGATTTTGTCCCGGACCGATCAGAGCGTGACTGCTCCCGTCGGCCGGGCCACATCCTCGTGACGACAATTCACACTGTTCACTTTTCAAATAGCCTGCGTCTGCACCGTTGCTCTCATCAGCAACAGGATGTGGAATTCTAACGATCTTCAAAGCTGCGTCAACCGAATTCCAACTTTTCTGCAAAGTTTTTTTCGCGGGTCGTTTTCAGCCCCCCAGCGAGTTGTCTTCAACAACCGCCGGCTCGACTCTGCGTTCCATCACAGTCAAGCCAATATATCGACCGCCAATACCGCCGTCAACACCTATCCTGTTTTTTTGCAATTATTTATTCGGTTAGCGTCCGCGGGACTCCTTGAACGCCGTCGCTCCGGCGGCAAGCAACTGCTTAACTCCCGGGTAAACGCGGTGTTGGACCTTCTTGATCGATTCGAGCATCTTGACGTAGTCAGGGTCGGTCTTGTCGGCGAAAACGGGCTTGCCGTCTTTGGCCCTGCACAGTCCCCAGCCGCCGGCGGCCTTGCTCAGCGGGGCCTGCAGCGCGCCGCTGTGTGAGGCGTTGGACAGGTTCAAGTGCCGCACGCGCATTCCGCTTGCGGCGATTCCCCACTGGCCCGGAGGACCTCCGGCATGAACCGCTATGTGGTGACGGTTGAGCCCGGACTGCGTGTCGGGGCTGTCGTTGTTGTGGCAACTGGCGCAGCGTTTCTTGTGAATGCCGGCAAGCTGACCGCGAGCTCCGTTTTCCAGAACGGTCGGGGACTTCTGCCGGCAGTGTCCGTAGAACGGGACATTGGAGTCTATCCACAGGAACACGCGCAACTGGTCTTCGAACGGAATCGTCTTCTTGCTGTGCCTGGGGTCCTGGATGTGCCTGGTGACTTTGCTCAGGAGCGTGCCTCTGGACAGCGGGGCCTGTTCGTCGCAGTCGTTTGTCGGCTGTGCGTGGGTGCTTCCCGTTCCCGGCTGGAAGTGGACCAGCATCCTGTCGACAAGCTCCATGTACGACATGCTGTAGACCGTAGTCCTGTCGCCGGTGAGGTTGAGGTTGCCCTTGGGCTTTTCGCCCTTGTGGCACCTGATGCAGTACTTGTCGAATACCGGCTGTACGACCGCTTCGTACTCTATGATGCCGTTGGTTCCCCACTGGGGCATCTTGGGCTTTACAGGGGCCTTCCTGAACGCCATGGCCGCACGCCGCAGCGTCGGCGGGGCGCCGGAACCCTTGCGCTGTTCGTGACAGCCTATGCAGCTGCGCGACTCGCCGGGCATGACGTGGAAGTCCGAGCCCTGGGTCATCAGCATTTTGCCCTCCTTGTCCAGCACGTGGAAGTATAGGCTGCGCAGCGCGGGTACTTCGAAGTTCGCCGAGCCGTCCTCCAGGATCGGGACCAGGCCGATGCAGCGGTTGGCGTACCAGATCGTTCCGACGCCCATGGCGCCCCCTCTGGGGCTGGACTGGATGACCTGCTCCATGACCGCCAGGTACTTGGCCCGTCCGCGCGCGACCTCCGGCGCGATGCCCTGGTAGACGTCGTGCATCATCAGCGTTCCCTTCTGCTTCCAGTCGGGGTCCTTGAGCATCTGTGCGAAGACGTCGACGCCGGCGGTCCAGTTGGGGTTCTGGCAGCGCGTCGGGATAACCGGCGGCTTGGGTTGGGGGCCGAAGACCTGGGCCGAGTGAATCCCCTGGGTTCCCGCGGTGTCTACGATGAGCTTCTTGTTGCCCTGGCGGTCCAGCAGGTAGAGCCCGACTTTGCGATCGGCCCGCCCGCCGTAGGATACTAAGAACAGTTGTTCGTTCAGCGGCTGGACGTCCTGGTAGGCCCAGACCGGGGGCCTGTCGCCGACCGAGGCGGTGTCGGTGGTGACCCTGCGGAATCCGATCCCGTCGGCGGCCTCCTTGCCCTGCCCGTTCCAGACCATTCCGATCAGTCCGGTCAGGTGCGCGTGGTGCGGCCCGAAGACCGTCAGGACCTCCGGGCGTCCGGGGATTTGCCTGCCCCGTCCCATCGACCGCGGGTCGATGACGGTGTTTCCGAAGAACAGGTCCATGCCGGTTCCGTCGGGATTCTGGAACCACAGTGCGTGCCGGTTGAAGACGTTCTTGTTGACGCCGTAGTCCCAGCGGGTGAAGAGTATCCGCCCGTCGTTCATCACGCTTGGCGAGGTGTCGATCGTGAGATTCACCGAGACGACTTTCCGGTTCTGTCCGTCGGGATCGCAGGTGTAGAGCAGTTGTCGCGGGCCGCCGCCTTTGCACGGCGAGATGCCGACTTCGTTGTCGAAGAACACGATTCGCCCGTTGGGCATTTGCGCCGGCGACTGGCCGGTATGGATGCGCTTGAGATTCTCGCCGTCTACGCCGATCGAGTGGATCTGGCGTCCGCCGCCGATGAAGATCGTCTTGCCGTCCCACGACAGATCCATCTCGTGCATCGGACACGGGGCGTCGAACAGCGTTCGGAGCCGTTTGGATTTCGGCTCGAACACGCGGACCGATCCTTCTTTCCTTCCGGCCCCGGTGAACATCATTGAATCGTAGCCGTAAGTCTGCCGCTGGAGGAACAGGATGTCGGGCAGTTCGCCGATGGTCTGGTCCCACAGCCTGTCCAGGGCGTCGGCCTCGGCCTGCACCTGTCGCACCATAGGATCGCCGGTGGCGGCGATCCGGTTCAGCAGGGCCTTGACTCGCTTCTCCATCTTCGCCAGGCGCGCCGTGTGCCGATCGCCTGCGTCGGACGTCGGGTATTTCTCGAGCGCCTTTTCGATCGCCGGAACTACCCGACCGCGGGAGTCCTTCACGGCGTGTTCGACGCCGGCCATCGGTTCGGGATAAAACTTCAGGTCCATCAGACGCTGTAGCGAGTCGCTGTAATGGATCAGGTTGGCGGTCTGTGCGATGATCTGCTGCGGGGACAGTCCGGTTGTCGTCAGGCGGGGCGTCTTGCAAGTGCCGGCCGCGTAATCAGCGAAACTCGCCGCCAGCGCCGAGGGCGTCAATGCCGTCTTGTTGATCGGCGGTGCGTTCCTGGGCCGGCGCCTGACTGGTTTTGGAGACGCCAGCATCCTGGCTATCGCTATTTCGCGACGATCTCCGGGAGTCGCAAACGCCGAATAAAGGGCGTCCCATATGTCGGAGATTCGCTTTGTCTTTGCTTTGGATGTCGCGAACTTCTCGATCGAGGCGGCGTAGGATTCCAGCCATGAACCGCGCTTCACAAACCAGTCCGGCGTATCGGCCAGTTCGGTGTGGTACGGCAGGTTGGTGGCCTTGTTGATCTGCAGCGGGCGCCAGAGTCCCTCGAACCCGCGCTCGTGGCGAAGGTTTGGGTGCGCCCCGTAAATCGAAAATGCGAATCCGTAGTAGTGACGGTTATTGGTGAACTTGGCCAGGAAGTGGTTGACACCCTTCCTGAGTTCCACTTTCGCCTTCAGCGGCATGTCGCCGCGGGAATCTCTTCCGCCCCATTTCCGGATCTCCTGGCCGTTGACCCACCACTTGTAGCGACCTGTGCGGCGCCAGTGCTCCATTCCGTGTCCGCCCATTCGCCGGTCGGCTTCCGGGGCGCGGATGATGCAGTCGATCTCGACTGTCACCGGCCTGGCGGCGGTGATCGTGCGGTAGACATACTGCGTTTCGCCGGCGGCGGGGGCCGATCCGCGGGGCAGTTGCTGGTAGTATCCGTCTATCCAGTTCTTGTGCGGCGTCCAGGCGCGGACGGCCTTGGGGGTCTCGGGGAAATTCGGGGCCGGGTACTTCCTGAGGAGGTTCGCCCGTCCGCCGGCGGCCAGTGCGTCCTTCTCGGCGTCGTAAACGGTCTTGTAGCTGGTCTCAACATTCGTCATCCAGTTTATGTGCGGACCCTGGTCGCGGAACGGTCCGATGCGCATCCACGTGCCGAGTTTGACCCCGGCCGCGGCCAGGACTTTCCTCGCGGCATGTTGGCTGGCTCGTTCAGCGAACGCGTCGGTCCGGATCTTCTTGAATGCGTCGGACTTCGTCGCCGCCTGGGTTGTGGAAGTTGCAGCCGACAGGCAAACGGCCAGTGACAGTAAAACGGTTGGGAATGTGCGAATACTCATTGCTTAAGCTGCTCCTGTATGTAGTAGGCGATTCCGGGGGGACCAATATCATATTATCATATCGGTTCGATCGCACGGTGACAATTTAGTGTCCGGTGTTATAAACGCTGCGATTGCCGCCCGATTGCAGATTCCGCGCGGTTCTTGCTCCCGTCGGGGCGGGAGGTTATAAGGAACGCTCGCTACTGGAAACGCAAGCGGAGCCGACATTATGAAAATCGCCGACCTGAATGAAATCGAAGGACGAACATACCCCGCACGCCGACGCACGCAGAATCTTGTCGGCGGACCTTCGCCGATACAGATGCAGAACTTCTGCATGGGTTACGTCACGCTCGAGCCCAACGGCGGGCAGGTGCCCTGGCACGACCAGGAGTCCGAGGAGGTTTACTTCGTTATTTCAGGGACCGGAGAAATGTGCGTCGGCGACGAGCGCCGGGAGATAACCGGCGGACAGGCCGTCGAGATACCGCCGGGCAGCTTCCACCAGATCACCAATGTCGGCCACGAGCCGCTGACGATGATCTACTGCTACGGACCGGCTGGCGACGTGGCCCACTGGCGCCGGGAACTCGCCGGAACACTGCCCAGAGCCGGCGTAGACGTCCCGCCTCTGCCGCAGGGCGCACAACCTCAATGCACCGATGCGCCCGGAGAGTAACGATATGGAAATACACAAGATAGGAATCATTCTAAACGGCGTGACCGGACGAATGGGCACAAACCAGCACCTCATGCGTTCGATCGTTAAGATTATCAACCAGGGCGGAGTCAAGCTCGATGACGGTTCGGCGATAATGCCCGATCCGGTGCTGGTGGGGCGGAATCCCGATAAGCTGGCGAAACTCGTTGAGATGTCCGGGGTTGGCAACTGGACGACCGATCTGGATTCGGTGCTCGGCGACGATCGCTACAGGATCTACTTCGACGCGCAAACCACCACGCGCAGAGTCGATGCGGTCAAGCAGGCGATCGCCGCGGGCAAGGACGTCTACTGCGAAAAGCCGACGGCCGAAACGCTGGAGGACGCCGTGGAGCTGTATCGCCTCGCCGAGGCCGCCGGCGTAAAGCACGGAGTCGTGCAGGACAAGCTCTGGCTGCCGGGGCTCCGCAAACTGCGGAAACTGCGGGACGAGGGGTTCTTTGGGCGGATTCTCTCGGTGCGCGGCGAGTTCGGATACTGGGTTTTCGAGGGCTCCGACGGACAACTCCAGCGCCCGAGCTGGAACTACCGCAAGGAAGACGGCGGGGGGATCATACTCGACATGCTGTGCCACTGGCGGTACGTGCTGGACAACGTCGTCGCTCCGGTCAGGGCTGTCTCGTGTCTTGGCGCAACGCACATCCCGCGGCGATGGGACGAGTCGCGGCAGCCGTTCGACTGCACCGCCGACGATGCAGCCTACGCCACTTTCGAACTCGAAGGCGGCGTGATCGCGCAGTTCAACTCCTCGTGGTGCGTGCGCGTCCGCAGAGACGATCTGGTCACGTTCCAGATCGACGGGACTGACGGATCGGCCGTCGCCGGCCTGAGGGAATGCCGGATCCAATCGCGAGCCGACACGCCGCGTCCGGTCTGGAATCCCGATATCGACCGGCCCGAAAGCTTCTACGACGGATGGACCGAACTGCCCGACGCCGAGCCGTGGGACAACGCCTTCAAGGTCCAGTGGGAGCTGTTCCTCAAACACGTGGTCGCAGACGCCCCGTTCAGGTGGGGGCTGCTGGCCGGCGCCAAGGGCGTTCAGTTGGCGCAGCTCGGGATGGAGTCGTGGGCCAGCCGCGCGTGGGTCGACGTGCCGGATCTGGCGTAGGCGCCAGGCTCGGCGAACAGGTCAGTTGGTATTGAACCGGTGCACTACCGGTGGATAAGTTTTTCCGACCCGCAGGCGACTGGCGCAGGTCGTTGGGGCGGCGTGTCTTGCGGACAGGGGGGATGTCGGGGGCAGTGATTGCAGTCCGCATATTTTCCGCATTTGCCGGCAGCCGGCTACTACAATGATACGTGAAGCCGGGAGGCTTCCATGCGACGCGGCCGGGTTGGCGCTTTCGACGTTTCGCACCGGATGCTGGTGAATCGAACTATCCTCGCAATAATTTCGTTTTCTTACTTAAGTTGGCGCTATTCAATACCGATTCACAGTTGACGGCGCATCGGTCCGCCTGTTTCCAGGGGTCCGCTTGAGGCGGTGCATGCCACGATGACATGCAGGATTGACGCTGTAGAAAGGATTAGCCACATGGTCAATGTCAACGGCGAATGGGCCGAGTTCAGATTCTACCGACCCGATGCGACAAACGTCTATATTGCGGGCGATTTCAACGATTGGCGACAGGATCATATCGCCATGACCAGGCGCAGCGACGGCGAGTGGTTCGCGAAAATCCGCCTGCCTGCCGGCGAGTTCAAGTTCCGCTATTGTGCCGACGGACAGTGGTTTACCGACTACGCCGCGTTCGGAGTCCAGCCCGGTCGGTTCGGCATGGACAGCATCGTGAGAGTTGTTCACCAGCCGCTGAGAGTCGTCAAACGCGTTCCCGCGACGGACATCGCCGCGGCCTGAACGATTTTACATACGCCGCACGAGAGCGGCATGACACAAGAAGGGCCTTCGGATACTCTCCGAGGGCTCTTTTTGTGCGCTCACTCGGAGACCGCTTCGGCTTTGGGCTCCTCCTGGGCCGGAGCTTCGTCCTGGGGCGCTTCGGGTTGTTCGGCTGGGGCTTCGTCCGGCGTCCCGGCGTCCTGGGACTCCTCGACGGCGTCATCGGCCGGCGGGGGAGTCGGAGCCTTGGCCTGCGGCTTTTCGCGGAGTTCGTCGGCCCGCGGCAGATCGTTGAGACTCGCCAGCCCGAACACTTCCAGGAACCGCCGCGTAGTTCCGTACAGCATCGGCCTCCCGATGACCTCGGCTCGCCCGACGATCTTGATCAGCATCTTCTCCATCAACTTGCGGAGCACTTCCCCGCATGCCACGCCGCGGATCGCCTCGATGTCGGCACGCAGAACCGGCTGGCGGTAGGCCACGATCGACAGCGTCTCCATAGCCGGCTGCGACAGCTTCGATTCGGACTTGGCCTTGAACAGACGCGACAGAACCTGGTGATGCGCCGCGAGCGTCTGGAGACGGTATCCGCCGGCGATAGTCTCGATCCGGAACGCCGAACCCGACTCCTCGTAGCGGGCGTTGAGCGTTTCGATTGCAGCAGTTACGTCCTTCTTGCTCGACAGTTCGGCGACCTGGAGGATCTTCGCCGGCGTTATCGGCGCATCGGTCGAAAACAGGATCGCCTCGACGGTGGCGGCGATCTCCTCCGGCGTCGTCGGCGCCGCGGCCTCGGTCGCCTCGGCGTCCTGCTGGTCAGTCTGTACTTCGGCCTGCTCGACGGAGTCGTCGTCGCTCCGGGGCTCTTCGACCTGGTCGGTCTTGTTGTCTTCTGATTGGCTCATAGGCGCCTAGAGTACTGACCGGCCCCCCGAGTCGTCAAGCTTCCAGAAGGATCATTGCAAAAGCCCACAGATTCCAATCGCAATTTGCGGACTTTTGTGTGCTGTGTCGCCTTGGGGGCGAGCAGGTCTTGTTTTTCGTTAACCGCGTTTTGCTTCCTGGACCTTCCGGGCGAAGGCTTCGGTTTCCTGGCGGATCTGGGTTACGAAGCTGTTGGCGTCGACCGACCCGAGGACAGCCCGCATCTGCTCGGGGTTGTCGAAGGTGATCTGTCGGAACGGATTCTCGTCGTCCTTCTTTCGGGTCAGGTATGTTTGCTCGGCGACGTACTTCTGGATAACCACGGCCTGGTCGAGGGCGTCGTTCCATGCCTCGTCGGTGAGCTGATCGACACCGAGCAGTTCCAGCAGCGTCGCCAGGGCGTGCTTTCTACGCGCCTGGGGGTAGTCGGCCCAGAGGCGGTCGTATTCGTCGTGGACGCTCGCCCAGTTCGCCACAGACCCGGTGCGGATCGCTTCGGTCAGGGCCTCTACGTCCGTCCGGGCGACCAGTTGACCGCCGAGATTCACCCATTGACGCTGACGCGGACCCGACAGGGCGGTTAGATCGTCCTGCTCGCAGCCCAGCAACTCCTGAACCGCGTAGTAGTGAAGCATCTGCCGGTAGGCCTGGTAGGCCTGGCCAGGCTTGAGGATCACGACTTTGCGCTGCGAGTTTTCGACGTTCTCGGCCAGCACTTCAAGCCGGTCAATCCCGTCTGAATCTCCGGCCAGCAGTTCTCGTCCGATCTCGGCCAGTTCCCCGGCGGATTCCTGACCGGTCAGTTTTCCGCTGTGCCGCAGTGCGGCCTGTCCGGTCCAGCGTTCCAGGAGTCCCATCGCGTCGAACATTTCTTCGGCCGTATCCGGCGCCAGCGAGTTGAACTCCACGTGCTGAAGCTTGCGCAGGCGTTTGTCTCTTGCCCCGAACTTCCAGGTGTTCCGGGCCAGGGCGTACATGTTGTACATCCACCAATACGCCGGTATTATCTGCAGTTCGCCGCCGTCGCGGCAGTTGCTGACCAGCGCAAACGGAAGGGGGATGTCCATTTCGGCGGGGTAATCGCCCTTGGCCAGCAGGGTGAACGAGGCGAAGCGGCAGTTGTGTTTGACCGAGACGCACAACCCGGGCCAGAAACCTCTGCCGGCGTGAATCTCACCGTCGGGGGCGCGAGAGTTGTGGTTCGATCCGATCGTCGCGTTGGCCGCCAGATTGCTCTGGCCCATCACCAGCGCGGCGATAAGGAAGGAGTTATTGTGATGCTGCTCGTGGGCCGGGAAGATCAGGTTGCTGATCAGCTCGCAGCACGAAACGGTCGAGTTGTCGCCCAGGAACGTGTGGATCAGGCGGGCGCCGTACTTGAGGTTGCTGTTGTCGCCCATGATGAAGCGGACGGCTTTGCATCCGTAGAAAATATGGCATCCTCGCCCGATGATTCCGTTGACCAACTCCACGCCCTCGCCGATCTGCGTGGGCTCTTTGTCGCTGGAGTTGATCGTGAGATTCTTGAGCTTGTTGGCGCCCTTGATGTAGACACAGGGGCCGATTTTGACGTCCTTGATTATGCGGGAATTCTTGATGACGCAGTCCTGTCCGACCGTACCGTAGTATCCGCGTCGCGAGTCGAAGCCGGATTGGGTCATTCGTCCGAGACTCTCGATCAGTTCGGGGTCGTCTCGATACTTTGACCACAGCATTGCGTCGGCCGGCAGCATGCCGTCGAACGGCATGACCGCCCGGCCTCCGTTTTCATTGACCAGTTCCATCCAGACTCGAACGTCTTGGTCCTCGCCGTCCTTTACGATCCCGTTTCCGAACTTCGCGTGGTTGGTTGTGTGCATCTCGTCGAGGTTCAGCAGGACAACGTTGTCGCCGATTATGTAGTGAGCAAGATACCTCACGTGGTGGATCGCCGCATTATCGCCGATGTCGCACGAGATGATGCGGCTGTTGGTCAGTCCGACCGGTACGCGCAGATCGTGGTGCTGGAGGCAAACCGCCTCCAGCCGCCCGATTCTCACCAGCCCGTAGAACTCGCAGTTCTTCACCAGTTGGGGCGTGAACTGCTCGGTCACAAGCACCGTGTCCCAGTTGTCGCTGGTGTTGGCGTTCCTTACCAGAGTCTCGATCTCTTCGGACCGCAGGTTTCGCCAACCGCCCTGGGGTTCGGGCGTCTGCTCGTTCCGCAGATAGTACTGGTCCGCGCCTTCAGGTACGAATTCGGCGGGTATGAAATCTCCGCCCAACGACCCGATCGGCAGCACTTGTATGTTACTCATCTAACGCTGCTCCATTCAAAATGTCCGACGATTGCATACGACCATCGGCGATCAGCCCCAACTCGGCGCGCCGGGCTTCTTGTCCTGGACCCACTGGTAATACTCTCGCATTTCGAGTTTTTCAGTCGCAGGAGTGTCCACGCAGAAGACGCTGTCGGCGTGCAACTGCAGGGCGCTGGCGGTGCACATGCTGGAAACGGGGCCTTCCACGGCGTCGGCCAGTGCTTTGGCTTTTCCCGCTCCGCTGGCCAGGAGGATGAGTTTTCTGGCTTCGAGGATCGTGCCCACGCCCATCGTCACGCAGTAGACCGGGACGTCTTCGGCGGTCTCGAAGAAGCGGGCGTTGTCGTCGATGGTCTGTTTGGTGAGGGTCTTCAAACGCGTTCTGGACGCCAGCGAACTGCTGGGTTCGTTGAACGCGATGTGTCCGTCGGATCCGATGCCCAGAACCTGCACGTCGATTCCGCCGGCGGCGGCGATCTTCGCTTCGTAGGCCTGGCAGTCGGCTTTGAAGTCGTCGGAGATTCCGGGCGGAACGTTGGTGTTTTCAATGTTGACGTTGATGTCCTTGAACAGATTGTCGGTCATGAAGTATCGGTAGCTCTGTTCGTGTGTTCCGTCGAGTCCGACGTATTCGTCGAGGTTGAACGTGGTCACTTGCGAGAAGTCCAGGCCCTCTTCCCGATGCATTCGGATCAGCTCCTTGTACATCCCGACCGGTGTTGAACCGGTCGCCAAGCCCAGAATTGCGGTGGGCTTGTCGCGGACGGCTTTGGCCATTACCGCAGCGGCCGATTTGCTCATGCCTTCGTAGTCTGCACTGATGATAACTTCCATCTTGATTTTCCTTCTGCAAGTTCCGGACACAGCCCCGGATTGGCTGCACAAGCAGACAAAAATGATCCTGGGCGTCTAGAATATCATCGGCCAGTTGTGCGCTGCATCTTTAGTAGCCCCCAAGGGTTGGATTCGAAGATCAGCCCCTCCTGCGGCGGGCAGGCCCTCCTTTGTCGGGCTCAACGGCGGTCTTCACGAACGGCTCGGCGGATGATGTTCTTGATCTGTGCTGAGGACTCGTGCGGCTTATCCACATGGAGCAGAACTTGTCGGAAAAAGGGTTGCGTAAAACCGCAGGCCGTGGTATGTTATTATGGAAATATGCCATTGGTGTCTGGACGCTCGCTGCCCAAGCTACCGGTATTGCTTAGCACGATATCCAGAAGGAGGATCTTGATATGCGAACGAAGCGACTCTCGTTGAGCCGTGCGGTCTGCGCGGCGGTGCTGGTTGTTCTGGCGACAGGTGCGAATGCGGCGCTGGGCCAGTCCACATGGATTGTGGACACCGACGGCAATTGGAACGTGCCCGCAAACTGGTCGCCCCCAGGTGTGCCCAACGGCAACACCGTCGACGTGGTGATTGACGACGATCCCAATGTGAATGTCGTTGTGATGTTGGACATCAGCGCGGACGTCTTTTCCCTCATCCTCGACGCCGGCGACGCCCTGGGTATCGCCAACGGCAAGTTTCTCGACGTGAACGGCGGCGGCGTGACCAACGACGGGCAGATCACGCTCGACGCCATCAGCACCAGCACGGCCGCCACGTCCCTGAAGTTCACCGGCAGCCAGACGCTCGGCGGCTCGGGCGAGATCGTCATGTCCGACGACCCGCACAATTACCTTCGTCTCGGCGGCAGCGCCGACACGCTCACCCACGCCGCCGGCCACACCATTCGCGGCGCGGGGGAATTGCTCTCGAACAATGGCGGAATGATCAACCAGGGCGCCATCCTGGCCGAGGGCGGCGACAACCCGCTCATCATCTACCCCGGAACGCCCGGGTTCACGAACGCGGGCACGCTGCGGGCCGTCGGCCTCGGCGGGCTGGAACTGAAGTACGGGACCATCACGAACACCGGTCATACGATCGAGGTGGCGGCCGGCTCCGTCATGAAGATCAACAACGTGGAACTCGTGGGCGGGCATCTTGCCGCCCTCGGCGACGGCTCGGGGCGGATCCTCGTCGGCAACAGCAGCGAGTTCGACGCCGTCACCATCGACGCCGGCGCCACGGTCGACCAGGCCAATGGAGAAAGCGTTGATATCGTCGGCGGCCTGGTGAACCACGGCACGTGGAGCCTGAACGCCATCAGCACCAGCACAGCCGCCACGTCCCTGAAGTTCACCGGCAGCCAGACGCTCGGCGGCTCGGGCGAGATCGTCATGTCCGACGACCCGCACAATTACCTTCGTCTCGGCGGCAGCGCCGACACGCTCACCCACG
>Ga0180436_10004009_pt1 | contig 13363 bp, 7 predicted proteins | sample SS_ome_2_FD_132434 | JGI IMG/M metagenome (GOLD analysis project Ga0180436, IMG submission 132434) | Hypersaline lake sediment archaeal communities from the Salton Sea, California, USA - SS_3_S_2 metaG | ecosystem: Environmental > Aquatic > Non-marine Saline and Alkaline > Hypersaline > Sediment...
GCTTGAGGACCGCCTCCAGGATGACCTTGAACGTTGCTTCGGGTACCCAGTAGGCGCTGCCGGCGAGCTGCTGCGTGGCGTAGCTCTGCGTCCCCTCTGCGCGGCAGAGATCCATGCCATACAGCTCTTGCCCGTCGACCTCCTCCACACGGTCCGGCCCCAAGAACAGCATTGGAAGGACGATCCCGCCCACCTCACTTGCCAGCTGCTCAAAGAAGCCGGCGGATTGCAGGCCATCAGAGCCCAGCGGCAGATGCTCGCCGTGCCATTCCAGCGTGCCCAGCGGAAGGTATGCCATGGGAGCCTCCGCCAGCCGGTCCCGAAACTCTTGCGGGGTCAGTTCTGCGTATCGAACACTCACCTTCATCTCCTCTCTCTGTCGCGGCAGGCTCCCTATCCTGCGACCAGCGCCAACCTGGCCACGTACGCGGTTACGTCGTGGCCCAGGTCGGCCACGGCTACGCTGGTCTGACCGCCGCCGCCGCGCTCGAGGATGCGAAGTATGCCCGTTCCGCCCAAGGCGACGACGCTTCCGGTGCGTGGCTGAACTGCACGGCTGCGGCTCTCAGAGTCTTCACGACCGTCTCCTGTCAGCAGGTTGGTAGCCACCGAACTGACATCCTATGCTGATGTCCCGTACCCGCAAGTTCTCACTCGCCAGAGGGTGCGACCTTGACGTACTAGGGGCGCCGGAGCCTTGCTGGGGTAGAGGCTGACGGGCGGCGTCCGTGCCGTCGCGTGGGCCATGCCAGAGTGTTCGGGCGGCTGTGGACGGATCCACCTCCGACCCCTGCCCGGTTTGCCCTGGGCAGGCCTGCTGAGGAAACCTACCGCGCCACCAGCGCGAACACAATCACCTGCAGCGCGTTTGTCAGGTAATGCGCGAGTATGAGGGGAAGCGCGCGACCAAACCGAAGGTACGTGAGTGCCATCATCAAGCCATAGATGGCCGTCCACGAAGCGCTGACTGTACCCTGATAGAGGTGTATGAGACCAAACAGGCTCGCGGAGACCACGATGGAGACCAGCTTGGCAGGGATTGTAGGCCACCCCTTCCACAGGCGACTCAGCAGGAACACCCGGGTCACCTCCTCCGAAGTTGCCCCCAACAGGAGCAACGGGCCCGCGAAGAGAAGCAGCTGTCCAGGGCTACCAGCTAGCTCGGCGAACAGGTCTGCGACACTCGTGTTGGAGGAAGCCTCCGGAAGCAGCTCTCCAAGAATGTAAGTCGACGTAACGCTGGCGATGATAGTGGCGACGGAGAGCACGAGTACGGCCAGGAGATCCGTGGATAGCTTGCCAGGTCTCAGATTGAGGTCACCAGGCTTCTCACCACAGAGGAATCGCAGGAGCAGTAGCGCGACCACAATGCTCAGAGGGCTGATCACCGCAAGGTACAGGGTGAACCCCTGCATCGTGATTTGTCGCTCGCTCCGAAGCTGAAGGATGATCAGACCAGAGTAGAGCGGAAGCACGCCCAATACCGCTGCCAAGAGTTGCGTCCACGCTCTGCCCCTCCAGGGCTTGGTGAGATCGACTGGTTCGTACGTTTCTGAAGACATGTCGAATCCTCCCATACGAGACATCCTGGATGAAGATCACCGAATCTAGTCGCAGGCCGCCGTGCGTTCCGGCAGGTGAAGCAGCACGAGTGCTAACCGGCCTTGGCAGATGGCGTCGCGCACCCTCTGGGTGGAGCATGTCAGGATCCATCCAGGTTCAGGCAGTGCTCACTGGCCTCCGAAACTTGGCTTCTGGTCGCCTCTTCGAGGCGGCCTGTCAAGACACCGACTGCAGCCAGTAGAGGACATAGCCCACGGAGAGCGGGACTCCGAACATCGTGTTGTGTACCAGTATGGTGGTCAAGAGGCTGCCTGTCTTCTGGTAGGCGTACCCCATACCAAGCCCTGCCGCGGTCGTCAGCACCACGTAGAATATCACAGACCCTATGGGCATAACGAGCGCATTGATGAAATGAAACATGCCCCAGAAGACCGCTCCGATGACCGTTCCTATGTGCAGATCGTGCCCGAGCATCTCAACGTGCCCGCTGAGATGGTTCGTCAGATACGTCTGGATCAGTCCTCTGAACATCGTCTCCTCAGCCACGCCTACCACCACCCACTGGAACGTCAGATTGCCCAGAATGCTGCCTAAATTGACTGGCTGGGGTATCTCCACGGGGACGCCTCTCACGATCGAAGGGATGTACCTCAACGACATGAGCAGGCCGAAGAGTATGCCCAGGCCGAGCATACGCCCATGGGTGAATAGTGGGGGGAGTTGCCTGAGGTTGAAGCCATACTCGCCCGGTCTTCCCTTCGTGATCCAACAGATCACGGCAAACGGTATCAGGAATTGCGGGATATGCACCAAGTCTGCCACGATCCAAGAGGAATCCTGTATAGGTATCTGGAAGTTCGGGAGCGTTTCAAGAACCGCATAGATGGCGACTATGAGTACCACAACGGTAGCCATCACACCCAGCATACTGATCAGTGGAGCAGGTTTCAGTCTCATCTTGTCCTACCTCACCGAGCCGACGGGCAGACTCTGAGCGAAGCTCTTGCCCTCGCCATCAGGTAGCATGCCGTAGAAGCGATTCCCTGGGGCTGCCAGCCACACCGCAGGAAGATGCACGCAGATGCCCCACCAACCAAGTAGACACTGGCAGGGGCGGCCCCCGCTCTTTATAGAGTCCTCCAGCTCGTTCCCGAAATCCTCCTTGGGGGATTGCCTGACTGGCAGCTATGGTGCCGGCCGGAAGCGAGGTTGGTCATGCAGCCCTTTGAGCGAGCGCCTGTGACAGATCGTGGGGTAGCTGCGGCCGATAGGACTCCGGAGGCCGTGTGTGGCCTGGAGCAGAAGAGCCAAGAGGGTGTCGGTAGCCGTGATGCATTGAAGAAGATAGGATCCTGTCCAGTCATCTACCCTACCTCGTGTGATAGTACTCTAGCGCCAAGCCTTGTGCAAATGCGGGTCCCCGGGGATTGACAAGCCGCAGCGACCAGGGAAGAAGCTCGATCGAGTGCGCGTCTGCCCCCACACACTTCTGGTCAGCGGGGACGACTCACGCAGGTGGAGCAATCCAAAGGCGCCCCCAGCGATCTGACCGGTGTGCGTATCTCACATGGGGTGGCGACAGGTCGGGTCAAGGCGCTGCACACCGCGAACCGCTTGTTGCGGGAGATGACGTACTGGTGGCCTGCACGGCGGATCCAAGGTGACACCATGGATCAGGATGCTGTCGCCTTCAGCCACGAGGATCGGGAAGACCTTGTGCAGGAGTGGATGGATGTCCCGGAGAGTCTCCTGGAGCTCCAGGACCTGTCCCAGTCGGTTGGCCCTGGATCCACGCTCCGCTCCCCATGCCCGCTCCGGGACCACGTTGGAGGCTAATGCCTACCCGGCTAGCTGTCAGCCTTGGTGAAGCCAGATGCCTCTCGCTCTACCTTGTTCCAGTCCAACGCCAGCCAATCGTCCCCGCGACGCACTCGAACGAGGTCCGCGGGGTAGGGGGCTTGCGCGTAGTCATTGTCGTAGCGCGGGAAGTCGCGGAGCGGCACCATCTGCCCGTCTCGCCTGAACGGCCCGCGCCAGCCGAACTGGAGGTGCCCCTGCGACGGTGAGGTGTAGTCCACGCGCGTCCCGCGGAACCTCAGCGGCGCGGCGCAGACGGCGGCTACGAATTGGTCGAAGCTGCCGCTCTCCTCGCGCGATCCCAGCTCACAGATCCAGACGTTGGTCTTTCCCGGCGCGATCATCTCGCGATCCTTGTCCGGTCCCTCCTCTGTCTGCCAGTGGTACGCGTTGCGCGACCGCAGTGCAAGGTAGCCGTCCCCCTTCCGGGCGAGGACCCAGCCGTCGCGCTCGATTATCTCGTCGAAGGCGTCCCTGGGCAGCCAAGCGTGCGTGAAGAGCAGGCGGTGGGTCACGTACGGCCCCGGCATCGTGTTGATCCGGTAGACCGAGATCAGCACGTTCTTGACCTGCGTCACCCGAGGCAGCGTCCCCTCGCCGGCCCAATAGTTGGGCGTCGGCCCCTCGCGCTTGGCCGGGTGCGCGGTGAAGCAGACCGCGTCGGGCCCCAACGTCGCTTGCCAGATGTGGTGCTGGTCTCCACCGTAGCCGGCCCGGTGGTCCGCCGCCGAGCTGAGCATGTAGTGCGGCGTGCGGTAGGTGATCAGGTTGGGCGCGCCTCGTATGTTGCGACAGACGTCCTTCTCCAGCAGTCGCATCCCGAAGCGCAGCAGCCCCAGGCGTTGCAGGGTCTCCAGGAGCCTCCGGCTGTCGCCGATGTCCTTGAGGAAACTGTTCTGCCACCAGTCGAAGGCCTCCATCATCCTCAGCGTCAGCGCCGCCGTGCGTGGGTGTAGGTAGGCTTCCAGAGCGAACAACAAGACGCCGTCCTCGAGGCTTCTAAACCCCAGACCAAAGCGCTCGGCATCCTCGATCTCGATGCCCATACGTTGGCGGTTGAGTAGCGGCGCTGGATCATGGGCCACCGCCTGAAGCACGCGCGGCAGCCGATAGCGAGTGGTGAGGGCAGCGGACGGAGCACTCAGGCTGCGGCGCGGCAGGAAGGCGCCACCCGGGACAGCACCGGCCGGTACCCCGAAGAACAGCCGAGCGGCTGCGGCGACGCTGTCGCCCGACGCACGCTTGTTCTGATCCTCATAGCTACGCCCGTGGCTGCCGGCGAAGAACCCCTGGAAGCTGTTGAGCGCGACGTCGAGGAGCATCAGGTCGGTGACCATCGTCGCCCGTTGCACCAGTTCCTCGTCCCCGCAGAAGTCCACCAGGCTCAGCAGCGCCACCAAGTCCTCGTCATAGTAGACGTTGGAGAGCCACTCGCTGAAGCCGGTGCGGAAGCGCAGGTCCAGCCAACGCACGATGCGCGGGCGCGCGATGGCCATCTTCTCGCAGCCTGTGTGCCCGGCATTGGTGAAGACCTCGTCGGGGAAGAGCTGGCCCGCCAGGTATGCGGCAGAGGCGTAGAGGATCGTGTGGTTCTCGGTCCAGGTGCAGAGCGAGTCGAGCCCGGGTTCGTCGGGCCAGTACTTGAAGGCCAGCACCGTCGCGCGGACCCGCGCGGTCAGCTCCGAGCCTACGGCATTGGCGAACTGGTAAAGCAGCCTCAGCAGACCGTGCACCGCGAAGTCGGCGCAGTCGTGACGCTCGTCGATGAAGTCGCAGACGCGGGATATCTCCTCCTCCTGCAGCTCGCGCCCGGTAACGGTCCGCAGGAGCTGGTAGTGCGAGGCCCGCGTCTGCGAGAGGGGCTCCTCGTTGTCCAGAAATGCCTCGATCAGCTCACGGTGGGCGCTATGGATCATGTCAACCAGCCTCCGGCTTGGCAACCTGTGCGATTGCTTCACCAGCGTCCGCGGTGGCAGCGTGGCGTCGCAGCATTTCAGCCTCCACCTCATCCTCCGTCGCCTTGTCGATGGGATACCGGTGGAAGAAGAACATGCCGATCAGGACCAGGACCACCGGCAGCAGGCCCGTTGCAATACGGATACCCCACTGCGCTCGCAGGTCCTGGATCTTGCTGGCACCGTCATAGCCGAACGCCGCGATGATCTGCGTGTAGAAGAAGATCAGCACAGCGCTGCTTGGGGTCATCAGGACACCCTTGACGCCGCTGATGGTGGCCGGGCGCCGCTGCCCTGTCTCGATCTCCAGGTAGTCGATCAGTCGTTTGCTGATGGGCCCGTTGGCGGTGTAGACAGCGGAGAAGCCGACGTAGACCACGAAGTACGCCGCCGTCGCCAGCCAGTAGCTGGCCTCAGCCGGTACGTCCAGGCCCAGCAATCGCACTGAGTCCAGCGTCTCCCCGCGCGTGGCAGGAACAAACGTCAGCAGGAAGTAGCCCACCATCGTCCAGATGATCATCCTCTGTAGGATACGCTTGGACCCCACACGCCGGATCCACACGGCGATGAACGGGAAGAGCACGAGCCCCAGGATCCCGATCAGGATATCCGGCAGTCCCGTCCACAGTCCCTTTGCCAGGATCACGTTGTCATAGAGATAAGACATCCCGAATAGGTAGTTCGAGGCCAGGCTCTGCCACATGAAGAACGTCAGGAAGTAGGTGAGGAAGGCCCTGTTCTTCAGCAGCGCCAATGTGGTCGCGAGGAACTCCTTCATCGACATGGCGACGGCTTCGTCGTTGGCGTAGAACCCCTCGCGCTCCCGCACCACCGGAATGGAGATCGCCATGATCAGGCCGGCGGCGATGGTCGCGATGGCGAAGAACAGCAGCATCACGCTATTGCTGACATCCGCGCTGAGGATCATGATCGGGATGGAGCTGCCGAAGATCGTCAGGGCGCCAACGTAGTTGTCGATCACCTCGACCTCAGCCCGTTCGGACGTCGTGAGGAAGAGGTTCGTGGCAATGGCCCCGTACGCGATGCCGAACACCGTCGCCGCTGTCTCCCACAGCGTCAGCGCCATGAACAGGTAGATCGATATCCCCAGCTGGGACCAACTGGGGCTCGCCCAGGGGAACGCCACCGTGACGATGATCAGGGCCGGTATCGACCGCACAAACGCCGGACGGTACTTGCCGATGCCCTTCCGGTATGGGCGCCTGTCCAGCCAGCCACCCAGGATCGGATCGTTGATCGCTGCCCACACGGAGTAGATGACGTACACGATGCCCATCCACCTCGGGTCCAGCCCGATGTAGTCTGTGTAGTACTTGATGAACGCCGACCTGACCAACCCCGAGACGATGGATCTGGCGCCGCTGGCGATGTAGAACTGGATCTTCTGTACGCGGCTCAGCCCGCTCTCGTTCATCTGCCCTGGCATAGGACCTCCTTGGCTGCCACCTGGGGTTGGGTGAGGCAGTTGCGCGGCGGCATGTGCGAATGATACACCACGTTGCTGGGAGACAAACTGCTGCCCCGACCACGCCCCCTCCGCAGGCCGGTCCTTCCCCCATTCGCCCTGCGACGCAGCCGCGACGGTCGGTTCCGTTCCAGGCTCCACCCGGTGTCCACACCGTGCCGGGGAAGCTCGGCGAGGACGCCGGCCCCAGCGATGACCTAGGCAGGCTCCTGTCCTCCGCCAACGAACGTCCAAGCGACTGACGAGCCGTCGTTCACGGGGGCCAGGGGGCCAGCCCGCCACGCGTCGCTGCATGGCCTTTCCAACTAGACTGGCTCGGTGTACACTCAGCAACGCGACCTAAGAATCCTCGCTGGATCGATACTAGCCCTGTCCCATCTGCCATGGAGGAGTACCCCCCATGCGACGTTCACTGCACCTGGCCCTTGCACTTATGTCTGGATTCGCCGGCATCCTGGCGTTCGCTCTCTTGATTGGCGGCGCAGACCCAGCCATCTCCTCACCTGCGGCGGCCGCCCCGATCGTCTCGGCCATCACCCCCTCACTGGCCTACGCTGACGTGCAGACCCCGATCGCCATCACGGGCATCGGCTTCGCCGCTGAGATCTCCGGCACGGAGGTCCTCACAGCACCCGAAGCCTTCCTGAACACGCGTGCCCTGCTGGACGTGACCTGGCTCAACTCGACGACCATCACCGGCGTGATCCCGGCACTCTTGCCGACAGGCGTGTACAGCGTGGTCGTGGTGAACCCGGATGGCGGACGGGGTGTGTTGACCGATGGCATGACCCTGGTCTGGCCTCCCATCACGCCCACCATCGCTGCTATCACGCCCGAGCAGGCGCCCAACGATAGCCAGCTCTGGGCCACCGTCAGCGGCAGCGATTTCGCGGCCTACTACCAGGGCGCGGCGGTGCTGGCCCAGCCCATAGTCACCCTCGGCACCACAGAGTTGCTGGTCACCTACGTCAACACCGACCAGCTCGACGTGCGCATCCCGGTCGGCATCGCCCCCGGCGTCTACACGCTGACGGTGACCAACCCTGGCGGAGGCTGGGCGCAACTCACAGACGCTTATACGGCCACGCTGCCGCCGGCGATCTACGGCGTCTCGCCCACGCTCGCGACCAACGATCTCGACACGACACTGGTGATCTCGGGTGCCAACTTCCTGGTGGGGCCGGACTCACCCGAGGTGTACGTCGGCGATACGCTGGTCGGGATCGCCACCGGTACATCGGATGCGCTCACGACGACTGTGCCTTGGGGGCTGCCCGACGGCGTCCATGATGTCACCGTCGTAAACGGCGACGGCGGGGCCGACACGCTGCCCGACGCCCTCACCATCACCCACGCGATGAACTCGTGGGAGACCGGCGGTCCCTACGGTGGTCGGGCGACCGCGATGGTGCAGCATCCGACAGATGACGGCACCGTCTACGCACAGATCTTCGGTACCGGGGTCTTCGTCACCCGTGACGGCGCCGAGACCTGGCAGCTGATTCTCTTGGAGGAGCTGGGACAAGGGCTGACGATGGATTCCGCGGACCCCGATGTGCTCTACGCGGGCCACGAGGGCGGTATCTACCGAACGCTAGACGGTGGGTCGACCTGGCAGTTCGCCGAAGTCTACAACCCACCCATGAACTGCTTCATCCACCGGGCCACAGCGCACCGGACGCTTCCGAACGCGGTCTACGCGGCTGTTAGGGCATGTGGAGGCGGGTTCACAGCGGCGCCCGGTGAGGGCGGCATCTACTTCTCCAGTGACGTAGGCGCGACCTGGGTCTCGCGGACCGGTGACCTGACCAACACGAAGGTCAGCGTCGTGTCCGTCGATCCCGCTGCGCCGGACACGCTCCTGGCGGGCACGATGGACGGCGAGGTCTTCACTAGCGTGGATGCCGGCGTGCACTGGCAGCGGGGCGCCGGCCTGGGTGCTGAGGTCCGGCGCCTGGCCTTCAACCCCTACGTGGCAGGCGAAGCGTGGATGATCATCTCGCCCGAGAACCTGTCCGGCGTGGCGACACTCTACCGCAGCTCGGCTCCGGGGTTCGCTTCCTGGACACCGGTCACGCCCACCTCGCATACCCACATACAGGGCATCGGCTTCGCGCCGGGCAAGGTCTGGGCAGCAGCAGGCAGCCTCTACTGGAGCGACGACGCCGGCGCCACGTGGACCGATATGGGCGGCCCCTGGCAGGGCGTAGACCGCGTGCTCCCCAGCACATTGGACCCGCAGGTGGTCTATGCCAATGGCGGATCGGGCACGTACAAGTCCGTGGACGGCGGCAGCAGCTGGCAGGAGAAGAAGCAGGGGCTTGCCGGTGTCATACCCGAATCGATAGCCTCGCCGCGGACCCAACCGGACTTGGCCTACGCCAAGACCTACGAGCTGGGTCTGCTTACGAGCACAGACGGTGGCCACTCCTGGCAGGAGCACGGTGCCTTCTGGGTCGGTGGCAACCCCTGGAAGCACAGTTTGGCGGTCGACCCGATCACCAACACCCGGCTCTATCTCAGCTACGCCGACCACGACTCCCCGCCGTATGTCGCGGTGGCTGAACCGGTTGGGGGAGTCTGGCAGGAGACGCGGCACGACATGCCGATGCCACCCTCAGCGCCGTGCGGCACCGGGACCGCGATGGCGGCACACCCGACCCGGCCCGGACATCTCATGGCCGGCGCAACCTATGTGCCGTGCGGCGCGTCCCTTGAATGGGAACCTGGCGCGCTCTTCGCCAGCTACGACTCTGGCGACAGCTGGCAGGCGCTTCTCCTGCCGAGCGTGATCAGCGAAGTCAACTCCATTGCCTACGCTTTCTGGGACCCCGACGTGGTCTACGCCGGGACGCGGGGCACGGGCATCCTGCGCAGCGAGGACGGCGGCGCTTCCTGGGAGACGCTGACCGGCTTCCCCGGTGATCCCTACATCACCACCGTCGCGCCGCATCCCAACGCAGCGGATACGGTCTACGCGCTCGCGGAGACCCAGCACGGCTCGCATATCTACGCCTCGTATGATCGGGGCGATACCTGGGAGCACCTTACTGAGGAGGCTGGTGTCGACGTGGTGGTCTCGCCGCCTAACCCCGGTGAGCGACGCTACTCGCTGCTCACCAGCTGTGGGGCCTTCGAGAAGGCAGTCTGCCGCAGCATCGACGGCGGGCGCACGTGGTACACGATCTGGGGCTCGCCGCGGCCCACAGCCCTGGGCGCCAGCTCCGACAGTGAGCGCAACGCCGTCTACATCGGCAGCACCGGTGGCCTCGCCGCCCCGGTGTTGATGAGCCTGAGCGAGACGAGCCTGCAGACCGCCGGCGTCTACCGGTTCGTCACGGTGCCGCTGAACGAAGGCGTCTACCTGCCGCTGGTGGTGCGCTGAGGCGTCGCGCTAGGCAGCACTTGGGGGGCACGCCACGCCGGTGGTGTGCCCCTGTGTGCCGGAGGGCTCAAGCCCAGAGCTTGACCTGCCGATGGACGAGCACCAAGTGCAGCGGCGTGAGCACCAGTGTTGCCGCGACACCATAGACCGAGAACTGCGCCAGGAATGCCGGCCCCGCGGGTGCCGTGAGGTCAATGCCGTACCCGCTGCAAGCCTCCCGCAGGACCTGGTTCAGGAACACGAAGCACGCAACAGCCGAAATGCCTGAGGCCAGCTCCACCAGGATGTACTTGGGGACGGCGTTCCAGTATGCGATCCCGCGTTGTTGGGCCATCGTCGGCGCGCGGAGAAGCAGCAGCTGCAGCAGGATCGACAGCAGGAGCAGGGGGACACCCAGGTTCGCATTGGCGACAACGACGCCGACAAGCACGATGATGAGGACCGCCAGTGTCGCCCCGGTCGCACTGAGCGTCGCTGACCCAAGGGCCTGGGCGAACAGGGACTGACTTCCTGATTCCCAAGATCGCCCTCTGCCGGCCAGCCAGTAGACTGCGAGCCCGAACGCACCCAGCACGAGGCCGACCACGCACCAGATGGCAGTAACAAACCAGGGCGTGTCTCCGCGGCGCACCCTGATGATCACCAATAGGACGCCGCACACTGCCGCCTGACCGATGAACATCCACGCGGCCGCGCTGATCCGCTTGGGCGCGTCAAGGATCCGTTGGTGAGCCCTCTCCGCTTGCGCCACCGTCTCCTCAGAGAAGAGGCTCCTGATCCGCACCCTGTCGCCGGAGTTCGCCGGTTTGCCCGTGGCCGTGCGGTTCGCCACCTCCTCGAGCACGTTGAGCGTCAGCACCTCGTCGAACTGGTACCAGTAGGCCAGGTGAACGACGCCGTTCTTCAGGTCGAACACGTTGGAGTAGAGCGTGTTGTTGGATCGGCCCTCCTGGTGGACGGCGTCCAGGATGGCGAAGGTAGCATCGATGGAGAGCTCGCCCTTGGCCTCCAGGTTCTCCAGCATCCGCTGCGCTGTCACGTATCGCCTGCAGGGGATCACGAACGCAGGATCCTGCAGATGATCGACGTTGAAGTTGGTGCCCACCAGGTAACCGTCGCCAGCGGGCTTCCGCCGCACGGCCAACTGGCCATCCAGTCCGGGACCAATGATGGCGGCATCGCCGCCGGCGTCGGCAACGAGCACTTGGCCTGCCGTCGACGTCCCCCAACTGTGGTTGGTCATCATCTCCACGGCTTCCTCGACCGTGGCACAGCTGCGCATCACCCTCGACAGGAACACAGTGAAGACGCCGCTCTTGGGGAGCGACGGATCTGGGTTCATTGTGTGCGGGTCCAGCGCGAGACCGTCGAACGCCAGCCCCTTCTCATTCATGCCGCCTTGGGGACGCCCGTACTGGTAGCCCACGTAGACACCCCCGTAGCCGTCCTCCGAGGACGGGACCACCCACGTGTAGGTCATAGGGTTCTCGTAGTCCTCGTTGTTAGCGAAGAGGACCTGGTCGCCCCTCTGAACGGCGAAGGTGGTGCACGAGCCCGGCATGGGCGAGGCTTCCGGCGGCGGCTGATGCGCTGACGGGGTACCCCCCGGCAGAGAGACACATCCCGAAAGTAACACCACGACCACCGCAAGCAGGACAAGCTCATGCCTCATTGCTGACCTCCTGGTGGGTCGCCATGCTGGCAGTGTGTCCGCTCCAGGTAATGGTGCCTTGGCGGGCGACCTGGTAACCATAGCGATTCTACAATGCCTTCCCCGCGGCGACCAACCGTGGACCCTGCGGAGCCAAGGCATCGGTGCTCCTCAGCCGCCTGGATCGTAGGGGCGCAGCACGCTGCGCTCTCCGCCCGCCGACACCTTGGTTGTGCCACTCGCCTGAATCGTGGAACGCACCCATCAGCATCCTCTCGCTTTGTGCCCGGCTCCGATCGGCCTACAATCAATGTGCCGTGACACCTGGCGCTGGTACAACGTGACAGGGAGGTCGACAATGGCTATGCCAATCATTCAGAAGATCGAGGTCAAGGGGTTCACCTGGGAGGTCCAGGGCATCACGCACCAGCGTGCGTTCCACTACGACCCCGACAGCTCACTGACGTTCAAAGGCGGGACGCTGCGCATCACGACCGACAGCGGCGCCGTCGGCGAGTATGCCGGTTGGCGGGGAGACCCGCAGTCGTTGGCGTCGATGGCGAGCCGCTATCTGGGGCAGCCCGCGTTGGACCGCGAGCGCTTCTACCAGACGGCCAAGCGTTCGCGCGAGATGGCTGTCTACGACATCGCGCTCTGGGACCTGGCAGGCAAGCTCGCCGGCGTGCCGGCCCACGCGTTGATGGGCACCTACCGCACCGAGGTGAAGGCCTATGCTAGCACCATCGACGGCGCCATCACCGGGCCGCTCTCCACGCCCGAGTCCTTCGCCGATTTCGCCGAGGAATGCCTGGAGATGGGGTACAAGGGGTTCAAGATGCACCCCTTTGCCTGGCCCGATGTTGAGACCCACGTCGAGGCGATCCTCGCGCTGGGACGCCGCGTGGGCGGCAAGATGGACCTGATGGTCGATCCGTATCTGCTCTTCCCCACCTTCTCCGATGCGCTGAAGATCGGTCGCGCCTGCGACGAGGCCGGCCTCTATTGGCTGGAGGACCCGTACTCAGACGGCGGCGTCACGCCGTTCAGCCACAACAAGCTCCGTGAGATGATCCGCACGCCACTGCTCCAGGGCGAGCAGGTGGACTGTGTCGAGGAGCGCATGGCGCTGGTCCTGGCAAAGGCCACCGACTTCGCGCGCGCCGACATTGGGCGACACGGCCTCACCGGCGCGCTAAAGCTGGCCCACGCCGCCGAGATGGTCGGCATCGACATCGAGCCCCACCGCTCCGGCCCGGCCGAGCTCCAGTTCCTCGCCGCCGTCAAGAACGCCAACTTCTACGAGGTCGTTTGGGTGCACCCCATCATGCGCGATTCCGAGCCACCCATCTACGCCAACGTCACGATCACCGGACTCGACGTCATCGACGAGCGTGGGATGGTCCAGGTGCCCGACGGCCCCGGCCTGGGGATCGAGTATGACTGGGACTACATCGACGGACACCAGA
>Ga0180436_10004010_pt1 | contig 13362 bp, 10 predicted proteins | sample SS_ome_2_FD_132434 | JGI IMG/M metagenome (GOLD analysis project Ga0180436, IMG submission 132434) | Hypersaline lake sediment archaeal communities from the Salton Sea, California, USA - SS_3_S_2 metaG | ecosystem: Environmental > Aquatic > Non-marine Saline and Alkaline > Hypersaline >...
TGCAACGTCAGATCATCCACGGTGAGTCTTCCGTGGGCCACAGCAAATTGGAGTCGGCGGTGGCTCGGCTGCGGGAGATCAACCCGAATGTCCAGGTGGATGTGCACGCGGTGCGCTTCACCGCGGCCAATGCCCGCCAAATCGCGGCGGACTACGATGTGATCCTGGATGGAACGGACAATTTCCCAACCCGCTTTCTGAGCAATGATGTGGCGGTGATGCTGAAGAAGCCGAATGTCTACGGATCGATTTTGTTGTTCGAGGGGCAGGTCAGTGTGTTCGCACCGCATTTGGGCGGGCCGTGCTATCGCTGCCTTTTTCCAGAGCCGCCTGCCCCGGATGCGGTGCCGTCGTGTGCGGAGGCCGGGGTGATTGGCGCATTGCCTGGAGTGATCGGGTCGATGCAGGCGATGGAGGCGGTGAAGTTGCTTGCGGGAGTGGGCGAGCCTCCGCTGGGCAAGTGGGTGCACTATGATGCGCTGACGACGACGTTTCGTACATTTACCGTTCGGCGGGACCCTCAGTGCAAGCTGTGTGGCGACCACCCGACGCAATCCGGGCTCGTCGATTACGAAGGCTTTTGCGGGCTGCCGGGTGGGTCTGGAATGCCGGAGTTCGCCGCCGACGGGGTGCGCAATATCTCGGTGACCGGACTGTGGGAGGTGATCCGCGGCGGAGTGCCCGCCGGTGCGCTGGTGCTCGATGTGCGCGAACAAGATGAATTCGCCACCGGTCACGCTCCCGGTGCCCGGCTGGAAGCGCTCAGTGGACTGAACCACCGCCTCGAGCTGTTGCGCCAAGAGTGCAGCGGGTTGGACGCGGTTTACGTCATGTGCAGATCAGGTGGGCGCAGCTTGCGCGCCTGCAAAGCGCTGCACGATGCCGGTGTGGAGCATTTGTTCAACGTGGCCGGAGGCATGAATGCGTGGAAGGCCGCGGGGCTGCAGTCCGATTAGAGCTGGATGCCGCGCAACTGGATGGAACTCCAAGCCACTTGCCATGGCCGGGTTCTATGCGAGCTTTGCAGTGTGAAAAGCGCAAATGATGAATCGTCGGTGTTGCGGGTGGTCCTCGTGGGGCCTCCTGCCTCGGGCAAGGGCAGTCAGGCCAAGGTGATGGCCGACGAGCTGGGGTTGTTCCATTTATCGACGGGGGCGGCGATCCGTGACCACATGGCGCGCGGCACCGGGCTGGGCGAGCGCTGCCGCGAGTACATGAGCCAGGCGCGTCTGGTACCGGACGCGGTGGCGATGGAAGTGGTGAACGACGAAGTCGGTGAGCACGGCGGCGGCGGATTTGTGCTCGATGGGTTTCCGCGCACGCTCAACCAGGCGGAGTTGCTCGACCAGTGGATGCGTGAGCGCGGGCAGGAACTGGATGCGGTGATCGTGCTCGACGTGATGCAGGCGGATCTGGAGGCGCGCGTGGCGCGGCGGGTGCTGTGCGGCGGCTGCGGCCAGCCATTACGCCTTGGCGGGCGGGTGAACTCGATGCACGATCCGTGCCCTGACTGTGGCGGGGAGTTGGTACGCCGCACCGATGACGACGTGAACGTTTTCCGCAGTCGTTTCCAGGAGTATCTCGACATGACGGTGCCGGTGATTGAGCATTACGCCAAGAGCGGGAAATTGCTACGTGTTGACGGGTCTCGCTTGCCAGACGATGTATCCCGCAGCATTCTCGCCCTACTCAACCCAGACTCCGACTCAAAATGACCATCCCTCTTCGCAAAGGAAAAGCTCTCGACGGCATGCGTGCCGCAGGTGAGGCCGCCCGTGATGTGCTGTTGGCTACCGCCGACGTGATCAAGCCGGGTGTGACCACCGGTGAGGTCGACCAGTTCGCCGCCGAGATGATTGCGAAGATGGGGCTCAAGAGCGCGTTCCTGGGCTATCATGGCTTCCCCGGAACCATCTGCATCTCGATGAACGAGGAGGTGGTGCACGGCATCGGCGGCGAGCGGCGCATCCAGCTCGGTGACATTGTGAAGATCGATGTCGGCGTGGTGAAAGATGGCTGGATCGGTGACAATGCCATCACCGTGCCTGTCGGCGCGATGGACCCGCAAACCCATCGCCTGCTCTACGCCACCGAGCAGTCGCTGTATGCCGCGATCGAGCATGCGGTGGACGGGAACATGTTGGGTGATCTTTGCGCCAGCGTGGAGGAAGTCGTGATCGAACACGGCTTCCGCGTGGTGCGCGAGTTTGTCGGCCACGGCGTGGGACGCAAACTCCACGAGGAACCACAAGTGCCAAACTTCGGCCGCAAGGGAACACGCCCGAAACTCAAGGAGGGCATGATCCTGGCCATCGAGCCCATGGTCAATGCCGGTAGTGCCGCCGTGCGGATTTTGGACGACAACTGGACCGTGGTCACCCGTGACGGTGCGTTCTCCTCGCATTTCGAACACACCGTGGCAGTGGGCAAAAAGGCACCGGAAATCCTCACCCCGCGCGACCGCCGCATCGAAAAACCAGTCGGCCTCTAACTGGCGCTGGCATTAGGAATTTCTATCCGGAGCCCGCGTTCGCGGGGCTTCGGATTTTTTGTGGGCTGCGGATGGTAGCTTGGTGGGTTCGACGGCGGGAAGGCCCCCCTCCAGTGCTGCGCGTGGCAGGTGCGCGCGTTGGCCAGATGTTGGTATCGGAGCCCGGTGTGGATAAGGAGAGCGGCGGTGGCGCGATGTGGATGGAGCTGTGGCGCACTCATTTGGTCGGCTTTCATTGCTAATTCACCTGGAGTTCACGTTGCTTTCATAATCATCCGTCAGGCTCCGGGTGTTATGAAAATCCATCCACGAGTTATTGTCTGGTTAATGTTGGGTTGGTGTGCCATTGGGCGTGCCGACGAGGGAGAGAGCGAGCTGGGCGGGGCGCGGATCACGCTGCCGTTTGACAAGTTCGCGCTCGAGCTGGCCAAGGCGGGGCAGCAGCAGGCCGTGGGCAAGGAAGACGGGAATCCACTGCCGGTAGGGGCGGTGGTGCGCTCGGCCTGCTATGCGGTGGACTTCGGCGCGGCGGCGGGGAACGCGGGCTCGGTCGAGGTGGCGGTGCGCTCGCTGCAGGATGCGCCGCAGTTGGTGCCGATTCTGAATGCGGGATATGCTATCACGGATGTGAGCCCGGATGAGGCGACGCTGGTCACACGGGATGGCAAGGTTTGTTTGGTGGTGGAGGGCCGCGGTGATCACAAGGTGCGCATCGGTTTTGCCCTCGATGCCAACGCCAGTGACGCCTTGGCGCTGGACGTGCACCCCGCTAGTCGCGTGCGTTTGCAATTGGAGAACCTGGAGGAGGGGAAGCTGGCGAAGGTGCGCGGCGCGGTGGATGCTGGTGGGGGAGGTTTTCTGTTGCCGGCTGAAGGCGGCGAAGTCGCGGTCGTGTTGGTGGATGATCGGCCGGAGGTGGCGGCTGAGTGGGCGGCGCGGGCGAGCGCTGTGGTGGGGGCCGGGGAGGGAGAGCTGCAGGTGGCGATGGTGTTGCGGATGCATTTGACCAACCCGGATGAGGCGGATGCGGATTCTGCGGTGTTGTGGTTGCCGGCTGGTGCGCGGGTTCGGGAGTTGTTCGGCGCGGGGTTGGTGAACTGGCAGCGTGCCGGAATGCGGGACGGTCGGCCAATGGTGCGGATGAACTGGGCCTCGGATGGTGCTGCGTACCGGAAGGTGTCGGTGGGGTATTCTCTGCCGCTTGATCTGGAGGGGAATGGGTGGCGCTGGCAGTGGCCGCAGCTGGAGGGTGGGGACGAGATGCCCGTGGTCGCCACCGTTCTTGCCGGTGCGGACGTGGACGTGACATCCGTGAAGGGAGTCCGCGATTGGGATGTGGTTGCGGACATGCCGGAGTGGTATCGGCGTCCCGTGAGCGCACAGTCACAGCGGATCCGGGTGGAAGGGGATGCCGGTGATGAGGTGATGCTAGAGTGGGTGGAACGCGCTCGGTTGCAGACGGCTGAGGCGGTGATCCGGAAGTCGGAAATGGCGACCAAGGTGGCGGTGAATGGGGGATCGTTCACCGAGGGAAAAGTGACGATTGCCCATGATGCGCCGATCCGTTGGCGGCTTGATCTTCCAGCCGGCAGCGCGTTGCTGGCTTGTGCGGTCGATGGCAAGCGGGTGGATCCGCTGGTGAATGCGGACGGAAGTCTGGACGTGCCGGTGGGGGACGGAAAGGGCGGGGTGTCTGAGGTGACGTACTCGTTTACCGCAGACTTGGAGAAGCTGGCGCCGGTGGACGGGCGGTTGGAGCTGGAGCTGCCGGCGACTCCGTTGTTCGCGCACGAGATGACGTGGCGTTTGTGGCTGCCGCCGGCTTACGAGGCGACCGCGTTGGAGGGGAACCTGGAAATTGTCGAGGGCGGAGGTGTTGGCAAATGGCTGGTGCTTAGCAAGCAGTTGTTCCGTGAGGCGGCGCCCAAGGTGTCGGTGTTTTATCGCAAGGCTAGCCTGTGAGAAGTGGCGGGAGATTGAGTTGAAAAGAATGAACGAACTAAAGAAATGAAGAATCAACTGACTGTACGGAGATTGTTGGCGACGGTTTTTATTTTCGCCTGCACGGCGGTGGCGTGGTTTTTGCTCGGCGGTGCATTGAGCTACCGCACCGGGGAGGGCGCGCGCGAACTGGATCAAGGGGTGACGGGCAACCGGGGGCCTGCCATGGCACAGGCGCATCCGGTGGCTTGGTATGTCTCACCGACCGGCGAAAAGGGCCGCAGCTATGTGCGTCCCAAATCGAGTCGTATCGCTGTGGATTTGGATTATGAGCCGTTGCGCAAGGGCTTGTTCTGGTACCGGGGGTACAAGACGGGCTTCCACGCGCAGTACGAGATTCCCAACCCAACGCCGATCGCCCAAACCATCTATGTCTCGTTCAAATTGCCGGCGAAGGAGGCGAGCTACACGAACTTTGCGTTTGTGCTCGGCGATCTGGACTCCAGTGCCCAGGTGCCTGGCGACGGAGTGATCACACAAGCCGTGGTGGTGCCGCCGCACGGGAGTGTGCCACTGAGCGTCGCTTACGACATCCGCGGGCTCGATCGCTGGGACTATCTGCTGGGTGATACCGATCGCGTGCAGGATTTCGAGCTCGTGATGACCACGAGCTTTGACGAGGTGAACTTCCCCGAAGGCACCGGGTCGCCGCTGGAGCGCGAGCGCAGCGGTGACGGCTGGAAGTTTGTCTGGAGCTATCCGGATGTGATCGGCGCGCAGTCGATCGGGATGGACATGCCCAAGGCGCTGAACGCAGGGCCGGTGGCGGCGCGGATCAGCTTCTTTGCTCCGGTCTCGTTGCTGTTCTTTTTTGCGGTGTTGCTGATTTTCGGCGCGGTGCGGGGCGTGAACCTGCACCCGATGAACTACTTCTTCCTGGCCGCTGGGTGTTTTGCGTTCCAGTTGTTGTTTGCCTATCTGGTGGACTTGGTGGCGTTGTTGCCCGCGTTTGCTATTTCCGCTGCGGTTTCGCTAGTGTTGGTGAATGGTTACCTGCACGCGGTCGGCGGTCGGCGGATCACGAGCATTTCGTTGCCGGCGCAATTCGCCTACATGGTGTTGTTCAGCTACAGCTTCTTCTTCGATGGCTTGATCGGTCTGACGATCACCCTTGGCGCGATTGCGACCTTGGCGCTGTTGATGCTGACCACGGCGAAGGTGGACTGGGGCGAGAAGTTCGGGGCGCGTAAAGCGAAGCCCACACCGCCGCCATTTCCGCCAGAGGCCGGCACGGTGAGCCAGCCGAAGGGGTGAGCACACCCCACCCACGGGCGCCACGGACCCGCGCCCCGCCCTCCACCGTGGCGCTCTCCAGCTTTGCCTGCTCATCCGCGCATCTTCCCGCTGGCGCACCACGCTTCTTCCTGCCATCCTCCCGAACCTTCTCCCCATCCCGCCATGCCAGATCCTACCAGCCGTCGTCGCATTCTGATCGTCGAAGACGAACCTTCGATCCGCGATAACATCATCTACTCACTGGAAGCCGACGGCTTTGAGCCCCAGGCCTGCGCCACGGGATCCGAAGCCTTGGAGATGCTCTGTGATCCGGCCTTCGATCTCGTCGTGCTGGATGTCGGGCTGCCGGACATGACCGGGTTCGACGTGTGCCGCAAGCTGCGGGAGGTTTCAGCGGTGCCGGTGATTTTTCTAACCGCTCGTGCCAGTGAGATCGACCGTGTGGTCGGGTTGGAAATTGGCGGCGACGATTATGTGACCAAGCCATTCAGTCCGCGTGAGCTCAATGCCCGGGTGCGGGCTGTGTTGCGGCGGGTGGGTGGTGCGGTGACGTCGCCGGTGGATGAGCCGGCGGAGGTGGCGCCGTTGGTCATCGACCGCGAATGTTGGCAGGTGCGTTATTTCGGGGCGACTCTGGATTTGTCGCGGTACGAGTTCCGGTTGTTGGCGGTGATGGAAGCGCGGCCGGGCCGTGTCTTCACGCGTGCCCAGCTGATGGACGCCGCCTGGGAGGAACCCGAAGCATCAATGGAGCGTACCGTGGACACCCATATCAAAAGCCTGCGTGCCAAAATGCGGCAGGTGCGTCCAGCGGATGACCTGATCAAAACCCACCGCGGCGTAGGCTACAGCCTGGAGCGGCCGGCCGCGATTCGAGGATGATCCCAATGAGCCTGACCCTGCGCATTCTTCTCGGCTTTGTACTCACCGCTGCAGTCGGTGTGTTCTTTGTGCTTAACCCTGTGTTAGACCGGGTGGAGCGCCAATATCTGGAAGCTGCGGAAGAGCCTATGGTGGAAATTGCCGAGGTGCTGGCGGGAGTGGTGGCGGCGCAACTCGAGCGCGACGGACGGGTCCATGCATCATTGGGCGATGGGCTGGAGCGTGCCCACGGACGCGAGCTGCGCGCGGCCATCTATGATTTGATCAAGCGCGATGTGACGCTGAATGTGTACGTCACCGACTCTGCAGGCGTGGTGTTGTTTGACTCCGAGAGTCCGGAGAATGTCGGGCAAAGTTACATCCACCTGAGGGACGTGGCCTATACCTTGGACGGCCAGTACGGCGCGCGGTCGTCGCGGATGGATGATGCGGATCCCGCGTCGTCCGTGATGTATGTGGGCGCGCCGATTGTGGTGGGCGGCGAGATTATCGGGTCGCTCACGGTTTCGAAGCCGCAGCGAAGTTTGCTCGCGTTCATCGACCAGACCCGCAGGCGGATCAAAGCGTTGGCCTGGGGGGGGGCGGGGGCGATGTTGGTGCTTGGCTGGGGGCTCTCGCGCTGGGTGACCCATCCGCTGCGTGTGCTGACCGACCACGCGGAAGCGGTGACGCGCGGCGAGCGGTCCGCCGCGCCTCGGATGCCGGGACGTCATTTGCGCGTGTTAGGGGAGGCGGTGGAGCACATGCGTGAGGCGCTCGATGGCCGCAGCTACGTGGAGTCCTACGTGCAAAGCATGACCCATGAGATGAAATCACCCGTGGCCGCGATCCGCGGCGCGGTGGAATTGCTCGACGCCGAGCTGCCGCCGGAGCGCCGTGAGCGCTTGTTGGCTAACATACGGTCGGAGTCGCTGCGGCTGCAGAGTTTGAACGATCAGTTGCTGGCCCTCGCCTCGCTCGAGTCGCGCAATGCCGTGGAATGCGACGAGCCGGTGGATCTGGTGCGCGTCGTACACCGCGTGGCCGACCATGCGCGTCCGCTCGATGGAGCGTCCGGTCCGCGCATCGTCGTGGAGTGTCGTGGCGATGCGGTCGTGCGCGGCGAGGAGTTTTTGCTCGAAATGGCGCTGGGGAATTTGATTCAGAACGCGGTGGAGTTTTCCCCGCCAGAGGGCGTGGTGAGCGTCACCGTCGATGGGACCAGGGGCGGAGAGGTGCGCGTGATCGTGGAGGACGAAGGCGTCGGAATCCCGGAATATGCAGTCTCCCGTGTGTTCGACCGTTTCTATTCGCTGCCCCGCCCGGCCAGTGGGCGCAAGAGCTCGGGGCTGGGGCTGTGCTTTGTCCGTCAGGCCGCCGAACTCCATGGCGGCGAGGTAACGCTGGGGAACCGGGAGGACGGAAAAGGTGCCAGAGCCGAGATGAGGGTGCCACGTTGAGTTTGCTAGGTTGCTAGTGTTCAGTTTTCAGGGGGATCTGCGGGGATGTGTTCGCGGCCATCAGGCGGCGCCTGTGCTATGACGGAGCCGCACGCTCGGCCAGGGGGAGGAGGCGGGGTAACCGGGGGTGGCACTCGCCGGAGGCTCGTTGACCCCAGGCTGTTATGACGCTCGCTTTCAGCGAGGATTGGGTGTTGGTGATTGGTCGATTGGGGCGATTGGGGCGATTGGGGCGATTGGGCCACCACGCCCGCCCACGCTTGCGCCTGAAAACTGCTCACCGAAAACTAGCAAACTAATCCCAAGTACCTTTCCACATCCTTGGTCGTCCGCGTATTCAGCACATCTTGTTTGCGCAGCCATCCTTTGCGGGCGACGTCGACGCCGAAGCGGAGCATTTGCAGGCCTTTGGTGGAGTGGGCGTCCGGGTTGATCGAGCAGAGCACACCGCGGTCGCGGGCGCTGTGCCAGTGACGCCAGTCCATGTCGAGTCGGCGTGGGTTGGCGTTGAGTTCGATGATGGTTTTTGTTTCGGCGGCGGCATCGATCACGGCGTTGACGTCCACGGCGTATGGCTCGCGCTTCAACAGCAAGCGGCCGGTGAGGTGGCCGAGCATGGTGACGTGTGGGTTGCTGATGGCGGCGATGATGCGCTGGGTTTGCTGGGCTTCCGGCAGGGTGAAGGCATTGTGCACCGAGGCCACGACGTAGTCGAGCTGGGCGAGTACGTCATCTGGGAAGTCGAGCGACCCGTCTTTGAGGATGTCGACCTCCGAGCCGGCGAAGATGCGGAAGTTCACGCCCTCTTGTTTGAACTCGTCGTTGAGTTTGCGGATCTCGTCGATCTGCCACTGCAGGCGCGAGGCATCCAGACCATTGGCTTGGAACGACGACTTCGAGTGATCGGCAATTCCAAGATATTCCAGGCCCAACTCGATTGCGGCGTCTGCCATTTCGCGCAGCGTGGCATTGCCGTCGGAGGCAACGGTGTGGTTGTGGAACGTGCCGCGCAGGTCGCCGAGTTCGATCAGACGGGGGAGTGTGCCCTCGGCGGCGGCATCGAACTCGCCGCGGTTTTCGCGCAGGGCCGGCGGGATGTAATCGAGTTCGAGGAACTTATAAAGGTCCGCCTCGGTGTGGATCTGTGGGATCTCCGGGGCGTTGGCGCCGTCGATCGGGGTGAGCCCGTATTCGTTGAGCGAGACGCCGCGTTTGCGCATCCGCGAGCGGACTTCCACATTGTGCTCTTTGCTGCCGGTGAAATAACTGAGGGCGAAGGGGAGCTCCTCGGCGGAAATGGCGCGCAGGTCGCATTGCAGGCCGTTGTCCAGGTTGATCGAAACCTTGGTCGAGCCGTGGGCAATGGTGCGGTCGACGAAGGGAGCGGCGGCGAACGCGTCGCAGACGGCTTGTGGGTTCTTGGTGGTGACCAGGAAGTCCAAGTCGCCGACGGTTTCCTTGCCGCGGCGCAGTGACCCTGCGACTTCGATTTGTCCGGCATCGGGCAGGGTGCGGAGGAAATCGCAGATCATTTCCGCGGCGTGGGTTGCGGTTTTGCGGTCGAACGAACTGGCGTTCTGCTCGCGGAACGCGATCGCCTCGAGGATATTGGCGACGGTTTTTTTGCCAAACCCACCGAGCTGTGAGACTTCGCCGGATTCGCAGACTTCTTTCAGCCGTGCAATCGAGCCGACTTCCAGCTCCTGGTAGAGAGCTTTGATCTTCTTTGGTCCGAGCCCCTGGATCTCGAAGAGTTCGAAAATGGTGTCGGGAAACTGGGCGCGCAGATTGTCGTAGAACCCGAGCTTTCCGGTGCTGGCGAGCTCGTGCAGTTTGTCCTGGAGCGCTTTGCCGATGCCCGGGATGCCGGCCAGTTCGTTGTTGGCGGCGATGGCCGCGATGTCGCCGTCGTAGCTGCGGACGGTTTCCGCCCCATTGCGGTAGGCGCGGGTTTTGAATGGGTTCTCGCCCTGCAGCTCCAGCAGAGTCGCAATTTGCTCCAAGGTGGTGGCCAGGGTGTCGCGGCTGACGATCGGTGCTCCAGTGCTCATGGTGCGGACACTGTGTGCCCACCTCCCGAGCACGTCCAGCGAATAGCGGGCGGATCAGGCACCCGCCTGTGGCGCCGTGGCGGATGGGGGCGAGGTGCAGCGTGATTTCCGATCATGGGATGGATCCGCAAGCTGGCGCCGGACGTAACGGGTGGTGGACCGGGAGGGGCCCATTTTTGGTGATGAAAATTTTACTCGTGTATTGGCATCCGGAGCCGCAGAGCTTCAACCATGCAATGTTCAGCCGCGCCACGAAGGCACTGGAGGATGCGGGCTGGGATGTGAAAACGTCCGACCTTCAAGCAATGGCTTTTGATCCGGTGTCGGGCCGCGGGAACTTCACCAGCGTGAACGATCCGGACTTCTTGAAGCTGCAATTGGAAGAGCTGCACGCGACGGAAGTCGGTGGGTTTTCCGCCGAGGTGGAGCAGGAAATTCAGAAGATAGAATGGTGTGACCTGATGATCTGGCAGTTTCCGTTGTGGTGGTTTGGGTTGCCGGCGGTTCTGAAAGGGTGGGTCGACCGGGTTTTTGCCATGGGCAGGACCTACGGAGGGGGGCGGATCTACGATGAGGGCGTTTTCAGTGGCAAGCGCGCGATGTTGTCGCTTACGACGGGAGGCCCGGCGGAGGCTTACACCAAAGAAGGCTTCAATGGGGATATTCACGCGATCTTGAAGCCGATTCATCGCGGCATGCTTGAGTTTGTGGGGTTTGATGTGCTGGCTCCGCAGATTGTTTATGCTCCGGTGCGGATGAGTGATGAGCAGCGGGTGCAAGAACTTGAGAAGTTTGCCCAAAGGTTGACTGGGATCGCGGGCGAAGCGCCGATCGAGGTCGGGCGCTATACCAATTGAACGGTCAAATTGGCGCAATGGCGGAGAGCTTTTTCGAGTGAGGCAAGGAGCGAACCTCGATGCCAGCGGGCTACCTGAGCGGTGACCAACGCGGCATCACCCAAAAGATCCCGCCAAGATCACTTTCTTCATCTCTGATCCTGCCGAGTCCAGCCCATCGGTTACGCCAAGGTGACCGTTTAATTGGTATTATTAGAGCTAAGTGCCGGGATGTAGCGGAGAGAAATAGGAGCACCACCATCAAGAGCGACGGAGCGTTTTGCCGACGCCTGGGCTGCCGACGAGTTGGTTGTCCGCGGCGGTGGTCACGCTGTCGCCGTCGTCGCTGCGGACGGACGGGGCGGGCTTTCTGTGCTGCTTTTTGCGGTTGCCCTGCGCCGGAAAAAGGCGCTCGCGCGTATCATGCCTAAGCAGAGGTTTTTATGATCATCATTCGTCCATGTCCAAGACGTCGCCGCAGGTGGCGCCCATCAGGCATTCTGGTTTTGCTCATCACCGCCACCCTGGCTCTGATCGGGAACGGAACGGCCAGCGCCCAATCCGCACCCGGACCTGAAACGCAGCACGCCCACGAGGGGGAGAGTCATCTCAGGGAGCATGCCCGGGCGATCGATGCCAAGGCCCACCGCGTCGCAAAGCATATTGCCCAGGACATTGAGCGGGTGGAGCCCTATCTTGAGCGCTACGGGTACTGGGCGGTCTTCGCAGCGGTCGGGATCGAGGGCGTCGGCATTCCCGCACCCGGGCAAACTCTGCTCGAAGCCGGTGCAATGGTGGCCGAGGTGCCCGACGGTAAGCTCGAAATCTGGCGGCTCCTTGTCGTGGCCATCCTGGCGACATCGCTGGGGCATACCCTGGGCTATCTGATTGGCCGCACCGGTGGGCGGGCGGTGCTCGATCGAATGCCAATCCCCGCGCGGCACCTGAAGCGTATCGATGACGCTTTCAACCGGTACGGCGGCTGGCTTGTACTCTTCGGACGATTCGTCGATGGACCACGCCAACTCATCGGCCTTTTTTCCGGCGCGCTCGACATGCACTGGGGCCGCTTCTTGCTCCTGAATATCTGCGGAGCCATCCTGTGGGCATCCTTCTGGGCGCTCGGAGTCTATTACCTGGGCCTACACTTCGATTCGATAGTCAACGCTCTGCGTCATCTCAACCCCTGGGTAGCTGGCCTGACGGCGCTCGGGCTATTGGCCCTGCTTGTCCTGGGGCTGATCGCTCTGTTGCGCCGTCGGGGCAACTCCTCCGGTAAGGACGGGCAGTCCGAGCGCGCCTAGCGGACCGATAAACCATCAATGAACAAAGGAGGTAAAGAAGAGGAAACCACAGCTAGCTGAAGTTGCCAGACCGGTTGCCACGAAAGCGCCGGCACCGCGCCAGAGCGAACATCCGCCACAATACAAGAGTTCGCAGCCCAGGCGGCCAATCCAAGCCCCTCGCCGGGGTGTAGGGCATCACCTCGTGAAGAACAACAACTCCTCATTTCCCACTAACAGTGCGGACCGGCCGCCGGCCCCGTCGCCACGTGAAAATGGCGACTTCTGGCTGCATCTGCCGGCAAGCTCAATGGGATCTCCAAGAGAATGATATGAAATTGATACGGAAATTCTGGGCGTTTCTCGGGAGCTATCAAAACCGCTGGGTGCGCAGGCTGCATCTGGTGGTGGTGCTGGGTGTTGTGCTGCAGATCGTGAGTTCCGGCGGAATGCATTTTGATCGCGCCAGCGGCGCCGTGCCCGCGGCGCCGCTGGCGTGGCTGTCTGACTGGGTGCACATCGTGGCTGGGCTCATCTTGCTGCCCCTCGTTATTTGGTTCATCGTTGTGGCGCTCGCTACCCACGGCCTGCGGCACTACTACCCCTACTTGTGGGGCGATCTGGAGCAGGCCCGCAGCGACATCCGGGCATCCTTCCACCTGCGTCTCGCGGAGCCGCGTCCCGGCGGCCTTGCGGCAATTGTCACGGGCTTGGGCTTCGGTGCCCTGCTGCTGGCGGTGATGTCGGGCACGGCTTGGTTCGCCCTGTGGCGGACAGATTCCACTTGGGCTCACAACGCCCGTGAGCTGCACGAAAGCCTGGTCGGGCTGGTCGAAGTGTATTTCGTGGGCCACGGGCTGATGGCCACCTTACACTTCCTGGCATGGCTGCGCCGCCCCAGTGCCGATCCCCCGCAGGGCGCAAACGGTACGCCAAATCCCGGAAAATAGGCTCAAGTGAAGGCTTCATCCCGCCTTTTGAGCTGCCCACTAAGAAACGGAGATCTCCGTTGATTCCCCCCCCCGCCACCTCCGGTGCGCCGGTGGGTTCACTCTGCAAACCATTCCTGAATCGAAACCACCACGCTAACTTAACCGACTAATCCATATGAATACAAAAAACCATAGCAGCCATGAACCTCAA
>Ga0180436_10004011_pt1 | contig 13362 bp, 13 predicted proteins | sample SS_ome_2_FD_132434 | JGI IMG/M metagenome (GOLD analysis project Ga0180436, IMG submission 132434) | Hypersaline lake sediment archaeal communities from the Salton Sea, California, USA - SS_3_S_2 metaG | ecosystem: Environmental > Aquatic > Non-marine Saline and Alkaline > Hypersaline >...
AAGCAGCTGATGAAAAGAATAGCTTTGTAGATTTTCAAAATACGATTGGCGATCAAGGGAATTGTAATCTGAATTATTCAATTGGAGAAGAAATTTCTCATCCGAATTGGTATGCTGTATCAGTTGAAGGAAATTTACTTCTTGTTTTGTTATCAATTTCTTTGATGATTCAGAGTTTCTTGTTCGTCAGATTTTTAAAGAAGGCAGATTTTAAAATGGAAATGAAACCTCAATTGATTCAAGGTGATATGAGGAATGATACAGGTAACAGCATCCTTATAAATACGAAAAAATCTTCTGAAGTTGATGCTCGGGCAGAAGCGGTGAAACGAGAAAAGAAAGTACAAAATGATAAGCTTTTTAATAAAGTTATTCGAATTATGGAAGAGGATGAAGTTTATCGGGATTCTAATCTTACTGTCGAAAAAGTAGCACGTCAGTTAAAAATCAACAGCCGACATCTTTCTGGTCTTATTCATGCGCATAAACGATTGAATTTCAATACTTTCGTAAATGAGTTCAGGATTAAAAAAGCTAAACAAATGATTGCTAAGCCTGATTTTGATAATTATACTTTAGAAGCAATCGGTAAGGAGGTTGGTTTTAATTCAAAGACGAGTTATATTCATGCGTTTAAGAAATTTACTGGAGTGACTCCCTCTCAATTTAAGAAAGAATTAACGAGCTCAAAAAACAGTGAAACAAATGAGTTTCTTAATAATATTCTGGTTTAAAAAGAAGAAGATATATTTTTTTTTCTGAATGTGTTGTTGTTCATAAGCCCGGATTGAAATTAAAAGTCAATGTTTTATATCTTCTATTACAGGAAACGTTTTTAGATTTTTGTGAAATCTTTCCCCTTAAATTATTTAACAAACATGATTATAAATTACTCTTAGTAATTTTTCTGTCCTATGAATGAGAAATGTTGAGGAATAAATAGTAATGTTTTGAGACATTTTCTTTTAGATTCTTAAAAATAATCCGTAAGAACTTCATATTACTGGTTTTCGGATTGTAAACAATCTTCCTCAGGATCTTTTGATTTCATCAAGTCAATTGCCTGGCTAATTCGTTTCCTTTTTAAGCAATAAATTTTCAATGTATTGTTTAAACATCGCTTTTGTTTCTTCTTTAGAACGGGCAATTCCGGAAGTCATGGTAGGCTTCCCGTTCAGTGGGCAATACAAAAAGGCAGGAATCCCTTGAATTGCAAAAGCAGATGCCAATTCTCTTTCCTTTTGAGTGTCGATCTTGTAGATAATAATTTTTCCTGCATACTCAGCAGCAAGTTCGTCTAAAATAGGTGCAGCTTGGCGGCAAGGGCCGCACCAGTCTGCATAAAAGTCAATTAAACAGGGAAGTTTACCTTCGTATTTCCATTCTTTGTTTTTTTCGTAATTCATCACTTTAACAAGAAAATCTGCTTTGTTAAGGTGAACCGGCTTTCCATTTTCAATGGAAACTTCTGTGGTTTTATCTGCATCATTTGAATTTGCCTGCGTTGATGCCTTGCAGGAGGTAAAAGACATCATGCTTGTTAAAATCATTATGGAAGCTAATTTTTTCATCTGTTTATAATTTTGTTTGCAGTGGCCAGATGGATCTCGCATGAAATTGAATCATCCTCCTCCCGAATCGCGGGACAAGTTGTGTGAAAATTTGGATGATGAAATTTACATGCTCGTTTCATATCTGTTTTCTTTTTACATCTATTTTACAAGGATTTCAATATTACAAAAATAATTAGAATATCCTAAATATGGAAATATCTATATAGATAGTGGTGTGATTCAGGTTACACTTTATTTTCCATAATATTGAGCTGAATTTAAGGTGGTGAAACGATCATTCACAAAAGTCCATAAAAAGAGATGTTTATGTATGGGAGTTCCACCGCGGATAGTTCGTGGTTCAGTATATAATCGTTCGATCCAAAAGATAGTCAATTACTTATAAAAAAATATGCGTGTGAAAGATGAAGATTTTAATCAACATTGTAGATACGTTCTAAATAGAGGATTTTCTTTATGTGCAACGAACAGATTGCTATGACAGTAGGTTGAGCCGTTATTTAGAATGGACTAAGTCTAAATAAATACAAGATTTTCTTCTATATTTGCAGTGTTAAATAAATCTAAATAAGCATAGTTAGAAATGGAAAGGTTATTATTTGTTGTTATTGCGCTCTTTGTAATGAATTTTGCAAGCGCTCGGGAAAAACTGGAATATGGCAAAGATATCCAGGCCATTTCCGGCGCTACTTTTTCTGCCATGTCAATTACAAAGGATATTCCGGAATTAACGGAGTTGCTTTCTCATGAACTGAAGGAGTGAATATTATTTTTTCAAGGGCATATAAATTCTACTCATTGTCAGAGTGTTCTACTCTGGCAATGAGTTTTTTGTGAGAAAAAATTAAGTTTTCGTGGCGGACTGATTTATAGTTATTTTAAGGGTTTAAAATTTATTTATATCTCTCATTTTCGATTCAAATTCTTCTTTGCCGATTTCTCCTTTTGCATACCGTTCTTTAAGAATTTCAGCAGCCGATTTTTCAATTCTCCTGTTCGTTCCTCTGTTTTGATTGATTGCATTGATCAGTAACCAAATAATGGCAATAAGGATAAACAGGCCGATGATCCATCCCCAGCCCATGCCAAAACCGTGCCCTTCAAATCCATTCATCATAATAAACCTCCTTTCATTTACAATCCGAAATATATTAACCTTCTTTACGATTATCGATCTCGAATGATTTCACAATGTCGTGCCACAAATTGGTAATCCTGATGTTATCCCTTTTAAAGCCAGCCTTAATCAGGTTTTCTTCTGTCTTCCGATTGATATTTGCACCGTGTAAATACAAAGGAATAGGATTTAACAGATCCATTAAGGGCCCGATAATTTTATGCTTACTTCTTACATGTTCCAGCATTAAAACCTTTCCGCCGTTTTTGCAAACCCTTCTGATTTCCTTCAATCCTGAAACCGGATCCGGGACAGAACAAAACACACAAAAAGTGACAACCGTATCGAATGAATTATCATCAAAAGTCATTTGTTGCGCATCCATTTCCAATAATTCTATTTGAGATTGGGCTCCATACTTTTTCCGGGCTTGTTCGATCATTTTATTACTAAAATCAATTCCGGTCAATTGTATTCCCTTAGAATAGTAAGGTATATTTTTGCCGGTCCCGATGCCGACTTCCAGGACTTTGCCTTTTGCATTTTTCAAGAGATCCTTTCGCCATTTGGAAAAGAGGGTTTCCATTGGTCCTTCTAAAAGATCATAGATCCCGGCAATGCGGTTATATCGCTTTTGTATCTTGTTCAATTCATTTTCTTTTTATCCCTGAACAAGATTACAAGAATACCAAAGAAAGCAGCGCCGGGGATCAGCGCTGCCGGGAAATGGACAATTTTAGGATGTAGCGGCATTCGGAAAAGTTTAAATTTCAAAGTCGGGTTGATTAATCTCTTCCAATTGTTGGATAACCCTTGTCAACTTTTCTTTAACTTCCAAAGCGATTCCGGCCAGGCTTTCGTTTTCCACGGCCTGCATAGATGCAACAGGATCGACAGCTGCTACTTCAACGGTGCCATCTTCCAACTCTTGTACGATCACATTGCAGGGCAGCAGGGTGCCGATTTTATCTTCTTTTTGAAGGGCCTGGTAAGCATAAGGAGGATTGCAGGCGCCCAATATATTGTACCTCCTGAAATCCACACCCAGTTTTTCCCTGAGTTTTTATGGATATTGATTTCGGACAAAACGCCGAAGCCTTCCTTTTGTAAAGCTTCTGTGGTTTGTTGCTCCGCTTTTTCAAAACTGACCGGCAGTTTTGTATCAATATAATACTTCATGATTTTAAGATTTAAGTTTAACGTTAATGCATCATCATCTCTTTTTTCATCATTCCTTCCCCTTCCATGTGGGGCATATTTTGCATGTTTTTCATTATTTTATTATAGGTGTTCTTGTCCATCATCCCTTTTTGATGCATATGTTCCATCATCATTTGCATCATGCCCGGGTGTTGCATCATTGTGTTGATCATTTGATTTCCCATGGCAGTATCCTGGTACATCATGTTCATCATATGCTGCATCATCTGAGGATTATTTTGCATCATGCTGCTCATCATGGTTGTATCGCCTCTCATCATCATCATTGCATGATCATTATGTTGCATAGAATCCATGAATTCAGTCATCATTTCATGATTTCCCATAATGGCAGAATAGATTTCGACTCTTTTATCCGGTTGATTTAAAAGTCTTTTTGCATCGACCTGCTGACTGCAACTGTTGAATGTCAGGAAACCTGCAACGATCAAAAAAATAAAAGCCAGTGTTTTCATAGCGGGTAAAATTTAGAATTATTATTGATTTCTTAACCTCAATGCATTGGTAATTACCGAAACCGAACTAAAACTCATTGCTGCCGCTGCAATCATCGGGCTTAGTAAGATCCCAAAAAACGGGAAGAGTACGCCGGCAGCAATGGGTACCCCCAATGCATTGTAAATAAAAGCAAAGAACAGGTTTTGTTTTATATTACGCATAACTTTAATGCTTAAATCCCTGGCGCGTGCGATGCCGTTCAGATCGCCTTTTACCAATGTAATTTCTGCGCTTTGCATCGCTATATCCGTGCCGGTTCCCATTGCAATTCCAATGTTTGCCTGCGCAAGGGCTGGCGCGTCATTTATCCCGTCGCCGGCCATGGCAACAATGTGACCTTGTGCCTGCAGTTCCTTCACTTTTTTGTATTTTTCATCCGGCAGGCAGTCGGATTGATAACCATCGAGCTGTAATTCTTCTGCCACTGTTTGGGCGGTAAACTGGTTGTCGCCGGTAAGCATGTATACCTTTACGCCCATTTTTTGTAAAGCTTTTATGGCGCGTGCCGATGATTCTTTAATTCGATCTGCAACACTAACAATTCCTTCCACCTGATGGTTTAAAATCAGGTACATTACAGTTTGCCCGGTAAGCTGCCATTCTTCCACCTGTTTCTTTTGATCTGCATTAAGGTTTGTTTTGAATTCTTCTAAAAGCCGGTCATTGCCTAATCCGATTCTTTTCTCCTGGAAAACCGCCTGTACTCCTTTTCCGGGTACAGCTTCGAATTCATCCAGTTTAAGGAGTTCAATATTTTTTTCCCGGGAGCTTTTTACAATCGCTTCAGCAATGGGATGCTCGCTGTTCCCATCCAGCGATGCGGCCAGCTTCAGGATCTCTTCGTCGCTTCGTTTTCCAAACGACTGATAGCGCTTGAGACTGGGTTTTCCTTCCGTGATCGTTCCGGTTTTATCAATGATCAGCGTATCCACTTTATTCATCTCTTCAATGGCCCGGGCGTCTTTTACCAACACACCCGATTGGGCGCCGCGTCCGGTCCCGACCATAATGGAGATGGGCGTTGCCAGGCCCAACGCACACGGACAGGCAATGATCAACACCGAAACGGCATTCACAAATGCATATACGTAGGCCGGTTCAGGTCCCCAGGCAGTCCAGATAATAAATGTGATGATGGCGATTACAATCACAATTTGTACAAAGTATTTTGCTACGATATCTGCCAGTTTCTGGATCGGGGCTCTTGACCGGCTGGCTTCGTTCACCATCTCGATGATTTGAGCTAACAGTGTATCGCTTCCAACTTTCTCTGCTCTCATGACAAAGGTCGTATTCCCATTGATAGTCCCGCCAGTTACTTTGTCATTAATTGTTTTGTCTGCCGGGATAGGCTCTCCGGTGATCATACTCTCATCGACAACCGCACTCCCTTCGGTGAGCACTCCGTCAACCGGGATTTTTTCACCCGGTTTTACCCGTAAAATATCGCCCGCCTGAACTTCCTCTAAAGGAATCTCTTCTTCCTTTCCGTCGCGGATAACGCGGGCAACAGGGGGTGTCAGGTTAAGCAAAGCTTTAATGGCCGAACTGGTTTTACTGTGTGCCCTGAGTTCCAGGACCTGCCCCAGTAATACAAGGGTTAATATCACGGCCGCGGCTTCGAAATATAAATGCACATTGCCTTGGGCGTCTTTAAATTGGGAAGGGAAAGCGCCGGCAATAATCAGGCCCAGCATGCTGAAAATATAAGCTGCTCCCACACCAATTGAGATGAGGGTCCACATGTTGGGCGCCCACCGCCGGATGGAACTCCAGCCTCTCTTGAAAAATTGCCCGCCGGAATATAATACGACAGGGGTTGCCAGCACAAATTGGATCCAGTTTAATGTTTTCGCAGAGGCAATTGTTGTGAGGTGTAAAAAATGAAAAAGATCAGACATGGCGATGATAAATACGGGGATTGTAAGAGCAAGGGCAATCCGGAACTTTTTAGCCATTCTCTTATAAGCCTCTTCCTCCTCGATGGTTTCTACTCCCTTTTCAGGAACCAGGTTCATTCCACATTTTGGACAGGATCCCGGTTTGCTTTGCCTGATTTCGGGATGCATCGGGCAGGTGTAAATGACTTTTGAAACCGGCGAGCGCTCCATTTTTTTTAAGTGCATTCCGCATATGGGGCAATCACCAGGCTGTTCATAGGTTTTGTCGCCTTCACAACGCATGGGACAATAATATTCTCCCTTGCTATTTGCTTTCTTATCAGATAGCAGACCCATTTCGGAAGAATGGGATTTTTTATCCTGATCATGGCCCTCAGTCCCTAAAGGCACTAATTTCATATTGCACACCGGACAATTTCCAGGGTGGTCATAGGTTTTGTCCCCTTCGCATTTCATTGGACATTGATATTTTGCGCTTGCTTCCATAATCAAAAAAAATTTATTTATATTTTCTCATAACGGTCCGGTTTATTATTGCAGTTTCATTTTATCTAATAGATATTTTTTAGCGCTCAAAACTGCTTTTGCACCTTCTCCTGATACAATAATAATGCGTTTGCCATAAGCGTTGGTTACATCGCCATATGCAAATAAACCCATCGGAATTTAGTGATGATGATGACCTTCACCGGCAGGCGCCGGATGCATATTAAATACCGGGAAGTTTCCGGGAGAATCATAGGTTTTATCGTCTTCGCATTTCATTGGACATTGATATTTTGATTGTCTGAATATCTCATACCAGGAGATTTTTAAGGAGAAGACGCCTTAATTTAAATTGACAGAATCCCTTCTTCATCCGTACGCACTTTATAGACGTTATCAACCGGTGAAACGATGATCATTCCGTCTCCTCTGTAACCGGTACGCCCGTTCTCCCGGATTATGTCGATGATGTTTTGCACATGTTCTTCTGCAGCTAATATCTCGAGTTTTATTACCCGATAGGCATCGGCAAAAGGATATTTATTACTGATGTGAATTTTTTCATGATCGGAATACCTGCCGGTACCTTCGCATTCTACGAAAGTCATGCAGCAAAATCCATTGTTTCTCAGCGCTTGAAAAACTTCCTCTGTTTTTCTGTGCCGAATGTAAGCTTTTATCAGTTTCATAATTCATAAAGATTTATGGCTGGGTAATTTATTGTCTTTTGGGTCTTTTTTGTTTTTTTCATCCTGCTTCTCGGTGCATTGGGCGAAATCCTTTAACTGGCATTTGGCGCATGTTTCATTTGCCGGATGTTCATCGTCATTCAACGCGCATGAATGTGACTTAAACTCCGCATTTTTGTCAAACAACAGCTTTACACCTAATGCAAGCATTACGATAGCGACAAGGATTATTGATACGATGATTAGTTTTATGAGCATTGCTTTTGTATTATTTTTATATCAAAAAATTATTAAACAGTTTTTCTTTTTATTATACGAGAGATCAACTTCTAGTGTTTTTTCTTTTGATTTAAATCGCAACATTCCAATTTCTTATTTCCAAAACTGTTTTTGTTGCTGTCAGAAATATATTTTAACAAGCGTTTGAAAAAACCTTGTTTCGGGTTTTTTTCACTGAACTCAGTAAAACCATTTTCCGAAAGAATTTCTACTATTTCATCATCAGAACAGCTATAAATGTTATACTCAATTTTAAACCCTTGTTCTGATGCTTCAACAAGGCTAATTCCATTAATTTTTTTCAAAAGTTCCGATAGTTGCGTTTGTTTTTCTTTTGTTAATGGAATTGCTGATTGATAAAATTTATCTTTAACAAATTCTTCCATCGTTATCGAATTTTTAAGTATCATTTCTGATACGATGATTTATACTTAAGATTAAAATCGAATTCATTGAAAAAGCTATAAATAACCTTATTTCAATGTTTCGCGGGTTTCGCCGCAACCAGGCATTGCTTCACCAAAATAGGGATTGCGAATTTCTTTGGATTCACTCAGCCAATAGGCTCCCCGGTCGCGATTGGCCATCGGGCAATATTGGTAGTAGGTAACCTCACCATCCAGGCCAAATGCTTTAATTGCTTTGTAAAAGGTGAGATTAAATTCAGCAAAAGCGTTACGTTGATCTTCCAGTTTTTCACGATCCGAAATTTCATTAATCGTTTTGTTTAAAATAGTCAGATAGTCCATCCAGGCCATATGTGCATCTCCTTTTAATAAAGCCATATCAATTGCCTGGGTTTTTTGAATTACGTTCCGGGCTTTTAGTCTCACCATTTTTGAGTCGGAAGCGACAAAAGCATTCTTCATTTCCAGATAAGCGTGGTACACCTGGGTCAATTGTTTTTTGAATTTCGGGTCTGCCATATAATGCTGATCTTTCATCTCCATTGAGGCAGGTTTTGGACTTCTCATTTGAGAAGCATTTCCCAATTCTCCATGCTGATGACCGGTTGGCATTGCACCTCCTTCCGGATTCATCATGCTGGGTAATCCCTGTAATTGCGCTGCAGCATCAATTTTAAATACGCCGTTCGTTGCGATCTCTTCTCCTTCGTTTAAACCCTCCTTCACCACGAAGAACCTGCCTGCTTCGGGGCCTAACAGGATTTCGCGGTAGAGAAAGGATGGATTCTCCCGGTTGGGGACCTTAACATACACAACCGCTCTTTTTCCTGTCCAAAGTATGGAAGATTTTGGAATTAAAATTTCATTCGTATTTTCCGCAATATTCGAATTCAGGATCCCATTCGCGAACATCTCCGGCTTGATTGTCATTTTGGGATTTTTATATTCGACCCGGACTTTTGCCACCCGTGTTGCAGGGTTGATAAAAGGATCGATATAGGTAACCTTTGCTTCATATCGTTTCCCGGGAAGGGATTGAATGGTAAAATCAACCGGATCGCCTTTTTTTATCCACGGCAGTTCACTCTCGTAGGCATCAAACATCACCCAGACACGAGATAAGTCAATCACTTTAAATAATGCTTTTCCTTCTTTTACATAATCGCCCAGGGACACGTGGCGCATGGTTACCGTTCCGGTAATCGGAGAAAGAATGTCAAAATACAATTGCGGTTCCGCTTTAGTTTCGATGCTGTTGATTTGGGTCTCTGTCAAATCCCATAACCGGAGCTTGCCCCTTGCCGCTCTGTAAAGCGCCGGCCGGGTCTCTTTGTAAAAAACCGCTTCGAGCAATTCCCGTTGGGCGGTTACCAATTCCGGAGAATAGATGGTAGCCAGTTTTTCTCCTTTACGAACATTTTGCCCCGTGAAGTTGACAAATAACTTTTCAATTCTTCCGCCAAACCGGGCGGTCAATTCCGCAATGGTACGTTCATCGGGCTGGACTTTTCCCTGTAAGTAAATTGTTTTTTGAGGCGTTCCTTTTTCTATGATCAACGTTTGGATATCCGCTAATTTTGCAGCCGATTCCGTCATTTGAATTTCATTGGGATCATAATCTTCTCCTCCCTGCTGCATAGTGAGCAGGGGAATTAAATCCATGGCACATATCGGGCATTTCCCCGGTTTATCCTGCCTGATTTGCGGGTGCATGGAGCAGGTCCAGATGGTTGCTTCTGCCTCTTCATAGATGTGACCATCGTGGTTGACCTGAGTAGTGACATCGCCGGGATTGTGGAAGAAGATCCAGCCAAACAGAAGCCCAAGAATGAGCGATGGTACTATCCATTTTGAATTTGACTTTATTGTCTTGAATTGATTTTTCATGATATTCTGTTTTTATATTATTCTCTTTAAAACTCTGCCAGATCCTGTCGGATTCTGACCGGTTGTACAGTATCAACCTGGAAGCCCTGATGGTTATCGGGAAGTAGGACCTTTCAGAGTTAGAAAGAATGTTAAACGCGATTTCCTGTCCAGGAGGAAATCGTGTGTTTTGAATTCCAATTTTGAACTTCATCTTCACATTTCCGCATTCCCACATTTCCATATTTCCACATTGCCTCATCATCTTCCCATTAAATAGCGGATGAATGAAATAGCCGCTTGCTTATCGGCTTTTGCTTTTTCCAGTTCCAAAGAATACTTCAGGAGTTTACGCTCCATACGAAGAATCTCCTCAAAGTTCTTGCTGTTAGTGGTGTATTCTGCCTCCAAAATTTTTATTGATTTTTGAGCCAGATCTTTCTGTTGCCTGTTTAAGTCAATCCTTCTTGAAGCAACCTGGTAATCCTTATAGCCGTTTTCAAAAATAATCTCCAGGAAATTGCTCTTTTCTTCTTTTTCGAATTGTTTGGCTGTCTCGAAGTGAATCACTTCCTGTACCATTGCTTTGTATTTGTTTCGATACAAAGGGATTGTAATTCCAAGTTTGGGAAATACAAAGGCATCGGTTCCTGCCAGATTGTTGTCACCTTTTCCAATGTTTATGTAATCCAAACCAACTGAGAAGTCCGGTTTTCCTATATCTTTAGCTGCTTTCTCTTTAAAGCGTAAAGATTCCAATTGAAAATCAAGACTGAGCAATTGGTGGTTTTGAGCCATAATGCGATCCAGAATTTCGGATTTTTCCGATTGTAGATCGCCTTCCCATAAATCAGAAGGAAGTGCAGGAATGGATTGGTTGGAAGTATTCAATAATTTATTAAATAGAACCACCTGGATATTTAACCGGTCTTTAAGCAACGCCAGTTGATTCTCCAGATCACCAAGCTCTATTTCGATACGGAATTCATCAACGGCAGAAACTTTTCCGGCTTCAACTTTAATGATTGCTAATTGCTGAAATGAACTCAGTAATTCAATGTTATCATTCGTTATGGATATTGCCTTTTGAGTGAAGTAGAGATTGAAATAAGTTGATCTCACATCATTAAAAAGCTTTGATTTAGATTCTTCAAACGCTTCATATTTGGCTTTGGCCATTTGAATAGCAGAGTTCTCTTTAGCTTTTAAGGTTCCAAACCATGGAAACATTTGTGAAACAGAGATTTTAAATTCCTGGGGGCCAAACCTTGTTTCAACCGGCTTTATAAAATAGCCGAAAACAATTTGAGGGTCAGGCAGGGCCTTAACCTGAGGCGCAACTTCCAAAGCCGCCATATATTCATTGAATTTAACCTGTAAACCGGGATTGTTTTTCGCGGCTTCAATTAAATAGTTATCCAGAATTTCCTGGCTTTTTCCATTGATTGAAAGAGCAATAAATAGAAATAGATAGAAATATTTCCAAATAATATATTTACCTGCTTTTTTCATATGTTTATAATTTGCTTTCAATTGCCATATGGATCTCGCAAGTAAATTTAATCATCCTCTTGTGTGTAAATTGGATGATGAAATTTACATGCTCGTTTCATTCTTTTGTTTTTTGTGTTGATTACCTATTTGTTGAGATAGAAACAAATAGAAAATTCATTGAATTTCAATTGCATTTCCGTCAATCTCCATCTATTTCAACCTATTTCATTTCCTCTGTCTTGTTATGTTTCAATCGCCTTTCCTTCCACATACAATAGAGAACCGGAACGACAAACATAGCCAGCACCTGGATAATCATCCCACCAAATGAAGGGATAGCCATGGGCACCATAATATCTGAACCTTTCCCGGTTGAGGATAAAACAGGAATTAATGCGATAATTGTCGTAGCAGTCGTCATCACTGCAGGTCGTACTCTTTTTAAACCGGCTTCAAGCACTGATTTTTTTATCTCTTCAACATTGGCCGGTCTGTTTTTCTCAAATACCTGATTTAAATAAGTGCCAATGATTACCCCGTTATCGGTAGCAATTCCGAACAGCGCAATGAATCCTACCCAAACCGCCACACTTAAATTGATGGTATGCATCTGGAACAGATCACGAAGGTTGATTCCGGCAATGGAGAAGTTCATGAACCAGCCCTGTCCGTATAACCAGATCATCATAAAACCACCGGCAAAGGCCACAAATATCCCTGTGAAGGTCATTGCAGAAACGGTAACCGACCGGAATTGGAAAAACAGGATCAGGAAAATTAGCAGTAAGGATATTGGAATGACGACCATCAACCGTTTGGTTGCCCTTATCTGGTTTTCATAGTTTCCGGTAAACACGTAGCTAACACCTGGTGGAATTATTAATTCTCCGCTGTCGATTTTGGATTGGAGATAATTCTGTGCATTTTCCACCACATCCACTTCGGCATGCCCTTCTTTTTTATCAAAAATGACATAACCTACCAAAAAAGTGTTTTCACTTTTAATCATTTGCGGGCCGCGTGTATAGGTCACTTCAACCAATTCACCAAGTGGAATCTGACTTCCGGAAGGGGTGGGGATGAGGATTTTTTTAAGGTCCTCCGGATTATCCCGGAATTCTCTGGCATACCGGACCCGGACCGGAAACCGTTCTCTTCCTTCTACGGTTGTTGTTAGCTGCATTCCGCCTATGGCGCTGCCGATAACTGCCTGAAGGTTTTTTATGGTCAAACCGTAACGGGAAATAGCGTCCCTGTTTATTATTAATTCCAGATAGGGCTTGCCAACTACACGGTCGGCAAAAACAGACATGGTTTCAACCCCATCAACCTGCTTCAGGTGATGTTCAATTTCATAACCTGTTTTCTCAATGGATTCCAGACCGGGTCCAAAAACTTTAATTCCCATTGGCGCCCGCATCCCGGTTTGCAGCATCACCAATCGGGTTTGAATTGGTTGTAGCTTGGGTGCGGAGGTTAATCCGGGGATGGTCGATTGCCGGACGATCTCTTTCCAGATATCATCCGGTGATTTGATATGATCACGCCATTGCCGGAAATATTCTCCGTCTTTATCTTTAATTAAATATTCCCGGAAATTTGTGAAAATCGTCTGAAATACTTTGTTCGAATTTCTGAGATCAACAGGCTGCCAATCTCCTTCCGTTTTGATCATAAATTCGCTTTGATCACGGTTGTATTTTAGCTCTTTAATTTCAGCAACTTTAATCGTATTTCCATTTATCTTAATCGTATTTCGATCAATTTTATCGATATTTCCCGTTCCAATTTTTTCTTTTATTCGATCCACATCCAGGATATAATTTTCAT
>Ga0180436_10004012_pt1 | contig 13357 bp, 17 predicted proteins | sample SS_ome_2_FD_132434 | JGI IMG/M metagenome (GOLD analysis project Ga0180436, IMG submission 132434) | Hypersaline lake sediment archaeal communities from the Salton Sea, California, USA - SS_3_S_2 metaG | ecosystem: Environmental > Aquatic > Non-marine Saline and Alkaline > Hypersaline >...
CGCTCTTTCTTCGAGCATTGTCCTGTTGGGTAGTTGAGTTAAGTTATCATGAGTCGCCAGGTAAGCAAGTTTTTCGCGCGAACGCTTGATTTCGGTGACATCGGTTAACAAGCCAACAAAATACTCAATCTGCCCTTCCCCATTGCGTAGGGTATCGAGACTTAGTAGGACATGACTTTCGCCGCCGTTTTTTTTATGTACCGTTACTTCACGGCGAAAATGAGCAACATTGTGCGCTATCTCGCAAATATCTTGACACACAGGCGCATCGGTCTCATGACGTAAGAAGCCCTCACCTTTCTGCATCAGCTCTTCACAGGTAAAGCCTGTGATCTTTTCCATCGAGGGATTGGCGTAAAGAACTTTCTTGTCACCGCGGACAATAACCACACCTTCGGTCGCCGACTGCATGACGGTATCCAGAAGTTGCGCGCGGTGGTAGTTATCGGTTTGTTGTGCGGGAAAACCTTCCATGAAAACACCTTTTATAATCCATATACAATTAAACGCGCATTACTATAGTTCAACTTCTTTCTAAATTGCACGATTTTTCAGTAACTAAATTCTCAAATTGAGATTAACCCTCAAGCGGCTGTTTGAGCAACTCCATGAGCGGTCGAAGTGCAAGTGCAGAGCCTGAAGAGGCAGTACAAAAAACAACCAAGCTGATACCAAATAGCTCTGGAATAAATCCTAGCAGTAGAGCCGCTGCTGTAATTAATGCGCCAAAACCTGCAAAAAGAAAAACCCCTGAGCCCATGCCTAATAACATAATTTCCAAGATAATGGCCAGCGTTCCAGTTACGCCCCAAAACATAGGAATGCTTTCAATAACAATAGTCATAAACGACCTCGGTAATTAATAAATAATCTCGTATAGCGAATGAAACGACGGGCATAAAAAAGCCGCCCCGAGGGCGGCTTTGTGTTTTTTGTAGGTTAAGTTTTGGTTTTGCGGCGCATAAGACCTAGACCAAGTAGCCCACTCAAAAAGAGAAAAATCGAGGGAGGTAGTGGTACAGGACTTGGAGTCATGCCGACAGGGTCATAAGAATAAGTGACATTATCCAGTGAACCAAAAGGCGTGGCCTTGCCATATTGTACGCTCTGAAAGCCCAACCCTTCGGTATCGGCGATCCCTAAGAAGCCGCCGTAATAAGTAAGTTCGGACAAAATCCCATTGAGCGAGACTTGAGCGGCTAGCGGGTTTCTGTTTTCATAACCACCGAAGTCCTCAAGACTGTTGTAGGAGCCAAAATCAACGCCAAAGGCATAAATAGGGTCATCAAATAGAAAATTGCCGTCCCTGTAGGTCCACAAATAACCCGGGTAGTACATACCCTGCGATTCTTGGTGGCCACAACCAGAGGACTGGCAGCCGTAAGAAACAATATCGAACTCATAGCCCTCTCTGACTCTCTGGTGACCGCTCAGGCCGCCTTGTTCAATAGTAGACAGGTCATCGAAATCGTAAGAGCCAACGTAAGTCTCGAATTCGTCTCTGTCGGTAAAACCAATCAGAGCTGCGTGTACATTCAGTGCACATAGCGCCAAAACTGATGCTAAAGTGATTTTTGTAGGTAATTTCATTATTTACTCCAGTGTACCGTTTATTTGTATAGCTAAGTCGGGGTCACAACTAGGCGCCCGACTTCAGCGGATACAATGCGTACCAATTGACCTGGTGCCAGCTCGTCAACCTCGGCTAAAGGATCGAGGCTGGTTTTCCAGTTGGTGCCAACAAAGCGTTGATCCGACAAAGTAGCGCGATGCAGCGGGTTGCTAAGAATAAAGGTCTGACCGACATAATCTGTTCCATTGCCTTGTGATTTTTGAGGTGTTTGGAATTTTTTAAAGAAAGGCCAGAGAATAGCGGTGCTGATTACTGAGGTGATTGAAAACAACAACAGGCTTTGATCGAAAGACACTTCAGCGACACCGGCGCCAATTAATAAGCCTGTTATCAGTGCACCGATACCTGCAAACAAGAAAAAGCCTGCGCCAAAACCAAAGATAATAACCTCCAGGATCAGTAGCAGCACGCCAACAGCAGCCCATGCCAACGCTAGGTTTTCAATCACCCAGTTCATTGCTTACTCCTTATGGTTTTTGTCGGTGTTATCAGCGTTGAAGGCATCGCTTTTATTCAGTGCCGCAACAACGCCAATAGCCTCAGCAACAGAGTTAGCCGTACCGGATTTTTCGCCATCCATTAACACAACAGTGGATTCTTTGGCGATTTCTCTTTTCGCACTGATAGCGTCTCTAGCTAATTCCAGTTGAACAGCCTTCTGGCCTTCTGGTGTTGCAGCGGTCTCGCCTACAACATGGATTGCTTTGGCCTGGGCTTCAGCGATCTGTTCAATTGCTTTAGCTTCACCAGCAGCTTCCAGGATCTGTTTTTCTTTCTGGGCTTCAGCCGCCAAAACCTCTGCTTGTTTTTTGCCTTCAGCGATGTTGATTTCAGACTGGCGTTTGCCTTCAGACTCCAGGATCATAGCGCGTTTTTCACGCTCAGCTTTCACCTGCTTTTCCATCGCATCAAGGATGGAGCGCGGTGGGTTAATGTTAGAAATTTCGTAACGCAGTACTTGAACGCCCCAAGCGCTAGCCGCTTCGTTCAAAACGTCAACGATATTGGCGTTCAGTGCTTCACGTTCTTCGAAGGTTTTATCCAGTGCCAGTTTGCCAATTTCAGAACGCATGGTGGTTTGCGCCAGCTGAATCACGGCAAAGGTATAGCTATCAACACCGTAACTTGCCTTGTAGGGATCCAAGACTTTTAAGTACAAAACTCCGTCAATTACCAAGTTGATGTTGTCAGCAGTAATGGCAGACTGACTCGGTACGTCAATCGCCTGTTCCTTTAAAGAGCGATCGTGGGCTACGCGGTCAATGAAAGGGACCAGGAAATTCAAACCTGCCTCGAAGGTGCCGTGATACTTGCCCATACGCTCAATGATGTAAGCGCGGTTTTGTGGGACAAACTTGATACCGTTGTACAGAACAACCACAACAAGCATGAGTAAAAAACCAAATAAAGCGAAATCCATTAAATTCTCTCCTCAGAAAAAGTTAAAAACATACTTTCTGTATAGAGAATGAAGTGGGTACTTCGGCGCGGGCTGGTAGTTTTGCTGGAAATAAAAAACCGACTCAAAAGAGCCGGTTTGGTAAATCAATGCACTAAGCCTGATAGGTTGTTCCGGAAATAATCCCAGGAAAGTAACGTAAGTTCTGAATTGTGTTGCGCCTCGCCTCGCAAATCGATCCAATCCTGGATGAAGCGTTCACGATAATCGGTGCCGTGGACATGAAACTCACTTAATACGCCGATTTCGCGATGCACGATGCGGTTTGTACGCTCTTCTCTGAAAGTAGCGATAATTCGACTTTTATCAACCATCGGACTCTCCGCATAACGCGTAATCTTTGTGCAAAAAGATATGCACCTCACTGCCGTTGCTGTCGAGACCTGCGCCGAGGAACCTATGGCCCTCAGAGGCAAAATTTTCGTCATCTTTAACACCGTAAGAAAACAACAGGTTGAAACCCTCTTTGATTTTCGGCGTGTCGCTGACAAGTTTCAATGGCGGTTCGATATCGTCACTTTGGTACGGAGAGACATGACGGTAACCACATTCCGGGCAATCGTCGTCCACCATACTATCCCAAGCATCCTCCCAGCTGTGCTGGCAACTCGGACACTTATAATGATTTCGGAAACGCTGTATTACTGCGCTTGACATCTTAAATCTCCTTTAAAAAATAATGACCTTGAATTACGTATAGCGAATCTTTTAGAGGCCATTAACATAAATAATCCTTAATTAATATAGCATTTGTAAATTTTATATTTTGATGGTATACTATCGATTACCTTAAAAATGGGATAAACCATGTTAAAAGACGTCAATAACCCGGATAATCGCCGTTACAGCGATAAAGAAGTTCAGGAGGCCGCTGAATACGGACTGGACCTTTCCTGGGTTAAAAGCAATGCCGATCTCGCTAACGCGGAAATCGCGCTGATTGAGGCGATCCCGGATACCGATGAAGGTCGAGAGGCACTTGATGCGCTGATAAGCATTATGAAAGTGCAGCAGCCCGAACTGTATGAGAAATTTATCACAGAATTGCGCAAAAACAATCCTCGTCCCTTCATGAAACTAATTCTCCCTGAAGATGAAACCTGAAGAAATTAAGTATTTCGCCAAATCTGGCAATCGAGTACGACTTATCAAGCGCTGCGGTAAAGCGCAGTGGGTTGTGGAGCGAGTCGACGGCGTCTCCAAGGGTAAGCAAATGCTATGCAATGAGCGATCCCTCGTTGAAAATCTCGATGAAGGAGCTTTTTTTACTTAATAAGCTTCTGCTAAAAGGATTTATTTACTTGCCTCGCTGGCATTAGTTGAAACCGTTATTTAATTAGCTAAAGCCTCATTTATCAGGTAAATCCTTGCCCTGATAGTCCCTATATAGAAGGTTGCTTTTTTAAAAAGCAATCACGCTAACCTGTAACCAACTTTCCACGGCCAGTTCTTTTGGCCATCAATTACTATGCTCAAAGAAATTCCCATTTGTGATGTTAAGCTGGGCTCCTACATCATCAAACTTGATCAAGAGTTGTGGTCGAGGCCGTTCCCGATAGGCGGGTTCCTGGTTGACGATTACACGACAATTTATCACCTACATAACTGCGGTCTGCGACAGGTTACCGTTGATGTCAGCAAGACCAGCAGGGTTAAGCCTAAGAAATGGTCAATAGGAAGCGAAAAGCGAGAAGAGCCAGATAATAAAAAGCCTAAGGTGGCACCGGTTTTTGCTGATGATATCGGAAAACGGGTGTATCTGGCTGAAACGCACTATGCAAAAGCAGTTAGCGAAGTGGCTAAATTGATGAGGCATGTTGGTGAAGGGAAAAAGCTGAAAATCGACATGGCGACAAGAGCGGCTGAGGTTATTGTTAGATCTAACGAAGCTAGCCCGCACATGCTCAACGCCACAACACGAGTAAAGACGCGAGAAATATATACTTACCAGCACACTGTTGGGGTCACCTCTTTATTGACTAGTTTTGCGATGCAGGACAAATCCAGCGATGAGATTTTGGAGATTGCGATTGGTGGTATTCTTCACGATATCGGCAAGGTTCCGATCCCTGATGAGGTGCTTCACAAAACAGAGCGACTGACAGACGAAGAATTTAAGTTGATGAAACAGCATGTCAGGCATAGCCGAGAAATTCTGTACGAAGACTCAAAACTCACTAAAATTCAAGCAGATATCGCCTTGCAGCATCACATGCGGCCAGATGGCAAAGGGTACGATAGTGGATTGTCGGCAGAAAAAATATCTGAAATCGGTGCAACTGCCGCTATTATCGATGTTTACGATGCGCTCTCGACGCGGCGGGTTTACAAGGAGGCCTGGGAGCCAACGCATGCACTAAAGAACATGCTTAAATGGGGTGAAGCGCAATTCAACATTCCCATATTGACGCGCTTTATTAAACACATGGGCATCTATCCGTCAGGTACGTGCGTCTTATTGGAAAGCGGGCGCATAGGTTACGTTTTGATGCAAAATAAAGATCTACTTAAGCCTATTGTGCGCTTAAAACTGGACACTAGAACGCGTCGATTGATGGCTGAGGATCTGGATTTAACGGCGGTTAAGGATGATAGGATTGAGCGTGTGGTTTCGCCATTCGAATACAGTCTGGATGAAAGAATTATCTAATGGGGCACAAAAAAGCCTCCAAAAAGGAGGCATTGATAAATCAAGGATGTGCTGAAACCTTCTTGGAATAAGAATGCAGACGTTCAGCGCGTTTGACAAGCTCGTCGACAGGTGCAAGGGCTGCACGTTGTTCGATATTTAAAGTACCAAGCATCTTTTTGACCGCTTCAGTACCTGAAGGATCCTTTACCAGTCGGTAGAGGCCCTGCTTAAGTTCTTCCATAGCGTAATCGTCTAATTTCATCTTACTCTCCTAAAATATTAAAAAATTGACCTACTTTGTATAGCGAGTAAGACGGCATGCTCGAATCAGGTGAGTGTTACTGATAATTGATCTGCCAGTTGCCACCGCAGGTCCTGGCAACACGGGCATATTCTTCAGCGGTATCGACATTTTCCTGTTTGGGGTGCACCGCAGTGACAAACTCACCGGTGCGCTCTCCCCAGAATGAGTGAATGGCTTCTGTCAGGTAACGCTTACCTAACCCGATTTCATCAAATTCATAATGGTGTTTGGAGAATATCTGGCGTAATTCTTTGGCAAGGGTATATTTGATGTCATCAAGGTGTTTGCGATAAACATTGACATGTTTCATCTCGTGCTTCCAGATTTCACGGTGTTCGCAGGAGCCTTTCTTGAATTCCTTGGCTACATAGACAGTCATTGGGGTATAAGATAGCGTGACATTAATTTCTGGGCTGATGCATTCTTTTTGGGTTCGAGGGTCTGTTAGATTCTTATAGCCCCAATCGATATTGTAATTTAACTCGGCAACAGCCAGTCCCAGGGTTTTTGTTCTATGTGCGGTGTGGCCTTTGTGAGACATCTTCGTCAGCTGTGCAATCGACTTTTTGAGATCGACATCGTAGACCACAGGCTCTGCCTTGACTGTTACTTTGGTTGCCGGTAGGCGTTTTTGACACTCACGCGAGAAATCCGCGACGACGGACGGGGTAAGAGAAATCAGGAAAAGAAAGATAATAAAACGAAACATACCCTGTATAGCCAATGAACTGGTCTTCGGCTATGGAGGGCGAGTTTCTTGATTTGTGGCGCCCCGGTTGCCCATTGCGATAAGTCCAGGGCGAATACGCCCCGGCGGTTATCCCGTTTGCAACTTACCCGGTAAACGGTATTGGATCGTTATTTTTAGATAAGGCCACACCTGACACTGGCTTGCCTTCAAAGCAGCACGGGTGCGCACCAGCTTTCCAGGCAGGACCTGCCTCTAAAAACTGCAATTGACCAAAGCCGTCGAGAATAAAGTCGGCTGTAAAGTGGATACCAGTAGACGATAACTCCGCATCGCGATAGCGCGGCATCCAGGGAAGTTTGTTGTCTTTTTTCAAAGTATCAATCAATTTCTGCGTATAGTTACGACACAGGGTGATATCTTTTTCGACCGCCTTGTTATTCACAGGCAAGTCTCGTTGAGGGTAATAATTACTGATACCGATAATCTCATCGTCTTCGACGTAAACTCGATATTCCACCGGGTGCGTGCCGGTATAGGCAGCTTCCACCCAGGGACGATAGTGCACGTCCACGGTTTCTTGTGGAAACTCAAACAGGATGTCAAAGGCGCGCGGATCATCGAGATACAAGGTGCGCATGGCTTCAACAGCGCCCTGCCCTGTATCCATGGCAAGCTTTAATGCCAGTGAGCTACAACAGTCCCAGCGAATCATGTGATCTTCTGGTACGTTTTGCGTCACTGCCAGGTATTCTTTTAATACAGGATTTTCTGCAAACTCTGGCTCATCAAAGCGCAACAAAGAAGACAGCGCCAGATTGGCAACAATGCGTGACGGCACATAAGGAATGCCAGCTTTAGCAGCGAATTTAAGCCATTCGGTCAGACTGATTGTATTAAATAGAGTGTCTGAAGCTATAAGTTCAGCAAAGCCTGCGCTGCGTTTATTAAAGATTTCTTCAGGATCAGGCAGCGTGATATTGTCAAAAAAGTTTGAAGTCATAAAAAATTACCGTCATTAAAGTTAGTTTTTAACAGACTTATGCGTTTTGACCTTTTAATGCGCGCAAACTCATAACCGCAAAGGCCATTGGCCAGCTAACGGTGAGCAGTAGAAAAAAAGCAGCAGCTTGTAGCCATTTCAGCATTTTAAGTACCTTAAGAGTCAATTGAGTTAGCAGGTATAGCTAATAGCACCCTGTAAATCCCTTTTAGGGGTATTTTCAGTCATTGAGCCATCCCAGTAGCCCAATCCTGAGACGCTGTAAATAAATGTGCTCCAGGTGTTATCCGTCTTTGCTTCGCTGCACGGCGCCACCTTTGCCGGTGTAATCGACGTAGCGTTGCCGCCAACCTAATGCCAGAGACTGTCCTTCGGGAAAGGCCCACAGGTGGTACTGATTCGCGCTATCTATTAACCGTGATTCGGCAGGATAAAGCTCTACCGCTTCGACTTCTTCGCCAGCCAGCATGTTTTTGATGGTCTGCAAGTCTCGCCAATCATGAATTGGCTGTTTGTCGCGACGCTTAATCGACAAGTGCCACACTGGAAAAGGCATGTCACTTAAATCCGGGTCTTTATCAATATTGACCTGGTATAAATCGTTAACCCAGATTTCCTGCGACTTTAAGCGATTGTACTCGCGCTTGGCAGCCTCGCGAGAAATGCCAAAGTCTTCCATGGTTTCTTTGATAAAGTCTTTAACCGGCGGTATATCCAGTTTATCCCGAACAAATGGCTGCATAACTGAGTCCTATAAATTTTCGATGCGCTTGATTAGCGTCTCAAACTTGGAAAGCTCTTGTTCTAGCGACGCCAGAATCTCACCTTGATGTGCAACAACAATGGCAAGTGCTTCTATAGGATACTCTGACACAACTCTTGGAATTTCGTAACTAGGCTTGGTTCGATTGCCGCGTGAAAGATTTAAAACATCGCGTAACGCTGGATGGGTTAGGTCGACTTCTTTTAGAATCCGCTTGGCATTTTGTTCACAGTGCGTGACCCGCACCCGGGCAATTTCGTCAGCATATTTATCCAGTGTCAGGAAAAACTCAGGGTCCATACGGTTGGCCTGGGCAATTTTCTCAGATGTCACTACAGCGCATCTCATAAGTCACCTCGTTTGCTTTTATTATGATGATAATTTAAGACTGATTATAACATACATGTGCTATACAGTATATAGCTTAATAAGAATAAAGCGATTTATTTGATTAACATTTGCTATAGTATTTCTCTATTTAATGTGATAAAATGCCTGCCATTGATATAGCGCAATTTACTCAAAGTCAATAAGAGGTACTTTTTATGAAAGGCTGTGACATCACTAATAAGGATAGTTTTATTCGAGGATGCAAATACCGCTTCGCTTTTTACGGTGGGCTGATTGCCTTTGGTTTTGCGCTGGCAACAATTGTTAACGGGTAACGTGATGAAAGTATCGGATCTAATAAAAGAGCTCGAAGAGCTCGAAGCTAAAGGTCTTGGAGATAAAGAGGTAAAAAAGGTTCACCCTGATGCCGCTTTCCGCTCATCTGCAAAACCGCTTTTGGATTTTAAACTGGTTTATTCTCCGCTTCACGAAATGCTCTTAATTTCGTAACCACTATTTCCCTATACCAGTAAGTTTGCGCTAGTACTGCGCACCAATTAGCTCTCTGCATGCTCGTTTCGGGCCGTTTGTCTATGAAAAAGAAAATACCACTTAGCCAAGTTCGTGTTGGCATGACTGTTTCGCCTATGTCAGAAGACTGGCACTTAACTATTGCGACACCTGATATTTTGCAAAGGGTCTTAGATAGTGGGCTTAAAGAAGTTTTGATTGACACTGTAGCTAAGTCAAAGTCAGATGAGGTTAAATCGGAAGAAAAGCCTGAGCCTGAGAAGAGGGCGCAGAAAGTGCACCCGTTTTTTGTTGACGGTGCCAGCCGAGCGGTAGCGGACGCAAAAAAGACTTATAAAATCGCAACAGCGACAATTCGAAGCTTAATGGACGACGTACGTTCAGGAAAGTCCCTGAATATGCGTAAAGCCGAGGATGTTGCAGAACAAATTATTAAGTCGTTGGACAGTAATCCGATGGCTCTGAATGTAGTGACGCGGATCAAGTCTCGTGACGAATACACTTTTCAGCACAGTATTGGAGTGGCTGCTTTATTGTCAGGATTTACCGCGGAAACTTACGGTCGTGCCGATGTAGAAGAGTTCACTGTTGGCGGTATTATACACGATATCGGAAAAGTCATGACGCCAGACAGTGTCTTAAACAAGCCGGGTAAGCTGACTGAAGATGAATTCGAGATAATGAAGCGTCACGTCGTGCATAGTCGAGAGATACTCGAAGAAACTGGTGGCTTTACCAAGCGTCAAGCTGACATTGCCCTGCAACACCATGAGCGCCCCGATGGCAAAGGCTATCCGCTTGGGCTGCATGTTGAAAAGCTTTCCAAGATCGGCAAAACTGCTGCTATTATCGATGTGTACGATGCGCTGTCAACGCGTCGTGTTTACAAAGAGGCCTGGGAGCCGACGCAGGCTTTGCAGAGCATGGTTAAATGGGGGCCAGGTCAGCTAGACCAGGATATCCTGAAGGGCTTTATTAAATACATTGGGGTCTACCCGATTGGCACCTGGGTATTGCTTGAAAGTAACCGTGTCGGTTTTGTTGCCTCACAGAACATTGATCTACTGCACCCGATCGTGCACACCAAGCTCGATGTTAAAACGCGCCGTTTGATTTGCCAGGACGTCAACTTGTTGGATCGAAATGATCGTATTGTCAAAGTCGTCTCGCCATTTGATTACGGCCTGAGCGAAGTCGAGTTTTAATAAATAAACTATTGCTATACTAATTTATCTCATGTTATAATACGTTCAACTTAACGCATTAGGACATATTACGAAATGAAGTCAGTTATTCTTACTCTTGCGCTGCTTGGTTCCTCCGTTCAAGCACAAACTATCTACCTCAATGTCCCTGCCCTGTCCTATGAAAATGGACAAGTCGAGCCCGCACATTCGATTCCCTTCGTCGATTGGGCTGATAAAACCGCCTATCAATGGTGTGTCGATGCGGCGCGCGTGATGGGAAACTACGGCGTCACCAAAGTCACTTGCCGTAGCACGCCTAACGCGCCTGTCGTTGACCTGCAAAACAGTTAATCCCCTTGCCCCCACTACCCCTTCTTTTCCTGCTTAAAGTTCCTGCCTGGCAGCAAACAGACTCCCCCTTCACTGTTTGCTGCCACCCTTCCCTGTAAATTACTCAGCCACAAGGACCAGTGGCTACCCCTGTCTTTGTGTCTCTTCCCTTGGCCAAATAACGGCTAGCGTACATCCGCGAGCCTGGCGTTGCTGTAATTCGAGATTTAAGGCACGTCGTACCGCATAATCCATCACGCCTACTTCCGATACATCAATTTCCAGGAACTTCACGCCTGACAGGCGCAATTCTTCAAACAAGCGCTTGAGCTCTCTTAGTGAGCCGAAATATAAATTCCCAGAAAAATGCAGCACCTGGTTTTGAGATGACTTGCGGTGATGCGTGTAACGCAGGCTGGCCGAGGATTTCATGTACATCATGGCAGAAGCGGCGACTCCCCACAAAACCGCCTCTACCAGTCCGGCAAATAAAGCTAAGCAGAGTGTAAAATAAAATACCAAAGACTCACGACCGCTGCGTCCGCGTAAATTAAAATCACGCGGGTGAATGGTATTAATTCCAACCAACACCATCGCCGCCGCAATCACCGGCATCGGCAACCATGCTATATAAGAGGCAAACATCAGTAACAGAAAAAGCAGAAAAACAGCGCTCAATATACCGGCAACTGGTGTTTTTGCGCCACTGTTATAGTGTGATAACGAGCGGTTGGTGGAGGTCGCTCCGGCAATGCCGTGTAAGAAAGATGCAGCGATATTATGCAGGCCCTGGCTAAATACTTCGCGGTTAACATCAATATGCTGACCCGATTTGTCTGCAATCAAGCGCGACGTCAACCCGGCTTGCAGCATCCCAACCAGGGCGATCGAAATACCGCCAAGAAGCATGTTGCGCAGCACGTAAAAGTCGCTGGTGTCCATCGTGGGTTGTGTAAAAGCAATCCAATCAATCGAAACATTGCCTAGAAACTCTACACGCGAACCCTCAAGCCCCAGTGTGTTACGCAGCATCAAGGTAATAGCCGAGCCAAAGATCATAGCAAACACCAACCAAAAACGACGAAAATAAAAGCGGCTCAGCAGCCCTACGACCAAAGTCGATAGGCCGATGGCTGTAGAGAGCGGGTCAAGCAGGGTCACTTCGTGAAGCAGGTGCCATACCTTAAACTGCCATACATCTTCATACGGCGTAACATAGCCAATCACGCCAAACGAGGCCCCGGTGACCATCAAGATCCCGACCGCATTAATCACGCCGGCAATCACGGTTGGTGAAATATAATCCAGCAGATACCCCAGTTTCAACAAGCCAACAGTGACCTGGAAGAGTCCGGCTACCAATGCCAGCACCAAGGCAAGTGAGATATACAGCTCAGAACCCAGGTTGCCGAAAATGGGCAAAATACTGATAATAATTAAAGAAGCTGCCAGGTTGGGGCCGCCCAACGCATGGTGCGAGGAACCCCAAAGTGCGGCGATAATAACGGGAAACACGGCGCCATAAAGTCCGTATTCCGGTGGCAGTCCGGCAACTGCTGCCAAAGCGACGCCTTGCGGTAAAGCTAAGACCGCGGCGATTAACGAAGCCATAAAATCATGGCTTAGCTTGTCGCGAGAATACAGCTTAAGCCAGCTTAGATCGGGCAGAAGTAATTTAAGGGTGCCCATGTTTAATGACCTGTCAGGTCGCTCCAGACACTTTTGCGTGGGTTTTTAGGGCGATCATGCATATTAATGAAGTAAGCAAGATCGCGGGCATCCTGGTGGGATAGCGAATAATCCTGGCCAAACGGCATGTTAGCCCAGATAAATCGTGCCAAGCGTTCGTGGTCATTATAAAAGCTCGCGCCTTTATTATAAGAATCCATTCCCCACAGTGGCGGGTAGGCATACGTGCTGGTGTTCTCGATTTTCATGCCCTGCCCCTGCTCGCCGTGGCAAAGAGCGCATTTTTCAGCATACAGTTTACGCCCTCGTTCTTTACTGGGATCAACGCCGGTGTAATCGAGCAGGGGAAAGGATCGTCCCGGCAGAGTTGTTGCCGCAGGTGCGCCTTCGGACAAAAAATGGAAATAAGAAACCAAAGCGCGCATCTCCGGCGCATCATGCGCTGGCGCAAAGCCATTCATTGAATAAATAAAGCAACCACGAATTCGGTCAGTGAGGCTATAAACCTTGTCGGCACGTTTAAAATACTGCGGATACACCGAGTAAGCCGCCCACATCGGTGAGGCATTCGCCTTGGTACCGGCATGTAAGTGGCAATTGGAGCATTTCATGGCGCGGCCCGCGTAGCGCGGCGCATATTCTTGGGTTTGTGTGAAGATATTGTAACCCAGACGCACTTCGTCGCCGTATTTATCCTTAGGCGCTTCAGTTATATCGCGAGGTTTAAAGTAGCCCTCACCATCAATCGGCATGACAAAGGTTTCATTGGCTTGCAATTTCTCATAAGCCTGAGTAGGTTTTAGGGCGC
>Ga0180436_10004014_pt1 | contig 13355 bp, 9 predicted proteins | sample SS_ome_2_FD_132434 | JGI IMG/M metagenome (GOLD analysis project Ga0180436, IMG submission 132434) | Hypersaline lake sediment archaeal communities from the Salton Sea, California, USA - SS_3_S_2 metaG | ecosystem: Environmental > Aquatic > Non-marine Saline and Alkaline > Hypersaline > Sediment...
CCATAAAACGCCGCCTCCATCGGTATCCACTGCTGCATTACAGCCGCCGAGAACTGCGAAAGGAGATGCGAAAAACGTAAGCCTCAACAACACAACCTGTTGGACACGGCAGTGCCATTCGGGACGCTTCCCTATTTATGGGCCGGTTAGTGTTAACGGCGCGAGTAAAACGGGAAGCGTCCCCAGTTAATCTCCCCAATTAATCCGTCCTCAATTAATGCTTCCAGGCGCGGAGATGGGGCGTTAGTATCATTACTGCTTATAGTTTGTCCGGCGGACCTATGGAGCGAAGTTATGGGAGACATCAAATGACTCAAGCTGTGTATACGCCCGCCCAGGCGGAAAATCAGAATCTCAAACGAAGCGGGCTGATCTGGCTCGGGATTATCCTGCTGGCGGCGTTTTTCATGCCGATGGTCCAGCCGGACTTCTCCGCGAAGTCGCGTCGTTCGGGAGGCGGGCAGGGCTACCAGCTCACTTTCCCCAATATCGAGGTCGTAACTTCCGAGGCTGACATCCCGCCGATGGTGCGGTTCGGGGCGGCGTTCCCCGCCGCGGCCGGCGTGTTGATCATCGTAGCCGCCGCGGCGATGCCGAAACTCGTCTGCAGCCTCATGGTCACCGGCACGGGGGCTTTCGCATATATCATGACAATAACGGATGAGGGAATGCGGAACGCCCTCAGCGTGCTCCCGCGGGAAGCCGACAGGATCATAATAATCTACGTTCTCATCCTGGCCGGTTTGACGGGTCTGCTGGCCGGCTGTCTGGCCAAACGCCACCGGCCCGGGAGCAGTCTTGCTTCGATAATGGGGATTCTCGGCGGGCTGATGTTCCTGGGCGGCCTGTTTCTCCCGGTGATGCCCAAGGCCTCGGGCGCCTGCCTGGCGATGACGACCCTGGAACTGCTCAGGATGAAACAGGGCATGGCGGTCGCCACCGGCGCCATGCTCTCGCTGGGCATGCTGCTGTGGGCCATCGCGGCGATCATATCCTTCTTCAATATTCCCGGTCGCAGAGACGGCCCGGCCAGATCGATGGGCTCCAGCGCCTATGCGTGCATGGTGATCGGAGCGACAACGCTGCTTCTGGCTTTCCTGGTCACCACGTTCTCCAGCGTTCGCGGGGAAACTCAAATCCTGATGGTAGCGGCGGTCTCGGTGAAGACGCTGCTCTGGATCATCGGAGTGTTCCTGATACTGCCGATGGGTCTGGCGGGTGTGGCTATCTCGCTAAGCAGCGCCGCGGCGATCGCACCCCCGCCGTCGCTGGTAACCACGCCGGGCGCCCACATCTCACAGGATCGCCTGCAGGAACTGCTGGGACTGTACGAAAGAGGCATGATCACGCGGCAGGAATACGAAGAGCAAAGAAGCCGGATAATATCGTCACTGTAGCACGACAAGCGGTCGGTGACGGCTTGTGGTCAGTGACGGCAGCGACCGGTGGCCAGTGACGGCGACGGCCGGTGGCCGGTGACGGCGACGGCGTCATTTCTTTTCGATCCTGGGCGATTCGGCCTCGAGGCGGTTGTATACGCGGGGCGCGGGACGGCGTGCGGGCGGATTGGGGGCCACTGTTCTGATCGCCGAGTTGGGCGTCCATGGTATCTCGGTGACCACCGGCCACTGGGCCTCGGGTCTGGTTCCGCGGGGCCAGCGAACGGTGATCCGACCGTTTGCAAAGATCAGTTCCGCGGTCGCCGGCGCCGCTCCATGCCTGGTTTTCCTATTGAACATTCTGGTCACCCACCATCTGGCCTTCTTTTTGAACGGGACGCCGTGGACCCTGAACGCGACAAGGCGCCGGTCGGGATTCAGAATGATCGTGGTGCTCGATCGAACCACTCCTGATCCGAATCTGTACCCCACCTCCAGATCGGGCGCTCCGTCGCCGTCGAAGTCATCGAGGCGGTAGAGTTCGACCCGGCCGCCGAATCCGCCGGCCGTCTGACAGTGTACGCCGCGGACAAACGCATAATCGAACATGTCTCTGGTGCGGAACACCTGCATCCTGTGGGCCGCAAGGTAAGCCCGCATCTCCTCGATCGCACGCTCGACCCGTTGGCGGATCGGAGATTGTACGTGGAGACTCCTGACCGTTTCGGCCGAGTGGATCGCAACGCCGCGCTGCAGCCCGCGGGCCGAGGCGTAGACCCCGGCGATATCCTCGGGCCTGAGTTCCCTGGCCGGTTTGCCGAGAATCGCAGAAGCCTGATTGGCCGTCAGCGGGATGAACCGATCGACCTGCGTTCTCCTGAGGTAGCGTATCGCGGTCCGATCGGGATTTTCGACCGTCTTTGCGCGTCCGCGGTAATCTGAGACCTCCACGCCGAGCACGCGTCGGGCGCTTTCCAGGAACCTGATGGTGACCCGCAAATCTCCCTTGCGGTCAATGAAGGCCAGCCGGCTGTCGGCCCTGCGCCGGTGCGGACGGGGCTTGTGCGGAGCGAATGCGAACGGCTTGTGGTATACGATCTCCACGTCGTCGACGACCCTGCGCGCGTACGGCGGGTGATTCGTGCCGAACGCCGCCAACTGCTCGGGGCTGTACTTGTACGGATCGAGTTGTGCGATGCACTTTTCGATAAGATGGTACGGCACGCCTCGCGGCTCAGGCTTGGGCCTCGGCGCGGGATCGGGCGTTCCCGTTGTCGGATCGCGGCGTCCGGTCGGCGGATTGTCGCGATGTCGCGGGCCGGGATAGGGTCGGTATTCGACCTGTCCGCAGGAAACCGCAAACAAGCAAACCAGAGAACTCAAGCAAACATATCGCATAACCGATCTCCCGACGCCCTTTTCCAATTTGCCCGCCGGCCCGGGGCGGTCCGCACAGGCCGGGCGGAACACAATAATCACCTTTACTACATTGTACGGTCGACATGCCCCCAACGCCGCACATTTCCCCCAACAAACCAGTAATCAGCCGCCCCCGCAAGCCGTTGGCCGTTACTGGCCACTGGGCGTTCCATCGACGTAGCAGACGATTTTCTGTGTCAGCGTGTTGGCGTTGAGTTTGATCGTCGCCCCGCCGTCGACGTCTGCGGCGTCGATCACTTTCACGCCGTCGGCCCATCGCTCTGAGCCCGGAACCAGATCGCACAGACGGTTCGGATTGGACGCGAAGAACGCTTCGTTCAGCGCGTTTCCCTCCTTGTCGGGGAACAGGGCCATGTAGAGCATGTCCATTTCGACCATTTCTCCGAACAGGTGTGTGCCGAGCGAAACTTCCGGCACAAGTCCCTCGCGCATCGCGACGATCTCGCAAAGGACTGAAACGGTGCTGATGTCCGAGAAATTTATCGGGACGCCCAGCCACGGAGTCGTCGTGCCCCACCGCCCCGGCCCCAGCAGCATTATGTTCTCGGGGCCGGTTTCCTCTTTGGCGTGCACGATCTTTCCGATCATATTGGCCATCAGGTGGCGATCGCTGACCGACAGTTCGCTGTAGAACTCGGGCGCAACGTAGATCAGGCGATCGATATTGTGCATGCGCGAATGTCCGATAACCGCTCCTGCGGCCGACGCGACCAGCTTGTTTTCGGCAATGTCGCCGGGCGGATCGGAAACCGCCCGGCCTCCCTTGCACTGGAACGGGCGACACTGCAGCAGATTGATCGAGTGCCGCCCGTCGGGCTCGAAATTAGCGGTGAACTCTATCTCGATCGGATAATCGTAGGCGCCCTGGAGGACCTGGAGCATCTCGCGCATATTCTCCACAAACTCGGTGTCGTTCAGCAGGTTCCTGAACGTGAGGGCGTATGCGAACGGCTGATCCGCACCCGTTTCCCGAGCGCGTCTGATCAGGTCCTGGTCCAAGGAGGCCAACAGGTCCAGCGGCAGGTCGGTGCTCCGCTCGGCCACGTCGCAGAAGTATTCGGCCTGCAGTTGGTTGGCTTCGAGATTGAGCACTTCAACACGCTTCTGTGTGTTCTGCTTGGCCTCTTCGGAGTTGCCCTCCGGGCGACGTTCGGGCGCATTGAGCGCCACAACGCGCGTATAGTCGTCGTCGTTTCGATCCACCGCGCGTGTTCCGAGTCCGTAAACCAGCCTCAGGACGCCGGCCTCGGGATCGATGTCGCTTGACCAGACGTACGGATTGAACGAAAGCCCCACACCGGCGACCTGCGGGTAGAACACGTCGCCGTAAGCGGCGCCCGAGACCCGCTGGACCAGCAGCCCCATCTGCTCGTCGCGATCGAGCATGCCGCGGCGGGCGCGGTAGGACAGCGCGTTTTCGCTCATCGTGCTGGCGTAGACGGTGCGCACAGCGGCCAGGAAGTTCTCCAGGCGTTTGTGGCGCGGACCCTGGTTAACGCAGAACACGCTCTCGTACTTGCCGGCGAAGGCGTTTCCGAAGTTGTCCTCCAACAGGCTGCTGGACCGTACGATTATCGGCGACTGGCCGAAGTAATCGAGCATGCTGGCGAACTGATTCTCGATATGCTCGGGGAAGCCGCCGACGAGTATTCCGCGTCTGGCGGCTTCGGCCTCGGCCATGAAGTTGTCGGAGCCTTGCTGTCGCTTGCGAACCCACCACAGACCGTTGGTGACCAGGAACGTATAGAACACGTCCGAACCGATGAAGAACGAATCGTGAGGTTCGAGAAGCTCGGACCATCGAGGGCGCATCTGTTCGAGGATCGCACGGGCCAGCAGCATGCCCACGGATTTTCCCCCGATCAGCCCGGTGCCCACGATGCGGCGCCCGATGTCGAGCACGTCCGAGAGCGTGAAGTATTTCTCGACCAGCGCCAGCATGCGATCGTGTCGTGAGATCGCCATTCGCAGAAGGCGCCGGCAGTCGTCGTCGATCTTCTCGGATCTGGCCTCCCCCCTCTGGACGGCCGCGAGGGTCTCCTCGGCCTCCATGAACGCCCTGTTCCAGACGTCCATTCGCCTGTCGGACGAATCCAGTCCCCGCCACGGGCCGGCGCCGCGAATCCTCGATATCATCGCACTGCTGGTGACCGGAATAAAGTCGTCGCCGCGCCATTCGTGGAGCATGTGCAGCGTCGACGAGTAGCGTTGCTGGACCTTCATCGGATGGAGGTACAGCCGCCCGTCGTGGCGGAGAACGTCTAGCAGGAGCTGGGTGGTCTCGGAGATCGGCGATATCGCGTAAAACGAATGATAGTTCCGCAGCAGCGGGAAGTATGCGATCGTCTCCATGTCGTACAGGTACGGGCAGGTCAGCATGAAGAAGTTGCCGAGCATCTGATCGCTGTACCAGTCGACCGCCAGTTCCGACAGGCAGTCGAACAGGTAGAACCCGCCCTTGCCGACGTTCCTGATGACGTTGTGGATGCCGGTGATGAACTGTTCGAATCCGTCTTCGGGCGAAAGCTCGTGGATCTCGACGCCCTCGTCGAGCTCCACAAGCGGAGCGTGTCTGGCGAAGCGGAAGTAGACGACCCTGCGTCCTTCCTTGACCGCATGTTTGTAATACGGCCCGGCGAACTCCATGAAATCGTCGATCGAGTCAACCTGCCAGACAACGTTGTCGCCAATGATCAGACCGCCGAGAGCCTTGTCAAGCCCGGGTAGTCCCGTACTGGGTTTCATCTGTGACATATCATTCGCCTTTTAGAAGGACCGTTCACAAACCAACGCCGTCAGCCGCAGCCGTCAGCCGCGGCTGTGTCATTCATCATTCATCACTGCCTGTCATCACTGCCTGTCGTCAGCTCCACGTCGAACCGCTCGGCCAGGTCAGTGTACGTCTCCAGCTTGGCAAAATCGAATATTTCGGCCATCGCACTGTTGCCCGGCGATACGCCCGACTGTTCGACGGCCGCCAGCGGGTTCAGTCCGCCGCAGAGAACCAGCCCGGTGCGCCCTTCGGAAACCGGGAAGCCCAGCAGCGGACGGTTCGGCTTGCCGATGGTAAGCACGCATCCGAGCCCGAGCGACTGGAGCTGATCGAGCGTCTTCTTGACCAGCGGCAGCATGCAGGTCGGGACCTCCCGGAAACTGGCCCCGACGCGTCCCGATCCGGTCCGACAGATGTTCTCCATCGAAGTAAGTCCGCCCTTTATGAACACCGTAAGAGGATCCAGCGATGTGCTTTCATAATAGATCACGTCGGTGAAGCGCAGCAGTTGGCGATTGCGGACTTCGAGTATTCCGCCGAATTTCGAGACCATGGGAATCCCCCGCGACAGCAGCACGCCGTTGACAGTCACGCTGCACACCGTGCCGATAGCCACTTTGCCCGAGGGCACTGTGAACTGGCCTATCCGGGTCCCCGGTTCAAACACCCGAACGTACCTGCCCATGCAGAAGCCCGACGCAAACACAGGTAGCATCTCACGAAGCACCGGACGGATCAGGCTGGCGTGGGCCGTCGAAAGGTTCAGGACCACGTCGCCGGTGGCGGTGGCCGGATCGAAAGTGGTGCGGCAGGCAAGCGAATCTATCTTCGCCGAGGCGAACCCGACGCGGTCCCGCACCAGGGCGTCGCCGATCTCTGCGATTCCCTTTTCGGTAATTGTTCGTCCGCCGCCCCGTCCGCGGCGCGACTCTGCGACCAGCCCCTCTGCGGCGAGTTCCTTGAGCCGCAAGCGTACCGATCGCGGCCCGAGATCAATTCCATAAAGGCGAATATCCTCGGCAATCTGGGCGCTTCCGATCGGTGCACCCGCATCCCGCAGTACTCTCAGCATCGCTACTTTCAGTTGCTGCTTCATGGCTCCGCCTTCGCCCGAATTATGCCGGAATTACAGCGAGTTTTCAATAGGCGGCAAGATTTAATGGCATTTTTTCCGTTTAAGGCCGGCATAGAGGGCTGTTGCGTGTCCGGCTCACCCTGACATTCTTCTCCATGCCTACCTAACATATTATGGTTAATGGCAAAATTTTCTCGCTGGCGACGATAAAACGCTTGATATATTTCGGACACTGGCTACCATTATATCGCTGATGCCTCTGATCGGCAGCGATTGCCGTCTTCTGGAAGGCGAGCGAGAACATACGCGTATCATAACTGGCGTACCTATTTAAGGAGTCTCAAATGTCGTATACAAGTGAAGTCATGGAGTTGGTGATAAGACGCAATCCCTCGGAGCCTGAATTCCACCAGGCGGTCAAGGAAGTTCTCGATTCCCTCGAAGTCGTCGTGCAGCGCAATCCTGTTTACCAGGAAAACCGCATCCTCGAGCGCATAACCGAGCCCGAACGAGTGCTCATGTTCCGCGTACCGTGGCAAGACGACAGCGGAAACGTCCAGGTCAACCGCGGCTTCCGCATCGAGTTCAACAGCGCCATCGGCCCCTACAAGGGCGGACTGCGATTCCACCCGAGCGTATACCTCGGCATCCTGAAGTTCCTGGCGTTCGAACAGATCTTCAAGAACTCCCTGACAACCCTTCCCATGGGCGGCGGCAAGGGCGGCTCGGACTTCGACCCCAAGGGCAAGAGCGATTCGGAAGTCATGCGATTCTGCCAGTCGTTCATGACCGAACTGTCGCGTCACATCGGACAGGACACCGACGTGCCGGCGGGCGACATTGGCGTCGGCGGACGCGAAATCGGCTTCATGTTCGGACAGTACAAGCGTCTCCGCAACGAGTTCACCGGCGTCCTGACCGGCAAGGGCCTCGACTGGGGCGGCTCGCTGATCCGTCCGGAAGCCACCGGATACGGCGCGGTATACTTCGCCCAGGAAATGCTGAAGACCCGCGACGAGAGCTTCGAAGGCAAGATCTGCACCGTCTCCGGCTCCGGCAATGTTGCACAGTACACCATCGAAAAACTCAACCAGCTCGGCGCCAAGGCCGTAACCGTCTCTGACTCCAACGGCACAGTCCACGACCCCGAAGGAATCCGCCAAGAGAAGCTCGCCTACATCATGGAGCTGAAGAACGTCCGCCGCGGACGGATCAAAGAGTACGTCGAAAAGTTCCCCGGCGCCACTTACCTTGACGGACAGCGCCCCTGGGGCGTCAAGTGCGATTGCGCATTCCCGTCGGCGACCCAGAACGAGATCTCCGGCGAAGACGCCAGGACCCTCGTCGCCAACGGCTGCATCCTGGTCTCCGAAGGAGCCAACATGCCCACCGAGCCCGACGGCGTTGACGTGTTCCTTGAGAACAAGACGCTCTACGGTCCCGGCAAGGCCGCCAACGCCGGCGGCGTGGCCGTCTCCGGTCTGGAAATGTGCCAGAACTCGATGCGTCTGGCCTGGACCCGCGAAGAAGTCGACGCCCGCCTCCAGGGCATCATGCAGGCGATTCACTCGGCGGCCTACTCGGCCTCGTGCGAATACGGCGACAAGGGCAACTACGTCCTCGGCGCCAACATCGCCGGCTTCGTCAAAGTCGCCAACTCCATGCTGGACCAGGGAGTAGTATAACCCCGGCAGATCTGCAGCGATCGGAAGTCAAACCCGGATAACAACAGAGGCGCATGTCACGCGACATGCGCCTCTGTCTATTCCGTACTGTCGTCTACGAGTATTGCGTCGACCGGGCATACGTCGCCGCAATACGAATCTTTAGATTTGCAGTATTCGGCCCCGACGCATTTCCCGCTGTCCGGCGAGGCCATGCAGGCTCCGGCCTTTTGATGGACGCCGTATTCGCAGACAAACACGCACCTCCCGCAACTTATGCAGGCGATCGAACGGGTGACGAGGTATTTCTCGGCCATGACTGCTTCACTTCCGCAAGAGCCCAATCGCTGATGATCGGGCCGATATTCTCCACCGCCGGCGGAACAACAGTCTTTCGACGACGGCCTTGACGCCGCGGCGTGCGGCTACATCCATAATAGGCGCAATATCCTCGATTACCGCCGTATGCATGCCGTCGGCGCATTTGACAATCCAAAGCACGTCTGGCTATGCTAGATATTCCGAGATCAAGAATCCAATGGGAATCACACGAAAGGACGCCTGCAATGCGCATTGATCATCGCATAATCTCCGCAAGCCTGACGCTGACGCTGACGGCGGCACTGACGTCGGCCGACACGCCGCCGATCCGCGGGCTGACGGAAGTGGCCAATCAGCAGGTCAGGCTCAAAGGCGGGTTCTGGGGCCCTCGCCTCGAGACGGCGCACAAGACAACCATCCCGCACTCGCTGGATCACCTGGCAAAGGACGGGCACATCACCAATTTCGACAAGGCCGCTGGCAAAGCCGAAGGAGCCGCCTCGGGCCACGCCGCGTTCGATTCGGATCTCTACAAGGCGCTCGAAGGGGCGATGTACTGCCTGCAGAACAAGCCCGACAAGGCCCTGAGCCGGCGAGTCGACAAGGTCCTCGATCGAATCATCGCCGCCCAGCAGGATGACGGGTTCCTTATCGCCTACTTCATCCTCAAGGAGCAGAAGTATCGCTGGGAGCGCCTGCGGACGATGCACCAGATGTACAACGCCGGACACTATTTCGAGATGGCGATCGAACACCACAAGCTCACCGGCGACAGGAAAGTGCTCGATTCGGCGATTCGGTTCGCAGATCACATCGACGGGATCTTCGGCGAAAACAAGCGTTACGACGTCGACGGACACCAGGAGATCGAACTGGCCCTGATCAAGCTCTACCGCCACACCGGCAGAAAGAAGTACCTCGACCTGTCGCGGTTCTTCCTCGACGAGCGCGGACACGCCCACGGAACCGAACGCAGGATCTACGACCTCCGCACGCCGCCGAGGACCTATCCTTACGAGAAGGACCTGCCCGAGCGGGCCAAGCGGCTTCGCGCCAGAGTCCGCCAGCGGAACGGACGGGCCCAGGACCACCGCCCGATCGTCGACGAAAAGCGAGCGGTCGGACACGCGGTGCGGGCCGGGTACATGTACGCCGCGATGGCCGACATCGTGCGATTCAGCAAGGCCCCGGCGCATGAATATGAAAAAGTGCTCGGTCATCTGTGGGAGGACGTCGTCGCACGCAAGATGTACATAACCGGGTCGGTCGGCACCGCCCAGTATCGCGACGAGGGCTTCGGCGACGCCTACCTGCTGCCGAACCGCACCTACTGCGAGTCGTGCGCCAACATCGCCAACGTGCTGTGGCAGCATCGAATGGCCCTTCTGCACGCCGACGCCAAATACGCCGACGTAATGGAACTCGGCCTCTACAACGGAGCGATCTCCGGCATCTCGATCTCCGGCGATTCGTTCTTCTACCAGAACCCGCTGGAGAGCCGCGGCGGCAGGCGGTCGACGTGGATCGGCCTGTCGTGCTGCCCGACAAACCTGGCGAGGATCATACCGCAGGTCGGCTCAATGGCCTACGCGACCGGCGACAAGGGCCTCTACGTGAACCTCTACGCCGCCGGGGCCGCATCGATCAAACTCGGCGGAGCCGCGGTGAAGATCGAACAGAAGACAGACTACCCGTGGGACGGTAAGGTCAGACTGACCGTCACGCCCGCCAAGGCCGCAGAGTTCGCCATCCGCCTGCGAATACCCGGCTGGGCTCTCGGTCGGCCGGTCCCGAGCGACCTGTATCGTTTCGGCCACGCCAGGCCCGCGACGGTCACCCTGAAGATCAACGGCCAGCCGTCCGACGCAACGCCGAAAGCCGACGGATACGCACACCTGAAGCGAACCTGGAAGCCCGGCGACACGATCGAACTTGACATGCCGATGAGCATCAAACGAGTCTACTCGCATCCGAAGATCAAGGGCAACATCGGCAAGACAGCGATCATGCGCGGCCCGGTGGTCTACTGCCTCGAAGCGGTCGACAATCCCGACGCCAACATCCCCCGCACGATCCTGCCGCCGAAAGCGGAACTGAAAAGCGAGCATCGCGCCAAGCTGCTCGGCGGGGTGACGGTCATAACCGGCGACGCCGCAGCCGACGGCAAGAAGGTGAGCATCACCGCGGTCCCGTACTACGCCTGGGCCAACAGGGACCGCGGCCCAATGGCGGTATGGCTCGACGAGGCGGCGCCCGCCAAGGCCGGCAAGAAGTGATCGCACGCTGACTGCCGGAGCAAGCCTGCCGTCTTCCAGCACATTCACAACACCTTCGCAGCTATAGCGGCGTGAAGGTTTATACGTATAACTGGTACTACTTTTCCCCATAGACATCGGCCGCGACGTTCTTGGCCTCGCCGGTCGCTGTCCGCCACTTGCGTTTGAACACATCCAGCAGTTTCTTGCTCCACACGGCCCGTTTTTCGGCCGACAGATCGATTATCGCCCGGGCGGCCCGGATAGCCGCCTCGTGGCCGGCGGGCCTCTTGGTTCCCAACTCATATGCTTTGGCGTATATCCGGGCCTGAACTTCGGGCTTGTCGTCCGGCGACTCCGCGGCCTTCAACAGGTTCCCGGACCACGCCGCATGGTCCATCGGAACAGGTTTGAGCGAATTGACCAACTGGTCCACCTGATCGGCGTGCGAATGCGAACGGTGAACAACACCACCAGGGCCAATTGGACGGCTGTTTGCCTTCGCGCCCTATTATTCATAATGCTCTCCTGAACCATCTGCAAAGTGTCCGACAAACGCTCAACTTCATATCGCAAACCCAGCCGCGTCGGCGTGCAATCGATATTACAATGGCTCGCGACAACTCTTATGCGTATTCCATGATCACATCAACTGTCTTCGTGATGGAATCTGCGTTTTAATTTGAAATCCATCCGGCGTCAGACCTATGATTCATAGTTGGCAGGTTACCGATAGCGGGATTGCAGACTTCAGTACATCACGAGCACACGACACTTGTGGAATTGTCTCGGTTAAGTTTCAACTGTCTGGGACCGTCAGGGGCGATGGTCGCCGCGGCCCCCTCGCTCCCAGGTCGTTCCCGCGCGTGCATGCACGCGGGGCCAGCTTTCTTGTCGGTTATCCTGCTCTAATTCTGTTTCGATTAACGAGTTCTCGGGACGATGCAAAACCATCGCCTTTCGGGTCGCGTGTGGCGGTTAAGTCATATTAAGACTGCAATCCGGCGGATCGCTCATGTTTGGTGCTGCCCCGGGATCCGTCAGTATGGTTTCACTGCGTTATTCGAACGCGGTAAATAGAGGACCTTCCATGGTGTTGGTCCGTATCGAAGGGAGATGTGCCATGTCAGTACATGCAAAACATTTTGCCCGGCTGCTTGTCGGCACGTTGACGATGCTGATCGTCGCCAGTGCTTCTTGGGGCGAGGTAGCGTGGCGGACCGAGGATTACGAGCGTGCTCCGTGGGACGACGGCGGTCCGGATAACATCCCGGCGGTTCTCCTTACCAGTCCGTTCGGCGTAGTGTACGACTTCTACGAGGACAGGGTGAAGGATCGGCATGTATTCGAAGAGACTTACGGCATGCTGTCCGGCCCGATGGACGAGGCGTTCTACTGGGGCAACAATAACATCTTGACCGGTCCCTCCGGTTGGAGTTGCCATCGGGCGGCAGGTGAATTCTACAGCGATGCGCACAGCAACGAGGATCGCATCACAACCAATGAGGGCTTTCTTTACAATGGGTATGGCACGGGCTACCCGGCCAACACGGGCCCCGACGGCGCCGCCACGGATTATATCCTGGGTATGACGTTCACCAACCAAAGCGGCGATGCTCTCAGGTTGACGCAGATCGACAGCATGTCGTTCGGCTATGCCGGCGGCTCCAACAGGCCGACCGGCGGGGTGACGGTGCGCGGTATGCTGGCCGATGACGACGGAGTCTTCACCGAAAAGTGGCATCAAGACTTTACGGTGGAGTACCTTCTTGACGATGATGGGGTTCCCATACTCAATGAAAGGGTGATACTGCCGGAATATCGTGCTATCTCGGTCAACCGCATTGAGATCGACCGAAATGACTGGCCCGCTCCAATCTGCCACCCCACTCTTCCCACCGAGTACAGTTGGTACACATTGGACAATCTGACCTTCTCCTACGAGACCACCAATTGGCCGGCGCCGGCGCCTGCGGGGCTGATGGCTCCTTTGAGCGGAAACGCAGACGGAGGCGAGTACACATGGCAGTTCTACCCGGGCTACAGCGGCGACGGAATGGGCGGCGACATCGGGAGCATCGTACCGACGCCCGGGAGCCTGCTGCTGGGACTGTTGGGCCTGGCGATGGGCGGCAAAGTTTTGCGTCGAGCCCGAGGAGATCACCAGGACGCGGTTAAGATCGGGGGACGCAAACAGCAATTGCGTCAGACGATCGGCGCTTAGTACTTTTTGAACGGTTCGCCGTGTTGTCGTTTTGCGTATGGTGAGTTGGGGTTGTGGCCTTTGTGTAGCGGCCAACCGTCGTACGGGCGGACGAAAGGCCTGTGCTGTTTGGGCATGCCCATCTTGTCGGGGTTTGATTCGATGTAGGGTATCGTTCGGCCAATGGCGTCGGGATTGTCCTGGAAGACGTTCCATCCGGGACCGCCCCAGACCGGGTGATCAGG
>Ga0180436_10004016_pt1 | contig 13352 bp, 10 predicted proteins | sample SS_ome_2_FD_132434 | JGI IMG/M metagenome (GOLD analysis project Ga0180436, IMG submission 132434) | Hypersaline lake sediment archaeal communities from the Salton Sea, California, USA - SS_3_S_2 metaG | ecosystem: Environmental > Aquatic > Non-marine Saline and Alkaline > Hypersaline >...
AACGATGTAATTATCAAATTAAAAATTACAAAAAATGGAATTTGTGAAAGTTTGCTTTGTGAACCCCGTGTATGTTTTTGAGAGGTTTGACTTTTCAATAGTATTTTCGCTTTTATTAGTGTTTTATATAAACATCTGATGATGCAATACGCCCAATCCCCAATATAATCAAATTATGGCCAAGACAGCGGAGCAGGCAATTAAAAACCAGCCACTGGCAACAAACGAAGAAATGATTGCCGATTACCGTACCGCTTACCGCTCACGGCAGGCATCCATCATCGGCCGGCGGGAAGTCTTGACGGGGAAGGCAAAATTCGGAATATTCGGGGACGGGAAAGAATTGGCCCAGCTGGCGATGGCCCGCTTTTTTCAAGACGGGGACTGGCGGTCCGGCTATTATCGCGATCAAACCTGGATGATGGCCATGGGTCTGCTGACCCTGGATGAATTTTTCGCGCAATTATACGCCGATACAGATAGAAGCCGAGAACCAAATTCGGGCGGACGAAATATGAACGGACATTATTCCTCCCGATTGCTGGATGAAGATGGGAATTGGCTGCCTCAGACCGACCGGAAGAATTCTTCTGCGGATCTCGCGCCAACAGCCGCCCAAATGCCCCGCGCCGTGGGGCTGGCGTACGCGTCCGTGTTGTACAGGTCGGTCCTGGGTTTGCGCCAATTCACCAATTTCTCAAAGAACGGAAATGAAATTACGTGGGTTACGATCGGAAACGCCTCTACCGCACAAGGCGCCTTCTGGGAGGCAGTCAACGCGATCGGCGTTCTGCACGCTCCAGCGATAATCTCAGTGATGGATGACGGGTACGGCATTTCAGTTCCTAACCAATTTCAGATGGTGAAGGAAAATATTTCCGCGATCCTGAAAGGGTTCCAGCGAGTCCCATGCCCGGCGGAAAAATGTGACCGGGGTTATGACCTGTATACCGTGGAGGGCTGGGATTATGAACAGCTCCTGAATGTGTATGAATCCGCCAGTTTTCATGCCCGGAATTACCATATACCATCGCTGGTGCATGTTACCGATGTGACCCAGCCGCTAGGCCACTCGACATCCGGGTCTCATGAGCGGTACAAGACTAAAGAACGGCTTGTGTGGGAAGAATCATTTGACTGCATCAGCCGGTATAAAAACTTTCTGATCGAAAAAGAATTGGCAGCTGAAGATGAGATAGAGCAATGGGAAGAAGAGGATCGCGCGCTGGTTGAACGGACCGCAAAAAGCGCTTTTTCCGCGTTTCAGAAACCCATCCTGGCAGTAAGGGAAAAGGCGGGCGGTCTGATTCGAGACCTGGCGGAGGAATCCACTCACAAAAGAGAACTTGAAGAAATTCAAGAAAACCTGCAAAAAAGCACACTTTCGTTATACAGTCACAGCGCCGAGGCGGTTCATAACGCGCTCGTATTAACCAAAGGAGAAGAGAGCCCTGTCCGGAAGGCGGTTTTCAATTTTGAACGCGAACTTGAGGCAGACCGGAAAGCAATCTATGAACGGGATCTCATTTCAGAAGGTTTTCAATCGCCGCTCAAAATTGACCCGGTATTCCCTGTATACAAGAACGATCCACCCTTAGTGATGGGATTTGAAGTGCTAAATAAAGCGTTCGATGCCGCCTTGGCGCGCGAACCGCGGTTGATCGCGTTCGGGGAAGACGTGGGCAAGCTCGGCGATGTAAACCAGGGTTTCCGCGGGCTGCAGGACAAATACGGTTCTTTGCGTGTAGCGGACACAGGGATCAGGGAAAACACAATCCTTGGGCAGGCGATCGGATTGGCGCTGCGCGGACTGCGCCCGATATGCGAAATTCAATATCTGGATTATTTCCTGTACGCGCTGCAGACCAGCGCTGATGATCTGGCAACGCTGCGATGGCGGACTGCAGGCGCTCAGAAAGCGCCTGTCATCATTCGCACACGCGGCCACCGGTTGGAGGGCGTTTGGCATTCAGGCTCATTAATGGCGGGGATCATCAACCTCGTCCGCGGCGTGCATGTGCTCGTGCCACGGGATATGACCCGCGCGGCCGGTTTTTACAATACCCTGCTCAAATCCGATGACCCGGCAATTGTTGTAGAAGTCCTCAATGGCTACCGGATTAAAGAGCCGCTGCCGGATAATCTGGGTGAGATTTCGCTGCCGATAGGAGTTCCGGAAGTGGTTCGGGCAGGCACAGATGTGACACTCGTAACATATGGCGCCTGTGTACGGATCGCAATACAGGCCGCGGATGAGTTGGAGAAGACCGGCATCTCGACTGAAGTGATCGATGCCCAATCTCTTCTCCCGTTTGATGTTGATGGCCGAATAATACAATCCCTGAAAAAAACCTCCCGCGTTGTATTTGTGGATGAGGATGTGCCGGGGGGAACAAGCGCGTATATGATGCAAAAAGTGCTGGAAGAGCAGAACGGATACCGCTGGCTGGATTCCGCGGCCGTGACGTTATCCGGGAGTGAACACCGCCCCGCGTATGGAACGGATGGCGACTATTATTCAAAACCTAATAAGGAAACGATTTTTAAAGCGATTTATGCGATGATGCATGAGGTTAATCCTGACACGTATAAAGCGCTGAGGTAAAAGAAGCAAAGGGAGAGAGATTCTATGGCAACTGCTGTGACAGCTCCGAGTATGGGGGAAGGGATCGAAGAACTATCCCTGGTTCGATGGCTTAAAAGAGAAGGGGAGGCGGTTAAGGAATTTGAACCAATTGCAGAATTAGAGACGGACAAGGTCGCGACCGAACTGCCCAGCCCAGCAGACGGCGTCGTTATAAAAATCATCGGCGAAGAAGACAGTGTCGTGAGGGTGGGCGAAATCCTTGCCTGGATTGGCGAGCCCGGTGAGGAGGTTCCGCAGGATCGAGACTCACCTGGGAAAGCAGCAAAAGAGCAGATCCAAATCATTAAGCAGGATGATAAAAAGAAACCTGAAGGCGGGAAAAAGGATGCGTTTCTTTCTCCACTCGTGCGAAAAATGCTCCAGGAGCATGCTATAGATTTGTCAGCGATGGTTGGTACCGGGAAATCCGGCCGCATCACCAAGCAGGATGTGCTCACGTATTTGGAAACTAAGGGAAAAAGCACCAGTTCCGGCAGTGAAAGAATTGAAAAGCTTTCCTCCATGCGACGCACGATTGCCGAACGTATGACCGAATCGCTGCGTACATCCGCGCATGTATTAACAGTGATGGAAGCCGATATGACCAGGGTGATGACACATCGAAAGACGCACAAGCCGATCTTTGCGGAATCAGGCCTGCGGCTAACCTTTACTGCTTATTTCATTCACGCGCTTGCCCCAGCGCTCAAAGCATACCCGCGCGCCAATTCTTCCTGGATTGAAGAGGGATTATTGATCCACGCGGATGTTAATATCGGCATGGCGGTTTCGCTGGGAGAGGAGGGGTTGATAGTGCCGGTAATCCGACTAGCGGACACATTATCCCTGCGAGAGATCGCTCACAAAATTGAAGATCTGGCAACCAGGGCGCGTTCTAAAAAACTGAAGCCGGAGGAAGTGCGGAACGGAACATTCTCGCTGACCAATCATGGTTTGAGCGGTTCACTGTTCGCGACGCCAATCATCACCCAGCCCCAGGTTGGGATACTGGGCACCGGGAGGATCCAGAAACGGGCGGTGGTCATCAGTGATGAGACCGGAAATGACGCGCTCGCGATACACCCGATGGTGTATCTGTCGTATGTATTCGACCACCGGGTACTGGACGGCGAGGGGGCGGATAATTTTCTCAACGAAATCAAAAACCGGCTCGAAAACTGGGAACAGCCGTGACAAATTAGCGGCTATAAACTTATTTGTGAGATTAAATCCATTATTCATTAATTGCATTTTTTAATTTATTCTTGCTTTTCAATTAGAATTGGCGGAATGAAATCAGGATGGGCATGATCGGAACAATAATTAACACAATAACTGTGCTTATTGGCGGGACCCTGGGGCTGCTGTTTGGATCAAAATTACAGGAGAAGACGCGCAAAACAGTTCTGGCTGTCATTGGGCTGTTCACCCTCCTGCAGGGAACTCGTATGTTTATGGAGACGAATAACGCGCTGGTGGTTCTATGCGCCCTGCTGTTCGGGGCTATTCTTGGCGAGTGGATGAATATCGAAGAAGGATTGGAGAATTTCGGTGATTTCCTCAAGGAGAAGTTTACAAAATCACTTTCCGGCCAGGATACATCCCGCTTTGCAGAAGGATTTCTGACCGCTTCTATCCTTTTTTGTGTCGGTCCGATGACGATCCTCGGTTCCATCCAGGACGGGCTTACCGGTGATTACTCGCTGTTAGCGATAAAATCGGTCCTGGACGGATTCTCCGCACTTGCTTTCGCGTCCACGATGGGTGTTGGCGTGTTATTCTCGGTCCTGGTCATCCTCGGATTCCAGGGCGGGATCAGCTTACTTGCCGCGCAGATTCAATCGCTGGTTACACCGGTGCTGATGAATGAGATGAGCGCGGCCGGCGGCGTTATCCTGGTTGCGATTGCCATCAGCAGTTTGCTGAATATCAAGAAGATCCGCTCAGGCAATCTCCTGCCCGCCTTATTCTTTGCGCCAATTTTTGCCGCATTGTTTCAATATTTCGGCGTCTTATAACCTGTTTCTCTATCTCTATTCAATTCCCGCGACAATTTCTTCGGCTAAAGTGAATACCGCGGCTGTTGATTCGTTGGCCGCGCTAACCAGCGCCGAACCAACGACGACGCCATCCGCCATCTCAGCGACGGCCGCGGCCTGGTTTTTATTGCTGATTCCGAACCCAACAGCGAGGGGAAGGTCGGTCGCTTTTCTTCCCCGCGAGATAAAGCCAGCGAGCCCCGCAGACAGGGAATCGCGCGTGCCGGTGACACCGGTCAGGGATACCAGGTAGACAAACCCAGAAGCATGAGCCGCAACCAGCTCAATTCGCTCCGCCGAGCTGGCAGGAGAAAGGAGGTATATGAGCGCCAACCCGTTTTGCCGGCAGGCAGCCTCAAACCCCGCGCCTTCTTCCGGGGGTAAATCTGGCACAATGAATCCATCAACGCCTGCCGCAGCCGCATCCTCAACCAGTTTGTCAAGCCCATATGCGATCAGTGGATTTAGATAGCTCATGAGGATAATCGGAATATCAATGCCTTCCTCCCGCACTCTGGCAGCAATTCCCAGGCAACCTTTTACAGTTACGCCGTTCAGAAGGGCTTTTTGTCCGGCTGACTGGATAACAGGGCCGTCCGCGATCGGGTCAGAAAAGGGGACTCCGAGCTCGATCAGATCCGCACCTGCCTCAACTAAACCTTGGATGATTTGAACACAATTTTCAACATCCGGGAAGCCGGCAACAACGTAGGGCATAAAAGCTGCCTTTTTATCCTGATCTTTAAATACCTGTGTAATCTTTTCTATACCCATTTCATAAACTCTTTTCATGACTGAATTTGAGAACCGTATCCAGGTCTTTATCGCCGCGCCCGGATAAATTAATAATGATGCTTTGTTCTTTCGCTATGTGCGGGGCGACGCGGACAGCGGCTGCTACAGCATGGGCGGATTCGAGCGCGGGCAGAATGCCTTCCAATCTGGAGAGCAGATGAAAGGCATCCAACGCTTCCTGATCGGTTGCGATGGTGTACTCCACTCGTTCTTCATCGCGGAGCAGGGCATGTTCTGGCCCGACTGAAGGGTAATCAAGACCCGCGCTGATTGAATGGGTTTCAAGGATCTGCCCATCCGGTGTCTGAAGGACGTAGGAGTATGTGCCGTGCAGGACGCCTTTCCGTCCGCGTTCGGGATCAGAAAAACGGGATGCGTGCCGGCCGCTGGCGATGCCCAGCCCCCCGGCCTCTACACCGAGCATGCCGACATTTTCATCATCCAGGAAGCGATGAAAGAGGCCGATGGCGTTTGATCCTCCCCCGACACAGGCGATGAGCAGATCCGGAAGGCGGTTCTGCGCCGCCAGAATTTGTTCGCGGGCCTCACGGCCAATGACACTCTGGAAATCGCGGACCATTGTGGGGTAGGGGTGAGGGCCGAGCGCTGATCCGAGAAGATAGTAAGTATCACGCACGTTGGTGACCCAATCGCGAATAGCTTCATTGATGGCATCCTTAAGGGTGCAGCTTCCGCTATTTACCGGCCGCACTTCAGCCCCGAGCAGCTGCATGCGGTAAACATTCGGACGCTGCCGGTCAATATCGACCGTACCCATATAGACTACGCAATCCAGCCCCAGGAGGGCACAAGCGGTGGCAGTCGCGACGCCATGCTGCCCGGCCCCGGTTTCCGCGATCACTTTCTTTTTTCCCATACGTTTCGCGAGCAATGCCTGCCCAAGTGCGTTGTTGATCTTGTGCGCACCTGAATGGGCCAGGTCCTCACGTTTGAGGTAAATTTTCGCGCCGCCGAGGTGCTGCGTGAGGCGTTCAGCATAGGTTAGCGCGGTCGGCCGGCCGACGTAGGTAGTTAATAATTGGTCAAGCTGTGCCGTGAAAGCAGGGTCTGCCATAGCTAAGAAAAAAGCCGATTCAAGCTCCGCCAGGGCGGGCATGAGGACTTCTGGCACATACTGCCCGCCAAACTGGCCGAATTTTCCCTTTTGATTCATACCGCGGCCGCCTCCCGTTGTTGAGTGGTTATGATGTGTGAAGCAGGCGGGCGGACGAAGGCAAGCAATTTCTTGATTTTTTCCTCCACAACCGGGGTTTTAACGATCGCTTCCCCAATTAAAGCGGCATCGATCGAAGCACCTTTGAGTGCAGCCATATCGAAGGGTGTATGAATGCCGCTTTCAGCGATGAGCGTGATTCCCGACGGCACGTTTGCCCGGAGACGCAGACAATTTGTGACATCAACAGAGAAATCGTGCAGGTCCCGGTTGTTAATCCCGATCAATTTGGGGTTGAAGGACAGAACCCGTTCAAGCTCTTCGAGATTGTGGACTTCGATAAGTGCAGCCATGCCTAAAGAGTGCGCGATCTGCTGAAATTGATTTATTTCCTGATTCGAAAGGATGGCGGCGATCAGAAGGATAGCGTCCGCGCCGGCAGAACGCGATTCGTAGATCTGGACCGGATGGACCGTGAAATCCTTTCTGAGAAGCGGGGTGTTTGGACAGGCAGCCCGCACGTGTTGGAAGTGATCGAGAGATCCTTGAAAATATTTGAAATCTGTGAGAATGCTGATCGCGTCCGCACCGCCTTTTTCGTATCCTTCAGCGAGCTTAACCGGATGGAAGTCTGCCCGGATTAATCCACGGCTGGGAGACGCTTTTTTGATCTCCGCGATCAGGGCAATTCCTGATGCGTTTCGTATGGTGTGGATAAAATCAAGGGGCGGTCGCGCGGCTGCTGAATCCTGCATGATTTCATGAATGGATTTTTCAGCAAGCAGCGCCGGGATTTCGACATTACGTTTGTATTCGGCTATTTCTTCTAAAATGGTGCTCATGGTAAAACTCCTGTGATCTGGTCATTGTCCAACCCGATCGGGCTGGATTAAATTCAATACCTGGAAAATTGATGTTTGTATTGGCCCAGGGCCAGATCAGCACCATCCCCTGTGCTTTATTGCATCGCCGTATGTTCATATCGCTCCTTTCAAAAATAAAAAAACTCCCATCCACAAGGGACGGGAGCCAGTTAGCCCGCGCGGTGCCACCCTTCTAAAATTACCGGCTGTGGCCGATCCTGGTGCCGGAATTTCTCTCATCGGATACGGAGCGCGTAAATGCTCGATATCCAGCTCCCTGATAACGGTGGAGTTTCCGTTGCCGCCTACTCATTTTTCGGGGCACAGCTCCCAGGGCCATTCGGCGCTTGCGCTGATACCGGCTTTTCACCAACCGTCGGCTCTCTGGATCCCGCTTCCGCGCGTACTCTTCCTGTTCGCAGCTTTTAATTGTTAAGTTGCAGGTTTATAGCATATCCGGAAACATCTGTCAAGCATCAGAATTATTCCTGTATGTAAGAATGATAAGGCGTGTAGTAAAAGTGGTATAGAATCAAACGAAAAAGGAACGAATATGGAATACGAACGGGCAAAACAACTGTATCAGGACATGCTTGACACTCATCCGGAAATTAAAATGAAGGGGAAGACAATGCCGTACACCTCTATCAACGGGCATATGTTCAGCATTTTAGACAAAGAAGGCCATTTAGGACTGCGGCTTTCTAAAGAGGACCGGGCGAAATTTTTGGTTGATCATAATACAGAGCTGCACGGTGCATACGGGCGGGTGATGCGGGAATATGTGCGCGTTCCCGCGCAAGTATTGGAGAAAACAGCTTTGATGGGGGAGTATTTGAAAAAAAGCTATGGGTATGTTACCAGTTTGGCGCCAAAGCCGACCACGAAGAAAAAATAATCGCACAGCAAATGCGCATAGCCATTTACTAAATAATAATAGGATTCTCGGAGACTTTATCAACACATCATGGAGGAACGAATGAAAGCAATAGTTATTCAGGCAAGCCCGAACACTGATGGCCTCACGGCCGCATGCGCAGAGGCAGCAATCGCAGGGTTGAAAGATGGCGGTGTAGAAGCAGAATTAATTCACTTGAATAAGTTGAATATTGGGATGTGCGAGGCATGTGAGCGGGGGTGGGGCACCTGCCGGACTGAGCACCAGTGCCAGGTGAAAGATGATTTTCAGGCGCTGCACGCAAAAACTATCGAAAGCGACGCGCTGGTGCTGGTGACGCCTGTGTACTGGTGGGAGATGAGCGAATCGGCCAAAGCATTTACCGATAGGATCCGCCGGTGCGAAGCAACTTTAAAAGATGAAAGCCGCTTGTTTGAAAAGCCGGTAATAATGATCGCGGCTGCCGGGGGATCGGGAAACGGAACGATCACCTGCCTGGCGAGCATGGAACGCTGGATACAACACGTGCGCGCGCGCCGGTTCGACATGATTCCTGTTAATCGCTGGACGAAGGATTATAAATTTGTAACGATTCGCTCCGCAGGTGAAGCGCTCGCGAAGGATATGCTCTCCAAGAATTGATTGTAAGGAAAAATCAGAATTCGTTGATAAGGTTGGTATAGAATGCGCATGCATCGAGGATTTGCTGGATGGTGCAGCGTTCATCGCGCATGTGCGCGAGCTTATGCTCACCGGGGCCGAATCCGATACAGGGAATTCTCTGGCTGACTAGCGCCACGGCGTTTGTGCTGAAGTCCCAGAAATCATATTCCTTCGGCGGTGAGGCAAACACATTTTGAAAAGCGCGATTCGCGGACTGCGCGAGCGGGTGATCACGCGGCAATTCCCATGCCTCATGAAGCGGCCGATAAGTTATGAGAGCGCCGGTCCAGGCGGTTCGCCGGACGGTGTCAATCTCCCAACTCGCGTCTTTCCCCGCAATTAGCGCGTCCAATTCCGCTTCGATCATTCCCTGTGTTTCGCCCGGCACCGTGCGCCGGTCGAGGTAGATTTCGCACTTTGACGGCACCGCGTTGAGCGATACCGCTGTGCTGGAGATCCTTGACAGGACCAATGTCCCTTTGCGGCCGTTGATCACAGGTAAGCTCTGATTCATTTTGTTTACCCGCCCGATGATCTCCGCCATTTCATAGACAGCGTTTTTCCCCTTTTCGGGCGCGGAGCCATGGGCGGAAACCCCTTGTGTGCGGATGAGGGCCTGGGCTTTGCCTTTATGCCCTAAAACAATCTGGTTTCCAGACGGTTCGCAGATGACGACAGCATCGGGCACGAATTCTTTTTCCTTCATCGCATGTTTGATGCCTTCACCATCGCAATCTTCTTCAAATACAGAGCCAGATACATATATGGTTTTTCCGGAAAGCCAGCCGTTGTCGCGCGCCCGGGCAGCGGCAAATATGGAAGCCGCAAGTCCGGATTTCATGTCCACTGACCCGCGTCCCCACAGCCAGCCATCTTTTATCTCGCCGCTGAAAGGCGGAAACTGCCAGGCATCACTATCATGCACCTGTACTGTGTCGGTATGGGATTCGAACAGGATGGTCCTTGGCCCGTTTCCGATGCGCCCAAGCACATTGCCTAAAGAATCAATTGACACCTGGTCATAGTTGAGCTCACGCATCTGGTCCGCAATTGCCCTGGCAGCATTTTCTTCCTGGCCAGAGAAAGATTTGATCTGGACAAGTTTCTGCGCAAAATTGAGCAAAGCGGGGTCATTAACCGAATTCTGGTTTATCTGGGATGTCATCGTTCCTCCAATGCGTGATTATATCTAACCAGATAAGGGAGTTGATGATTTTTTACTGAACCGGTGTGAAAACAGGCTGGATAGAAAGTGAGCCATCCAAAACAAGAGTTACTGTGGATTCAGCTGCCTCAACACCCTGCCATCCCTGAAACAAACAACCTTCATGCGGAATCGCGGTGATTGTTAGCGGGATACCCGTGAAATAAATACCGGTCCAATGGGCCGGGTCAGAGATGCCCGGCGTATCTTTAGAGATATTGATCGAGTTCAACCGCACATATCCGCAATCCGGATCTGTTATAACTGTTAGCTCTGTTGTTCCTTCAAGTTGAAAACGCTCCTGGATTAAACCCCGCAAATGATCGGGACGTTCCGCAGCGAATTCCCGCGCAATATCAACGTTGTCCTCCCAAAGCTCAATGTCGCCGTTGACAAGATTCCAGCGGTTGAAGTATTCAGGCAAGTCCGGACGCAGTTCTTCATTGAGGGTATTGATCACAGAGAGGACGTTGTCCGGCCTAAAAGCCGTATTGAGCATATCCGCAACGCGGTTGATGAACGCCCGCTTAAATTGCGGGTTAAGAAGCAGGGAACGGAAGAGAAATTCACCTTCAGCCTGCGCGATTGAATCAGAATCATAGCCGAAGCCCTCTCCGCCATACCCAAAGGCGTTGTCGAGATCGAAGAGCATCCAGCGCCAGCGGCCGTCCAAACCACGGGGCCCATCAGGATGGAAGGAGTCTGTCCGGTAGCGCCAGTATTTTATGTTGTCATGCGGCCAATTCTTGTTGGCTGAGAAAATCTCTGCGATGGTGTAATCCAGATAGTTATTAATGTCCATCCGCTCTGCAACCGCAGCATAAACTTCTGGCTGTGAAATATCATTTTCCCGGATGTATCTGAGCAGGTCAAGATAATCCGCCTGATCCTTATCTGTGCCAAAATAAAGCTGCGCGTTCCGCTCCAAAATGGCGATATCCTCCAGGGGCAGGCTATAATGCGCGGCAATAAAATATTCGTTCAGGTGTTCGCGCATCGCGTGGATTCCCCAGTATTCTCCGTTTAGGAACACATTGACCGGCTGGTAGGCAGCGGTGTCGACCGTTGAGTCTGCCAGCAGAAAATGCATGAGCGCGTCCCGGAAATGGGGATAGCTGCGATTGTTTCCAGTATTTCGCAATACCAGGTTCTTAAATTGAACCGGATCGTCAATCATGTTTGATGCGATATTTTGGTCAGGGAAAGCGTTTATTGTGAAAAAGTCCTCGCTTCCATACCGATCATCGGCGTAGAGGCGGAGAGATTTTTGTGGGTAGTGGCGGATAGAGGCCCCATGAATGCGCATGCCCGCATCCTGGGCGAACAGGGATTCGCCAGAAGGAGTGAAGAACTCAACATGCACCGGGCGTTCCCACTGACCACCGCGCTGATAGTAATTGGCTTCCCGGTAATCGATTTTCCCGTCATAGTTTTCAAGCGCGCGGCCGACCACATAGATACCCTGTTCCGGGCTAAACAAATGGGAGGGATCAGCGGTCAGGGATACAACCGGTAAGGTATAGCGATTGTCCATTTCCGGTGCAATGAAAAAGGTCGCTGTTGCGATCGCACTGCGCGCCCCATTCGGAAGGACAGCGATAGCGCGCACAACCGTAGCCTTAAAAACTGATCCGGCGGGCGGCTCCCACTGGGGTGAGGTGGTTGTGACCAATGAAAGATTCTCATCATTCCCGGATGATTCGGTTATTTCAATTGGGTTTTTATATTTGGGTGAATCCAGACCGGGCACTGATCCACCCAGCGTGTAATAAATAACCGCCTGGGGATGGTCTGCTTCAAATGTTATTGAAAATCCATCTTCATAGAAACCAGCCGGATGTGAGAATACCGGCGGGTCGATTTGTGCAAACGCGGGAAGCACAAATGGCGCCCGATCATAGATGTTTTCCCAATAGTGCCTCAATGGGGCATAGCCGTCATATTCTTTCCATGGGATGGGGTTTTCGCGGATATCAAGTTCTGCATGCACCAATCGCAACGGATCATCCTGCAGGAGTCCATCCTGCATCAGCTTCACTAATACTCTCACGTCAGAGATACCGCAATTCCGCAAATTCAAGCGGGTTAATCGCGGGAAATTTTCTAAAAAATCCAACTTTCCAACCGGAATCGCTTGCAGGTTGAGGGTGTGCAGTTCTTTCAGTGATTCCAGAGGCCCGAGGTCGCGAACGGGATTGTCGCGTAAATTCAGGTTTTCAAGCGCAGTCAGGGAAGTGATAGGTGTGATATTTTCAATCCCGTTTCCGCGCAAATTGAGGTCTTTCAACGCTTTGAGATCCACAAGCGGGGAAATGTCTGTGATGTGGTTGTCCCGAAGCGACAAGTTATTCAGATTGCTGATGTATTGGATTCCGTCAAGATCGTAAATTCCTGATTCAGCAAGGTCCAAACCAGCTATGGTGAGCAATTTCTGCTGCCGGATTGGTCCATAAGGGTTGTCGAGCACCTCCCGGACAGCGGTTTCGAGAGCGGGATCAGGAAAGGAAACAATAGGATTCGCGAGCGAAACGAGCGGCAGGAGGGCAATTAATACTATGCCGGTTATTAATATGGTCTTTGTTCTTTCCCCGGGCATCCGAGTGAGAACAGAAAACAATCCCACGAAAATGCCCGTAAGAAGCATCCACCGCGCTAAGTAGGCGGCGCAGACCAATATTTTCTGGGAACTGCTGGCCGACCGCAAATTGTAAGCAGGAGCAAAATCTTTCGCTATCGATGAGTTAGCGAGTGAAAACAAATCAATCAATTGCTCCCGGTCATCCCAGACGATCTGCGCTTTACCGCCATCGGGACCTGTTTTAAAACGGATGCGCAGGCCCGACTGCGTGAAATTCCTGTAAATGAACGCTGTTGAAACAATTCCTGACCATGTGATTTCGCCACTGAGAGGGTCTATTTCCCAGCCATCGTCTAATTCGAGAAAGTCTTCTGACACCGGCGTTCGCGCTTGTGACCGGGTATTCAATTCTTCGATAGATATCAGCACCAGTTTTTCGTTCTCATGTTCTGGCAGAGGGATTATTTGTACCGTTTGGCTCTCGGGAAAAGGCACCGGTGGAAGAAGAAAGA
>Ga0180436_10004017_pt1 | contig 13348 bp, 17 predicted proteins | sample SS_ome_2_FD_132434 | JGI IMG/M metagenome (GOLD analysis project Ga0180436, IMG submission 132434) | Hypersaline lake sediment archaeal communities from the Salton Sea, California, USA - SS_3_S_2 metaG | ecosystem: Environmental > Aquatic > Non-marine Saline and Alkaline > Hypersaline >...
GCTTTCCATGCAGATATCTAGGTGAGGAGTGTTTGTTTTAGCGATTCAATCGATTTGATTTCCACCCAATGAACGACTTGAATGTAGGGGCCATTTTTGAACTTGGCTTTTCGTTGTTTTTCAAAGCGGAGATATTCACCGCCACCATCCGTCCTATCTTTCAAGCAGTTGGGATTCGGCGGCTTTCTGTTTTGGTGAAACCAATCATCCCGTGCTTCTAAAGTCATTTCTTCCCATTCTTCGTCGGTTGGTCGCGGCAAAAACACTAGGTCTTCGGGGATCTGGGGCAATCTAATAACGTATCCCTTCTTCGTTTTTTTGACTTGCCCTGGTTGTTCCTTGTCGTTGATGATTTTGTATCGGCAAAAGATTTCGGGGGCTGGTTCAGTGGTTTTTCCGCTTTTTTGAAGCACCCAAACAGGCACCGATACTCCCAAGGCTTCAACTTCTTCTCCTTCTACTAATTTGTAGCGTTCTTCTCGGGTCAAAAAGACTTCGTGCTGTACAGTCAGAACAATTTTATCGTCTTTTGCGATCATATATACCTCTGCCTATTAAAGAAGGAGCCTCTATGAAAAATCGGTTGGATTCTTTTAAGATATTTGTCGGATCATTCGCCATCACTATTCTAGCTTTATTTTTCATTTTTGGCAATTCTAAAAGTGACGAAATCATTGGTAGATGGGCTCCTCCAACCGAAGATGTTATCGAAATGCCGATCCTACGGGACAGCAATCCATCTAAGGCGATTCAACAATACGCTCCCGAGGAAAATCGAAGTGCTGAAGTAAGGGAATATTTAGCTCCTTCTTTGAAAATACGAGTAAGCAATGCTAGTGGTTCGGGCACCATTACTTGGTATGACCCACGCACGGGCGAGGCCTACGTGTCTTCTTGTGGACATCTCTGGAGCGGCAGCAGATCAGCCGAACAACTTAAAAAGAATCCAGTCACCTGTAAGGTAATCACTTGGTATCACAATGGAGTTAAATTGCCTGAGCCCAAATCATACGACGCTCAGGTTTTGTTTTGGAGTAATGATCGTGGATACGATTGCAGTTTGTTGAAATTTAAGCCCGATTGGGTTCCCACGTATTTTCCCATCGCTCCAAAGGACTACCAGATAGCTCCCGGCACAATGCTTCATTCTTGTGGATGTGATGGGGGTCGCGAAGTTGCCCACTATGATGTTGAATTTGTTGAATATCGTGGTGCAGATCTGGTGACCCGTCGCAATAGTCCCCGGCCTGGACGTTCTGGCGGTGGTTTGATGTCTTCAGACGGATATTATGTTGGAACATGCTGGGGAACGTCTGATACAACTTCCGGTGGTGGAGTTGGGTATTTCACTCCCCTTCGGGCCATTCATCAAGTCTACACCAGGAACGGATACGACTTCCTTCTGAACATGTCGAACTTCGGTCGGGCCCGAGACATTCCGATTAGAGATTGGCAGAATCCAGATAAAGAATGGCCACCAGAGTATGTGCCGGTTCCTGGACCACAGAGGATTCCTTTACCGATTCGCTAGCCAGAAGGCCTTAAATTCGAGGGCAGTTTAGGCTTGTTGATAAAAGGACACAGAGAACGGTACGCACAGCGGTCACAGTGCCTTCCTATGCGTCCCCAGACCTTTTCTGGGTCGTGAGCCTCGATTTGTCTATACCCCTCCCGCAATTCGCTCTCAGCGGCTTCTAGGGCCTTTTCTGAGTACGTGGCCCCAACTAGATCTCCTCCCTCCACGTAGTACAGGGCTGCCTTGATTTTATCGGCTGGGACATTGAAGATTTTTTGAACTACCCGAGAGTAGGCTCTAAGCTGGAGGTCTGTCTTAATAGTCTTATTGTTCTTTCGCCACCTACCCTTTTTGGTGGTTTTGTAGTCGATAATGAAGAACTCTCCACCTTTTTGGATGAGCCGGTCAATCAACCCAACTAAATACCGCTCATTGGGGGGCTCTAAGTCGTAATCAAATGGATATTCTAGTTCTCCGTCAAAACCGATTTTTTCGGTTAAACTTTGAATCGCCCGAAGATGTTTTTTAAGTCGTTTGAGATAATCGGGCGGCACAGGAGGGGCTTTGAGATCTTCACCCTTGTAGGTTTCAATTAGGATTTCTCCGTTGAGTACAGCCCCACAAACGTCCTTGAGTTGCATTTTACCTTGGGCTCTGATATACTCTTCCGCTATCTTGTGGACGATTTTCCCGTATACGAAATAGAACGGCTCTTCCTCAGGCGACTCTATTTCAAGATGATACCGATACCTGTACATGCAAGGGCAAGTTTTATAGATGTCCCATCGGCTCACCGAAATGTGGTTTATCTTCATGCTAGCTCCATCGATGTTGACATTAGATGAGAAATAGCCTACCATGTTGACTAGAAAAAATCTAGGGGAAAACCATGGCAATAGATTATGATCGATTTTTAGAATGGGCTGAAAGTCGTTTTGGTGATGTAATTACCAAAGGCGAAGAAGTTAAGTTAAATTCGATATTTACAGACGACCATGGGCACCACTTATGGTGTAATCCTTACGGAGGCAAACACGGAAGGCCCAATGGAGTCTTTCATTGTTGGAAAACAGACACCAAGGGCTCTCTAGTCTCCTTGGTGATGCAAGTTGACAACTGCACCTTTGAAGAGTCCCTAGATATACTTGGTGGGGTCGATACCAGGATGGCCGACCTAGAAAAGAGGGTTCAGGAGATTCTCACCAAGAAGCCGGAAGTGGTTATCGAACCCAAAGAGGCTCAAATCGAACTTCCCCCATTCACCTATCCCTTCGACGAGCTTCCCTCTACTAGCTATCATCGAGTACAGGGCGAAGTTTATCTGTTTCAACGCAAACTCAAGACTGCGGGACTTATGGTCTGTACGGCGGGAGAGTACAAAAACAGAATCATCATTCCCTACTATGATCGCGATGGTGTACTGGTTTATTGGAATGGAAGATACATAGGAAATTCCAACAAGGTCCTGAGATATAGGGGCCCCGAAAAAGAAGTGGGAGTTGGTAAGGGGGATGTTCTCTTCATGCCCGGTTGGCCGAAAGAAGGAGAAGAGGTGTTCCTTACCGAAGGAGAATTCGACGCTCTATCTGTGAAACAAGCGGGCTTCAACGCAGGGGCTTTTGGGGGCAAGGCTCTGACAGACCCTCAAATCATCATCCTCCGAAGATATGGCATCAAGCCTGTGATTTGTTTGGACTCCGACAAGGCTGGAAAGCATGGGTTAGATAAAATGACCCGACAACTTCTGACTGCTGGATTCCCCGAGTTCGGCTTCGTGAGATCTCCCAAAGAACACAAAGATTGGAATGCTTTGTTGCAAAAGTTCGGTCCCCGAGTTCTTGAACATTACATCCGCAAGAACGTGAAGTACAACTCTGGCAGTCACCAAAGGGTGGATGGCGAATGGGGCAATCTTGCTCTCAAATACAGAGATTTGTAACTCTACTAGGGTATGACACAGCCTCAGATACCCAAGAAAATACCTCTGAAAACATTCGTCGGTAAATACTGTACTGTTTTTACTGTTCCCATCAACCGCAACTTCAAGGAAGAGAATCCTGGGACTTTTACCGAACAGGTCACCAACTATTTCATGGGTCGCGTCTTAGAAGTTGATTCGGAAGGACTGGTTTTAGAACAAGCAACTCCCGAACGTCTAAGAACCTTTTTCTTCCGCGAGCATATTGTTGCCATTGCCGAAGAGGAAGTGCTGAATCCTCAAGACCCAAGAGGAGCAGCCCGAATCCAAGAGATCAAAAAGCAAAGTGTTTCAAAGGCCGAACTTCAAGAGCGGGCAAAACAAGAAGTAGGTGATGCTCAAACCCAAGCACGGGAATTCAATCAAAATACCAACATCCCAGTCTCAGGACAATTCATGGATGTTGATGCAATGAACCAGTTCTCAGAATCAATGTCGCAAGAGCCATAAGTAGTAGGTCTTGTGATGTTTGATCGGCAATAAGTCCAACATCGTTACTGATTCCTTCCGAACGAAAGTTTCTTCGCCTCTAGTCCTTTCCAAGGCATCCTGAATCATGTCGAAAGCATCGTCTATTTCTTCTGGGCTCATGCCTTGGGCTTGAGTGCCTAAGTCTTGGATCATTTCTTCGAACTCATCCTTGACTGGTGATTCCGGCAAGCCTTCGATTTCATTGGCGATACCCGTCAGTTGTTCTCGTTGCTTCGGGCTTAGTTGGATTTTTCCTTCTGCTTCTGGCTTAGGTTCAGGTTCAGGCTCAGGCTCAGGCTTAGGTTCAGGCTTGGGCTTGGGCTTGGATTTCTTTGGTTTTTCAGCCTTAGCACCGGCCTCTTTTTCCTCGGCAGCCAATCGATCATGCATCACCTTCAAGTGTTCCAAAGGACTTTGCCCCTCTTTTACCCAATCAGGAATTTCAGCTTTCTGAACTGCACTTTGCAATTCCTTGCTCATTCTTTTAACCATGGCAGCTTCGGCACCACTTATGTCTCCTCTCTTGACTTGAGAATCCACCATCTTAGAAATCCCATCTACCAAGTCCCCAGGTTTCTCGGTAACCAATGGAATGGGTTCGGTTTCCTTTTTCTTGGGCTTCCTTTTGCGTCCCTTCTTGGGCTGTAGTTTGGCAAGTTGTTCCCTCATTTTCCTAAGAGTCGCTTCTGCATTTTTCAACGAATATGCTTGTAGACTCTTTACAAACCCAGGCTCATAGCCAGCCATTCCTTCAATCTCTCTCTTGAAGATCTCCAGTTGGTCTTCTAGGTTTTGCCTTTCTTCACTTGGGGGTAATTTGTCGGTTGCCTTAAGAAGCTCATTTACCTGATCCCCGTAAAGCTTCTTCAGTCTTTTGCCTTTGCTGCGAAGCTTTTTCTCTTCCGCTGGGGATATTTCGGCTGGCTTAGGGGGACGTTCCTTAAATAGTGGTTCCCGCCCAGGAGACTCTTTCGGCTCCTCAGGAGGCACATCTGGTGCAGCAACTTCAGGGGGAGCAACTTCAGGAGGTGCTTCTGGTGCAGCAGCTTCAGGGGGAGCAGCTTCCGGTTCGGGTTTAGGAGTAGCTTTGGGTTCAACCGGAGCCGTTGGCTCTATCTTGCCCGCACTTGTAGATTGTGCTTGCCATGGTTCAAAAACATTCCTCAGCCGAACAAGATCGTTGCCTTTAGGTTTCCATCCCATTTCCAATAACTTTTGGGTGATATACTCCAATTGATCTGGCTGTTCTTTGAAGCTCTTGACGCCAATCCTTCGAAGTAATTGTCCAACAATGTCTCCCGATAGATGAAGGGCTCCTCCTTTCTGTGGCTCCTGCTTGGCCAGACCCGTAGCTTTTTCCAAAGCATCCCTGACGGCCTGTCTGTCCAGAATGTTGATCTTGTTCTTAATCAACCAACGCAAGACATCAACGTGTCGTTCTTGGCCCGCGACCTTTTTAAGTTTAGTCCCCAAACTAGGATCATTCTTGATCCTCTCGGGATTCGTCATCAATTCCTTGACGGGAAACCAAGTCAATTGAGGCGGTATCACAGGTTCATCACCAGGATCATCCAACTTCTCTTTCAGACTTCTCTTGGCGATCTTTTGTTTAGCCTCAGGTTCGGGCTTCACCGTAGGTTCCGCCTTCGGCAGTTCCTCGGCAGTGGGAGGCACTTCCACCGGCTCTTCCTTTGGAGGAGGACCTTGTGCTAAATCTTGAGCAATAACTGAAGCTGGAGTGGGATCTGGTTCTGCTCTTGAGGAACCGTAGGTCTTTGGCTTCTTCCCTTTCTCTTGGGCGGGACTTAATTTTCCGCCTTTGGGGATTACAGCACCCGGTCCAAGTTCTTGGGCTTTTGGCAAAGGTTCTTCGGGAGTCGGGGCAGGAGCGTAGCCTCCTCTTTCAACAGCGACACGAGCGTTGTGAACCAACTCTTTAAGTCGATTCCTAAATCGATCAAGAATAGCAGTCACATCATCATAAACACTTTGTTCTGCAAACAACGTGTCAATGATTTCATCAGCCAAAACATCAATCTGAGCATCGAACTCCACGTATTCCCTTAGGGTCATATGGCATTCTTTCCACCTGAAAGGTCGATCTTGCCACTTAGGAGCCATGCGACGTTGTGGAGTCAATGGTTCGGCCTGTTTTAGTTTTAGTGGCGGCAATACGTCAGCCATTTTTAGAGGTTGAACCCTTTGGGGCTTTTCGATGACCGGAGAGTAGGGCTCTTTGTCTTCGTCACCCTTCCACAGCCATTTCAGAAGACCACGTATGCCTTTCCATTTGGGAAGGGTTTTCTTCTTGTCTGCTTTTTCGCCCTTTTCGGCTTCTTCGGCATCCTTCCAACTGGTTGGCTTGATGTCGCGAAAACTTCTTACGGCACCGCTAGGAGAACCCGGTTCTGCTGATGGTTCTGAGGGTTCATAGATTCTCTCCCCCTGCGCACCAAAACGCTTTACGAAATAGTCGGATATTTCCTTACCGGTATCGGTAACAAGCTGGTCAATTTGATCCTCAAGATCTTGTAAAATCTGAACAGCCGTTTTTTGCTCTGGACCTACTGTTTCTGCCATATTGTATCCCCTTTAGCTTATATAGAAGCCAAAGAAGGATATTAGAGATTCCGGTGGTCCTGAATTTTCTTGAGTGACATGATGCAAGCGTCAAAGCGATGGAACTCACTTCTCAGGTACTCCAACTGAAGGGTTTCAAACTCCTCAATTTCCTTGGGCTCAATCTCAAACATGATGTCTTTGCCCTGTCGTCCTACTACTTTGTAGCCATGCATTAGAAGGTATGCACCCGCACCTAAGTCGCTTACGGATCGGGTGATTGTATCTGGATCTGTCATTGTTCGTTCTCTCTTTCTGAAAAGGCACTCTTCGTCGCTCCGCGACGAAGAGTGCTGGTTAAAACTCTAATAATCTAGAACAGCAAGCTTCCTCAAATAAATAAGTTGCTCTTCCAGAAATTTCGCATCACTTAGGATATTTCTTGCCTGTTCTCGCATTTGGTCTATCCTGTCTTTGATGCAGTCAAAGGTGCTTTTTTGTTGCATTTTGGCAATTCCGGCCAATGCTAGCACTTCTTTATAGGTTTTGTGGGCGACTTCCTTTTCTTCCAGAGTGACGGCCTTGGGAACCGTTCCACGGGTTCTCTCAAGTCCAGAAGTACAAGGTTCCTTTTTGTCCTTGTGCAACAGCCGGATATGGGGCTGTTGCTCTTCTTCGTATTCGGCCACCGAGTCATGGAAGCAAACCCACTCAGTCTCATCTTGTTTCACTTTCTTTCTTAGTCTTTCTTGGTACTCTTGGTACATGTCGCTTTCTAGTTGCTCACTCATATCTCTCCTATTGTTAAGCATGTTCTGCGGCAATCAGGCACCCTCTCGCTACAGAATAGAGTGGGTCCTTAGGCCGCACAATGCTACCAATTTTGATCGGTAGCTTTGCTGCTTCTAATTCCTTTTTGAACATCTGGGGGAAACCCTTAGGAGAACTGGTTCCACCCGACACAACAATATCGATGGGTTCATCAGGAGCCCGTTGCTGTGCTTGTTCTAGACCCTTCTTAATTCCCTGAACGGTCTTATGTATCATGATTTCATATTGCCCCTTGATTGCCCGGTGGACGTATTCGGGGCTATCGACTGAGAGATCGATCTTCTCTTTCTCTCTATTTACATAACTGGTAGTTTCTTCACCAATTGCACGGGATGCTTGCTTGTCGATCCAGTCGCCGCTATTGACTAGGGAGAACTTGAAGAGCGGGGCAGCATACATCGCCATGCAGACGTTAACCATGCCCGCACCACAGGAAATGCCAATTCCCGTCCACTTCTTTTCTTCCAGTTCAGCATAGACCAGAGCCAAGCCTTCATTGATCTCAAACAGGTTGAGATTAAGTCTGCCCTGATCGTCTTCCATGCCCTCAAAGACTCTCTTCAGGATCATGCTGTGATAGTCGGCATCTGTTTCCTGGTTAATAGCATTTGCAGGAACAGAGTAGAACAGCGTGTCCTTAGGACCAACGTCGTCCAGCATGCCGTAGATCATATCGCTCATGATTTCCTGGGCTCGTCTTTCTTTTGGGTTAAGACAGCCGTCTTTCATGGGCCTACGCAGTTGTAGGGTGTTGATGGAGTGGGCCATATTCACAGCGGCCTGTCCACAGGCATAGAATACCCCACGCTCTTTGTCTTCAATGAGAGGTGCTTCGGCATCGTCCATCATGTTGAAAACGAAGTCATCTAGTTCCAGTTCTAGGAACGCATTGACCTCTCTCTTAAAAGCAATGCTGCCGTCCTCTTTACGAAAGGCGACAATCATGTTATATGTGCCAGCGTCAAAACCAAAAGCTGCCATTATTCCTCCTCTACTGTTTTTCCGAACTTGATTTTTTTCTTCCTGGAAGAAAACTCTGGAGCGACCCACGCGGGCTTCTCGTCCTCTGTTTCTTCCTCTGGTTGGGCCTTCACCGCACCTGGGTTTATGGATAGACCATCCGAATTGAGGTTGATGTTCAACTCTAGTACGATGGGGTCAAAAGCAACCTGAATCAGGCACTCTCCCTCTTTGGTAACAAAGGTAGTTTCATTTGGTCTTATTAGATTAGGCATATCAACGTATTTAGGAAAAATTCTTTGCTTTTTGACACCCGTCAGGCCATTTTTCAAACATCTTTTCGATTCCATCCATAATCATGTCTATCGTGATCTCCGTCAGACATGGCTTGGGAACAGTCTTCGTCTTCGGACAAGTCGGCCAATAATAGCAAGGCCCACAATCCCAATCGCCGTTATCTCTGTGTTTCTGCACAAGAATGTGGTCGTAGTATCGACCATAGACCTTGCCATCCGCGAAGGTGAAGATCCCCGTAAGGGGCTTGCCCACGCCACCCGCGTAATGGAAGCCCGCTGTGTCTACCGTCACCACGTAGTCAGCGGTTTCAATAGCCCCCATCCACTGTCGAATAGATAGATCGTGCCACACTGGAATGGACAAATGCGGCAGCGGTTTGTGGTGAAGAGCATAGACAAAGTAGCCGCGACGATGAAGTTCCCCAACTAGAGACAACTGTTGTTGTTCTGTGAGGTTCTTCGTAATCATTGCGGACATAGGACACAAAGCTATCGTTGGCCGATCAGCCCCATCTCTCTTCAGACGCTCCTGGGCTTGCTGCACGTATTCCGGCTCCAACCGAATGTGCATGTTGTGCCGGGTCAGTTCGACCCCACAATGATTTGCCCAGATATCGCTCCTGTGTTTCATCGACAAAGGAGCCAGAGCCATCTCATGCCGCGTACACGCACTGGTGGTCGTGTAGTAGGCAATGTACTCCCTGGCATCGACCTTCTGAGAATCCACAACCTCATCCACGAAAGGATGGTCCTCAACGGCGGTGTGGTACTTCCTCGGACAAGCGAAGACCAACTTCAGATCGGGAGCCAGGAGCTTGAAATCCTCAAACATCATGCGATGCATGAGAATGTCGCCCAAACCACCAGTCTCGCGAATGACAAGAACCTTATTGCGGTTCTGATGGAATTCTCGGAGAGTGTATTGAGATGGTTTGTTACTGGGTCGCTTAAGCCTAGCCATACCCTAGAAGAGTTAAGAAAAAAATTCTTTCATAAGTCGTTGGGAGAAAACAGGTTGCGAAGAAAACGAAAAATTCGTTTCGGCATTTCAGGACCGTTTCGCGGTGTTATGTTTTAGAGCGACATTGCAAGAAGGCGTCGATGGCACTGCCCCGCGATGTCGCTTGTATCTGCGTTACCTTTTTCAACCCCCGTTTTGAGGAAAAGATTATGAAACCTGTGGTGAGAGTGATGACTTGCGAGGAAGCGAAGGCCAAGCTCAACGAGCTTTGTGCCGGGTGGAAGAACAATCGGTGGATTTACATCCAAGTACCGCGTCCCCTCAAACAAGTCCTAAAGGAATGGATCGAGGATGGTGTGGATTTGGATGCTGAACCCAAGCCGATCAGGTTCGAAAGCCTGGGACAATTGCACAGGCAATGGGTCAACCTTCCAGGAGCCCCTGCTTTAGTTGCCAGGGGAGAAAATCCTAGACTTCTTTATGTCGTTGACATTGTGCGAAGGGAAGTCAAAGAGGGGTCTAAAACCCGAGAGATGGTTGTATTGTTGACTGGGGCAATTCAACCCGCTTACTATTATCGGGACATGGTGAAGATTGTCCCGTTGGCCCGTTTGGGATAACCAACAAAAAAAGACCCCTTTCGCCTACGGCGAAAGGGGTCCCATGTTTCTAACATGTCATTGCTTTTTAGCTGTTGCAAACCGAGCGAACGCTCAAGACTGTTTGAACTTCAACAGGACCGGCAGCACCGGAATCACTGTTGTCGAATTCAATCAGCGTCAAGGCGAGATCACCAGAGTTAAAGACCTGAGTCGAATCGGCTGGCAGATCCATAATGGCTGTGGTGAGGCCATTCAGACGCATTCTAATGTCCTGAGAGGCATGCTTGTTCGTAACCTGAGCGAAGACAGCGTATCCACCTGTGTCGGTAGCGATGTCCACTTGGTTGTCCGTGTAGGTCGAGCCAGCGGCGACACTGCTGTCGTAGACCTTCGGGTAGACATTTTCGCTAGCAACGTCAGAGTAGACGCTACCATCATCACTTACGACCTCGACGATTGCTTCTTCCAGAGGAACTTGCGGGTACGCAAATCTCTTCCAGTAGTTGCAGTCCGTGAATGTCTCACCGTCAATCAGTAGACGGTTGATGAGATTCGGGCCCATGACATAAACACCACGCTGGATACTGGGATCTTTTTGATCGCCAAGTCCTTGGCCTGTAACGGCACCAGGGGTGGCTGTGCTGGGATCAAGGTCTAGCAAGCCTTGCTTGCGGTTGTTCAGAGCTACTCTAAATACACTCATCGCATCTCCTTAAGGAATAGATTGTTAAATCGATCCTCGTCTTCATTCTTATGTATGCAGATGAGCCAGTTTTTGCAGAGAGGCGGTGAGCTTGGACTCGGCCAGGAAGCATTCTACGGGGTCACTATTGGCTTCATATCGCAGATCCCGAAGGCAGCCGAATTCTTTTTTGAATTTCACCACGTCGGATTCTTTCAGGATTCTTTCTTCGTTTTCGACTAAATAAAACAGATCATCTCTGCATCCGATGTAAATTTCGATCCCCGGCAACTCTTCTTCAATGTAGGGTCTAACGGCTACCAATCGGAGCAAGTGTCGTCGATTCGGGCCGAAGTAACAGGCACAATATTTGTCCTTAACTTCGGCATACTTAGCAAACGGTATCATGGGAAAATCCAATACGTGGAAAAAGAAACAGATTGCCAGCACATTTGGTGCCTTTGGTGGCCAGTTTGGTGAACTGAACGATCTTAATAGAGTGGTTTTGGAGATAATTCTGGAGGAGTTACATGGCCAAAGAAAACGTCTACCTGTATTTGGCAAAAAGGAACAAACGAGGGCTGCGGATGTTGATCGTTTTGCCGAAGAGCAAAAAGATCTATCCGACGAGGGTTGCTGATCTCAGCCTCATGGCTTTGCCGACACAACTACACGAGAAACTGGAACTGACGATTTTTGCGAATCGTCTTCTCTGGGAGCCTTGGATAGAATCAGCAGAAGACTACGAAGCCCTGATGGAGGTTTTAAGAAAAAGAGGGTTCCGAAATTTGCCCAATTCTGTTAGTCCGCTATTTGAGCAACATACTTGGGAGCGAAAGCCAGTAATGAAACCGTTTGCCAAGAAGCTTATGTTGAGAAAGAAAAAGCCTTAGGCTCTTTTGACGTAATTTCTGGGAATGGAAAACATCCCAGACGATACTTCGATCAGAAAGTTCTTACCGACGACCTCCAAAATCTTGCCGCCGTTCTTCCGAAAATCCAGGGCCAATTCGATTTCTTGACCATTCTCTGGCCACATATTTTCTACCAGTCTTTTACTGTTGACCTTCGACTCAACCACTGTGCCCGTAAGGTCTACCTTTTCGGCCTTCATGGCTTCCTGGTCTTCTTGGTCCTTCATCCACTTTTTGAAGTCGTTTACGTTCAAGAATTTTTCGTTATTCATCATCATCCTTGTGAAAGAAGTCCAGCATCTTCTCCGGTTCTATATATTCAGCATGGCGATACTTTATGCCACTAGAACAGTCTCCAATTTTGACTTCTTTCTTCTTGAGCCAATACAAGCAAGCGTCGATGATGTGTTGTGATGCTATTTGTTGGGGGTAAGTGAACAGACCATTCTCTAATTGCACTGAGGCTGCCCGCTTCTCTTTGAAGGAGCCATCACAGCCAAACAACAGCAGATTCTTAACTTCGAACAGATATGCCAAAACGATAGCGGCACAGACAGGATTGCGATAATCATCAATGATCGGACGTAGATTTTTCATCGCTCCCGAGTAGTGAACGCTTGTGGCTGGTTGGTAGAAATGAAGAAGGCCCTTGTAATTGTGCGTGAACTTAGGATTTGTTCTGATCGAGGCTATGCAGTTCGGTTGGTAGCCGTGTTTGGGAACAAAGTGGCCGCATTCAATGTATGGATTGTTTACGACGTAATGAGAGATTGCTCTTTTGACTTTGGCCTCATCGCCAACCATTTTCCATTTTGCCAAAGCCCCATTGATCGCGATGATCTTCACGTCCTTGTAGGGCACTTCGGCTAATGCATATTGAAGATTCTTGAAATCATACCCATCAGAAACGATGATGATGTTGGGATATTTAATACGGTCTACTTCAAGATGCCCTTTCTGTATCTTGAGATTGTTCTTTTCGTTGTCGAACAACATGCCGTATTCACTTTGCGGATACAGGTTGTTGATGTCCTCAGGAAGATGATCCGAATCGCAAAAGTTACGAACCCAGACATCGGCCTCGCTGAGAAGGTACTCGTTGTGTGGTTTTTTCTTGATTCTCATTGAGAGTGGTTACAAGGTATTATGTGGAAACAAGGAGCGTCCGTATCCATTCCCGGCACATTGTCTTTTGGGAACTCGATGGGGATAGGTCCGCTCTTATAAACAAGTGGTATTTCGAGATTTTCAGGCACCTCTAGTTTGGCGACAATCTCAGAGGGGATTTTCACCTCAATTGCATCAGGAAATCCTGTGACTTTGACTTCTGTCGGCATGTCTGAGGCATCCAATTCGATTTTAGAGGGGAAATTCTCAATAGGCTCTAGACGCAATGCCGTAGGAATGGCACTGGCATCGATCATTATCGCCTCAGGAACTCCATTGGTGACAAGACTGATTGTTTTGGGAAGATCTGTTTCGTTTACAACCTTGATCTCGGTGGGTATCGGTTCCTCTTCCCAAGTGAGTTTGACATCGGGTATGGAAGGCACATCCAAGGTGATTGCGGCTGGCAAA
>Ga0180436_10004018_pt1 | contig 13344 bp, 12 predicted proteins | sample SS_ome_2_FD_132434 | JGI IMG/M metagenome (GOLD analysis project Ga0180436, IMG submission 132434) | Hypersaline lake sediment archaeal communities from the Salton Sea, California, USA - SS_3_S_2 metaG | ecosystem: Environmental > Aquatic > Non-marine Saline and Alkaline > Hypersaline >...
ACACTATAATCAGGGCACCTGGCAGCTTACGCGGGAGCAGCAACGAGCATGAACGACCCGATCAAGCAGCGCATTCTCATCGTCGGCGGCGGCACCGCCGGTTGGATGACCGCGGCGCTCCTCGCCCAGGCGTGGGCCGGCCGCGGTATCGAGATTACGCTCCTCGAATCCAAGGCCATCGGCATCATCGGCGTGGGCGAGGGATCGACGCCCAAGATGCGCCGCTTCTTCGACCGCCTCGGCATCAGCGAAGCGCACTGGATGCCCCGCTGTAACGCCACTTACAAGTGCGGTATCCGCTTCCCCAAGTGGTCCACGCGCAAGGGCTTCCAGAGCTATTACCATCCGTTCTTCTCGCACGACGATGACGTCACGATCCGCGCGTTCTTCCAGAACGTGACTCTGCGCAGCCGAAATTTCGACGTGCACGCCCACCCTGACGCCTTCTTCGTGTCCAATTACCTCGCCCGCGGCAGGCGCGCGCCGCTGCCGGATGCGAGCACGGGTTACTCGACCGACTACGCTTACCACTTCGACGCGTCGCTCATCGGCGAGCTGCTGAAGGATTACGCAACGGATCACGGCGTGCGGCACATGGTCGACACCGTGACCGAGGTCCGCCAGCATGAGAACGGCGACATCGCCGGCGTGATGACCGAGGCGAGCGGCCTGGTCGAAGCCGATTTCTTCGTCGATTGCACCGGCTTTGCCAGCGTGCTCATCTGCAAGACGCTCGGCGTGCCGTTCCAGTCCTACAAGGACGTGCTGTTCAACGACCGCGCGGTCGCCCTGCCGACCCCGCACGATGAAGACACGCTGCCGTCGGAAACGGTCTCGACCGCACTCAAAGCCGGCTGGGTGTGGAAGATTCCGCTCACCAACCGCTTCGGCAATGGCTACGTCTACGCCTCGGACTTCCTCGACGAAGAAGGCGCAGAGCGCGAATTGCGCGAGCACCTCGGCCTGCTCGACGCCGATGTCGAAGCACGCCACCTGAGGATGCGCGTGGGGCGTGTGGCACGCAGCTGGGAACGCAACTGCCTCGCCGTCGGCCTCTCGCAGGGCTTCATGGAACCCCTCGAGGCCACCGCGCTGATGGTCGTGCAGGACACGGTCGAGACGTTCATGCAGCGCTACGAACAGGGCGGCTTCGGCGACCGCTACCGGGCGGACGTCAACGACAAGATCAACGCGATTTTCGACGGCGTGCGCAATTACATCTTCATGCATTACAAGCTGAACACACGCGACGATAGCGACTACTGGCGCGCCAACCGCGACAACGCCAACGTGCCGGCGGACGTTGCCCGGATCCTTGCCGTGTGGGACAAGGGTGGTGACCTGCTCGCCGAGCTGCGCGCGCAGGCCTCGCGCCTGGTCTACAGCCCCACGTCCTGGTACTGCATCCTGGCCGGCATGGGGCGCTTCCCACGCAGTCCGAAGAAGCCGAAGAAGAAACTCCAGGTCGTCGATCCGAAAGAAGCACAGGCCTTTTGCGAGGGCATGCTGGCGCACTTCCCCGACCATCGCGCGGCCTTGTCGGACCTCGGCGCGGCGGCCTGAGCGCCGGCCGCCCGCCGGCGCTCAGTACTGGTCGCGGAACTCCGGCATCTTCTCGCCGGGGAACCAGCGGTCGACCTCGGCCTGGTCGAACAGCGTCTGCTGGGCGTCGATGCGCCAGCCACCGTCCGTCGCCACGACCGTGTAGACCTCGAACTCGGTCAGCCCCTGGTTGTTGAATTTGTCCCGCGACTTGAGCACATTCGGCACCATCGCGCGGGCGGAGCAATCAGCGGCGCCCTCGGGCACCTGCGGCGCCCGCACGTCGATACCAAAGATGTTGACCTCACCGCCCTCGTAGAAGAGCTTCTGTAGTGCCGCCCATTCGCCGCGCGACTTGCCATCGGTCATGTTCGCCGTGACGTCATCGTAAGCGTCCTCGAAGCGGTGTTCCTGCATGGCCACGAGGTAGTCGTCGACGGCCGCCGCCGCGCCCGCATCGTCATCACAGGGCGCTGCCCCCGCGCCAGCGTGGCACGCGCACAGAGCCAGTATCAGCAACAGCCTGGTTCGTATCGTCATCGCAGCCCTCCCCGGTTGCATCTCATGCCGTCGCGGGCGCCGGCTCGCGACGGCGCATGCGGACGACGAGATTGGTCGGCATCATGGTGAACGCGAGCTTCTCCTCGACGCGCCGCGCCGGATCGGCCAGTTCGATGTCGAAATTGCGGCACAGCATCGCCAGTACGGTACGGATCTGGAGCAGCGCGAGATTGCGTCCGGGACAGAAGCGTGGCCCGGTACCGAACGGCAGGAAGGTGCTGGTGTCGTGCGGGCAGCCACGCGTCTCCGCGGGGGTCAGCCAGCGCTCCGGATCGAATTCCGCCGCGTTGCCGAAATGGGCTTCCTGGTTGGCGATGCGCCGGTTGAGCATCGTGACGGCGGTACCACGCGGGATCAGGTAGCCACACAGGTCGACGTCTTCCAACGGTTCCATGGCGTTCAGCGGGGCGACCGGTTTGAGGCGCATCGCTTCGCTGTAGAAGGCCTCGACGAACGGCAGCTCGCCGGTCTGCTCGATGCGCGCCGGCAGCGCCGCGGGCGCGATGACGGCATCGACCTCCGCGCGTGCGCGCGCGTAATGCTCCGGGTGCTCGATGAAGAAATTGACGGTCCAGGCGATGGTGTTGGCCGTGGTGTCCTCGCCGGCGAGCAGCAGCGTGCACACGTTGGCGAAGATGTCGGCATCGGAGAAACCGATCCCCTCGGCCTCCTGCGCCGCGATCATCGCTTCGAGGAAGTTGGTCGGCGTGTCGTAGAGCGACCGGTCGGCTGCCATGCGCCGGCGCACGTCGGCGATGATCTCGTCGACCTGCCCCTCGAGATCGCCGAGCGCGCGGTCGAGCGCGCGATCGCGCGGCATACGCAGGTAGCGCCAATATGGAAACGGCGCATTGACGCGGAAGTTGAGCACCGGGAAGACCTTGTCCAGGTTCTGCTGGATCACCGGCCCCTGCGTCTCGAGGGTATTGAAATCGATGCCGAACGCGAGCTGCGTCGTCACGTCGACGGTGAAGCGCATCAGGTCGCGACACAGTTCGACCGGGGTCGCGTTGTCGGCCGCGCGCTGCCAGCGCCGCATGAGGCGCTCGGTGATCATGTGCAGCTGCGGGTAGAACGGTTTGAGGTGGGCCGTGTTCAATGCCAACGCGACGATCTTGCGCTGGCGCCGCCAGTCCTCCCCCTCGGACGAGAACACGCCCTTGAGGCGCATCTCGTCGGTGCAGGCCTGCAGCGCGCGCGTGCGCCGGAACAGGTCGGGCCGCTCGCGATGCATGCGCTTGATGGCGTCCGCGTCGGAAATCACCAGGACCCGGCGCGGACCGATGCGCAGGCGATAGATCGCGCCGTACTCGTCGGCCCATTGTTCGAGCTGGCGGTGGAACTTCTCGAAGCGAAGCTCGAGCAGGTTGCCGAGCAGCGGCAACCCGGGTGGACCGGGCAGCTCGTCGAAACTGTGCAGGGGCGTCTGAACTGCGACCATCGTACAATTGCCTCGTGTGTCGTGGGGTGCTCAGGTACCTGTGAACAAGTCCGGGCCGAGCAGTTGGTTTCCGCGCTGTTCGCGTTCGAGGCGCGAAGCGCGCGTCATTGCCGGCTATTGCGAAGCTTCGCACGGCCGAAAGCGGACAGCGCGGGTGCTCGATGCCGGCTGATGACTCGTTCGGCGGTTCCTTGACCCACCGCGTTCATGCTAGCAAGAATCACGCGCCACGATCGGCTCCGGCTCAGGCCGGGCAGCGCGTCCGGGCGCCGTCGCCCGCGCGGTCGACGGGCGCACGCTCGAGGCCGCCGAAACGTCGGTAGAACGCCGCGTCCGGCGGCGGCAGGGGACCGTCGGCGTTGCTCAGCACGGCCCGCGCGTAGGCGGCTGCCGGCGCCTGTACGCGGCGGTACAGCGCGCCGACCAGCGCCATGGCGTCGTGCCCGGTCCAGTCGGGCGGTAGCAGCGCGGGCGGCAGGTCGACCGTGCGCAGCAGGATGCGCCGGTACTCGTGGATCAGCAGACAGCGCAGCACGAAGGCGTCGGCGCCGGTGGGCGGGCCGTCCGCCAGCAAGCCCTCGAACGGCCGGAAGCGTGCATCGAAAGCAGCAAAGCGTGCCGCGAGCTCGTCGAGCTGCCAGGCGCCGTGCACCAGTTCGGGCAATACCGCGTCGCACGCCGTGCGTGCCCGCCACACCAGCACGCGCGAGGCGACACCGAGTTCGGTGAGCAGCTCATCGAGCGCATCCTGATCCGGCCGCGGATGCGCCAGCACGCCGTTGGCAAGGACCGCGAAGCCGAGCCAGCCGAGGCGCCGGCGCAGCTCGTCACGTACCGTGGCGTCGGTCACGGCGGGCATCACCAGCGTCCACTCGCCGTCCCAGGCCGCGTGCCCGGACGCATAGATACGCGCGGCCGCCCGTGCGTAACGGCGCTGCCCCGACGGGGTCAGCCGATAATAGCTGCGCCGGCCGCGCGGCGCGGCGAGCAGCCAGCCATCGCGCGCGAGACGGAACACCGCCGTGCGCACCTGGCCCGGATTGAGCCCGAAGCGCGCCATCACCTCGACCAGGCCGCCCAGCCACACACTACCGCCGTGCTGGGAGACGACATCGCCGAACAGCGTGACGACGAGCGAGCCGGCCCGCGGTGGCTCGGCGGCAAGGATCGCTTCGAGCCGCGCGCGCAGCCGGGCGCTCACCCCGCCTTACACCGCGCGGTCGAAATCAATGGTGACTTCGTCGCTGACCGGATGCGCCTGGCAGGTCAGCACGTAGCCGGCATCGATTTCGGCCTGGTCGAGCGCGTGGCACAGATCCATCTCGACCTCGCCCGCGGTGACGCGCGCCTTGCACGTCGCGCAGGCGCCGCCCTTGCACGCGTAGGGCAGGTCTAGCCCGGCGTCGAGCGCGGCGTCGAGCACGTTCTCGCCGTCGGGAGCGAGCTCGAGCCGGGTTTCCCGTCCGTCGAGGCGCACCGTCACCTGTGCAGTCCGGCCAGCGAATTTCTCGGCGCGCGCATGGTGGCGTTTGACCACTTCGGCGGCATCGTCGGCCGACGCGCCGAAGAGTTCATAGTGGATCCGCGATTCGTCGATACCACTGGCGCGCAGGCCGCGCGAGACTTCCGAGATCATCGCCTCCGGCCCGCACAGGAAAAACTCGTCGACCGCGGCGAGATCGAGCAGGTTGCGGCACAGCGCCGCGCCCTTGCGGTTGTCGATGCGGCCATTGAGGATGTCCACTTCGCGATTCTCGCGGCTCAGCACGTGGATGAGCTGGAAGCGCGCCATGTAACGGTTCTTGAGACGATCGAGTTCCTCGCGGAACATGATGCTGGCCACGCTCTGGTTGCCGTAGAGCAACGTCACCTGGCTGCGCGGCTCGCTCGCCAGGATGGACTTCACGATCGAGAGGATCGGCGTGATGCCGCTACCGGCCGCGATGCACAGGTAATTGCGCTCGGCATTGGCGTCGAGCGGCGTGGTGAAGTTACCCGCCGGCGCCATTACGTCGATCACGTCACCGGCGGCAAGCGACGCGTTTGCGAAGCCCGAGAAACGTCCGCCCGGCACTGCCTTGATCGCAATCTCCAGCCGACCCTCGTCGATGCCGCTGCAGATCGAATAGGAACGCCGCACCTCTTCACCATCGATTTCGCGGCGCAGCGTGAGGTACTGCCCCTGCTGAAAGCGGAACCGCTCGGCAATCTCGTGGGGCACGTCGAAGCGCACGCATACGGCATCATCGGTGACGTGCCGTACTTGCGCGACCGGAAGCTGGAAAAACTCGTTCACAGGCATTTGAAGTAGTCGAAAGGTTCGAGACAACTGCGGCAGCGGTAGAGCGCTTTGCAGGCGGTGGAGCCGAACTCGCTGACGGGTTCGGTATCGTGGGAGCGGCAGCGCGGACAGGCGACGGCCTGCGCGTGGCCGTTCAGCACGCGTTTGTCGGAGGTCGGCTCGAGCGGCGGCGCGATACCGACTTCGAGCAGCTTGGCCCGGGCGGCCGGGCTCAGCCAGTCCGTGGTCCAGGCGGGTGCGAGGCGCGTCACGATGCGAACCTGCGTGCACTGCGCCCGATCGAGCACGGCGCGAATGTCGTCGGCAATCGTCTGCATGGCCGGGCAACCGCTGTATGTCGGCGTGATCACCACCGTCACGCCGCCGTCGTCGTCTACCGAGACGTCGCGCAGCACGCCGAGATCGGCGATGGTGAGGATCGGGATTTCGGGATCGCGCACGTCCTCGAGCAGCACCCGTACGGCGTCCGCGTCGAGCGCAACCGGTGTGCTCACCAGTTCAGCCCCGGGTAGGCACGCTGCACGAACTGCATCTCTGCGAGCAGCCGTCCCATGTGCTCGGTATGCAGACCCTCGCGCCCACCGCCAGCCTGCCAGTCAGCGGGCGGCACGCTCAGCGTCGCCGCCGCAAGATGTGCCTCGACGATTTCCCGCCACCGCGCGGCGAGCTGCTCGAGGTCGGGTGCGATCCCGGCTGCCTGCATCGCTTCATCGACCGCATCGGGCGTGCACAACTCGCCCGTGTAAGACCACAGCTCGTCGAGCGCGGCCTGGGCGCGGGCCTGACTCTCGTCGGTACCGTCGCCGAAACGCAATACCCAGTCACCGCTGCGCCTCGCGTGGTAGGCCGCTTCCTTGACCGCCTTGGCGGCAATCGCGGCGAGTTCCTCGTCGGCCGAAGCAGTCAACGCCTCGAACAGCAGCTGGTGATAGACATCCAGCAGGTACTGCCGCACCAGCGTGAAGGCGTAGTCGCCGTTGGGCAGTTCGCAGACGAGGAAGTTACCGAACTCGCGTTCGTCGCGCAGGTAGGCGAGCGCATCTTCGTCGCGGCCGCGGCCCTCGATGGCACCGGCGTGGCTGAGCAGCATGCGCGCGCGCCCGATGTGGTCGAGCGCCGTGTTGGCCATGGCGATATCTTCCTCGAGGAAGGGACTGTGACCACACCACTCGGACAAGCGCTGGCCCAGCACCAGGGCGTTGTCGCCGAGACGCAGCACGTACTGGAAATGCGCGCTGCTCACAGCTTGAGCTCCTCGGGGACGTCGTAGAAGGTCGGGTGACGATAGATCTTGTCGGCAGCCGGCTCGAAGAACGCGCCCTCGTCCTCGAACTGGCTGGCGTGGATGTCGCTCGACCGTACCACCCAGATGCTCACGCCTTCCTGACGCCGCGTGTAGGTGTCGCGCGCGGCGAGCAGCGCCTGCTCCGCATCAGCCGCGTGCAGGCTGCCGATGTGCTTGTGATCGAGACCGCGGCGGCTGCGCACGAACACTTCCCACAGCGGCAGGTGTTGCTTGCTCATCAATGTTCTCCGTTCGATCGTTCTCAGGCGGCGCGGCCGGCGGCGCGCCGGCGCTGCTTGTCGGCATGGGCGAGCATGGCCTCACGCACCCAGCCCCCCTGCTCGTGCGCCTCGCGGCGTGCGCCGATGCGCTGGCGGTTGCAGGGGCCGTTGCCGTTCAGTACGCGCTGGAACTCGTCCCAATCAATCTCGCCGAAGTCGTAATGACCGCGTTCCTCGTTCCAGCGTAGCGCGGGGTCGGGGATCTCGAGGCCGATGTGACGCGCCTGCTCGACCGTCTGGTCGACGAACTTCTGCCGCAGTTCGTCGTTGGACTGCCGTTTGATCTTCCACTGCATGGATTGCTGCGTGTGCGCGGATTCCGCGTCGTGGGGTCCGAACATCATCAACGTCGGCCACCACCAGCGCTCGAGCGCATCCTGCGCCATCGCTTTCTGCCCGGTCGAGCCGGCCGCGAGTGTCTGCATGATTTCGTAGCCCTGGCGCTGGTGGAAGCTCTCCTCCTTGCAGATCCGCACCATCGCCCGCGCGTACGGCCCGTACGACGTGCGGCACAGCGAGATCTGGTTGACGATCGCAGCACCATCGACCAGCCAGCCGATGGCGCCGACGTCGGCCCAGCTCAAGGTGGGATAGTTGAAGATGCTCGCGTACTTGGCGCGGCCGGCGAGAAGGTCATCGACCATCTGTTCACGCGAGACGCCGAGCGTTTCCGCTGCGCTGTACAGGTACAGTCCATGACCGGCTTCGTCTTGTACTTTGGCGAGCAGCGTCGCCTTGCGACGCAGCGTCGGCGCACGCGTGATCCAGTTGCCCTCGGGCAGCTGTCCGACGACCTCGGAGTGCGCATGCTGGGAAATCTGGCGGACCAGGTTGCGCCGATACTTCTCCGGCATCCAGTCGCGCGGCTCGATTTTCTCCTCGGCGGCGATGATCGCGTCGAAGCGCGCCTGCTCGGCACTGTGATTCGGATTGTCCATGCGGTTCCCCGTCTGCAGATTCAGCCAACGGCTCCATGCGGGCCGGAACCAGAAGTATTACATCTCATCGGAGAATTTCAATATTTTTGTGTTATTTTGTGGCAGTGTTCTGACGACAGTCCGCCAACCTGCGGCATACTGCACCTTCGCCCCGTAACCGTCGCGTCCGCATGACCGCCGTTCTCGCCGCCAGGCCCACCACTACCGGCCGCAACCTCGAGCACCTCAGCCTGACCACCAGCCTGACCGCCGGTGGCGCGCTCCTCGCCGCCGCCGGGGTCGTCTACCTGCTGCGCGAGACCCTGTCACCACTCACCGCCGGCCTGTGGCTGACCGGCGTCACGCTGACGGCGGCACTGCGCCTGCTCACGGTGCACCGGTACAAGCGGCGCCTCGCCAGCGGCGAGGCGCCGAGCATGCTGACCTTCGACTACCCGCTGGTGCTGGTCGGGCTGACCTGGTCCGTCGGCGCGCTGACGCTGCCACGTACGGTGTTCGGCGAGATGCTGATGATGACCTGCCTGTTCGGCCTCGTCGCCGGCGCCGTGGCCGGGTTTGCCAATCACCTGCGCGGCGTTCTATGCCTCGCGCTGTCCAGCGTACTGCCGTTCAGCACCGTCATGCTGCTGCACGACGATGCGGCGCACCGCATGCTCGGCAGTGCGCTAGCGCTGTTTTCTGCCCTGCTCGTGGTGGTTGGCTTGCGCATGGGACGGTTGGTGCGCGAAGCGTACGCGCACGAAGCTGCCAACGTCGAGCTCGTCGACAACCTCACCCGGCACGCAAGCGTCATCGAGCGTCTCAACGACGAGCTCGAGGCGCGCGTGCGCCTGCGCACCGATGAGCTCAACCTGCTGGTGGACGAGTTGCGGGAGCGCAGCGGCGAGCTCGAGCAGAGCCGCCGGCGCTACCGGGACATCGTCGAACTGAGCAGTGAGCTGATCTACAGCGTCGATGCCGCGGGCCGGCTACTGTTCGCAAACCACGCCTGCCTGCGTGCGCTGGGGCTGACCAGCGAGGATATCGCCCGCGGCGTGATGATGCCCGCGTACATCGCTCAGGACAGCCGGGCAGCGCACCGTGCGACACTGGCCCGCGTGCTCGACGACCAGGCCTCCTGTGAAATCGCGCTGGCTTTGCTCGGTGGTGACGGGAGCCGCATCGAACTCGACGGAACCCTCCACGCGGGCTTCGAGGGTGGTGACACGGCTGCCTTCGGCGTCTTTCGCAACGTCACCCCGGAGCTCGCCGCCGCTGCTGCGCTGGAGTCGAGCGAAGCGCGCTTCCAGGCGATATTCGCGCGCAGTTCCATCAGCATCATGATTCTGGACGCCGGACTGGACATCGTCGAGGCCAATCCGCGCGCGCATACCATCCTCACCCGCCCGGCGGGCACGCTCAAGGGCAACGCCGTGCGCACCATCGTCGGACCAGAGCATCGCACCACGCTGGAACGCGAGATCCGCCGCTTGTTCGCCGCCGCCGAAGAGAGCCTTTCGCTCGAACTCGAATGCACGCGCAGCGGCCAGGACCCGTTCTGGGCACGCCTCGATCTCAGCGCCATCGCCGACGTCACCGGCAAACCGCGCTTCGTCGCCCTGCTGTTGCACGACATCTCCGAACGCAAGGCGCTTGAAGACGCCAACGCCTACCACGCCAGCCATGATTACCTGACCGGGCTGATCAATCGGCGCAGCTTCGAGCAGCGCCTGGCGACGCTACTCGAGGAACTGCCGACGGACGGCTCGCACGCCCTGGTCTTTTTCGACCTGGACCGTTTCAAGCTCATCAACGACACCTGCGGCCATTCCACGGGCGACGCGCTGTTGCGGCGACTGGCCGCGGATCTCGCCGCCACCGTGCCGCACGACTGCGTGCTCGCACGCATCGGCGGAGACGAGTTCGCGCTGCTGGTTCCCGGCACCTCGAGCGGCGAAGCGAAGGTGGTCACACGGGCACTGATCAAGTGCATCGACGAGTTTCGCTTCGAGTACGAAGGGCGCACCCATACCATCGGCGCGAGCGCCGGCATCGTGCTGTTGCGCGGTGGCGAGACGGTCGATGAAGTCATGCAGAACGCCGACGCCGCCTGCTATGCGGCCAAGCGCAGCGGGCGCAACCGTATCGAGCTGTACAACGCGAACCAGTCCGACATGCGCCTGCAGCGCGACCAGATCCGCGCCGTGTCCGTACTTGCCGATGCGCTCGAGGCAGGCCGATTGCGCCTCTATGCCCAGCCCGTCGCCAACATCAACGACGTTCCCGCCCGCAACGTGCCCCGTCACTACGAACTCCTGCTCCGCCTGAGCGAGCCGGACGGCAGCCTTACCGGTCCCGGTCAGTTGATGCCGGCGGCCGAGAAGTACGGCTACGCGATCGAGGTCGACCAGTGGGTGGTGCGCACCACGCTCGACACGCTCTCCGGCCTGAAGGCGGACGCGGCAAACGGTCTCAGGCTGGCCATCAATCTCGCTACGCAGTCACTGCTCAGTGAGCGCTTCGAAGACTTCCTCGCCGCGCAGTTGCGCGTCCACCCCTTCGCCGAGCAACTGTGTTTCGAGATCACGGAAAGCGAGTTCATGTCCAACTTCGAGCGTGCCGCGCGCTTCATCCGGCGCATGCGCACCTACGGCTGCCACTTCGCGCTCGATGACTTCGGCACCGGCTTCGCCTCCTACGGTTACCTCAAGGAACTCGATGTCGACTTCCTGAAAATCGACGGCACGTTCATCCGGACGATTGATGCCAACCCGGTGGACGAGGCGATCGTGCGCTCGATAGCGGGCGTCGCTCGTTCGATGAACATGACGACAATCGCCGAGTACGTCGAGCGCGAGGAGCAGATCGCCGTGCTGCGTCGCGTCGGCATCGATATGGTGCAGGGCTACGCGGTCGGCCGCGAGGCGCCGCTGGCCGACGTCGTCGAACACTTCGCCCGCGCGACCGGGTGAGCCCCCGCGGCGCGGATGCAGTCGCGCCGCCCTTCGGTGTATAAAGAAATCTCTGAACGAGCCATAACCGGACATCCTGCGCCCATGCCGTCCGATTTCCGCGTTGCGAATCTCCGCAATAGCCGGCTGTTACGTAGGCTTCGCGCCTTGAACGCGAACAGCGCGGACACATACTGCCCGGCCCGGTCTTATTCAGAGATTTCTAGAACGGATCAACATTTCAACCTGACCAGGCGTCGATGAACCACCCACTACCCGCTCTCGGCCTAGCCGCCGTCCCAGGTCGCCGACGTCGCACTCTCGAACTCGCCCGCGAGATCGAACAACGCGGCTTCACGGGCATTTATTGCCCGAGTTTCGGCGACGGCCTGGCGCTGTGCGAGGCACTTGCATTCGCCACCGACCGCATCGCCTTCGGCACCAGTATCCAGCCGATCTACTACCGACAGCCCGAGGATTATGCACAAACCGTCAGCTTCATCCATGAACTCGCGCCCGGCCGCTTCCGCTTCGGGATCGGTGTCGCGCACGAGCCGTCGCTCGCTGCGCGCGGCATCAGCGCTGGCCGCCCGCTCGCCGACACCCGCGCGTTCGTCTCGCGCCTGCGGGCCGCGCCACGAGCGGGCGAGCAGCCGCCGCTGGTGCTGGCCGCACTTCGCCGACGCATGATCGCCCTCGCGGCGGAGATCGCCGACGGCCTCGTGTTCGCCAATGCCGCACGCAGCCACATGGCGTTCTCGCTGCGCGCACTGGCGGAAGCTGGCGGCACCAGGCCTGACTTCTTTATCGGCAACATGATTCCTACATGTGTATCGGAGGATATCGAAGCCGCGCGCGCCATCAACCGCAAGACTTTGTCCTCCTATGCGCTGTTGCCGAATTATCGCAACTACTGGCGTGAGGCCGGCTACGCCGAAGAGATGGACGCTGTCGATCGCTGCATCGCGGACGACGCACCCGAACGCATCGGTAGCTGCCTCTCCGACCAATGGCTGGACGACACGACCATTGCCGGGCCGCCGTCGCGCGTGCGCGAGGAACTCGCGCGCTGGTACGAGGCCGGCGTGACGAGCCCCATCCTGGTGCCGAGTTCGACGGCCGGAGGCCAGTTCGAAGCGTTTGCCGAACTGTTCGAGGTCTTCGCATGACCGCGTGGCTGCTCCCTGCACGGCGTGCCCGGAGGTCGTTACTTTGCGCCTGCGTGATCGCTGCAGTGCTGTGGAGCGCGGCCGTCGCGACGGCTGCGACACCGGGCGACCGTGACCCGTTGGAAGTCGTGCGCGAGCACGTCGGCACCGCCATCGCCGTCCTGCAGGATCCGTCCTACCGCGAGCGCGACGCGGTACAGCGCGAGCGGCTGTGCGCCATCGCCCACCAGCTGTTCGACATCGAGACTTTCTCCAGGCTCGTGCTGATGGGGCGCTGGGAAGACCTCGACCGTAGCGGTCAGACGGAGTTCGTCAACGTGTTCGGCGATTTCCTGTGTCGCTACTACCTCTCGCGTCTGCAGCTGTACTACGGCAACGAGCAGGTCGACTTCATCGGCCAGGAGATCAAGTCGGACACCCGCGCGACCGTTCGCGCCAGTGTCTCCTGGCAAGGTCTGGACATCCCGGTCGAAGTGCGCATGAGCTATCGCGACGGACGCTGGCGCGCGTTCGACGTCGTCGTCAGCGGCATCAGTGCGGTCCTGGTCTACCGTGCGCAATTCCAACCGCGACTGCTCGACATCTCCCCGCGCGAGCTGATCGACGAACTGCGCCAGCGGATAGCCGAGCAGGGCTGAGTTCGCGCACGGCCCACCGTTCAGGGCGCGACGCGCAAAATGACCAGTGCGCTAGCCATGCACCGCAGCACCACGCCCTAACCGGTTGCCAGCCTGCACGCACGATTCCACGCACGATTCCAGACAGGCATCGATTCCACGCGCACGATTCCAGACACGCACGATTCCAGACACGCACGATTCCAGACACGCACGATTCCAGACAGGCACGATTCCAGACAGGCACGATTCCAGACAGGCACGATTCCAGACAGGCA
>Ga0180436_10004022_pt1 | contig 13340 bp, 13 predicted proteins | sample SS_ome_2_FD_132434 | JGI IMG/M metagenome (GOLD analysis project Ga0180436, IMG submission 132434) | Hypersaline lake sediment archaeal communities from the Salton Sea, California, USA - SS_3_S_2 metaG | ecosystem: Environmental > Aquatic > Non-marine Saline and Alkaline > Hypersaline >...
CTGGTGCTGGTACATCAGGCGGCAGGAAGGTGTTCTCCTCCTGTATCCCAGGTGAGGTTGCTGGCACATCAGGCAGTATGAAGGTGTTTGCCTCCTGCATCTCAGGTGAAGTTGCTGGTACATCAGGCGGCAGGAAGGTGTTCTCCACCTGCATTCCGGGTTCTTGTGCAAGAGAATCATGCAGGGCACGGATCTTTCACCAGTTCATTTATTTTGCGCTTGTGCACACTGACCAGTTAATTTTCTGATCTTTTGCCATTGCATTATTTGTGCTGTTGTGCATAATGACCAAATAGCCATTAAATGTTGGTCCGGTGTGTTTTTATTCAGCAATCTAAAATAGTACCTTGCCATGTGCAACATTTCCGTTTTACCTTCGTCATTGGATAGAATATGAATATAAATCTTCATAACATGGAACCTGTAAAGCTTATTGAAGCTTGTAAAAAAGGGGACAGCAGGGCCCAGGTGGAGATCTATAAGCGTTATTACAAAGCCATGTACAATATTGCCTTGCGCATGTTGAACGACACAGCCGAGGCGGAGGATGTGATGCAGGAGAGTTTTCTCAGTGCGTTTCAGAAGATGGACACCTTCAGTGGTAGCGTTACGTTCGGTGCCTGGTTGAAAAAAATCGTGATCAACAGGTCACTGGATGTCATTAAATCCAGGAAGGCGCTGATTTCGCTCGAATCAGTTCCCGAACTGCCGGAAGATACCAGTAGTGAAAATTATCTTGATTACAGGGAGTTGAATATTGAAATGGTGAAGCGGGCCATCTTTGATCTTCCGGATGGATACAGGGTGGTATTGTCCCTCTACCTGGTCGAAGGATATGACCATGACGAGATCTCCGAAATACTCGGTATTACAAATGCTACTTCCCGGACGCAATACCACAGGGCGCGGAAGCAGCTTGCAAAGAAACTGAATGAATTAAAAGCAGTATCATGAGTGACCTTGAAAAATACATCACAAAGATGCGCGGTGCACTGGATAGTGACGAGCCCGGCTCGGGCCATCTGAAGCGGTTCAGTAAAAAACTGAAAGCGCAGCAGCAACCGGTCCGGAGAATGAATTTCCGGCATGCATTGCAGATTGCTGCCTCCATAGCCATTATCATGGCATCCGGCATCGTGATCGTTAAATCGGGCAAAGGCGGCAGCAAGATGGCTGCAAATCCCGCTTCCGAGGAATTCCGGCAGACAAATAACTTTTATGCATCGCAGGTGAATGCCCGTTATGAGGACATCGCAGCCCTCCCATTTAATTCCGGTGAGGAGAAAGAGATGTTGCTCGAAGAGCTTTCAGAAATGGATGGCTACTACCAGGAGCTTCTGAAGGAACTGAATGCCAATCCGGGCGATGAACGGGCAATGAATGCGCTCATTCAGCATTACCAGCTCAAATTGCAGGTAATGGATCAGATATTGGAACAATTGATACAGGTACAAAACAGTAAAACCAACGGTTATGAAAAGTCAAATATTTAAAAACAGTAAATACTTCCTGCTGATGATCCTGTTTTCGGGGTCCCTTCTGATAGTTTCAGGACAGCCGGCAGAGAAGAAGATCAGTAAGGAATACACTGTCAGCGAAGGGTTTACACTTGGAATTGACAACGAGTATGGGGAAATTAATATCGTGAACTGGGACCAGGACAGGGTTACCGTTCATATCACGATTTCCGTTGAGGCCAGGTCCGAATCGAAAGCCGAAGAGCTGCTGAAGAAGATCGATGTAGATATTTCCGAAAGCAAATCAAAAGTATACTTCGACACAGAGGTAGAGCAGATCAATGTCGGTGGCAACACAAAAATCAATATCAGATACGACGTAAAGGCGCCGGCATACATTAATGCCATGCTGGAGCAAAGTTACGGGAATGTGTATATCCAGGAGCTTACAGGCACTGCGGACCTGGAGATCAGGTATGGCAGCCTGAGAGCAACATCCCTGGTGAATAAGGAGAAAGGTAGCTGGAATTCGCTTGACCTGAAATATGGCAATGCCACTATTGAGAACGTCAGCGCACTTTCCGCAGAGGTGAAGTACAGCGAACTTTCAGTAAGCACTTCGCATGTATTGGAAACCGAAAGTGCTTATTCCAAGCTCTTTTTTGGAAGGGTATCGGAGTTGAGTGCAGAGTGTAAATATGACAAGCTGAACCTGGATCTCCTGGATGGTATCCTGGAAGTGGATGGCGCCTATACCAATGTGTCAGTGGGTACCATTTCAAAAGGATTCTCACAGGTTTTTATTGACCTGGCCTACGGGAACTTCAAGGCCGGACTGGAAAAACAGGCTGCATTTGCAATTGAAGCAGATGTATCATATGGTTCGATCAGTATCCCCGATGGAAATTACGAGATGGAAAAGGAAGCCACCAATGAAGCAGTGCGGGGAACAATCGGCGGCAGGTCAGATGCGAAGATTTTTGCCGATATCAAATACGGAAACCTGGTGCTTGAATAACCTCCGTTAATATAGTTTTGACACTCCCTGGATAGTTGTATATTTAGGGAGTGTTTTTTTTGTTATCTCCCAACAATGCGTACTTTGGTGAACGAAAACGAATCTATTCCTTCCAATAAACCTGTCAGATGATGAAGCTGTATGTGTATACCATAGCGACCTTGCTGCTCTTTGGATGTAATCCCGGTTCAACGGGAGAAAACCAGGTAACCCGGGCATCTGATCCCCGGCCTTATGAATATGCCATCGTGATTCACGGGGGAGCAGGAGGGGCCACCCGGGAAGGGCTTGGAGAAGAAGGTATCGCTGCCTATAAGGCTTCCATGGATTCAGCCTTGCAGATTGGCCTGGAAATACTCCGTTCCGGCAGTCCGGGGATCGATGCAGTGGAGCAGGTGATCAGGTACCTGGAGGACAACCCGCTCTTCAATGCCGGCAGGGGAGCGGCCCTTACCAGTGAAGGAATTGCTGAACTGGACGCGAGCATCATGCGTGGTTCCGACCTCAATGCGGGGGCAGTAACCGGACTTACTGAAGTGCGTCACCCGATCAGTGCCGCAAGGCGGGTCATGGACAGCTCGGTACATGTCATGTTCTCCGGTCCGGGTGCCACGATATTCGCAAAGTCACAGGGACTGGAAGTGGTTCCGCCATCTTTCTTCATTACCGAATCCAGTCAACGCTCCCTGGAAAGGTCACTCAGGGCAAACAAATTCGGTACGGTGGGATGCGTGGTGCTGGATGCCCGGGGCGACCTGTATGCGGGGACATCCACCGGAGGGATTACCAATAAAAAGCATGGCAGGGTAGGTGACGTGCCTGTGATCGGGGCCGGTACCTATGCCAAAAAGGGTGTTGCAGGTGTATCCTGTACCGGTCAGGGCGAATACTTCATACGCATCGCCGCTGCCAGGGAGGTAACCGCGCTGATGGAATACAAAGACTATTCCGTTGAAGAGGCGGCACAGGAAGTCATCCACCAACAGATTGAAGGAATGGGTGCCCTCGGTGGGGTCATCGCACTCGACAAGTACGGACGTGTTGCAATGGAGTTCAATACCTCTGCCATGTTCAGGGCATATGGCAACTCCGATGGAGCACAGCTGGTGAAGATATTTCCCGGGGAGGGATCCTGACTCAGGGTTGCAACCGCTCCTTAAACGGAAGGAAGGTCATGAAGTCGGCATGATGAACGATATAGGCTTCCGTGCTCCTCTTTACCATGTTCCCTTCCCCGGCATGGGTGGCTATGATGTGGCAAACCTCCGGTGGGACACCACATTTTTCCGCCAGGGAAACCCCTGAGAAGGGATGTCTCAGGTATTTCCCATAACGACCCTGTACTGCATTTCCATTTGCATCCAGCTCATATTCAAGCAATTTTCCCACATCAGCAAGGATGGCCCCGGCGATCAGCACATCCATGTTCACCGGAAGTGCATCCCCGAAGAATTCATTCATTTTTTTACCACTTTCCAGGGCGATATGCACCACCGCGCGCTTGTGATCCATGAAACTCACCTTCAGGTCAGGTCCGCAAAGCAATGTGAAGGGAATCACCTTCAAGTCATCAGCTTTCAGCACACTCTGTGTAAGGGCAAGGCCCCACGTGGCAGTCACCTGCTCCCTCAATTGCCTGTCGCCGATCCAGTCAATTTCAGGCCACAGGTCCAGTATTTCTTTCTGATCCATATATATTCATTGTTTAATTGAAAATACCCAGTTGCTCGCGCCGGATGCCTGTCAGCCCGGAATGCAATGCTGCAGCCGGACCGACCGGGTGCATCTATAATGCGGCAATCACTGCGTCTGCCATCTCCCGGGTGGATGCTGCACCCATTTCTGTAACATCCGGGTTACCCGGCATTTTCATCATGTCGTAGGTCATCACCTTGCCCTCCTCGATGACCCTGGCAATCGCGTTCCGGATTTTGCCCGAAATTTCAACTTCCCCGAGGTGGTCCAGCATCAGGCAGGCTGATTCCATCATGGCGATGGGATTCACTATGGACGTCTTGTACCCGGCATATTTGGGAGCCGATCCGTGTGTTGGCTCAAATACGGCAACTTCTTCTCCGATGTTGGCACTGCACGCAAATCCCAGTCCGCCGATCAGACCTGCAAATCCATCGGAAACAATGTCCCCGAACATATTGCCCGCGACGATCACCCCGTAGTTTTCAGGATTCTTGGTCAGCCACATCATCTGCGCATCTATGTTCGTGTTCCAGAGTTCTATGTCCCTGAAATCACTGTTTTGAATCTCCCTGGCCATCTTGTACATCATTCCGGAAGTCTCCCTGATCACGTTGGGTTTCTCACATACCGTCACACTGTCATACCCATATTTCCGTGCATGGTTGAATGCCGCACGCAGGATGCGTTCTGTTGCTTTTTTCGTGAAAATGCGCGTAGACACAGAGATTTCTTCTTTCGGGACCATCGAAAAATTCTGGATGAATTTCGGATGGGACATCAATGCCTGGTACACCATGTCGGGCGGATTGCTCCACTCCACGCCGCCATAGAGACCTTCGGTATTCTGCCTGAAAATGACCACATCCACAAGGGGTTCCTCGATTGCACCCTCCTTGCCACGGCGGATAAAATTCAGGGGGTTTCCCTTGTACGTCTTGCAGGGCCTGATGCATATGTCAAGATTGAAATGCTGACGCAACCCGACAATCGGACTGGAGTAAACAAAATTTTTGTCCCGCAGCGACGGGTCAAGTTCCTCCATCGCCTCGTCCTTGGGCTTTGAAGTGATGGCTCCGAAAAGCCCGACTTTATGTTCCTTTAAAAGTTGGAGGGTCCGGTCCGGCAGTGGATTTCCTTCTTTTCTCCAAAACTCCCAGCCAATATCCCCTTCAACATATGTGGCGTGGAATCCTGCTTTGTCCAGCACTCTGATCGTCTCATCCAGAACGGTCTTTCCGATACCGTCACCGGGCATTGCTACAATAGTTCGTTGCATCATCTTTGATTAAGGTTAGTCAAGGTTACGTAAGTTTTTTATCTTTGATAAATATATAACATGCGGTCCGTACTAAATTTGTTTTATATCATATTTCAGGTAAATATATTTCATAACATCTTTTTTTGGATCAGCCCATAACTTATTATTAATGAAAGATTTAAATCCCGAGAGGGTCTGGAGTTATTTCGCTGAGATCCTGGAAATCCCCAGGCTATCGAAACACGAAGAAAAAATCATCGCGTACCTGGAGAAATTTGCATCAGCACATCAGCTGCCTTTTCGAAAGGACAGATCGGGAAACTGCCTGATTACCAAGGCGGCATCGCCGGGATTTGAGAACCGTGCGACGGTGGTCCTGCAGAGCCACCTGGATATGGTGGGTGAAAAGTTGACGGAAATCGCACACGATTTCAGCAAGGATCCGATCAGGGTGAAGATTGAAGATGGCTGGATGACAGCAGAGGGAACCACCCTGGGGGCTGATGATGGCATCGGTATTGCTGCATCCCTGGCCATCCTGGAGTCGGATGAAATAGTTCACGGTCCGCTGGAATGCTTGTTTACTGCGGATGAGGAGAGTGGCATGACAGGTGCATTCGGACTGCAGGAGGGGTTTATACAGGGGAAGATACTGCTGAACCTGGACTCCGAAGATGAAGGAGAGATATTCATCGGCTGTGCCGGTGGTATTGATACCGTGGGAAAATTGAAGAAGATGACCAGGCCGGTGCAGGCCAACAGGGCGGCCATACGGTTCACTGTGGATGGCCTGCAGGGAGGACATTCCGGGGATGAGATCCACAAGGGATTCGGAAATGCCATTAAAATCATGAACCGGATGTTATGGAACATGGACCAGCAGTTCAAGTTGAACCTGGTAACCTTCCGCGGAGGAAAGCTCAGAAATGCGATTCCGCGCGATGCCCAGGCAACCATCGTTGTGAAGGAGAAACACCTCGGGCACCTGAAGAGTTACTTCAACACGTTCGTGGAAATGATCACCAAAGAGATCAGGACTGTTGAACCTGGATTCGTAATGACCATGGAGGAGACCCGGGTACCTGAATTATGTTATAAGAAAGGATTTCAGCGCAGGTTGATGAACATGATCTACGCCTGTCCCCATGGCGTCATCAACTGGAGCCAGGATATTCCCGGACTGGTGGAGACCTCCGCAAACCTGGCGGTGCTGAACGACGAAGATCGGGACTTCGTTGAACTTGTGACCAGTCAGAGAAGCTCAGTGGAATCGGCCAAACGCGATATCGCCAACAGGGTTGAGGCGCTGATTGCACTGGCAGGCGGAGTCACAGGACATTCCGAAGGCTATCCGGGATGGAAGCCCAACAAGGACTCAGAAATACTTGGGATCTCCGAAGCAATCTACAAAAAGCTGTTCAATACCGACCCGGAAGTAAAGGCGATCCATGCCGGACTGGAATGCGGGTTGTTCCTGCAGAAATACCCCGACCTCGATATGATCTCCTTCGGTCCTACGATCAAGGGAGCACATACCCCTGATGAACGCATCAATATTGAAACGGTTGGAAAGTTCTGGGATTTTCTGCTGGAGATACTGCTGCAGGTGCCTGAAAACAAACGTTGATGTCCATTTTGTTTACCCCGGAGCAGGGTCTGAAAACAACCGGGATTGTTTTGCCGGCCATGGGGCGGGTACCGAAAAATAACGGTCAGTTCACAGATCGGAAACCCTGAAGCTGAAGAATGTTCCCTCCGGAAAGTCTTCAGAAAACTATTCCACAGGCTCGAATTCTGATTTGCTGACCCCGCAGACCGGACAGAACCAGTCATCGGGAATATCCTCAAATGGGGTACCTGGAGCGACACCTGAATCCGGATCACCTTCCACGGGATCATATACAAAGCCACATACGGTACACTGGTATTTTTTCATGGTATTATTACCTTTAATATATTATCTACTTTAAACAGGCTTGTTTTTTAAATAGTTAACTTAACTATTTGTTATATAAAAATTTATAGGCTTTACTCGTTTGGTTTCTGTTTACTGTGACATGGTTCTGCTATCAGTATTATCTGGCATTCAGAAACAGAAATCAATCCCTGGTTTTCCACATCCGGGGCAGCAGCATGACCAGCATGCCCGTGATCACTTCGCCCGATGTATAGTCCAGTTCTGAACCCCGCATGCTGTGCGGAATCATGTAGATGGCGAAAAGGAACAGGGCCGCCACGATCACCATCCACCTCCTGTCCTTATTCCGGTTCAACAGCAAGGCAGCAATCCAAATGATCACTGATGCCAGGACCTTATTGTCAGTGAGGTCCTCACCAAAGGGCCACCCGGTCCAGTAGGCGCCGAACGCATATTTTTGCACGATCGGACCAAGTATGAGTCCACCGATAATGAACAGGATCACTGTGATCAGTGCATTGCGTTTGTATGAATCCATATTCACGGCCGCCTGGATCCCGGTGGCGTTGGACCATAGCATGGCCAGGAACATGAAAAACACGTGTGGCATAAGCGCCCACGCGGGCACATCGCCTTTGAACCGCACAACGGTGTTTTCTTCCAGGCCGAGATCAATCTCACGGTCATTTTCCCGGAGTTCCAGGTGGTATTCCAGCTTCCCTGCAGGAGGTTGATGAGGCAGGAATGCGATCAGGTTCTGATCAATCCTGTGCAGCCTGATGGTATCCCAGGGTTCATTTGTGGGGTATCGTCTGAATATCACAACGCCACTGTATGATTCGGGTAGCGTGACTTCAACCGGGCAGTCTGTTTCTCCGCCGTGGGATCGGGGGAGTTCAAATTCATGCGTTGTCCCGTTTGCCTCGATTTTAATATCGATCGGGTAGGTGGGACCTGTCATCCGCTGGTACACAGAAGCAGCGATGGTAATCACAAATGCGATGAACCAGAAGAGGGTCTTCTTCAGCAGGATTTTAATTTTCGTCATAGTTTTAATAATAACTCCAGGGAGACACCATCACGTTCAACCTGAACGATCACTGACTGTCCCTCTTTCAATTCTGATAATCTTTCCATATAATCATGCACATTGCCAATGCGTTTTCCGTCAACCGCTTTGATGATATCACCACCTTTCATTCCTGCAATTGCAGCCGGTTTGCCTTCGGTGACAAATGAAACCGGCATGCCCGCGTTTCCGTCGTACATCACATCCGGCATCAGCCCGAATGTCACCATGCCTTCCCTTCCGCGGGAACCGGACGATTCCTTGGGACCAGCCATAGTGAATTCAATTTTTTCGGGCATTTCCGAAAGGGCATAAGCCAGGTCGGAAACAAAGTACAACACATCTTTCATTCCCTCGTAATCGAGTTTTTCCGGGGTATCGTCCGGTGTATGGTAGTCGGTATGTGCCCCGGTCGAAATGAACAGCACGGGTACATCTTCTGCGTAGAACGACGAGTGATCGGAGGGACCGTATCCGGCTTCAGAATAGGCCATGCTGAAATTGTGCTGAAGGTTAAGTGAATCAAGCAGTGTGCGGAACACGGGAGATGTGCCGACACCTCCGATCTGCAGCTGACGTTCGGTATTCAGCCTTCCAATCATGTCCAGGTTGATCATCACCTGTACTTTGTCGAGGTCAACCACCGGGTTGGCAGCCAGGGTCCTGGATCCCTGCAGCCCCATCTCTTCTGCAGCGAAGGTGGTGAACAGGAAGCTTCGTTGTGGCGACCTGCTCATCAGGTGCTGGGAAAGCTCAATAACACCCGCCACACCGGATGCATTGTCATCCGCACCGAAATGTACAGACAGGGTGTCCTGTCGTCGTGACGAGGACCCTCTTCCGCCCATGCCAAGATGGTCGTGGTGCGCGCCAATAATAATGTATTGGTCTGAAAACTCACTGTTCCCTCCCTGAAGGCCGGCAAGGGTATTGTTGGTCGATAGTTCCCTTGACACCACTTCGGTCATGAGTGTAGCAAACAGTCCAGTGGATACGGCCACATTATCGAAGGAGCTGATCATTCCGAAAATGCCTTCCTGGTCTGCAGATTGCAGCATTTTTGCAGCAGTCGCGTCAAGGAGCACCACCGCGGGAATGGGCAGCGGTAATCGTTTACTGCTCTCCAGCGAGGGAAGCTCCCCGGTTGCAATATATACGACTGCTGCAGCCCCATGGTCCGCAGCAGTCAGACACTGTGACCTGAGAAAGGTGTAGGCATCATGTCCGTTTCCAGGCAGTCCTGCAGGCAGGGGCATTGTGAGAATGTTTCCCTTTACCGGGGATGCGTTTGTTTTCGGCAACTGCGTTGAAAGAATAAGTTCGCCCGTGACAGTATCGGTGGCACTGAAGCCCAGGACATGCATGCCGGACTTCCTGATTTCTGATCCGGGTCCTCTCCCAATCAGCATCCTGTTGTTATCTGTTACCAGGAAACCACTTTCCACCTTTACCTCCTGTAAACCGGTCTCCTGGAGAGGGACCATGCCCGACAGGTCAAATTGTTCAACAATGTAGGCGGTCAGGACAGAATCTTCCGGAGTGCCCGGTTCCCTGCCCTTCAGGCTGTCGCCTGACAGGAAATAAACGATGTCGCGCAGTTCATCCGTGGTAATCTGGTGGTTGAATTTTGGCTGACATCCCGTGAACAGGATCGCCGCAGGCAGCACCATGAGCATGGTATGCACCATCCTGCCGGCCTTTGATAAAACACCACGTTCTTCCGCAGAGCGTCCGCGCGCTCTTTTACGCATCTTCCGGAGGGTGCACCTGTATGGATACACGCTTTCGCATGTCTGCTCCAGGATTTCTGATTTGTTATGCCTCATTCCACGTTGCTTTAACGGGTTTTGATTGAAAAACTCAAAAATAGTCATAATAAAAATTAAAAAAAACTTGACATAAAGGATAAATTAGAATATTTTTACGAAGTAGTTTGACATTAATGTCAAACATTTACGTTTAACAATTTTGTCGATATGGAATTGAACAACCAGTCCGAATTAAAGATCCTTGATGCTGCAGAGAAGGTCTTCTTCAGCAAGGGTAAGGAGGGTGCATCCATGCAGGAGATTGCCGACGAGGCAGGAATCACCAGGACCTCTCTGAACTACTATTACCGCTCGAAGGATAAACTCTTCGAGGCGGTCTTCCGGAATGCAATGTCACGTTTCGTGCCAAAACTTGCAGATTTGATGCAGTCCACAGACACCCTCAGTGAATATTTCCCCCGGATGGCTGAGATCATTATTGATACGATGATCGAGCATCCCCAGATACCTGTATTCGTGCTGGCGGAGCTGACTTCGAACCCGGAGCGTGTCCCGCAGATGATAAGTGAACTCGGTATCCACCCCGTCCATGCGATGCAGAAAATGAAAAGCGATGAACGGCTCAGCAAGCTGTCGGTTGATCCCAGGCAGGTGATCATGAACCTGCTGGCCATGTGTATTTTTCCATTTGCCGCCAAACCCATGCTGGTTTCGATTATGTACCAGGGTGACGAGCAGGCCTACATCGATGCCATGGAACAGCGAAAGAAACTGATCCCAAAAATGACCGAAGCCATGTTTAAAAACGTTGAATTATGAGAAAATACCTGCTTATCGTAATGGTTTGCTGCTTTTTACAGGCAAAGGCACAGGATGCACTGTTATTCCGCGACTGCCTGGAAATGGCTGCTGGGAATGCACCCAGGTTGCTCGACAGGGAACTGATCGACGCGCAGGGTCAACTGAAAATGGAGAATGTAAAGCGTTCCTGGTACCCTGGCCTTGACTTGAATGGAAAAGCGACCTACCAGTCGGATGTGATCTCACTTCAGTTGGACCAGCCAGGTTTTTCGTTCGATTTTCCCGAAATGCCCAATGAGCAGTTCGGACTGAATCTCGACGTCAGCCAGGTCCTGTACGACGGAGGACTTTCCAGGTCCAGGCGTGCATATGAGTCGGCAACCACTGAAGTGGCCCTTCAGCAGGTGCAGGTGGACCTCCATGCGCTCAAACAGCAGGTGGCAGGGATCTTTTTCTCCACGCTGATGCTGCAGGCCAACAGGAAAAACCTGGTCGTCGCCCTGGAGAACCTCAGCGCACGCGAAAAAGTATTGCAATCTGCCGTGGAGAATGGTGTGGCGGAGGAATCGGACCTGAAGGTGATCCAGGTGGAAATGCTCAAAACACTGCAGTCAATCTCTGAGCTTGATGCCCGTCGCAAAGGAGCCCTGCGTGCACTTTCCGTGTACATGGGACAGGACATCCACGAAACGACCCTGCTTGAACAGCCGGTGCTGGAACTGAACGGAGCCGACAGCTTGCAACGTCCTGAAATCACCTGTTTCCGGCGCAGCGCCGAACTCCTCGATGCCGGCAAGGAACTGCAGCAGGTGAAGCGGAGGCCCCGGTTGTTTGCATTCGGACAGGCAGGGGTGGGTATGCCGGGCTACAACATGCTGAACGACCAGGTCGACAGCTATTACATGGTTGGAGCACGGGTACAATGGAACATCTGGGACTGGAACATGGTCAGCAGGGAGCAGCAGGTCCTGGAAAAACAAAAGCAGGTCCTGGAACATGCGCAGGAAACATTCAGCATACAGGTACGCGCCGGAATTGAAAATGAACTGGCGCAGGCAGAACATTACCGGAACGCCATGGCGCTGGACGACAAGATGCTGCAAATGCGCATGGAAATTACTGCTGCAGCGGCATCGAAAGTCGACAATGGCGTGATCTCGGCCACGGAATACATGCAGGTGCTGAACGAGGAGCAGCTTGCAAGGATCGCGCGTAACGATCACCATATCAGGTTGCTGCAGTCCATGGCAAACATTCATTTACTGAAAGGCACATTATAAAACAGTCAAATCATGAACAGAATACTGAACTACATCGCGGCGGTCACGTTGGTGCTGACTGCCTGCAACAATGACAAGAATATGTCGGATGCATATGGCAATTTTGAGAGTATCCCGGTAATGGTCACCGGTCAGGGTCAGGGCCAGCTGGTATCCTTTACGGTGGAAGAGGGACAGCAACTGGAAAGTCAGGAAACAGTGGGTGTGATCGATACCTTACTGATCCACCTGCAACGGGAACTCCTGCAGGCCTCCATGCAGGTGCTGGATACCCGCCTGCAGACCGTAAATGCTCAGATTCGTTCGCAGGAGGTTCAGCTTGAGAACCTGCAGCGGGAACTGGCACGTGTTGAAAAGTTGCGTAAGGACGGTGCGGCTACGGAGAAGCAGCAGGACGACCTGGAAGGCAGTACTGCGCTTGTCCGTGCGCAGATCAAAGCACAGGAAACACAGAAGGCAACCATCACTGCAGAGCAGAAAACGCAGCAGGTACAGGCCGGTCAGCTGGATGAGCAGATCCGAAGATCCATCGTCACCAATCCTTCCCCCGGGGTGGTACTGCAGAAATACAAGCAGGAGGGCGAGATCGTGGCACCGGGACAGGTCCTTTACAAGATCGCCCCGCTGGACCGGCTCATCCTGCGGGCATATATCAGTGGCAGTCAACTCTCGCAGGCAAAAACAGGGCAGGAGGTTACCGTTAGGTTTGATGGCAGCGGGGGAATCGAAGAGCTTCCGGGGACCGTGACCTGGATCGCCTCCGAAGCAGAGTTTACACCCCGCATCATCCAGACGCGCGAGGAGCGGGTCAACCTGGTCTATGCCATGAAGGTGCGGGTTCCCAACGAGGGTAAACTGAAAATCGGGATGCCGGGGGAAGTCACTTTCTAGGGTGCAGGGATGAGCATTATCTGTCATCAAATCGGGAAAGAGTTTGAAGGGACAACTGCCCTTTCCAGCGTAGATCTCCGGATCGGGGAAGGTGAGATTTTCGGGCTCATCGGACCGGATGGTGCCGGAAAAACAAGCCTGTTCCGTATCCTGGCATCCTTGCTGATCCCGGATACCGGGA
>Ga0180436_10004026_pt1 | contig 13335 bp, 6 predicted proteins | sample SS_ome_2_FD_132434 | JGI IMG/M metagenome (GOLD analysis project Ga0180436, IMG submission 132434) | Hypersaline lake sediment archaeal communities from the Salton Sea, California, USA - SS_3_S_2 metaG | ecosystem: Environmental > Aquatic > Non-marine Saline and Alkaline > Hypersaline > Sediment...
AACGGCAGTTCGTTAATTGCCGATTTACTGGCTTCGACAGTTTCCTTCGCAAAGACCTGCGGGACCGATTCTGCATTGTCGCAGAAGTAGTAGCGACCTCCGCCAATCTGAGCCAGTTCTTCCAGCAGGTCCGCGCTGGCCCCTTCTCCCAGGGCGACTGTGGAAAGTGTCATTCGAGACGCTGCCATGTCTCCGGCAGCCCCCTGAAAATCGCCCGGTGTTGAGATTCCGTCCGTCATCAAAATGACATGCTTCAGGCGGGCCGATGCACCGCGCAGGGATTCGTACGCGTCGAGCATCGCCGGATACATGTTTGTTCCGCCAGATGCTTCGATCGTACTGATGGCGTCGGAGATCGCGCCATGATCCGCCGCCGTCCGAAGTTCGGAGACGACATAGGACTGACCATCGAATGCGATGACTCCGATTGCGTCGCGTGGTCCGAGAAGTTCGACCGCCGCCTTTGCCGCGTCTTTGGCCAGTTCGATCTTCTGGCCGCCCATCGACCCGCTCTTGTCGATCACCAGCATCATGGCCAGTGATGGCTTTTCGCGTTCCTTTTCGAAGTTGCTGCGGACAGGCAGTATCTCTTCGATCTGAGTCCGGTAGTAGCCGCCCAGCCCGAATGATTCGTCACCACCGAGCATGATGAATCCGCCACCCAGATCCTGTACATAGATCCGGATCAGGTCCATTTGTCTCATTGACATCACAGTTGCCGGTACGTTGGACAGAATCAGGCATTCAAACCCCTGTAGTTCTGCGAGGTCGCGAGGAATCCCTTCAGGTGGCCGAACTTCGACGTCGATTGACTGCTCATCCAGCGCCCATCTCAATGAGTCTGTCTGGTCAGTATCCGGATCCACCAGCAACACGCGCGGACGGCCCTGAGCGTAGACGACTGTGGAAGACTCGTTGTTATCCAGCAGAGTGTCGTCAAAACCTCGTAAACGGGCGGCAAAGGTTTCCTGCCGTTTGCCCAGCACGGTCTGTCGAAATCGAAATCGGTTTTCGCCTTTCACAATCTTTGTTGGTTCTGCTTTATCGTCGCCGATCTGGATATCACCGCGATACAGGTCGATGTATCCCGATGCATCGTGATTGCTGCTGACGACAACTTCCACGTAGAACGGTTCGCCCTGTCGGACCTGCGTTGGTGCGTGGGCTCTCGTCAACTGAACTTCCGGTTCGCTGCGAACCGGCAATGGAACGGTCCACACCGGGACGTCTGCTTCCGACACCAGCGGCAGCGGGTCGTCTCCATCTGTCGGGTTACCGTCCGAGAGTAGAACAATCTTTGGCACATGCGAAGGTGGCATGGCAGCAATAGCGGTTCGGATAGCGGCAGACAGATTGGTTCCTCGCCGTTTTGCTACTTCGGCCTGGTTTGTTGCTGCTGGCGGAGCCGGAGGCGATTCGGAGTCGTCGGCATTCTCGTTGCTGGCGTCACCGTCATCGGGTGTTTCAGTCGTTGAATCACTTTCCAACGGCGATGGAGTGTTTGCCTGACTGTCATCCGTGTTAGTGGGCGGCCATTCACTCAACACGTCTTCCGGCGTGTCAGAGAATTCCATGAACTGGAACTCAACGTCATCGGCCGCATTCGATTCTATCGCCTGAGCGATGAATTCATCGGCTTGCTGCCGCGCGGCGTCATCAATACTCTCGCTGCGGTCCACCGCAAAGATGATGAGCTGCTGACCTGTCCCGCGCAACAGTATCGGGCCGCACAATGCGGCGACCAGGAGTGCTGTCACCAGGATGCGGATGCCCAGAGAAATCCGTCTCTGCATAATCGGGAAATCGCTGAGTGAGCGCACGTGGAACCAGATCAGCACGAGTGCTGCCGGTAGCAGAAGCCAGCTCCATTGAGGATACAACCACTGCAAGAATGCCGTTCCTTTCATCAAACCTGTCGAGGTGCGGAAGTGATCCGAAAAGTTCTGTTTATGAAATCACTCTGCGGTTGAAGAATGTCCATTCTGTCAGCACGACACCGACCGCTCCAAAGATCAGATACAACCAGCCGGGTGCTCCCGCGGGCGGAAGATCTTCTGCCGAATGATCCTCATACTCAGTCTGGCGAAGGTCGCTCTCTGCGGCGTTGCACAGATTGACCGCAACCAGTTCGCCCTTCGTCCTGGGGATTTCGGTCATCAATTCTTCCGGAGTCTTAGGTGTCGCACGATTAGGTTCCGGCTGCTCAAACGTAGAAGGCGCGTCGAGTGCAAAGACACCGACCGAGTTGACTGGTCCGATGCGGGCACGTTGCCGATCAACTGTAACGCGACGACGATTGCCGTTTGGATCAATCAACAACGCCAGTTGACTGTCTTCGCCGGTGTCCGGCGCGTCCCATGGAACGCTGGCGACCTGACCGGTTGACAGTGCGGGGTTGATTTCATTCGTACGTCTCATGAACCAGTTGACAGCGTTGGTCATCATGACCGGAAACGCGATCCGCAGCGGCAGATCACTGGAATCCAGATTGGTCGACAGGATCAGGATGCGCCCCTGAGGCCGATCAACAGCCACCAGCAATGCGGCTCCTTCTGCACTTTCCAGCAGCGTCGTGACTTCTCCGAGTTCTTCGTGAACCTGAATATCCCGACCCTGATCCAGCAGGACGTTCAGTAGTTGAACATGCGTCAGTAACGGTGATTCTTCATCCTGCTTTGCGATCAGAGGTGCTTTGATTTCCCCGCCGAGTTTCCATGCCGGTGCTGTCGTTCCGTCGACAGTTATGGGCGGTCCGTCTTCCTTTGGTGCAACAAGAAGCACCGGGCCGTCCGGGATTTCTGACGGAACAGTCTGGTTGAACACATGCAGATGACCGGACTGGTTTGAGTCAACTGAATCATCATCAACAAGATTCAGCAGTGGAATCGAATCCAGAACCGTCGTGAGATAGTACGCATCGCTTTCAGCGGACGTGGTCAGATGGACGGGGATCGTTGGACGATCCGGTACAATGGCTCGGGCAACATTGTCCGCTGCCAGTCCGTCCTCGGAGTCAATCGACGCTGTTAGGATGCCTCCCTTGCGCGATGTTCCGTCGACCGTCGTTTGCCACGATTCGTTCGGTTCCAGTAACCACGGGATGACGTCGACCAGGGACTCGCCGAGTTTCAACGTGAGTCGTCCTTCGGCGGAAGAATCCGACAGGTTCTGCAGTTCAATCAACAGGGCATAGCCAAGTGGATCGACCGTCGACCGTCGTGCCTGAAACTGAGTGATTGCGACATTGTCGACAGATTCTCCGACCTGGACCCAGCGAACATCGGTCGCGTCCTCAATAGGGTCGTCGACGTCGAAAGACCGGTCGCTGAAGACCACGATGCGCCGTCGCACGGGATCGTTCGCAAGTCGCCGAGCTGCCAGGATTGCGTCGGTGATCTGAGTCGGACCGTCGGTGGGTTCTATCGTCTCCAGGCTATCCTGAATGGCGGGGCCAAAGTCCGTCATGCCAACCACAACCTGCACGCTGGATCCGGCTGTCAGAAGGGCGGCTTCATCTCCCTGTCGCAGTCCGGACACAAACGTTGAAGCTTCCCGCAACGCTTCATCGAGTCGAGTTGGCCCGTTCTCCGATCGAGTTGCCTGCATACTTGCGGAGTTATCAATGATGAGCACCAGTTCCTGGCTGGTGTCGGGCCGAAGGTTGAACACCGGATCGACCAGGGCCATGACAATTACACTCACGATGAGAAGCTGCATCAGCAGAGACAGCCAGTGACGCAGGTTTTGCCACAAACTGCGCTGCCGCTTTTCATCGAAGAGCTGGTCCCAGAACAACAGTGTTGCCACACGGCGGCGGCGCAATCGGGTTCTGAGGATGTAGAAGCCGATGATTGGAATCACGACCCACAGCCAGATCAGTCGATCAGGAGATGTCAGAGACATAAGGGTGTTTCCGGTTCAGCGTCTGTGTTGTGGAATGAATCGTTCAATGTTTGACCAAAACAGCCGAAAGACTGTGGAAGTGCCGGGCCGTCGCTATCCGACAGCAGCCGTTCTCATCATATTCAACAGGACGACATCAAACGGAACATCTGCCGTGGTTCGGGTATGACTCAGTCCGTACATCCGGCAGTAACCTTCGAGGTCATCAAGGAATGCAGCGAACAGTTTCCTGTAGTCTCTCAGTTTTCGTTCGGTGATCGTGACTTTCCGCTCCGTGCCGGATTCACAATCCACCAGTTGCACGTCGCCCAGCAAAGTGGGTTCTGCTTCTTCCTTCGTGTGAATCTGAATGACATGAGGTTCAAACCGGGCGTAACGGAGACGTTCGATTCCATCTCGAAATCCGTCCTGATCGTAGAGGTCGCTGATGAGCAGCACGAGGCCGCTGCGAGGGGCTCTTTGGACGAAGTCACCAGCAACGGTACGAAGGTCGGTGCGCTCACCCTGCGTCGGAAGTTCTTCCAGAAACCGCAGGACGCTGAGAATCTGATTCTTGCCGCGCGTCAGTGGCATCGTTGAACGGATCTGCTGGTCGTAAGCCAGAATGGAAACACGGTCCAGATCGGACAGAGCGATGTACGACAACGCTGCCGCAATCTGGCGACCCAGAGTAAATTTATCCGGCTGGTCGGGGTCAGACCGATCCATGCTGACAGAGGCATCCAGCAGGATGTAAACATGCAGGTCTTCTTCTTCCTGAAATCGCTTCAGCAGCATGTCGCCGTGACGAGCGTAAACATTCCAGTCCAGATATCGCAGGTCATCGCCCTGGAAGTACTCTCGGTGGTCGGCGAATTCGATTCCTCCACCTGTCTGCATCGTGCGACGCTGAGCCAGCAACTGCCCGCGAAACATCCGTCGCGACAGAAGTGAAAGATATTCCAGCCGCTTTACGAAATCGGCATCAAACATGTCGGCCCTGAATCAAACGAAGTGCGTCTTCATGCCGGGCCAGAGTGCCCGCCAGCGCTCAGATGCAGAACTTACGGCATCGCGACTGCTTCCTGCCCCACATGTTCCAGCAGATCGTCGACAATGGAGTCGACGGTAATCCCTTCTGCCTGCCCTTCAAAATTCAACATGACACGATGACGCAGCGTCGCGTGTGCCACGTCGCGAATGTCTTCTTTAGCAACATGGTATCGCCCATCGAGCACGGCGCGAATTTTTGCACACAGGATGGCAGCCTGTGAGCCGCGAGGGCTGCTGCCGTACCGAACGAACTGTTTCACCATCGGAGTGGCGGTTTCGTGTTCAGGATGTGTGCCCATAATCAGAAGGATGGCATAACGCCGAACTTCGTCGGCGATTGGAATCTTCCTCGACAGATCTCTCAGTTCCAGCACACGATCTGCTGACATGATGCGTTCCGGAGAAGCCGATTCTTCAGCCGTCGTGCGGTCCATGATGAGTTCCATGTCCTTCACGGAAGGAAAAGGAACATGCAGCTTCATCAGAAAACGATCCAGTTGTGCTTCCGGCAGCGGATAAGTGCCTTCCATCTCAAGTGGATTCTGAGTCGCCAGCACGAAGAACAGACCTTCCAGCTGATGCGACATTCCTCCGACGGTCACGCTGTGTTCCTGCATGGCTTCCAGCAAAGCAGATTGCGTTTTCGGAGTTGCTCGATTGATTTCATCAGCGAGCAGGACATTGGCAAACAGTGGACCCTTCCTAAACTGAAAGTCCTTGCTGCCTCCGGCGCCTTCGACCAGGACACTTGTTCCGATCAGGTCAGCCGGCATTAAGTCGGGTGTAAACTGGATTCGGCTGAAAGGCGCGTCCAGTACTTCGGACAGTGTACGCACGAGCAGTGTCTTACCCAGGCCGGGAACCCCCTCCAAAAGAACATGCCCGCCAGCGATGAGCGCCGTTAATACGCTGTCAACGATCGGTTGCTGACCAACCATCCGCTTGGAGACTTCTGTCCGCAGCTTTTGAAAATCATCCCTGAACTCGGCCAGTCGGGCACGAACTTCTTCTTCTGTGAGATCATTCATTCGGTTTTCCCGGTCAGACGAATTCCATCTATGAAGGCATCGAGTCTACTGTTCCAGGATGGGCCAGTGTAACGATGCACGTGTTCAGGTGTTTCCACGGGTCGTTATTACGGAACATCATTGCAGTCGACTAAGGGCTTGTCGAACGTTTGTGTTTTCGGGATTGGGTCGGCCATACTGAGGGAAAACAGAGCCGTCGACCCTGGGAAGTATGTCAGGACCATCACTCTGCGGTTTCCAGGTTCGTTCGGCGACCGGTTCGTTGCCAGGTCGTTGTGGTCGCTAAACAGGCCAGTCATGGGGATTGTAAAACGATGATAATGCTCTTGGGGTCGTGCTCTGGGAAGTCGTCAGGAACCATAGTCGGTCGGGTGATGTTTCTGTTGGTGCTGACTTGTCTGTTTGTTCAGCCAGCGAGCGCACAGAGCGGGAAAGACGCTCTGGAACAGGAAAGGGCGATCGCTGATCGCTTCCTTACCGTTTTGCTGAAACGACCTCGACCGGGAACCGCGCTGGACCGTGTCTACGGATTCCATGTTCGCAATGCGACACTGGATGAGCTGGTCGATTCGCTTGACGTCGATGACAGCGCCGCCGATGCAGGCGCAAGAGCCATGATTCTGGGGCTGGTTCAACTGCAGCGCGGGCAACCGGCACTCGCGGCTGAGTCGCTGAAGAAGGCCGAATCTCGTCTTCCGGATGATGCTGTCTGCAGCCACTACCTTGGACGCGCTCTGTTGGCGGTCGGACAGACGGAACAGGCTGCGGCCGCGATGGAGCGGGCTATAGAACGCGGGCCGGCGCGCAACGAAGCCCTCCCGATCTTCACGGAGCTGGGACGGATCTACGGACGTGCCGGATTGAATGACAAAGCGCTCAACGTGTGGACGCGGCTGGAAAAGATGTTCCCGGGTGATGCGCGCGTTGGTGGACAGATCGCACGCACGCTTGCGGAAGAAGGCTATGACGAAGAGGCGTTCAGGAGATACACCGCGCTGGCAAAGTCGGCGCGTCAGGAAGAGAGCCGGATCACATTTGCCGTGCGCGCCGCAGAAATGAAACGTCGACTCGGCCAGACAGAAGAGGCGACAAAGGATCTGGAAGCGATTCTCAACAAGCTGCGTCCCGGAAGTTGGCTCTACACCGATGTGCGAAACCGCATTGAAGATGGTTTTCTGAAATCGGGCGACTTTGATGCTCTGGCGAACTATTACACAAAACGACTGGAGCAGGATTCAGATAACCTGGAAATGCGAACTCGCCTCGGACGCATCCTCGTTTCGGCAGGTCGACTCGACGAAGCGCAGCAAACGCTGCAGGAAGCTGTGGAACGTGCGCCGGACGATGCAGAGGTTCGTCTGGCGCTGATTGATCTGCTGTTGAATAAAAGTGAAACGTCGCTGGCCGCGGAGCAGTTTGAACATCTGGCCAAACAGGATCCGGAAAACCCGGACTACCTTTTGCGGTGGGGCCAGACGTTGCTGGAAGACCAGGATAAGCAGCTGGACGAACGCAGGAAAGCGGCGGCAGAAATCTGGCAGCGACTGGTCGATGCGCGTGCTGATGACGCGGTCACTCTGGCTCAGGTGGCAGATCGGATGAGATCGATCGACCAGCAGGATGACGGGATCAGGATTTACAGAAAGGCAATCGAAATCGATCCGGCTTCGCCTCAGTACCGGGAGTATCTGGGCGAGTACCTCCATCAGCCGGACCGACAGGACGAAGCCATTGAAGTCTGGGAATCGATCGCTGCCGACGATCGTCGTAACCGAGAATCACTGGTTCGTCTGGCCGAAGTGTTTGCCACATTTGATCTGCCCGATCGATCTGTCACGACCTGGGAAGCCGCTGCAGAATTCGATCTCACATTTGCGCAGGAACTTCGGTTTGCCGGAGTGCTTCGGAAATCGAAGAATTTTGAGACGGCACTGGAACGGCTGGAAGTCGCTGAAGGAAAGGCTGAGTCTCCGGATGAGCGAGATCAGCTTCTGAAAGATCGCATCACAACGTACAGCGAAGCAGGCACGCTTGCTGACCAGATTGCCGAACTGAAGCAGCAGCCGGAAACGGCCGAACAGCTGCGGGAACTGGCCATGATGTATCAGGCGGCCGGACAACTGACGCCAGCGGCAGAAGCGATCGCGGCGGCGACCAAAGCAGCGCCCGACAGTATTCCCGTGCTTGTGGTTGCTGCCGACATTGCAGAACGGCAGAACCGTTTCCTGGATGCGGTGGAACTCTTCCGAACACTTTCGAATGTTGATACGCGTTACCAGACGAACTATCTGCAGCGAATTGCCAGGCTGCAAAGTCGGATGGGGCAGGTCGATGAATCACTTTCAACCTGTGAAGATCTGATCGAAGCGAATCCGGCGAGTACGGAATCCTATCAATTCTACGCCCGCACCGCGTTGCAGGCCGGGCGACAGGATTCGGCGGTCGAAGCTCTGCGGCGCGCCATGAATGTCGCTCGTCGTGACAATGGTCCCCGCAACATGCAGGCGTCAATCTTTGCCGATGCCTATCGAACGGATGAAGCAATCGACCTCTACTGGCAGGCGCTGGAATATGAATCGAAGCCGAATGATCGCATCGGAGTCATCCGGCAACTGGCTCCTCTCTATGACAGACGCGACGGACTCGAACCACTCATTCAGCGAATCGAAAATCTGGGGCGGGAAGAGAATGACGTTCGGACAACTCAGCTGATGATGAGCGCGGCTCATGAAGCCGTGGAAGACTATGGTGCCGCCGGGCAGGCACTGGATCGGTTACTGGCCAGGCAGCCGAGAGATGTCGCACTGCTTGAATCAATGGTCCGGCTTAGCGATGCGGCAGACGAACTGGCACTGGCCGCCGATTTTCAGCAGCGGATCGTGAGTCTGGCTGACACTCCGGAAAACCGATTTAAGCTCGTCCAGTTGAAACTGGATGCGGGTTTGATTGATGTCGCGACCGCGCTTTCCGAACGAGTCTCACTGGCATCCGATCCGGCGCGCCTTGGACGCATGATTCGTTCTGCCGCCATGCGCAACGATACCGAAACCGCCATTGCCATCTGTCGCGAAGCTGTTCGTGGTGACTCCGGATTGTGGGACGTAAAGCTTCTGCTGGCGCAACTGCTGCTAAACGAAAAGGGCGACGACGCTGAAAAGAAATATACAGAAGCAGTCACACTGGCTGATGAAATCATTCAGGCCGAACTGGATCCGGAAGCAAAGCCGCCGACAAGAGCACCACCCGCTTCAACAGCTTCAAAGCAGCACCAGCAGCGAACTCAGTACAGTCTCAATCCACAAAGCTGGGCGCAATACAGCTATCAGTTTGCTCGCACTTACCGGCTGGGACGATACGGAAGAGCAAATTACGGTTACAGCTATGGACGGGCGATGAACCTGGTTCAGCCGGCGTCCTTTCAACATGCCCGCGTGCTGGCGATGTCACTGAAAATGGTTCATGTTGCCAAAGGGAAGTCAGGGGATGAGCTGGAGGCGGCACTGAAGACGGCGATGAACGAACTCGTACCACTGCCTCCTTTGGAAGAAGTCACAGATGCGGCGCAAATCTGGGAATACTTCGCGCTGGACACGCTGGCGACTCAAATTGTTCCTTCACAAAGCACTCCGGAAGCTGTTCAGAAGAAACAGAAGACACAGGAACCGATGATCTGGCGTCTGGCTGAACTGGATTCGGACCACGGGCCTAACAGGTTATACGGCATTCTCCACCAACGACTATTGAATGCATCGGCAGGTGAGGCGGATTCGCCTCAGCCCGACAAGAAGGCAGAGGTGACTCCGCTTTCCGATCAACAGTTGCAAACGCTGATCACTGTTTATGAAGCGGCTCGCGACAAACTACTCAGCAGGAAACAGTCTGCAGGGACAGCGCAGCTGTTTACTTACCAGGCGATTCTCAGGAACGAGTTCGCGCTGGCGAATCAGCCGGAACGAGCGGCAGAGTATGAAGACGCTGTGTTACCGGACGATGCTCCGTTTGCCGACATTTTGGGGACAATCACATTTTATTTGCAGACCAATCAGGTTGACCAGGCGGATGCACTGGTAGATCGTCTCCTGCCGTCCATCCGACCGATGAGGACACATCCCGGCGGCAGGTTCCTCGCAACTCCATCAACGGATCGATCGGTGGCATTGTGCGTATGTCCAGCGAACCGGTCAAAGACTTCATCAAACGCAATCAAGTCAAACTGCTGGACGCACTGATCGCCAACAATGCAAACGCCGTCAGTCGATCACGAACAGGTCGCACGACACTGTCTGACGGAACCGTCCAAAGCTACTACCGGCATTCTCAAAGCGGCGGTTACCGATCAATAGAGCTCAAGGCACCACTTTCGACGGATCTGTTCGGACAATCTGCTGTCTCTGAACTGTCCGCGTTGTTTCCGCCGGAAGCAGATTCCACCAATCGAAACAGTGCGAAACTCATCATACCTCTGGATGTCATCGTTCATCTGGCTGAACCACTGCCGGATGCACCGCCTCACGAATCCAAAACTCGCCGGTCATTGTCGGCGTACGCGCACTGGTGGGCAGATCGGCCGGCAGATTGTTTTCAGGGACTGGTGGCGCTGTGCGATGATTATCCGGACGACGTGGACCTGCAGATTGAACGAGCGAGACTCGCCAGCGAACTGGGGCAGACGCGTGTCGCACTGGAGGCGCTGGATTCATTCGATCCTCTGGACAGCCAGATGCTGGTTCGTAAGGAAATGGCAGCCATGAATGTGGCATCAGAGCTGGGGGACGTGGACCGCGCTCGACAGGCAGCTGAACGATTGTTCGGCATGAGGATGGATACAAATACTCAGATCGCGCTCGCCGATCAGCTGAGACGATTGGGAATGAAGGACAGGGCGTCGGCCGTTCTGCGCCGGCTTCGAGGCGGCAAGGCACGTGATGAAAACACAGAGATGCAGATCGCCAATGCATTCATCGCGTCCGACGACAAGGAACACCAGACATGGGCATTGACGCATGAACGCAGTGAAATTCAGTGTTTTTGCTGCTGATCACGCGAAATCCAAACCCCGGTACATCCTGTGGAATTGAAGCCAATTCAGGGCAATTAGCTACACTCTGCTACACAGTCCACCTCGCAGCGAGTTCATTGGAGTGGACACTTCACTCAAGAAGAGGTGACTCAGCCGCCTGAACGGGATCCACAAGTCAGCTGGAAAACCAACTTGCGCGATGGGCAACTGGTGCCTTGTCGCCCCAACGGCCGCCCGGGCATTCTTCGAGCCGATTCTCCGACGGCATCTAACAGCCCGTTGAAAAACAACCTGGCGGGATGAGATCAGGAGCGCTATCGTACGTCGATCCGTTTGAATCAGGAGAGACGCATGGCACTGGGACGCCGAAAACGAGAGCAGCAGCAGGAACTGTGGATCGCCACAGGGGCGATTGACGCAGCTCCGGGGCACGTGTTCTATCAGAGACTGAACGATCTGCTCCGCGAGGAAGGCTTCGATGAGTTCGTCGAAGAACTGGTCAGGCCGCACTACGCCCGTGGCGGGCGGCCGGGAGTTCCTCCGGGCATCTACTTTCGCATGCTGTTCATCGGCTATTTCGAAGGCATCGATTCTCAGCGAGGGATTGCCTGGCGTTGCCGGGACAGCCTCTCGCTGCGGCAGTTCCTCGGACTGTCACTGACTGATTCGGTTCCGGACCACAGTTCGCTGACGCGTATTCGTGATCGCCTGCCGCTGGAAGTGACGCACGAGGTGTTTGCGTTTGTGCTGGGAATGGCGGCCCGTCGAAAGCTGATTTCCGGCACGCAGGTCGGTGTGGATGCCACGTTGCTGGAAGCCAACGCGGCCATGAAGTCGATTGTTCGTCGTGACACCGATGAAGACTGGAAGGTGTATGTGAAACGCCTGATGCAGGAAGAAGGAGTGATTGACGAGGACGATGAACCGACCGACGAAGACATGCGGCGGTTTGACCGGTCCCGCAAAGGCAAAAAGGTATCGAATGAAGACTGGAAATCGCCGGCGGATGACGACGCCCGCATCGTCAGGATGAAAGATGGTCGGACTCATTTTGGATACAAGGCCGAGCATGCGACCTGCCTGGAAAGTGAGTTCGTGCTTTCGGCGAGCGTGCAGTCCGGGACGGCCCCGGACACGCAGACTCTTGCAGGGGCGGTGGTGGATGCTCAGGTCAATCTCATGCGTGCAGGCAGCGATGCCGGAATCCGCGAAGTTGCCGCGGACAAGGGATACCACTCGAATCGTCAGATCACCGAGTGCTCTGAATTCGGTCTTCGGACATACATTCCGGAGCCGAAGTCGAATCAGGGTCGTCGCTGGACCGACAAGCCGGAAACGGTCCAGCAGTCCGTACTGAACAATCGTCGTCGGATGAGCCGCAGGAAAGGCAAGCGTCTACAACGTCTACGCAGCGAACGGGTGGAACGAGGTTTTGCCCACATCTGCGAGACGGGCGGAGCCCGTCGGACGTGGCTTCGCGGACTGGCGAGGATCAACAAACGATATTCGATGGTCGTCGCCGCCCACAATCTTGGCCTGTTGATGCGAAAGCTGTTCGGGTGTGGCAAGCCGCGAACGGCTTCGGCGGTGATCTCTGCTCTTCAGAACCTGTTCGCCACCCTGAGAACCTTCCTGAAACCGATTCCTCCGCAACGATTCGCAACAGAACGCAAATGGGCGGGCATCAGGCCAGGGAACAGCCGAATGTTCCCAGGCGAGCGTTGCCTGAGATTCTCAACAGGCTGCTAAGCGTAACATTGCGGCACCTGCAGTTCGCACGAATCTACTGTGTCCGAGTAGTCGCATCGACCGCTGAGGCACCGCTTTTTCAACTCGCGCCGGTGGGCACGAATTAAGCACGTTCTGCCTCGCACAGGAAGAGTGATTCTGGCTAGTTGAAACAGGAATAGTTGAGGACCCAACTATTCGTGTTTCCACCATCGTGCAACCTTGACGCAATCTGCGGCTGACATTCAGGTTGCGTCGACATCGGTTCTGTCCGGCATCGGCAAACGTCGCTTCGCATGCCCGATTCGACAGCAGATCTTTGCTCAAACCGTCCTATTCGGCTCCCGGTTCGCCGGAAATGACCGCCACTGGCAAGGGGTATTCTGTCAGTCGCAGATCCGCTGGAGAAGTCCAAATCGGTCAGATTCAATCCCTGCTCGAATCGGCCCCGAAGTGTACCAGGTCGATGCGTCCGAGGCAGGTTCGTACATCGTGCTGACGCCCCGGATCACGGGGACCGAGGAGTTGACTGTGATTTCAGGACCGACTGCGCCGAGGTCTCCCGTGCATCCGATTGTTCGTCCGCTCTTTGGTTCGGATTTAGCATCGGCGTCATTCGCCCCT
>Ga0180436_10004027_pt1 | contig 13334 bp, 11 predicted proteins | sample SS_ome_2_FD_132434 | JGI IMG/M metagenome (GOLD analysis project Ga0180436, IMG submission 132434) | Hypersaline lake sediment archaeal communities from the Salton Sea, California, USA - SS_3_S_2 metaG | ecosystem: Environmental > Aquatic > Non-marine Saline and Alkaline > Hypersaline >...
TGACCCATTTCTTTTAAATCAGTGATATGTAAATATCGATTATGAAAGATCATATCAGTATCAATATTATCCTTTTCTATCACCCAGACCTTTCCCTTGACAATTAATGGTGATGATTCTACTGTTTTTGTATCAGTTGACCTTGGATACATTTGTTCTGAAGTAACCGCGACAGCTGAAGGTGATGACGGCATCTCATCTGCAGTGGTAATAACCCCTGAGACAAGTGAAGCAGCAACGGTAGCAGGGCTTGTAAGATAGACTTCGCCTAATCCTTGTTTGCCTACGAAATTTCGATTACCTGTTGATAGTTCGATTTCTCCTTTTCCCGTTTGTCCAATTTGACCTGCTGCACAACCAGCACATCCAGCTGATCCAATTAATGCTCCTGCATCTTTAAAAATCTGTATAATACCACTTTGTAAACAAAGATTCCAAAGCTCATTAGTTGCAGGAACAATCTTTAGTACTCGCCCTGGCGCAATTTTCCGATCTTTTAAGATCTCAGCTGCAGCTCGTAAATCCTCTATTCGTCCATTTGTACAGGACCCAATAAACCCTGAATCAACAGGGATTCCTTTCACATCTGAAACAGCAACCACATCTTCTGGATGTCCAGGTCGAGAGAGTAATGGAGTAATACCAGAGATATCAAATTCAATGGTTTTTTCATACTCTGCATCATCATCCGCATAGATTGGTTCTATCTTTGTTCCAAATCGGGTTTTGTAGTAATCAAGTACCGCGTCATTGGGTGGAAACAGGAGAATGATACCACCCATCTCTGTTGCCATGGATGCAATAGTAATACGTCCATCTAAGGAGAGCTGATCAATATACGGTCCGTAGATTTCTGTTGCATATCCAAGTAATCCATTGGCTCCAAGTTTCTGTAATAAAAAGAGGACGATATCTTTTGGTGAAGCGGATTCATGTGGAAAACCATTCAGCACTAATTTAAGTGTCGGTGGGACTTTAAACCAGACTTTTCCATATGCCCATGCATGGGCAATATCTTTATCACCCATTCCTTGACCAAAGGCACCGATCGCTCCAAGAATATTTGCATGAGAATCCGTTGAAACAAGGGTTCCACCTGGTTCAATAAGACCTTCTTCTATCACTAAATGCGTCCCAATCCCCTGATCAATGTCAAACACTCGAATATTGTTTCTACGTGCAAATCGACGGCAGATATGCTGATTTTCTGCATATTTCTGATTACATCCTCCAGGGTTGCAATCAAAGGTAAAAAAAGTTTTATTTGTATCATGAATCGATAATGCATTTTCCTCAAGATTTTTTACGACATTTGCACCACCAAAATCACGAGCTACTCGATTATCAATATCAATATCAATGATATCACCAACCGTTGGTTGTTGTGTTGAATGCAGTGCAAATATCTTTTGAATCATAGTATATCCCATTGTTTTTATTCCTCCTTATTGTTCTTATGAAGATACCTCTGAGGGAGATCACGCTCTGCCGGACCAATATAAGAGCAGTTGACAGTTGCCATCTTCCGCATTGGTTTCTCCTTTGTTTGTTCTTCATACACATGAGCAGTTAACCCAGCTACTCTACCCATTAAAAAAAATGATTTACCTAATCGCCAATCAAAACCCATATCTGAGATTATCGCTGCGATCGCTCCATCAACATTAAGAGGGAGAGTCCTTCCGGTTTTATCTTTTAATTCTGTTTCAATGGCACGTGCTAGGGCAACATGATCTCCTGCAATCCCAAATTCTTGTGCTAGTAAAAACAATCGTGTTGTCCGAGGGTCCTTGGTGTGCACTCGGTGACCAAATCCAAGAATACGCTGTTTATTCTCGCGCGCATCGTTAACGAGTTGTGCTGCAACAGTATGTATTGATTCCTTAGTTTCATGGAGGATTCTTACTCCATCTTGAAAAAATTTTGCTCCTTTTTCAATTGCTCCTCCATGTGCATCACCGATTGAGAGAAGACCACCTGCAATAGCTGTGGGCATAGGTACACCTCCAGATGCTATTAATCGGGAGGTCATAGCTGTTGGTGGAGTCACCCCATGATCTATACAAGCAGTAAGTATCGCATCGATCATTAATCCCTCCTGTGAGGTTGGAAGTTCTCCTTTTAGTAACAGGAAAAAAACATGGGAAAACGGTACATTTCCAATGAGATCCTCCTGCCGATATCCTTTTGTCACTAGATGATTTGGTGCAACTTGGGTAATCGTTGATTCCCATTCCATTTCAAATCACTCCCTAATCTGATATATATTATCAAGAACGGTGCCATCAACATATTTTGTTATCCCAACAATTTTATCACCAAATTTAACATCCATTGGACCACCTGTAGCAGTATAAGCTTGTTCTTTCAAATCATGAATACTTACGAGATCAATCAAACCTTGTACTTTATCTATAAGGTCTTTTCTTTTTGGATTAATCGCAATTCCTTGATCTGTTACAATAGCATCAACGACATCACCTGGGGTAGAAACAGTTGTTACGAGATCACGTACCACAGGGGTTGTTTTTCGATATACAGGAACCGTCATAATTGAAAGATTCGCAGCGGTTGATACATCTTGGTGGCCTCCAATTCCATGTAGCATCCGTCCATCACTATGAGTATTCACATTAACATTAAACCTTGTATCAACTTCGGTTGCTCCAAGAATGACCGTATCTAATCGATCAGTATTTCTTCCCTTCATCAATGGATTTGAGTATTCTCCAATAGTTGAAGCGGATTCAAGATGATCACGAACGAATCGAACAGCGTCTACATCAAAGCATTGGCAGGTGTTTACCTGTTTTAGCCTTCCTGCTTGATACATATCAACAATGTATTTCGTAAGACCACCAGTTGAAAGCGCAGCGACACAGTCTTTTTCTTTCAGTCGTTCATCAAGATATTTAATAGCGGTTAATGAAATACCTCCCGCTCCTGCTTGAAATATCATATCATCTTTGATAATTCCTGCTGCATCCATAAGCTCAACACATTCAGATGCGATTTTCTTTTTTATGGGATCATCCGTTAATTGCAATGATCCAGACACGATTTTTTGTGGATCACCGATTTTATCAACGACAACGACATAATCAACAAGACCCTCATATATCTCCCGAAATGGACATGGATAATCGACTAAGGTATCCGTGACAACAATCACAGTATCCGCATGCCATGCATCCGCTTGTGAATACGCAATATTTCCAAACGCACTATCACCAATGATACCTGTTGCATTTCCCCGGCAATCCGCAGAGGAAGCAGCAATAACTGCAACATTTGGATGTAATTCACCAGAGGTTACTGCTGCCCAACGGCCGCCATGCGACCGGAGAACAACAGGATATTCTAAGGGATTTCTTGAGAGATAATCACCAACTGGTCCATTACAACTTCCTTCGATTCGAATGATCATTCCCTCTTTGATATGATCAATAACAGATTTATGAACTGGGAAAAGTGCAGTTTGCGCTAAACGAAGGTTTTTAATACCAAGCTCACGGATAATCTCCAATGTTTGATTTATAACATAATCACCATTTCGGAGCTGGTGATGAAAGGAAATCGTTTGACTATCTTTTAATCCACTTTTTCTTAGAGCATTTGAAAAATTAACAACTTTTGAGGACCCATCATATTTTGTTGCTTGAGTAAATGGTTTGTAGGACATCCCTGAGAGTTCAGCTTCAATTTGTTTCCCACAAGCATTTTCAACCTTCATGGTTACACCATTGCTTTTCTAATATGAAAATCAATAAAATCACAGTGATGTACAATCACTGATTCAGGGGATCGTTCAAGTTTATCACCCTCATGAGAATGTGCATAGATGATATGAATGATTTCATCTGGAATTCCCATTTTTTTTGCAATTAATGCACCTGAGACAGGATGGCGAAATTTTTTTCCATATTCACATTTGACTACTTTTCCTTGAACCACTTCATATTCCATGAGTTTTCCAACATCATGAAGTAATGCTCCCGCTATTAGGTAATCTTGATTGAGATTCTCTGTTCGTTCATCAAGGATTGCTTTTACCATATGAGTCATACGTTTCGTATGATCAGTAAGTTTTCCTGATCCTTCAAACAATAAGGTAAAAGGAACGTTTTCCAGTGTATCCCAGCCACCATGATCTGCAGCCTCCTTCCAAACATTAACAACGTTTTCTCGAAGTTTTTCATCGGAAATCCATTGAAGTTCCTCTTCAAAACATGATTCTATTTCTTTTTTTTTTACCATAGACCTGGCCCGTAAATAAATTTTAAAAATGGAATGTTTAGCTCTATATTAACATTCCTCTTTAGTTTTCCTCATTGTCTTTAGAAAAAATCTGTGGGAAGGAAAAAATATTTCAGAGGGGTAAATGGATGGGTTATTGTTTTGGAAAATTGGGTGATTTTCCTTCCCAACTACCTGTTTTGTTATTTGTGGAACTTTTAACCTATTAAGTATGTTTTTCGCAGGTGGATAGCCATGTGTATGTGCACAAAGGATTGCAAATGAATAATAAAAGATTTATTGGAGGGAACGGATAGAATTGTATAGAAACATTTAATAATAATTATATAAACAATATATTTAGCAACATATATGTAGCGGAATTCTTATGAACATTCGTCCCCTGAAACGCTTCCAAATTAGAAAGATTGATGCGGTTATTGTCATCGTTTTGGTAGTGATAGCTGGGTTTGTTTTAATGCAAGCGGGATATATTGCACCAACTATTGAAGAAGTTATTCAGCCATCAACAGGAGAAATTGAGGAAGAGGAAGAAGTCATTGTACCAGAACCAGTAACTCCTCCAGAATCTATTACCACTGGTTTTATGCGTGCTGTATCCCCTGAAGATGAAGGACTTCATTACGATAAAGTGAGTGTCTGTCGTGAATGGTGGTATTATTCAGCAGTTTTATCTCAAGATAGTCAATTAGCTGGTTGGACGATTTCGATAAGTTTTAATCATATGGCACGAAGTGATCTTGTGGGTACTTCGAAACCAGATATGTTAGTAGCAACATTACATGGACCAGATGGAGAGCAATATGGTGGATTGATTAACAAAGAAAGAGGGTTAGGAATAATTAATCAACCAACATTACAGGCACGTACACCAGGTGTTGGTATCACTTATGAGGATTCATGGGTTGAAGGAGATGCACCAGAATGGTTTGTTCACGTCGAAGATAACGATATAGATAAAGATCATACGATTATCATTGATCTACGGTTTTTTGCACCCAATGATCCCATTTGGACGATTGGAGACAGAGCATTTGAGAAATCAAAAAGTAACCTTGCATCCTATGTGTTCCTTGGTTGCAATGTAACGGGTAATGTTCTTATCGATGGTATTGAATATTCAGTGCAAGGAAAAGGATTTCATGAACATTCATGGTCTCCAAACATTGTGACAAAAGGGTTAATCAAAGGATGGGATTGGTCCTATATTGCCCTTGATAATGGCTGGGAGATCTACTACTGCAATTATTATCAATCACCACAGGTTATATCCACAAAGACTTCTGAAATCAATCCATTCGGAACTTTGATTCTTACAACTGATGAAGCTGATTCGATTACGGTGTTTGGAGATGTGAATCCAGAGATATCTGAGACAGATGATGAGATTTTTACATTTGTTGAAATGCCATTGAAAATATTTGTTAATGGGAAACCAGGTTTGGTTCAGCCCTTATTAAATACGTATGATATCTCGTTAAATTTTGATATGAATTATGTAAATGCTGTGGAACAGGTATGGAAGTTTCCTACCTATGTTGGCATGAGCATTGGTAGAAATGCTGTATCTGGATCTATTACCTGGAATGATGATGAAGGTTCTCATGAAGTATCCTTACAGGGCATAGGCACCATGTGGAATATGCGTGCATTTCTGTAGATATCAACTGGTTTGTTTTATAAAAAATTTTTTTTAAATACTATTGATGATTAGTTGAACATAACACGGGTTTTTTCTTAAATTAGTAAGTTTCATCTCAAGATAAGACCTATTTCTTAGAAGGAATAATGAGGTCAGGTCATTTCCCTTATGTACCATAAATATATTAATATTGAACGTAACATTTATATAATTAACAATTGTTTAAATATGTGGGGGCAAATTAATGAAAATAAGCTCACAACGAATATGTACAATTGCAACTATTCTAATTTTGTTAATAACGCCAGTACTTATCGCCCAGCAACAAGAAGAGGTTAACGAAACAACTAGCATCTCAACTGGTAGCGAATATAAAGGACATTTACGAATCTCCATTGTCGAAATTGAATCACGCTGGAAAATGGAAAATCGTCATAGATATGAATATGCTTTATTTGATTATGCATTTAATGATCCTATTGAAATCCATTTTGAGGAAACTTTTGAAGAAACAATTCGATGGGAAGGAGACGTAAGTGAGAATAATGTCATGATTATTGCAGCAGTGTATAATGCAAACTGGGAACGAGCATATGCAGATCCCCCAATTGGCCGTCCGTTTAACGCTCATTATATTGATGCTGCAGCTGGAGTAAAACCCGGAGAAACAGAATCAAACACCAAAAATGAGGATTTTACTCATACCGTTGTCTGTGAAGTTGGAACAGCAACCTGGTGTCCATCCTGCCCTGCTATGGCTAGTGAAATTATTAAAGTCTATGAATCTGGAAACTACCCCTTTTATTTTATGGAACTTGTAACTGATGAAAGTAATGAGGGCGATCGAAGGACTGATGATTTTAACCTGAAATGGCTTCCTACTGCATTTTATGATGGTGGAGATGAAGTGGTAGTTGGTGGCGGAAATGGTGCTGATTACCATGAAGAAATCATCGAAACCATAGGACAAAGAGAAGTCCATGATCTTGACTTTACACTCAGCGCTGTATGGGTAGAAGACGAGACCATTGACATCAATATTAGTATAACCAATAATGAGGCTCTTCCAAACAATCCTCCAGAAACTCCAACTATTATTGGCCCCACAACTGGCGCTCCAGAAGATGTCATTGAATACCGTATTTCTACGACTGATCCTGAAGATGATGATATTTATTATATGATCAACTGGGGAGATAATACCAGTATTGAATGGATCGGTCCTTTTGCATCAGGCATGACCATTACAAAAGAACACTCTTGGGTTGAAGAAGGTGAATATCTTGTTCAAGTCAAAGCAAAAGATCCTGATGGAGTGGAAACTGATTGGGCAACGCTTACTGTTACGATGCCTCGTCAAAAATCCATTCAACAATTACTCATAGAACGATTGTTCACCTTTTATTGGATTCAAAAAATAGCTACCCTTCTCTAGAGGGCAGGTATTTTCATTTTTTTTATTTTTTTGTTATTAATACTTCACCAGCATCAGCATTTAAATAGATATGGTCTCCTGTGGTAATTTGTGTTATATCAATATGATCAACGCAGGGGATACCTGCAAGAATCACCCCTGTTGCTACAATCGTTTCGGTTTCCTGATTGATAATTCCTTTTGGCGCCATCCCATTTTTTTGCAAGCCATAAATGACATATGATCCAACGGTTGATCCTTTACCGTTAGGAAAGACAAGAATTTTATCTTTTACACAGCTTCCTTCAAGAGGATGCCCTTTTTCGATGACTATACCAGTATTGATATCTATACCCCCATAGAATCCAATGGGTTCTGAACTCACAATCGCTTCACCTTCAACTGATCCTGGAGAAATAATGCGTCCTTTCATCAGCTCACCTCTGAAAGTAATGTATCGATATCAGCAAAAATCACTTTTTGTTTACAGAAACCAGGCATATAATTCGCTGCTTTTCCACTATTTACACCTGTTTGTGTAAATCCCATATCTTCAATGGGGGAAACAACCATGCAGGTATCAGATACAATTTGTCCTCCTGCTTTTGTAATAATATCTGTAAACCCCATGCGATCTGCTGCTTCTTTCATCATCCGGGAGGTACATATCCATACCGGTTTTTTCAGAGTTTTACCATCAACTTTTTTTGCAAGTTCAGCTATTTCTCGAAGGGATGCATGAGGGCATCCAAGAATGACGATATCTGGTTCATCGCCCTGGGTGAGTTTTGTATAGGTTTCCTTCAGATGAATTGGTTCAACTGAGATGGTTTCAAGGTCTGATGCGCTGACTAAATCAGCTTCAGGGGTTAATTCTTCAATGTGATACAATGCAACAGCTCCTGAAGCCGCCATGGCGGCACCTAATGCTTTGAGATGATCCGTATTTGCATCGGTGATACCCGTAAAGTATGGTATTTTGTTTTTCACTTGTTTGCCAACATAATACCCAAGAGCACCATAATCAGATGTTGTTTCCAACGTGGTTTGGACGTCAACCTGTATCGTTGGTTGCCGGTTTTCCCAAATATGCAATCCATATTTTGGAGTACGTCCACAAAGTGATGCTGCAAGTGCAGAGGGACCACCTTCCCTATTTGTGCGCGCTCCAATAACGGAATTAGCAAAGGAGACTGCTGAAGATTCTGACCATGCAATATGTTCACGGAATCTTGGGAGATTCCCCGCTAAATAAGGAGTACAAGTCGAGGTAATAATAATGCCCATTTGTTTAAATGCATGAATAATACGGAGTTGATTCTTTGCAAAGGACTCAGGAAACCCAAGTGCTTTATAGTTTTCAAGATCCATTCCCGCGGGATTCAGAAATGTAAGCACTTTTGCTTTTGCTTGTTGTGCTGCAATATCCTCAAGAAATGCTGTACCCGGCTCTCCAATGGATTTATAGGATACTCCTGCAACCTGCACAGATCCAACAGATATCATTTTTTCTGCACCATATATCTCCCCAAGTCGAACGAGTAATCGAAATAATCGTGAGTAGATTTCACCGGCTTCTCCTTGAAGCATGCCTTCCTCTTCTTTTGTTAGATACATGTTTCTAACTCCTTACAATTTTGAATGATTTGTTCAATATCTTTTTTTGTCGCATTATCAATATGGATGCCACCAACCGCAATTATGGTCCTTTGATATTTTTGAAACGCTTTGGCTGCTAGTGGTTCAAGAACAATGTGATCTTTATGACCCTCTAATGAATAAGTATGCTGTTGTTCCTCTGAAGCATATAATACCATTCCTCCTAGGTGTGATTGCTCACCGCCACTAAGAATGAGGAGAACATCCTCTCCAACCAATTGTACTTCCAGCAACACTTTATGTTTTCCTTTACCGGAAGTATGCATCGACATCAAGGGTTTTGTATTTGACGATTTCATACTTTTTCTTATCCACATCATCAGGAATGGTTGCATCCAATCCTGCTTTGGCTGTTTTTGTTTTCTGACCAGGAATATGTGTTCCGGATGGATCTAATGAGCTCCCTGGTTGATCTTTTAGCAGTACAAGGTCTTTATCAGCTTGAAATCTCGTCGCAATCGCCCACTCCACTGCTTGCGGGTCATAAATATCAACATCCTCATCAACGATAACGACATGTTTCATGCTTCCATGACCTTTAAATGCTGCGTCTATTGCTTTTTTTGGTTCATCTGGTGATTTTTTGACTATCTGTACAATACCATGTAACCATGATCCGCCACCCATGGTCACGAGAACATTTTTACAATTTGTTACCTTACTGACCTCATTATAGATGGTTGGTTCCTTTGGCATACCCATAAGGGTTTTATGTTCGAGTCTTCCCGGAATTAAAGCTTGATACATCGCATCTTTTCGTTGGGTGATACAATCCACAACAAAAATGGGTTCCTGTCTTTCAAAATCTCGGGTTTCAGTGAGATCTACAAATGGTCCTTCCCTATCAAGATCCCGTGTTATTCGGCCTTCAAAAACAATCTCTGAATACGCCGGGACCTCAAGATCCTTAGTTACACATTTCACCAGAGGTGTTTCATCTAATGCATTTGCTATACTGAATTCATCAACATTTGAAGGTGGACCCAATGATGCTGCAACCATAACTGGTATACTATTTCCAATGCAGACTGCCATTTCAAGATCCCCCTCGATTTTATCATAGGTCGTCCTGGTTTGTCGTTTTTTAATTAATCGAGCAGTAAGTTTATTTGTATCAATCTCCATCATTCTATGATAGGAGACATTTCTTCCATCATCAGGGTCTTTCATGGTGCATACGGATGCTGAAATATATCGGCCTCCATCGCCCTCAAGATGATGTAAGAGAGGAAGTGTTTGTAAATCTGGATTTTTATTGATGATTTCTTGACATGGAGCAGTATCAATAACTTCTGGTGATTTCGGGTTTCGAAGTGCATCGACGAGTTTTAATAAGAGTTGATCTTTAGATACTCCAAGACCAGTGGCAATAATATCACGATTAGAGGTTATTCCTCCAAAGACTTGGTAATCATAGTTTTTTACTTTGGTGAAAAGGACAGGTTGTTCACCCAATGAGTATATGAGATTAGCCATCTCATATTTTGTAGAGACTTCTTTATCTATTTCAATGAGTTTATTATTCGAACGGAGTTCTGAAAGTAACTCTCGTAAAAACATTTATTCATTCACCCCGCGAGTGACTCCGATCTGTGTTTTCAAAGTACGAAATCCTTCTTTTTCAAGAGCATTTGACACTTCTTCCTGTAATGTTTTTCCAGGTGTTAGAGCAAGCATATTCCCGCCAAGCCCTCCACCAGTTAATTTAGCTCCATACGCACCATATTCGCGGGCAAGTTTCACCATAAAATCAAGTTCCTTTGAGGAGACTTCAATCTGTTGAAGAAGTTTATGGCTTTCATTCATGAGTTTTCCTATCTCATGATTATCTTCATCATAGAGTGCTTGTTTTGCCAAATACGCAATATTTTCTGCTCTATTAAATATTGCTTGATATCGATCAGGATATTGTTCTTTCCGTGCTCTAACTCCAGCAACCGCAGCAGTAGTATCAGCAACTTTTCCAGTGTTTCCAATAACGATTTCAATGGGGTTTGGTATGGCGATTTTTTCCATGATTATTGGATCTTTTTTCTCATACCAAATCAACCCACCAAATGTAGATGCAGTGTTATCAATTCCAGATGGAGTTCCATGATATCCTTTTTCTCCTTCAAACGCGATATTGTTTATGTCTTCATCCGATAGATTTAGTTCATAATATTTGTTTATAGCACGAGCGATGGCAACACATGATGCTGCACTGGCTCCTATACCGCTTGCTGCATATAACGAGCCAGCAAGCTCTAAGGTGATTGATTCTTTCTCTAGGGATACGTCCGTTGCATTCATGATTCTTCTCAGTGAATCCTTTTGTTGCTCAAGTTTATCTTCCTTATAACGGGGTGTGGCACCTCTATTATCAATAAACTGCATTCCTGGAGTTTCTGATGGAGTAATCCTTGCGGTAGTGTACTTTCCAATTGCAGAAACAATAGCAGGGATGCCATACACAACAAAATGTTCATTAAACAGGATTGCTTTTCCAAAACCTATACCCTCAGCCTTCATATGCATCACAAATCTTTCATCTTGATTGGTTATATTTTTACAGGGTAATCTTTCTTTCAGTATTTCATATTTATGTTACGACGGAAGGCAATTGGTTGAAGAATACACGCTATTATTATGTAACGAATGTGACCTTTTCATAAAAAAATAATAATAAATTAGTTGAATTGATCTGATAAGAACTTATTATTCATATCAGTTTAGAGAAGAATATCCGATAAATGAAAAAAGATGTCCTTATATAGAGTAATTTCTTTTCTATATGATAATGCGAGATTATTCTAAATTAAAATATTTAGTAAAAATAATAATAAAATATCTCCCATTAATCGGTATTATTCTTTTTCTTTATCTTATCTATGATCTGGGCATTGAAAAAATTATTGACACATTTATTAAAATTCCCCCCCTTATTTATCTTGCATCTGTACTAGTTTTTCTTCCAAAACTTGTATTGGCGACAATGAAATGGCAGTATATTTGTAAAAAACAAAACATCCATGCACCATATGGATTTCTTGCCAGACTCTTTATGATTTCATCTTTTTATGGAAGCATTACACCAGGATACGTTGGAGTCCATATGAGGATTTATTATCTTAAGGAAAAAACGAAAACAACTATTCAAAAATGTATTGCAAACTCATTTATCGATGCAACATTAACGTTTCTTGGTGGTCTTTTTCTCTCAATTCTCGGAGTTATCCTCTATCTAGAAGGGTATTATGAGCTTTTACCTATTTTGATTGGTTTATTTATCGCTGATCTTCTTGCATTCTTATTTTTCCTTGAAAAAAGACGAGGAAGTCGCTTAATCCAATGGGTTCTAAAACCGTTTTTACCAAAGAATTTAAAGGAGAATATTTCAGATTCTGTTAATCTTCTGTATGAGGACATTCCAAAACCCCGGGAGGCCATTGTTCCCTTTCTCCTTGAATTGGTTATCTGGTCCATTGCTGCAACGCAAGTCTATGTGCTCTCTTTAACATATAATTTATCTATTCCATTTTTTGATTTCATTATGCTTAGTACCGTCTCTGTTGTCCTTGGATCCCTTGTTCCTATATCTGTTGGGGGTTTAGGTGTTCGAGAAGGCATCTTTGTAGTATTTCTTGCACAATATGGAGTTCCCTATGATATTGCCTTTGTGCTTTCTATAGCAGGTTTTATTGTAAAAAGAATTATACCTGGTTTAGTGGGTTTTCTCCTTTCGTTTCATGAGATGAAAATCTTGAAAAAACCAAAGCATAACACAGATTCTTAGAGAGAAAAGTTAGTCTTATGAATCAGTCGAAAACTTGCTCTGCTGAAAAAATGAGAAATCCATTGCTGCCCAATCATTGAAATCATAGGGCTCATCAAGACCTAATGAAAAGGTATGCAACCTAAATTTATAAAAATAATTCATACAGCTTTTATAGGAGAGGAATTGTAGCCAATGAATGGATGGAATATGGAGGGTATCAATATTGTCTATCCCTTGGTAACTATCTGCAATAAGGCCTAACGTATGACCAAGATGATGAATGATACCGCCGGTTATGAGTTGTTGACGTTGGTATCGTGGGAGATTTTCTTCAAGCCATTGTACTGAGATAGCAAATGAATCTAAAGCATTCCATCCCATGAATGGAAAATTAACATCTGGGCAGTAATAGCAAATAAGACCATAGTGAAAAAGTCCTTTCCTTGGATTCGTTAGATTATTATGAAGAAAATAATCCCAATAGAGATCTATTAAATCAGTATAACTGCTGGTTTCATCACAGGAAAATTCAATTTCCTCACCACCACCGCTTAATCCAACATCAATATGAAGTGAAATATTCTTGTTTGCGAATGAATCAACAA
>Ga0180436_10004028_pt1 | contig 13333 bp, 6 predicted proteins | sample SS_ome_2_FD_132434 | JGI IMG/M metagenome (GOLD analysis project Ga0180436, IMG submission 132434) | Hypersaline lake sediment archaeal communities from the Salton Sea, California, USA - SS_3_S_2 metaG | ecosystem: Environmental > Aquatic > Non-marine Saline and Alkaline > Hypersaline > Sediment...
AAGTTTAGAGGGGTTGACCCTCAGATAAATCATACTAAACTGAGGGCGTAAACAAAATTTTTCAGAATATTCATTATTAGATGGAGGAGTAAAATGTCCAAATTAATTCAGTATCGTTATCGTGTTTTGGTAGTTGTCGTGTTGTTGTTAGTGATCAGTGCTGCGACCTTTGGGTTTGCGAATTCAAACACAATGCCCCCAGCTTATTTTGCTGGTGAAGGAGATTCCACTGTATCTGGTTATACTGTGACGCTTTTGAATTTCAACCTCAATGCCAGTAATCCTCTGCAATTTAGCACAATGACTTTTCATCTGGACGGACCGGCCAGTACGGTTTATGTCAGTCTTGATGGTGCAGCAAATTGGATCAGCTGCACCCCGACCGTTGCGGCCGGTGAAACAGATGTCTCTTGTACTTTGACCGGCGTAGCAGTCAGACCTGTTACGAGTCTATATATCTCTGCTGTACAATAGTTCGTTGAGCTAGATGACCTGGAGTTTCAGCTGGATGGATAGAATTGGGGCGTGGTACACTAAAATACCACGCCCTTTTAGTTAACTAGATCTATGAAAAAAAACAGAGGACAATCGCTAAGTACATTACTTTTTCTGGTTCTGGTTTGTGTTTTATTATGGATAGGATTTGGACCGAGCCAGTTAGGGGGTGCAGTTTCATATGTTGTAATTAATGGAAACAGCATGGAGCCGGATTTTCATGTGGGGGATCTGGTGATCACCAGGAGGAGTATTGATTATGATCTGGATCAGCGGGTTGTGTATGAACACCCTCAGATCGGGTATGTATTCCATCGAATTGTTGATGAAAACGCATCCGGATTTATTTTAAAGGGTGATAATAACGACTGGTTAGATACCTTCCAGCCTGGTACTGCGGATATCCTGGGAAAATATTGGTTCGACATTCCAGGCGTAGGCAATATTATTGTCTCTTTGAGGCAGCCATTTTATTTCGTCACTTTTGTTTTATTGATTTGTTTGATCCTTGCTTCAATTTTTTTACTCCCGGAGAAATCGCTCCGCAATCGTAAAAAGGGAAAACGAAAACGCATGAATGAAAAACAATCCCCCAATACCAGTGGAGGTTTCCAGCAGGATTTACTTCTATTGTTGTTAATCATCGCATTAACTTCCACCATTATTTCAATTATTTCATTTATCAAACCAGAGACGATAATAATTGAGGACTATATCACGTTTAATCACATGGCAGAGGTCAAGTACTCAGCAAGTGATCCTGCGGGAATCTATGACCAGCCAGGTGTGGTAACGGGTGATCCTATATATCCAGGTCTGGAGTGCAATGTTGATCTAGATTTTTCTTACGATTTAGTATTTATTCCTCCTCTTGGTGGAGACGCACTCATCAATGGAGAAATTAGCCTCTACTCCGAAATTGAAGATGATGATGGTTGGACCAGAACTTTCTTGCTCTTGCCGGAATTTAAATTTTCAGGGACATCAGTGAATGCACATCCTTCCATTAATATTTGCAGAATGCTTGACTTAGTCACAGAAAAAGAATTAAAAACTGGAGTGGATGGGCGCAGCTACAGACTAAACATTCTTCCTGAGATTAAATTCTCTGGTATGGTGGGTGGAAAGCCATTTCAGGAAGTATTCAACCCAGAAATTCAATTCCAACTGGATGATACGGTATTCAAGGTGGTGAATAATGGTGAAGGCCTGAAACAAGAAGTTGAAGGCGCCATCACCAGGGAACGAGAAATTAATAATTTCATTATGATCTTTAATCGCCAGGTGGATCTGTTGTTGCTTCGCAAAATTGGGCTTACAACACTCGGTCTGACTATTCTGGCCGCGATTTACCCTGCCAGGACATTTATTAGCGAGTGGAAAAGCTCAGACCCCTCCCGGATAAGAATCCAGAATGAACCAATCATGATAGATATTAAATCAGGGAGTATAAAACTAAAAGACTTTATGGTCATTGACCTTGAGTCTATGGCGGATCTTAAGAAATTGGCAGACCGTTACGGGGCTATGATTATGCACCAAGTAACAGGGAATAAACATTCATATATTATTACAGATGAAAAATTCCTGTATCGTTTTATAGTTGTGGAAGCTCAAACCGCACAATCTGCTTCTGAAAAGTCAGAATGTGATGAGAGGGAATAAAATGCTCACTACCTGGAAGAAGGTACTTACACTTGTGATTTTGGGGTTCGCAGTCATCATTGCGATTTCTGTATTTTCAGCATTGGCTGCAACGAATACAGTTCCAGATGCATGGGCTGACCAAAGTTCTATGAATGTGTCTGCAGATCTCCTTAAACCTTCGGAATGCTCTGGAATCACACTCACCAACATCGTCGACATTGGAGCTGGGGAAACCGGTACCAGTGCCAATGACCTTATCCTGGGAACGGATAAAGCCGATGCCGAGATCCGGGGTGGGGCAGGTGATGATTGTATCCTGGGGGGGAAGGGCAATGAACGGCAAAGGATCGACAAGGTCTGGGGCCCCGGGATTTTTGGCGAAGAAGGAGACGATGTAATAATAGGTGGTCCTGGAAATCATGATCACTGTGATGGCGGCCCGGGGAATGATACCTACTACAGCTGCGAAACAACCTATAATTAGATATTTTTCATTTGTGAAATCTAAAAAAAGCCGCGTCTTTGAACTAAACCCCAAAATAAAAATAAGACACCTCTCGTACAATCAATATTCGGGAGGTGTTTTCTTTGAGGGGAGGTTAGAATTCCAAGAAGGGTTTTCTCTTCCATTTCTTTCAATGTAGATCAGGGATAGGCTGCAGTCAATTAACCCTAACTGTCATTGCGAGGCAGGAGAGAAGCGACTAACAGCCTGTCCAGAGAGTAACGAAGGAAAGCAATCTGAATCAACATTTACTGATCCCATTTCAGGCTCAAATCTCGCCACTCCGGATTTAGAGAATTGATTAAATCAACCTTCCTGCTACGAGATCCTCCTTTGATTTGTTTCTCCCTGGTAATAGCAGCTTTGACATCTCTGAAGATTTCATAGTAAACAAGTCGATTTAAGAGATATTTCCCCGAGAAAACACTTCCTGCTCCTCTTTTGTGTTCCTCTATTCGGCGGAATAGATTATTGGTGATCCCTGTAAATAAGGTAGTCTTATGCAGGTTTGTCAGGATATAAACAAAATATATTCTGTCCCCCATGATTTGATGTTATAAAAGAAAATTTCAGATGTATATAGTTCGGATTGCTTCGTCGCCTTCATTACATTCCGGCTTCTCGCAATGACAGTGGCTTCAAGGTAATAATGATTACAATCTCTAATTTGTAAAATGAACCTGATACCTTTTGAATTCAGACGTCAGTATATATTATTAACCCATCGAGGGGTGTTTATCATCTGTCCGGTTTAAAGGGTGCACTCCCTCTCGGCGGCTTTTTTTATTGAAATATTTTTTTACACTTTCATCGATCTTCTGGATATTTCTACCGATAAGCGCTGCTTTTTGATCCCCAAACCATAATAATAAATTATTATACATATAAGCAAATACAATAAGTGATACCTGTCACAAGGGTACAATACTCATATGACGTTATTTTGTATTTAACACATAATTTATACAGGGTATTCTCTGCTCATTGAGGATATCCAAAAGAGTTATAAGTCCAACTTCAGGCCTAATATCCAAATAGTAATTCAAGGAGAGAAGATGAGAAAGAACTTTTTTGTTTTATTAATAATGGTTTCTGCAGTTCTGGTTCTGGCCAGCTGCGCGGGAGGAGAAGCTCCTGCAGCCGTTGACTGTCCGGATTGCCCGGAGTGCCCGGAAATCGACTGCCCTGTACCTTTAGGTGGAGATGTTCCTTTTGAGGAAGCCTGGGCCAGTTCAGCTCACGCTGACAGCACAGCTGAAGCTTTCCGGCATTGGGATGAGGAAGATGATGGCCTGGTTGCAGCAAGCTGTGCTAAATGCCACTCCACTGCTGGATATATCGACTTCCATGGTGGTGACGGCAGCGCCGCCGGCACGATCGAAAATGAAGTGACCGCAGTCGATGTGATGGGTGTGCAATGTGTTGCCTGCCACAATCCTGCTGTTGTAAAGAAAGACAGCGTCGTTATGCCATCTGGTCTTGAACTGACTGGCTTGGGTGACGAAGCCCGTTGTATGGAATGCCACCAGGGGCGTGAGTCTGTGGTGAGTGTAAATGCCAAGATCCTGGAAACGGCTGGCGTCGAAGAATTTGGCGATGTTGATTTGGATGCCGTTACTGAAGGTTTGGGATTTTCGAATATCCATTATTATGCCGCGGCTGCTACCAAATACGGCACTTTGGCAAAAGGTGGATATGAATATGCAGGCAATACTTATGATGGCAATTTTGCCCATGTAGAAGAATTTGATACCTGCATAGAATGCCACAGCCCCCATACCCTGGAAGTCCAGGTGGATAGCTGTGTGATGTGCCACGGTGAAGGCGAACCCAGCACATTCCGGATGGAATCTTCAGCAGTAGATTATGATGGTGATGGAGATTTGGAAGAAGGTATCTCCACCGAGATCTCAGGTCTTCAGGAAGTACTCTATGCCGCAATTCAAGCCTATGCTTCTGATGTAGCAGGTGCTGCTTTAGCTTATGATAGCCATGCTTATCCATACTTCTTCAATGATCTAAATAGCGACGGCGAAGCTGGAGAAGATGAAGCCAATTATGGAAATCAATACGCATCCTGGACGCCGCGATTGCTCCAGGCAGCTTATAACTATCAGGTGTCTTTGAAAGACCCAGGCGCATATGCTCACGGTGGAAAATACATCATCCAGCTGCTCTACGATTCCACAGCTGACCTGGATACTGGTATGGTTGAAGGATTGGCCAGGGATGATCACGGCCACTTTGCAGGGTCAGAAGAAGCCTTCCGACATTGGGATGAGGATGGAGAGGTACCTGCCAGCTGCAGCCGCTGCCACAGTGCAGAAGGCCTGCCGTTCTATCTGAGTGAGGGCGTCGAAGTTACCCAGCATATCTCCAATGGTCTGCAGTGTGAAACCTGCCATGGTGGTGAGGAATGGCCGGCCAGGTATACAGTGGATTCGGTGAAATTCCCCAGCGGTGCTACCGTTGCGGTTGGTGCTGATGACGAATCAGGCCTGTGTATGTCCTGCCACCAGGGACGCTCCTCCACAGTGAGTGTGGACAAAGCGACGGCTGGTATGAGCGCAAACGCGGTTTCTGATGAACTAGGTTTCATCAACGTCCACTACTTCGCTGCTGGCGCATCCCGCTATGGGACAGAAGTTCAGGGCGGTTATGAATTTGCCGGAAAGACCTATACTGGATTCTTCGAGCACGTAGATGGATTTGCGACCTGTACAGATTGCCATGATGCTCATGAGCTCGAGGTGAAAGACGACAGCTGCTTTACCTGCCATGGTGAAGCAAATGATGTCAAAGATATCCGAAAATCCGATGTTGACTATGATGGTGATGGCGATGTCGAAGAAGGAATCTATGGAGAGATCGCGACCTTGAAGGAAGCCCTCTATGCCGCCCTGCAATCTTATGCGGCCAGTACGGCTGCCGCTCCGGTGATCTATGATTCCCATGCCTATCCCTACTTCTTCAATGACAGCGATGGAGATGGAGAATCAGGACCTGGTGAAGCGATCTATCCCAATGCTTATAAATCCTGGACACCCAGTTCCCTCAAGGCTGCCTACAATTTCCAGTATGCATCCAAGGACCCGGGAGGATTTGCTCACAACGGTAGTTATGTCATCCAGCTTTTGATTGACAGCATCGAGGCTGTTGGCGGAAACACGGGAAGTTTCACTCGGCCCTAGTCAGATTTGACAATGAATGCTAAAAGCCTCCAGCAACCGCTGGAGGCTTTTTTTATATACTAGGTCATTGCGAGAAAGAGCAGCATGCGAAGTAATCAGAATTTGATTCTGGCTTCGATAAGAACTATCAACTGATAAAGCAGCGAATAGGATTTTTCTGCCATCAGTAAATGGATCGTATAGAACTATATACATCTGGTATATAGTTAAGATTGCTACATCGCCCTCACCGCGTTCAGGCTCCTCGCAATGACAACCACAAGGGATTATTCCTTGGCGCCAGCCTCGATCCAGCTCTCGATGATGGAGATCTCCAAGTTAGTGAATTGAGCAAAGTGTGATCCTGTTCCTGCGGTTTTAGTCAGCAACAGGCTTCCGCCAGGATCTCCAGGAAGGATAACCGGGCCATTTTCATTCCCTGCCATCAACCCCTGGTAGCTAGTAAAGCTCAATCCAGCCTGGGGGTTTTCTCCGTGGCAGACGCCACAGCGGGAAAACAAAATATCGCTGATGTTAGTTGTATAGCTGAGATCCTGTAGATCCTGTGGGATTTCCTGAGGTTCTGGAGTGGGCTGGGGAGTTGGCAGCATGTCCAGGATCGTTTCACGTAAGGCCGGTGCATCAAAACCTGCAAATTCCCAGCTCGTTCCATGGCAGGCGCTGTTGGAGCAGAAAGAGGAATTGCTGGTACCGCCTGGATCAGATGTGGTATGGCAGTTCGTGCAGGTTGAATCAAACACCAGGTGATGGAGGGAGATCCAATTGGTGTTGAGGTGATTCTGGGGTTCTGGGCCAGTGCTGATCTCTATTTCAGTCAGAAAATCTCCTTCCTCTGAAACTACTGGAATCGCATGGCAAAGATTACATTCTAGCCGAATGGCTTCCCCCTCTTCGGATAAATGTGAACCATCGTGGCACCGGAAACAACCGGGTGAGTTTTCATGGCCGATATTGTCGGGATGGGATGACCAGTCGGATTTCTGTTCAGGAAAGACTGAATTTCCATAGGATGTCTTTAACTCTTCGATCGCCTGGGTGATTTTTTCACGGTTTTGTTCATAGTATGCCGGAAATTTCTGTTCGTAATAATAGTCCAGCAGATCGAACGATGCCAAGGCTGTTTCCAGGCTGGTGTATTCTTTGTAATATGTTTCTAATGCGATCTCACGGATCTCAGGGATATCTGATTTGATGAGGCCTCTTTGCAGTAATTGATCGATCGTATCTTCGGGGTAGGGTACCAGGTGAGTGATCCGATTGTGGCAGGTAATACAATCCATTTCTTTGAGGTCAGCATCGTTTATCCCTGTGACATCAAAATCACTCGTGATATCGAAATATTCGACGCTGGAACCATCCTCTTTGTCAACTCGGATATATGGAATTTGCTGCTCCTCCTTATCCAGGGGATAAAAATAGACCGGGTTCTCAATATGCCAATGAATTCCCTGGCCCAGGCCAGTCCTTTCGCTACCACCGCCGGTTTTGAGGATCAGATAGGTTGTAAAACTTGAATTTTCCAGATCATTCCGGTACTGGACTATTTCTCTGAGGCTGTCATCGGAAAATTTTTCTGGATAATGGCATAATTCACAGGTATCCCTGGCTGGCCTCATGTGTTTGACCTGGATAGGATATTCATAGGTTTTAAAAATGGAGGCAGTGACGTGTTTTAAATCGCCGGCCTTTCTGGTGATTCGCTCAGTAATAAAACCCTCGCCGATATGACAATCCACACAATCTACCCGGGCATGGGGTGAGGCGAGATAAGAAGTAAATTCAGGAGGCATCGTATGGCAGGCTTGCCCGCAAAATTCTGGTGAATTTGTGTATTCCCAGGCATAAGCGCCACCCCAGAGGGCGAAGAGAGTGAGTATCCCCAAGAATACATAGGGCGCCAGTCGAAGCCAAAGGGGAGTACCTTCTTGTGGGAGGAAGAAACTTTTAATCCATTTGAATAGATTTTTCATTAGATTTACCTCAAAATGGGGAGGGTAAGAGAATAAAGAATATATAAGGATTGTAACATGGAGTAACAACCCATGTTACACTTAATCCGCGGACTCAATGCAGCTAGTAGTCATTAATAATCATTGGCGTCAAATAGAGGATGATAGCTTAGATTATTCTGAGCCTAATGATATAATTTTTATATTAATCTTTTCTGCAATCCTGAAGGAAGCACTGATGTTTTCATCCCCTAAAAGATTTCGACAATTCTTCCTAAAATCCATAAGTATTTTCTTCGTTCTTATAATGGGTATTCAGGCGATGGGTGCCCCAAGTAATACTTATGCTCAGGGTACTGATGATTCAGTGATGACGGTAGAAATTCTCGACTTGCCTGAATACCCACCCAATTCTATTGCTGTTGGGGAACAATTCACATTCCGCATTCGTTATAGTTGTGGCGCAGTAACGGGTGGTGATTGTGATAGCTTTAACATCGAATTAAGCTTGCCGAATTGGTTTGATATCGGTAGTGCAATTCTGGAAACGGGTGCTCCTTATGCCGCATTTAGCACTTCCACTACACCAAACCCCAATGGAATATTAACGTTATCACTTTTTGATAATGACCCGACCGACGATGGCGCGTCCCGTCTGGATCCAGGTGAAAGTGAAACTGCGACTCTTACCTTACGACCCCGGGATGATGCCTATGATTTTTCGACAAATACACCACCCGCTCTTGATATTGAACCCGTAATAACCACCATCACATCTGATGCGAATTCTGAAGTTATTCCTCCCTCTACAAATATTGCGCTTGAAGCCCCGAACCTACAGTGGAGTATAAACAAAGTAAGGGTTTTGCCTCCTCTCTCGGTGACACCAGCTATTGATCAACCTGTGGTCTACCAGATCTGTTTGTCCTCGGACTCTAATATAGATAACTATGTGCTGAATGACTTTACCATAACAGACACAATTCCACCTGGCGCGGAAGTACTCAGTCCCGCCGAGGGCGGTGCAGTCTCCTACACGCCTACTGGTACAAATACACCTACTACAGTGACTTGGACATATACAGGTGAAAATATCTCATTCCGTAACGGAAGTGTGTGCCGCAACCTCACACTCCTTTATCCCAGTCCCACTTTTGCTATAGGTGATTCAGTCGAAAATGACGCGGATTCTACACTAATAACAGTCTCAGGCCAACCATGTCTAACGAACTGTACTGATAATGACAATGAAATTCATGGATTTGGTGTTGAAGCAGCGAATCCGACAACTACTAAGACTATTTTACGGAATCCTGTTGGTTTAAATGGGATTGGACGCTGGCGATTGTCATTAAATACGCAGTTATCGAATGCCCCGACAGACTTGCTGGAATTTATCGACGAGATGCCCGTAGACAGTGACGGTGTTGTTCCCGGTCCAGCGACGTTCCCAATAACATTTGATTACTTACCACTCCAGGTAACACAAATCATTCCTGGAGGTTGGAGCAGTGTCAGTGTGGGGGATTCCAGTATTGCTGTGCGGGCAAGCATCGAAACATCAGAAACAACTACCTGCCGAACTGCACCTGGTAGTGCAACATGGGTTACACTCCCTGGTTCACCGTTTGACGGTGCAACCACAACTCCTTCAGGGGATTTAACGCCCAATGATATCCGATGTATGCGAACAGTATTTGAACAGAATAACGGTAGTGGATGGGTTCCTGGCGCTCCGATGAACTTTAACATAAGCAGCCCATTTCAAATTTTATTCGAGGTGCGCGATCCATCAGGGATTGGTGCGACTTATGTTGGATCAACACTTCAGAATTGTATGTATACGGATTCAAGTGTGGACGGCGGTCCGAACGATGCCGCAATTGTTTCTGTAACAAATTGCGCAATCGCTGACATCGCTGGCCCCGATAATAATGTGAATATCGATTTTCGGAAAGTTATGCCGACCAACCCGGAACCGAGAGATCCCATCACAATTTCCCTTATTGTTGACCTTACTGAACGGTCCTCTGCGGATCTTATTGATCCAATTATTGCTGATGCAATCCCAAGTAACATTTACGTAGACACTGCTTCTGATTATTGGAATATATCGTACACCGGGGATTTTACTGGTGACACGACTCTTAGCGAAGCGGATATAAGAAATGGTGTTGGAGGTTCGAGTTTTAGTGACACTTCCCTAAGTATTGATCATGATGCGAATCCAATCACGCCTGATGAAACACGTCAGGTTTTCACTTTTGATCTATCCGGTTTAAGTGTTGCACCGCCCCCTCTCGGTACAAAAACGATTCAAATTGACATTATTGGACAAATTAGGCCATTTACCATTTCATCGCCATATTCTAATCTGGGATATTTCGTCGAGAATGGCCCAGGTGACCTGGTATGTGAACAAACAGCAACGACGGGAAATAATGGAACGGTCGGGGACACTGACAATGTGTTCGGAATATTTGCTACCGATATTTGTAGATTCACACGTGATTATGATGTGCCAGTTACAGCCCGCTTTGCAGGTCAAAAGTGGCTCAGGAATGAAGATGATCCGACAAATATTGTCCTTGCACCCGGTCTGAGTGGCACCTGTGATGACGCTACGGTAGTGACGGATGGACAGGTGACTGAAAGCAACTACACCCGTAATCCATGTGTTCATGAAGGCGACGTGGGCGATATCTTTACATATCGCTTAACCATACAAAATACAGGGAATATCTCACTTTTTGATTATCATCTGTATGACCTTCTGCCGTATGAAGGGGATACCGGTGTAAACCTGGTGGGTACTTCTCGTGGTTCCAATTGGCGACCCATTATGACATCTAGTGGCGTTGCCTTCTCGGATTCAGGTTTAATGACGGATGCGCCTTCAAATACGCTGTTGGATGGTAGTGATTTTGTCATTGAGTATAGTGATTCCCGTATTCCATGCCGTCCTGAAGTTGGGATAACGGCGAGCTGTACTGCTGTCACATGGTCAACTGATCCGGCAACTGATTTTGCAAATGGTTGGGCGTCTGTCGAATCGTTCCGCATTGTCTTGAATCCTGGTACTGCATGGGAGCCAGGCATCCATGCGGAATTTTTAGTTACCATGCAAATCCCAACAATAGAATATTATGACACTTTTAACTTTGCACCAATCGATGCTCCAACGAATCCTGCAGCGGGTTTGGATACGACGCAAAATCCTGAGGTTGGACATGTTGCCTGGAATAACTTTGCGCATAATTTTTATGAGACAAATAATACACCAGTTATCCCCGGTGACTTGCTCTCTGTAGCTGAGCCGCCCCGGGTAGGCATCCTAATTCCAGAATTTGGAAGTATTGGCAATTTTGTATTCTTCGATGATGATAATAATCGACAATATGAAACCGCCTCTGGTGAAACTGGCGTAGGTGATGTGATTGTGGAATTGTACGCTGATACGAGTGGAGACGGAGCATTTGGTGCGGGGGATCTACTAGTTGCCACCACGACAACAGGTAATCCACAAACTACAGATATTGGAGGGAATCCCGGTTATTATCTGTTTGACAATCTGGCAGAAGGTGATTATTTTGTTCATATACCTGCGAGCAATTTTACAATCACTGGACCACTATATACTTATATAAGCAGTTTTGACACATTGCCAGTTTTAGATAGCTTTATAAATAATATCGACCATGGAGTTGACGATTTCCTTCCTTCTGCAAATGGCATTACCAGCCCGATGATTAATATTAGTTTTGATAATGAAGTGACAAGCGATGAAGGCGCTGGAAATATAAGCTCAGATTCTGGCGATGGTCCCTATCGACGAGGCAATCAACATGAAGAAAACAACAGCAGTGATCTGACGGTAGATTTTGGTTTCTTTATCCCAATGAGTATTGGGAATCAGGTTTGGCTTGATAGTAATAATAATGCGCTGATCGATGCCAGTGAAACCGGCATAAATGGTGTGGTGGTCGAGCTGTTCAGGGGAACGACAGTGAGCGGTTTACCTTATCGCACGACAACAACGGTCAGCGGTGGGGCAAATGGTGAGGGATATTATATCTTTGATGCTTTGCCGGAAGGAGACTATATTATTCGTCTGGCAGCATCAAACTTTAATCCAGGTGGTACCTTGGTAAATGCGGCCAATGAACCATACTCGAGCAGTGAAAGTGGTGCAGCTGTAGAATTAACCTATCTGCAGGATAATCAGACAGATAACAACGATAACGGTATTGATGAGGACTTCCCTCAGACGAATGGCATTGTCAGTAATGTGATCAACCTGAGCTATAACACTGAAACAATTGGTGGGGATCTTCCATCTGATCTCAACCCTGCTGTTGGTGAAGGACGATTCGGTGAATTTGATGATAATGCAGAGATGACGATCGACTTTGGCGTCTATTCCCCGGTCATGAGTATCGGGAATCGGGTCTTTAAAGACTATGATAATAATCGCATTTTTGATGGCGCGGATGTCGGAGTGGATGGAGTGGTTGTTAATCTGTTCTATGACACAAATCTAGATGGAATCCCTGATTCGGGTATTAACAATCCATTTGCCACGACTACAACAGCCAACGGAGGTTATTATCTCTTTGATGGGCTGGATACGAACTATTATCTGGTTCAGATCGACGAAGTTAACTTCAGGACGACAGGCAATGGAACCCTGCGTGATTACTATAGCAGTCAGGATAAGGCCTCTCCCACAGATACTGCAGGTGTCATACCCACAGATAATGAAAATGACACCCTTGAAGACGGTATTGATAATCCGTTTAATCCAGCTCAAAATCCTGACCCGCAAGCCGAGGGAGTCTTCAGCCCAACAATTCACCTTGAACCATCCAATGAACCTGCGACAGAGACCGATTTGGGTCCTGAAGGCAACGGTGAACCGAATATTCAGGCTTCCAACAGTGATCTAACGATCGACTTTGGTTTCTATCAGCCGATGAGTCTCGGAAACCATGTCTGGTTCGATACCAATAAAGACGGTTTGTTTAATGGCGCAGAAGCTGGCATAGCGGGAGTTCAGGTTGAACTTTATCTAGAAACGGATGGTACGCCATCTGCGCTTAACACAGCTACCGATACCTTAGTTCCTGTATTTGATGGAACTAACTATGTTAACTTTGATACAACTGATGCCAATGGATTTTATCTATTTGATAATCTCGCTCCAGGTCAATATTGGGTTCATATACCAGATACAAATTTTGGTTCTGGCTTTGCGTTGTTTAATCACATCAGCACTCAACCCAATAACGAATCAAATCCAACTATTGCACCTGCTCCGATTACGGATAGCAATGATAACGGTACGCCTGATGATGGGTCGGCAACAACACTTGGTGTTACTAGTGAACTTGAAACACTTGGAATTCTTGATCCGATAAATGGATCTGGTCTCTATATTCCGGATAATTCAGAACCTGTCCTCGAAATAAACAAAAGTAACAATCCTCCAGCTCCATCCAGTACTTATGATGGACCGGTAAGTATCGGTCGGTATGGTGAACTGGATA
>Ga0180436_10004032_pt1 | contig 13330 bp, 9 predicted proteins | sample SS_ome_2_FD_132434 | JGI IMG/M metagenome (GOLD analysis project Ga0180436, IMG submission 132434) | Hypersaline lake sediment archaeal communities from the Salton Sea, California, USA - SS_3_S_2 metaG | ecosystem: Environmental > Aquatic > Non-marine Saline and Alkaline > Hypersaline > Sediment...
CGTCGTCGTTCACCGGCATTGCGGCCCAAAAACCTGACTCATTTGTAACGATTTCCGAACTTCAGGGAGACTAGCCCCCTCGCGCCGGCTGCCAAGCTTTTTATGGCGCTTGTGTTATGACTCCAATACGCCCGCTCGGCAGCAAGATGCCCCCCTTCCCGCTACGGAATTCCGCTCGTCCCTTTCGCCGGCTGGCGTGCTGCGTCGGGGCGGTGATGCTGGCCGGTCTCCTGCCCGGAGCGGCGGCCGGCCATCTGCTGCGGGTGGTGACCTGCAACATCCACGGCGGCCATGGCGACCTGGTGGGCAACCTGACCGCCTTCCGGGACACGATGCTTGCGGGCGAGGACGTGTTGTGCCTGCAGGAAGTCCCGGTGGGCGGCGACTGGAACACGGTGAAGGCGGTCTTCCCGGACTACCCGCACACCTTCCAGACGATCAACACCACCACCGGGTGGATCTGGCCGTGGGAGTCGCAACAGCAGAACTCGGTGGCGATCCTCTCGAAGCACCCGTTCCAGTTCACCGACAGCCGGCTGATCCAGATCGACCCCGGCGGCGACCGGTGGGAGCGTCACGCGCAACACGTGCGTATCGACTCCGGCCCCGGTCCGGTGGATGTCTTCAACTTCCACAACACCTACAACTGGTAACCATGACCGGCAGCGGGGGCGGAGGCAACGGATGGATCGACAACCTCGGCGAGCAGAAATTCGGCCCGCCGGACCCGAACCTGCATTCCCTCTACGCCATTTCGGGCGTCCTGACGGTGCCCGCCGCCGGCACCTACGCCGCCTGGGCCGCGGCCCACGCCGGCTGGCAGGACGCCGGCATGGATTTCAACCACAACGGCATTCCCAACGGCGTCGAATACTTCATGGGCGCCGCCGCCGCCGCCCCCGCCGCCCTGCCGCCGTTGGCCGGCGCCGGCGGAACCCGGACTTGGACGATCCCCTATGACCCGACCGCCGCCGTCACCTGGAAGTTCCAGGTCTCCGACGACCTGGCGAGCTGGACCGGCCGCCAACAGGGCGATCCCGGGATCGTGATTTCCCCCGACCCGGATGAGATCGAGTTCACGCTGCCCGCCGGCATGACGTTCTGCCGGCTGGTGGTCACGCCTGTCCCTTGAGACCCAATCCGTGGAATCATTGGTTGAGAACGAGCGGCGCGTGGGAGCGTTCGAAAGCGGTGTCGCCCGACTTCGCCCCCTTCGACGCAGCTCAGGGCCTGAGCCTGTCGAACGGCTGCGGGCTACGACGGGCAAGCTGCTCCTGCGTCGCTTGCCACCGCACGCCACAAGGGGGGCGCCTCTGGAGTGCGCCGGCAGAGTCCCGCAAGGGACGGCGACGGCGCTTTGGGGGGACGGGTCGCGATCCGCCAGAGCGGGGAACGCCCCCGGCGGGCTTGTCCCGCCGCCTGCGCTTTCGTGTCCACCGCCGACTTGGCGATACCGGAGGAGGAACGCCCCCGGCGGGCTTGTCCCGCCGGAGCGAACGATTGGCCGGCTAGCCACGCGTTCCACGAGAAGACCGCCCCTGCCAGCTTGGCTGGCAGGACCGGCAGCGCACCCTGCTGAAGGTGAGGAGACCGCCAGCCAGCCAATCTCGTCTCCGGGGGGCAAGGCGGCCAACCGGTCGGATAGCTGGTCGAAAACCCCGGCTTGCTCACAAAATTACGGAAAAGACCTTGCGCGGCCCAGCGGCGCCGACTTGGATTGCCCCATTGCCAGAACACCCACTGCAACCCCATATTGCAGGCAACAAAGCCAACGGCAATCGGAGCAAGCGATGAGGACCACCACAACACGGCCGCCCGGGGGGTGGCCGGCATCGACCCCCTTTACCTGCCCGACGGCGGCATCGTCTTCTCCTCCAGGCGCTGGACAAGAACGGGATGATGGGACAGTCCATGCGCAGCGGCACCATCGTGGCGCCGGGCGAGAAACAGGGCTGTGTGGGCTGCCACGAGAACCGGGTCGAGGATACGCCTCCCCCGACCAAGGCGCCCCTTGCCGTGAAGCGCGAACCCAGCAAGCTGACCGGATGGCGCGGCAAGCAGGAGCTCTTCAGCTACATGGAGCAGGTCCAGCCCATCTTCGATCGCCACTGCGTGGAATGCCACGACTTCGGCAAGCCCGCCGGCAGGAAACTGGTGCTGGCCGGCGACCGGACCGTGAGCTTCAACGCCTCCTACATTGATCTGTGGTCCCGCAAATACCTGACCTGCGCCGATGCCGGCCCCGCCGCCCATTTCGAGTCCAGGACATGGGGTTCCCATCCTTCCAAGCTGATCAAGGTCGTACGCGAGGGACACGAGGAGCACAAGGAGCTGAAGCTGTCGGCCGAGGAACTGGAGACCCTCATCACATGGGTGGACCTCAACGCCCCCTACTACCGGGCTTACGAGTGTGCCTACCCCAACAACCCCTGCGGCCGCTCCCCCATCACCGGCGCGCAGCTCAATCAGCTCGGCAGTCTCACCAAGGCAAGGTTCGTCTTGCACAACGGCGACAACCAGCGCGCCCAGATCTGCTTCGAACGCCCCGGGATGAGCCCCGGCCTGCAGCGGTAGGTCGAGGTCGGGGGCATCGACAGGCCGGCCGGAAACCCGCTGGTTCACCCTGCCGGCGGACCCGCGGCCGCCGGCGGATCCGCGTCGTTTCAGGCGGGAACACGAGGTTGACGCACGGGAGGAATCGCGCCAAGGTGCGCATCGCGCCCCTCGCCACCGCGGGGTGAAACTTCACCTTCTCCCAATGAAACCACTGATATCCTCCACGATTGCCATTCTCGCGACGTGCGTCTGCACCCCGGTCTGCGCCGCCGATCCCGGCCTCAAGCTCTGGTATGACCACCCCGCCAGCAACTGGGAGGCCCATGCACTGCCGCTGGGCAACGGGTCGATGGGTTGCATGGTCTTCGGCGGCGTCGACAAGGAGCGCCTCCAGTTCAACGTCGACAGCCTCTGGACGGGCGACGAGAACATGGTCGGCAAGGAGCCCGGCAAGTCGAAGGACGCCTCCTACCTCGCGCCGGGCATGGGGTTCTATCAGAACTTCGGGAATCTCCACCTCGAGGTGAAGGGGAGCGGGGCGACCACCGGCTACCGGCGCGAGCTCGACCTCGAGCGCGCCGTCCACACCGTGACCTACACCCGCGACGGCGCCGGTTTCACGCGCGAGACGTTCTGCAGCCACCCGGCGAAGGCCGCCATCATGCGGCTCACGGCCGACAAGCCCGGCAGGTATTCCGGCCGCCTCGTCCTCGAAGACGCCCACGAGGCGAAAACGGTCGCCAAGGACGCGAAGCTGACCGCGGCCGGCGCGCTCGACAACGGGATGAAATACGAGTCGCAGGTCCGCCTGCTTCACAAGGGGGGCGCCGTCGCCGCCAGGGACGGCGCCCTCGTTTTCGAGAACTGCGACTCGCTGCTGGTGGTGCTGGCCGCCGACACCAACTACGTGATGGACCGTTCAAAGGGCTGGATGGACGGGAACCCGCACCAGCGCGTGACCGCCCGCGCCGACGCGGTCGCCGCCGCCGGCTACGAGAAGCTGCTCGCGGCCCACGTCGCCGACCACCAGGGGCTCTTCAAGCGGGTGAGCATCGACGTGGGGGCGACCGGCGCCGCGCAGCTCGCGCTCCCGACGAACAAGCGGATCGAGGCGCGCAAGAGCGGCGCCGGGGATCCCGACCTGACGGAACTCCTGTTCCAGTACGGCCGCTACCTGCTGATCGCCTGTTCGCGCCCCGGCTCGCTGCCCGCCAACCTCCAGGGGGTGTGGAACCACAGCAACACCCCGCCGTGGCACTGCGACTACCACACCAACATCAACGTCCAGATGAACTACTGGCTGGCTGAGCCGGCCAATCTCGGCGAGTGCCATCTGCCGCTGTTCGACCTCTTCAGCTCCGGGATCCCGGTCCACCGCGAGGCCACAAAAATCCGCTTCGGCGACGTCCCGGGGTTCACCTTCCAGACCGTCTACAACGTCTTCAACGGCACCGGCTGGGAATGGAACATGGTGGGCAGCGCATGGATCGCCCAGCACTTCTGGGAGCACTTCGCGTTCTCGCAGGACCTCGATTACCTCCGCAAGACCGCCTACCCCTACATGAAGCAGGTCTGCGCGTTCTGGCAGGCGAGGCTCAAGGAGTTGCCGGATCCTTCGGCGGGCTCAGGGCAGGCGACCCGGCTGGTGGTCCCCGAGGGCTGGTCGCCCGAGCACGGGCCGCGCGAGGACGGCGTGTCCTACGACCAGCAGATCGTCTGGGACCTGTTCCGCAACACGATCGAGGCCACCAAAGCGCTCGGCGTCGATCCGGAGCTGCGCGCCCGCCTCGCCGGCATGAAGGAGCGCCTCGTCGGCCCGCAGGTCGGCAAGTGGGGGCAGCTCCAGGAGTGGATGACGGACCGCGACGACCCGAAGAACAACCACCGCCACACCTCGCACCTCTTCGCGGTCTACCCCGGCCGCCAGATCTCGCCGGCGAGGACGCCGGAGTTCGCCAAGGCCGCCGCGGTCTCGCTGGAAGCCCGCGGCCAGACCGGCGACGCCCGCCGCTCGTGGACGTGGCCATGGCGTTGCGCGATCTGGGCCCGCCTCGGCAAGGGCGACATGGCCCACGCCATGATCGACGGCCTCTTCGCCCACAACCTCCTGCCCAACATGATCGCCACCCACCCGCCGTTGCAGCTCGACGGCAGCTTCGGCATCACCGCCGCCATCTGCGAGACGCTGGTGCAATCGCACGCCGGCCGGATCGAACTGCTGCCCGCCCTCCCCGCCGCCTGGCCGGCCGGCAAGGTCACCGGCCTGCGCGCCCGCGGCGGGTTCGTGGCCGGCATCGAGTGGCGCGACGGCAAGCTCGTCAGCGCCAGCGTGAAGAGCCTCGCCGGCAAACCCTGCCGGGTGGCTTATGGCAAACAAACCATGGAACTGAAACTCGCCGCCGGCGCCACCGAGGTGGTCCGGTTCGGCAAGAAGTGAGAAGTCGTCTACGGTTCCCGTCAACGGTCGGACGCAAGGTGAAGTTTGGAGATGACATGAGTGTGGAGTGCGGTGGCAAGCGAGGAACGAGCCCGACGTAGCCCGCAGCCGTTCGACAGGCTCAGGCCCTGAGCTGCGTCGAAGGGGGCGAAGTCGGGCGACACCGCTTTGGCGGATCGCGGCCCGCCCCCGCCAGAGCGCCGTCGCCGTCCCTGCCGGGACTCTGCCGGCGCACTCCAGAGGAGCGCCACACCGTTACGCACCGATCGCGTGATGACGACCTTCACCCCGGCAAGGGCGAGCGTCGTGGCGGTGATGTCCATCCCGCTGATCAGGTCGCTGCGCACCTTGCCTCGACTCACACCCGGCCCGGCGATCACCAGCGGCACGCGAATGCCCCCCTCGTACAGCCATTGTTTGTGGCGATAAAGACGCATGCCGTGGTCGGTCCGGAAGAAGACGATGGTGTCGTCCAGCAGGCCGTCCCTCTCGAGGGCGGCGAGGATTCCGCCAACCTCGTCGTCGGTCTGCTTGATGCAGTCGTAGTGGTGCGCAATCTCGCGGCGGATCACCGGATGATCGGGGTAGTAGGGCGGAACTTCGACGGCCGCCGGATCGGTGTGCCTGGCGACCTTCCCGGAGTTCTTCATCGGGCAATCCTGTCAATCCTGCAAATCCTGTCGAGGACTCCCGGAGTGAGCGCGACCCGACAGGATTGTCTGATCAAGTGGCCGGACCTCCGGTGGGGAATTGGTGCTCGATCGGGTCCGCGGCGCGTGCAACGATGCGGCATGCCTGTCCAGAGATCCAAGCGGAAACAGAAATGAGAACCATCTCCATCCTCGTGAGCGCGCTGCATCTGGTTCTTCCCCTCGTGGCAAAGACCAGGAAGCTCGACCTTGAAGGCGCCACCGCCGAAGTCTACAAAAACGCATCCGGCGACGACCTGTATCTCTACCTCTTCGCGCCCGAGGGACACGTCCCCAAGCGCGACAAGCGCCCGGCCGTGGTGTTCTTCTTCGGCGGAGGCTGGACTGGTGGCACGCCCGCCCAGTTCGAACAACACGCCCGCTACCTCGCCAGCCGCGGAATGATCGCCGCGGTGGCCGACTACCGGGTCAGGTCGCGCCAGAAAACCACCCCGAAGGAATGCGTGGCGGACGGCAAGTCATCCGTGCGCTACCTGCGCAAGCATGCAAGGCGACTCGGCATCGACCCGGAGCGCATCGCGGCGGGCGGCGGATCGGCGGGTGGTCACGTGGCGGCCGCCACCGGCACGCTTCGCAAGCTGGACGATCCGGCCGACGACGCCTCGATTTCCTCGAAGCCCAATGCGCTGCTGCTGTTTAATCCCGTTTACGACAACGGGCCCGAGGGCGGATGGGGTCACGGTCGCGTGCAGGGCTACTGGAGGGATATTTCCCCCGCGCATAACATCGATGCCGGCACCCCGCCGGCCATCGTCTTTCTCGGTGAAGACGACAAGCTCATCCCGGTGTCCACCGCCAGGCGCTTCCAGGCCGCCATGAGAAGGGCAGGCGTCAGGTCGGTCCTCCACACCTACCCGAATCAGGGACACGGGTTCTTCAACGAGCACAAGGGCGGGACCGGGATCTTCCTGGACACCCTCCGCAAGATGGACGCCTTCCTCGTCGAACTCGGCTGGCTGGAAGGCAAGCCCCGCAAGGAGCAAATCCAAGCCGCCTCGATGTCGAAGGCCGGAAGGAAAAAGTGACCCGGAAAATTGGGCTGGAAGTCGGCGGGCCGCATCTCGCAGAATGACAAAGGAATGGACGTAGAATGCGACGGATCTCGAATGACGCCGGCATGGGGCGAGGCGCTGGTGCCGCGCCCGTGTGGAGTGCGGTGGCAAGCGAGGAACGAGCAGCTTGCCCGACGTAGCCCGCAGGGCGAAGTCGGGCGACACCGCTTTGGCGGATCGCGCCCCGCCCCCGCCCAAGCGCCGTCGCCGTCCCTCCCGGTCGGGCTTCGTCATCTCGTTGTGAGCGTCCTTCTCGGGGCGGGCGCCGCCGGGCTGGCGCCGGCCCGCGAAGCACCGGCGGCCGCTTCGCCCGCGCCGTCCAACCTGCTGGCGCACTGGCCGCTCGACGAGCCGGACGGCCCGGATTGCCGGGACCATGGTCCGCACGGCTACCACGCGTCGAACCCGGCGGTGCTGGCGCGGGTCGAGGGCCACTCCGGCCGGGCGGTCCGGTTTGAAGGCGCCCACCGGCTGAGCGTCCCCGCGGGACCCGACTTCTCCGGCCTGCACGGGCTGAGCTTCAGCGCGTGGGTGATGCCGGGCCGCTTTGATCGCTACAACGAGATCTTCCGCAAGGAAGACGGCGACCGGCGCGTCCTGTTCTCGTTCCAGGAGCACGGCACGGTTCTCTCGTTCGGGCTCAACATCGGCGGCTACGTCGAGTGCGACGCCCGCATCAAGCCGGAGGACGTCATGGACGGGCGCTGGCACCACTGCGCCGCGACCTTCGACGGGGCCGTGATGCGGGTCTACCTCGATGGCAGCGAGATCGGCAGTCTGGCGCGGCCGGGCGCGATCACCGCGGGGGGCGCGGCCCCCGGCTGCATCGGCTCGATGAACGGGAACGAGTGCTTCCATGGCCTGATGGACGACCTGCGGATCTATCGCGACGCGCTGCCCCCGAAGATCATCGCCGCCATCCATGCCCGCGATCGCGCCGCGGAAGCGCGCTATCGGGAACAGCGGACGCGGCAACTGCGGGTGCTCACCGCGCGCCTGCGCGAACTCCTCACCCCCGGCCGGCCGTTCGCCGCCACCCTGGCCAAGGCCAAACAGGCGCTCGCCGCGCAAGACGGCGCCGACCCGCTGCCGCATGCCGACGCTGCCGAAGCGGTCGCCCGGCAGTTGCTCGCCGAACCGTTCCCCGCCGAGACCGCGGAGTTCAGCCGCCTGACCGCGGGCGGGATCGTCCGCTACCTGACCACCGCCGACAATTCGGTCTGCAGCGCGGCCATCGAGCGGCTCCTCGGGCCGATGACCGAGTCGATGCCGCTCACCGCCGCGCAATGGCGGCGCCAGCCGCCGGAGGGCCGCGCGAAGTGGCGGCCGATCAAGGCCCTCGCCGATGAGTTCGCCGCCCTGCGCGCCCGCGGCGAGTCCTCCCGCTTCGCGCCCGAGTGGATCGAGCTCGTGCTCCGGACCGGCCGGGCCCACGGCCCCACCGTCGAGGAGCGCCCGCGGGCCCGCGAGGCGGTGGCGCCCTACGTACCGCCGTCCACCCCGGAAACCCGCACCCTCGCGGAAAGCGAAGCACGCCGGCGCCTCGAACAGGACTGGCTCCACCAGGCCGACGGCAATCCAACCCCCGCCCGCCTCCGCAGCGAGATCGAATGGACGCGCGAACTGGCGGCGCGGGTCGACGTCGATTGTGCCGCCGAACTGGCCGAACTCGGGGAGATCGAGCCGCGCGCCGCGGCGCTCAACCAGGCGGACCCGGAATTGTATTTCCGTGTCAGGGAGATCAAGCGCCGGATCATGTTCCGCAACCCGGTGGTCGACTTCGATTCGGTGTTGTTCGTCGACATGCCGTTCCCGGCGGGCTCGGAGTGGCGGCACGAGACGCGCCACCGGTTGGGCTACATGGCCGTGCCGGGCGGCCGCCTGCTGGTCCTCGAGGGGCTCGCCCCGTCCGGCCGCCTGCGGCAGTTGATGCCGCAACCGCCGCTGCACGGCGCCTTCTGGCGGCCCGACCTCTCCTGCGACGGCCAAAGGGTCCTGTTCTGCTTCCACCCGCACAACGAGAAATCGTTCCACCTCTACGAGATCGGCATCGACGGCGGCGGGTTGCGCCAGCTCACCGACGGCCCCTACGACGACCTCGACCCGATCTACCTGCCCGACGGCGAACACATCCTGTTCACCAGCACGCGCGGCCACACCTATGTCCGCTGCATGCCGCCGACCAACGCCTTCGTCCTGGCCCGCTGCGACCGCAACGGCGACAACATCTACCTGATATCTCGTAACAACGAACCGGACTACCTGCCCTCGGTGCTCGACGACGGCCGGATCGTCTACACCCGCTGGGAATACACCGACAAGCCGCTGTGGCGCGCGCAGGGGCTGTGGACCGCCTACCCGGACGGAACCCGCGTCAACACCCTGTGGGGCAACCAGAGCGTCTGGCCGGACCTGCTCAAGGACGCCCGCGGGATCCCCGGCAGCCGGCGCATCATGTTCACCGGCAGCGCCCACCACGACTGGTTCGCCGGCTCGGTCGGCATCATCGACCCCGCCAAAGGGTTCAACTTCCCCGACGGCCTCACCAAGGTCACCGCCGATGTCGGGTGGCCGGAGTCGGGCAACGGGCCGGTCGACCCGGTCGAGTCGCCGCGCTACCACCGCAGCGGCGCCTACCGCGCCTACTACTCGCCCTACCCCCTCGGCGGGAAGGACTTCCTCGTCTCGGCGGAACGGGCCGGGAAGTTCGTCCTCTACCTGATGGATGTCGACGGCAACCGCGAGCTGGTCTACGAGGGACAACACCACATCTTCCACGCCATCCCCGTGAAACCCCGGCCGCGCCCGCGCGTGCTGCCGGATTCGGTCGATTGGCCGGCCGCGGCCGAGCGGCTCAATCCGAAAAACGGCATCCTGCTCAGCAACAACGTCTACGAGGGAACCCCCGCGGAACTGGCGGGCAAGGCCCGCTTCCTGCGCGTCCTCACCATCGAGCACAAGACCTACACCTACTGGCACAAGCGGCCGTACCTCTCCACCGGCCCGGTCGTCTCGGGAGTCCAGTCGGAAGGCGTCAAGCGGGTCCTCGGAACCGTGCCGGTCGAATCGGACGGATCGGTCGCCTTTCACGCCCCGTCCGGCATCCCGCTGCACTTCCAGCTCCTTGACGGGAAGTACCGCGCCCTGCAGACGATGCGCAGCTTCACCGGCGTGATGCCCGGCGAGCGCCGCGGCTGCGTCGGCTGCCACGAGGGAAGCGGCGCCGCCCCGCCGATGGACGGCCCGCCGCCGCTCGCCCTGACCCGCGAACCCTCGACCATCACCCCGCCGCCGTGGGGCCGGGACACTGTCAGCTACGAGCGCTACGTCCGGCCGCTGCTCGACCGCTACTGCGCCGACTGCCACCATGGCGACGGCAAGGCCCGCAAAGACCTCGACCTGACGCCAAGGCCCGGCCACCTCGGGTTCGACGAGACCTACTGGCTCTTCACCGGCCGGCCGTCGTGGGGCAAGCCGTACCGGCCGCCCTCCGACCCGCCGCCCGGGTTCGGCATCGCCGGCATGCTGATGGTCGAGGGTTACGACCAGCGCGACCCGCAGGCCTACCGCACTCCCGAGCCGATGACCAGGCTGTCCTACCGCAGCCGGCTCGTCGATCTCGTCACGAGCGGCAAACACCATGACGTGAAGGTCGACGAAATCAGCCGCCGCAAACTCATCGCATGGATCGACGCCATGTGCCCCTACCGCGGCGACGAAGAGATCCGCCAGATCGACGATCCGGACTTCCAGGGGATCGACTGGCTGGCGATCCGCCCGCGCGTCAAGACCGCCCCGCGCATCACCCGCCCCGGCCCGGTCGAATGAGCGGCGGGACGTGTTGCTCCGAAGCGCAGGCCGCAGCGGCGGCGTTGCCCCTGACGGGAGTCCGTCATCTCGAAGCCGTTCCCAATGGCCTGGAAATCAAGAGGCATGACCGGGACGGTCATGCCACGGCAAGCCACCGGACCGGCTGCTTATCCCGCACCATTCCACGCCTTCCCGGTGCTACGGCATCTTCGACAGCCGGAAGACCTTTGTTTCGTGGCTCCGGACGTTTCCCTGCCAGCTCGCGCCGCTTCCGGCCGCCTCGTGCTTCCACAGGTCGCGAATCTTGTAGCGGCCGGGCAAGCCGATCCCGGCGAAGTCGACCTTGAAGTCCTTCGGGGTCTTGCCGAGATTCAGGATCGCGACGGCATGGTCGCCGTTGGACAACGGCTTCACGAACACGTTCAAGGCGCCGGTGTTGACCTCGCGGACGGCCTGTTTTCCGAGCTGGTCCTGGTTGACGGCGATGAGTTCCTTGTTCATCAGGATGCGCTTCGTGGTCTCGCTCATGTTCAGGAGGTCGCAGGAGGCGGTCAGCGGGGCGGCCATCATGCACCAGATGCTCATCTGGGTTCGATACTCGATGCCGGTGCATCCGGTTCCCTTGATCCATGGTGTGGCCCCTTCCCCGTGCATGCCCACTGAGAGCATGCACATGTCGTTCCAGCCGCCCGGGCCGGCGTATTCGTGCAGGCCGGCGTTGCAGTTGATGACGTAGACGATGTTCTTCCACTTGTCGCGCGAGTCGGGTCCGGTCCGCCACAGTTGCGCCCCGACGGCCCGGCCCCACTTCCACGGTTCGAGGTGGACCTGGCAACAGACGGCGAAGACGATGTCTCTTCCGGACTTCCGCAGGGCGTCGCCCATCGCCTTGAAGCGTGCGTTGGCGGCCTCCTTGTTCTGGGGGGCGTTGCAGTAGTCGTACTTGAGGTAGTCCACCCCCCACGAGGCGAAGGTCTTGGCGTCCTGCTCCTCGAACCCGTAGCTGGCGGTGTAGCCGGCGCAGGACAACTGGCCCCCGTCCGAGTAGATGCCCAGCTTCAGCCCCCGCTGGTGCAAGTGGTCCGCGAGAGCCTTCATTCCCGACGGGAACTTCTCGGGATCGGGGATGATATTGTTCCGCTTGTCGCGTCCGCCCTGCCATCCGTCGTCGATGTAGAGATATGTGTATCCCGCCTCGGCCATTCCGGACTCCACCATGGCGTCCGCCACCCGGCGCAGTCCTTCCTCGTGGATGTCGACCCCGAAGAGGTTCCAAGTCATCCAGCCCATCGGCGGGGCCGGCACTTCCGGTTCGGCGCGGCCGCCGGCGGCCGCGCCGCAGAGCATCAATCCAGCCAGTATTGCACGCATGATCAATGGTTGTCTTTCTTGTTTGGTTGTCGTGGATCCGCCGGGGCGGGGTCGTCGAGCGTGACGCGCACCCGGTCCCAACGGTGCCGGTGCCAGTCGATGTCCGGCAGCATGGTCTCGTGAAAGTATTTGTAGTAGACCCAGAAGGACTTCCCCGTCACCTCGTTGTCGTCGCCCATGCTGATGATGGACGGGTAGTCATGGGCGCGGGCGTCGCGGTGGACCGTCCGCCAACCGCTCCAATCGAGGCCGTCTTGCGAGAAGGAGATCAGGACGGCGCCCGTTTCGGCGTGTTGCCAGTCGGACCCGAACACCTTCCGGTCGTCGCCGGCGTAGAAGTATTGGCGTGTCACCAGCACATACCGGTCGAGGTGGCGGTTGTATGCGGCGTCGCCGTGAAGGAATCCCAGGGGTTCGATGTCGAGCGGGGTGAACCGCCCGCCGAGGCCGGGCTCGTTCCACCGGCCCTCGTGGTATTTCCGCCATGCGACGGTTGTGAAGTCCTGCGCGGACGCCATCACCTTGTCGACGCGGGCCCTCGCCACCGCCGCTCCGTTGACGAGGACGTCCGGCTTGTCCCTGGTATCGGTGTAGTAGAGATAGAACCAGCCGTCCTTGAGGATGTAATTGGCCAAGCCGGTGTTCGGATAGATGAAACCCTCGCGGAGGTTGTCCCGATGCCAATGTTTCGACCACGTCTCGTAGGACAACTCGGGCCTGATGATGTGGCCGCACCATCGGAACGACTTGCCGCCGTCCTTCGAGATCGCCAGTCCGAGGCTGAAATAGACGCCGCCCCGCTCTTTGGGGGCCTTCTCGACGTGCACGAAACTCAGGATGTCTCCGCTCGCCGGATCCCGGTAGACGTTGGCGATCCAGGTGATGTTCCCCCAGCGGCGGTCCCGCGCAAAACCCACCCGCGTGTCGGTGTAGCGGTCGGGCAGGTTCTCGAACTGACCCGTCCGGCAGACCACCTCCGCAAACGGATCGTCCCGGGGTCCCAGACTGTAGACATGCCGCCACCGGCTGGTGCAGAACCACTTCCACCGCCCCCCGTCATTCAAGGCGTAGAGGCTGGCGTCAATCCCTCCCACCCCGGCCTCCTCCAACCGGTCCCGCGAAAGCACCGTCTCCGGCGCCCCGACATGGAAACCCTGCCCACAGGAAACGCCGCCGGCAAGAAGGGCGACTCCAAACACAATCCGCGGCGCCATCCCACCCCGATACGCCGCTTTGGCACCAATCATTCAGGAAATCGCCCCCCCGGCGAGCTTGTCTCGCCGGAGACGAGATTGGCTGGCTGGCGGTCACCTCACCCTCAGCAGGGTGCACTGCCGGTCCTGCCAGCCAAGCTGGCAGGGGCGGTCCTCTCGTGGAACGCGTGGCTAGCTGGC
>Ga0180436_10004035_pt1 | contig 13328 bp, 11 predicted proteins | sample SS_ome_2_FD_132434 | JGI IMG/M metagenome (GOLD analysis project Ga0180436, IMG submission 132434) | Hypersaline lake sediment archaeal communities from the Salton Sea, California, USA - SS_3_S_2 metaG | ecosystem: Environmental > Aquatic > Non-marine Saline and Alkaline > Hypersaline >...
GGTTTAAAGATAACTCCGATATTCAAACAGCGATCGATCATATTGTTATTTGAAGTGAATCCGTTTACTGTATTCCATAACAGTATTACCGATTCGCCTCATTTTTATAGTTTTATAAACTTTAGAGGAGTACATTTGTTGAACGGATTTTCGATCCCGGGAAAAGTCTTGCCGAAATTGCTTACGCACCGGAATCTGAATTAATGGATCATGGAAGTGTTACTGCCTGAAACAAATTAGACATATCTGATCATGCATCATTTTTATCTTCTCCATTCAGAAATTAAACGCCTGTTACTGTTAATTGGGTTTTTTGTGATGACGTTCATCACACATGCACAGGAGACTGAAATTGTGAATCCAAGCAGGCATATAGGAGGGGGCGTCACAGTTACCAATAATGGAATTTCATTGCTTCCTACATTTACCCTGGGGAAGCCAGCAGCCATTTTTGACCTGTCGGTGGGTGGTGAAAAGCTGAGTTTTGATCCCCAGTTTCGGTTTGCACTGGATGGAAAGCCCTGGGTCTTTATTTTATGGTGGCGGTACAAACTGCTGAATAATGAAAAGTTTCGTGTACATGTGGGGGCACATCCGGCAATCATGTTCAGGACCATACCTGTTACAACTGATGGTGAAACCACTGATGTCCTTGAGGCGCTTCGTTATGTGGCAGGGGAATTCGCCCCCAATTATATGCTCACAAAAAATATCAGCATAGGAATGTACTACCTGTACGGACACGGATTCCAGGATAATGCAGTGCAAAATAGCCATTTTCTCACCCTGAACAGTAATTTCTCCAATATCAGGCTTTCTGAAAAGTTCTATATGAAATTCTACCCCCAGGTCTACTACCTGTGGATGGATAAAGAAGATGGATTTTACATTACAGCATCCCTGACACTGGCCAGGCGGGATTTCCCTCTTGCCATTCAGACCATTGTAAACCAGCCTTTTACAACCATAATCGCCGGAGGTGATGATTTTGTCTGGAATGTCAGCCTGATTTACTCTTTCAATAAAGAGTATATGGGGAAATAAAAATCCCGAAGCAAATCGTATTTTCGAGACTGATTGACTTGTTTGATGATTTATTACAGTGAATGAACAGGATAGAAGATAAATTTACCCCCAGCGTATGATATACAAAAGAATATTCGGAGCTGTATACGATCGCTTCATGTACTCCATTGAGAATGCCCACCTAAGCAGCAGGCGAAACAGGCTTCTTGCAGGCCTTTCAGGTACGGTTCTGGAAGTGGGAGTGGGAACCGGAACCAACTTTGAACACTACAATGCTGACATCGATCTCATCGGAATCGAACCTTCACCTTATATGATTCCCAGGGCGGAAAAGAAAAAAAAGATATTGCTCTTCCCGAACAAAATCACGCTATTGAACATCGGATGCGGTTACCCCGAAATGGAAAAGCTCATCGAGCCAAATTCCCTCGATGCGGTAGTTTGTACCTTGGTGCTGTGCACCATTCCGGATCCTTCAAGAGCATTGGAGAATTTTAAGAAATGGCTGAAGCCCGGGGGAAAACTGGTGATCCTTGAACATATCCGGTCCCACAATCCTTCCAGGGGTAAGCTTCAGGATATCCTAAACCCCGTATGGAAAAAGGTGGCTGACGGATGCCATCTGAACCGACCCACTGACCAGTTGCTGGCCGAATCCGGTTTGCAGCTGGTCCGGGAAGCCAGATTCAGGATAGGCATCCCCTTTTATGAGGCGGAATACATCCGGCCTTTGAATGAATGACACATCACGGCAATAGTAAGCCGTTGCCGCTTGTTCAAATAATCAATCATCAAAGGATTCATTATCCTACTAAAGGCAATCTAAAGGTAATGCTGGAAAACACAGAACAAGGTAGTTGTTTTGATATCTATTACCGGTACATTGGCAGAATCAGAAAGAGCCGGACAAGGACAAAATAAAATTGTTCTTGGAGAGCTTATTTATGAAAAGTAACAAGGATAGTTATAGTATGAATCAGCTTTTTGATCCGAAGAGGAATTACGAAGAAACTAAAAAAGCAATTGGATATGTGAGCCGAAAAGAGGCTACACAGGCAGATTACGACAGGATAGGTTTTATGTCGGGACTGGAAGTTCATCAGCAATTAAAGACTTCAAAAAAACTATTCTGCAATTGTCCTTCCGGGATATATCAGACCAGTGATAATTTTGATGCTGAGATTGTACGTCATATGCGACCAACACTGAGTGAGTTAGGTGAATACGATGGAACAGCTTTAATGGAGTTCAAAACAAAAAAGAACATCATTTACAGAATTAATAATGACACTGCCTGCACCTATGAAATAGATGACACTCCACCATTCCCTATTAACCGTGAAGCGCTCGAATATGCACTTCAGATATCATTACTTAGCAAATTGAGTATTGTTGGCGAAGTTCATATTACACGTAAGCAGTATTTAGACGGGAGTATACCCACAGGTTTTCAGCGTACAGCTATTTTAGGTGTTGAGGGTGAAATCCAACTTAAAAAGAAAAAAGTCCGGCTTATTCAATTGAGTATTGAAGAAGATGCCTGTAGAGAAATTTCTGATATAGGTCACTGGAGAACTTATAAGACCGACAGGCTTGGCATGCCATTGATCGAAACGGTTACATATCCTGATTTTGTAAATCCTGAGGAAGTAAAAGAAGGAGCCGATTATATCAGGTTTCTTAACAGAAGCACCGGGAAAGTTGAAACAGGCAAAGGATCAACCCGGGCAGATACAAATGTGAGCTGCAGAGGCGGGAGTCGTGTCGAAATAAAGGGTGTTCCCAGTACCAGATGGATGCCTGAACTAACTCATGTTGAAGCTTTCAGACAATATGCCCTGCTCAATATCAAATCTATTCTTGTAGCGAAAATACCCGATAAGAATACCTGGAAGATCAGTTCGGAGGAAATAGACTTAAATGAAATCAAGTTTTCTTACAAACCAATTAAGGAAGCAAAAGAGCAAGGTCATAAATGCATAGCTGTAAACCTCAGCCATTTTGAAGGGATACTTTCTCATTTCACACAGCCAAATCAAATGTTTGCAGATGAAATCATTAACAGGCTGAAGGTTATTGCCTGTCTTGAGAAACCGAACCTAATTCATTCTGAGCAATTTGACCAGGTAATTTCCGAAAAGAAATTTGAGAAAATAAAAAGCAAACTTGGTTCCTTGGTTGGGGATGCTCAAATTATCATCTGGGGCCCCGACGAAGATATGCCCACAGCACTGGAAATCATTGAAGAAAGATGCATTATGGCCATGGAAGGTGTCCCGGAAGAAACCAGGAAATCTTTCAGGGACGGGACCACCATATTTGAAAGAGTATTGCCGGGTGCGGACAGGATGTATCCCGATACCGACTCTGCTCCCATTCCCTTAACAGATGAATACATAAAAAGTATTAGCAAGAATCTTCCGGCAGATATATGTGATCGTTACGAGCAACTGGCTGCCTGGGGTATTCCTGATGATGCCCAAGAATATATCCTTAAGAAGAATTTAGTTCCGTTAATTGAGAAATGTGAAAAAGAACTCGGCATTTCTCCAAAATGGACGGGTATTTTTTTGGCGCACAGGTTGTGCAACGTTGAACATAAATCTAAATTATCTAAAGACTTTAATTATTCCATGGTATTTGCCATGCTCCGATATTTAAAAGATAATCACCTGGATTTAGAATTAGCGAAGAAGATGCTTTGGGAACTTTACAAGCATCCAAAAATGGATTTTGATTCAGTATTGACAACACTCAATTTCAGAAAAATTCCCAAAGAAGAAATAAAAAGCAGAATTCCGTTTTTAAGAGAGAAATACAGAGAAATTGCTACTTCAAGTGACCCGGGTGCAGAAATCAGGTGGATTATGGGTGAATTGCGTAAAACAGCGGCCGGTAATATCAGTTTAACTGATTTAAAAGCAGAATGCTGCAATTAAGATTAATACTATGTCAGACGATATTTTTCAAGGGTATAGAGGAAAAGCACTGGAAGTTCTTAAGAAATATAAAGTGCGTGTTTGGGGCAAATGCGAAGTCGAAACCACACGTGGAAAATTTGAAGGGACTGTGCTTCCAAGATCGGAAAACGATGATGACCTTCATATAGTACTGAAAATTATTACCGGTTATAATATTGGAGTTGATGTAGATACAATTTCAAGTATGAAAGAAATTGACTACAAAAAAGCCAACTATAAAATTCCAGAAAAGGAATTCCCCTATACAGAGGGTTTGCCACAGGTGAAGCTTTTTGGAACAGGGGGAACCATTGCATCCCGTCTTGATTACAGGACCGGAGCTGTAATTCCCGCTTTCTCACCAGGTGAACTGTATGGCGCTGTTCCTGAACTGGCCAAAATTTGTAATCTTGATACCGAAAAAGTATTTGCCGTATTTAGCGAGAATATGGGGCCTAAGCAATACATTGCTTTAGCCAAGGCCATTGAAAAAGAAATCAAAAATGGTGTTGATGGAATCGTAATCGGCCATGGTACAGACACGCTTCAGCATACAGCCGCTGCCTTATCATTCATGGTTCAAAACTCACCAGTACCTATTGTATTGGTTGGTTCACAGCGTTCATCTGATCGTCCAAGTTCCGATGCAGCATTAAACCTAATGCATGCTATGTTCACTGCGGGCCATTCCGATATTGCCGAAGTTATGGTCTGTATGTTTGGTCCGACATCTGACGAATATGGATTATTACACCAGGGAACACGTGTTCGTAAAATGCACTCTTCTTATCGATCAACATTTAGGACCATAGGGGATACACCAATAGCCAGTGTAACCCGTGATGCATTTATCCCAATTAAAAAAGGATATAATCATCGTAGAAAGGATAGGGAGGTTACCATCAAACCATATTTCAGTGATACTGTCACCATGCTTTATTATTATACAGGCATGAAGCCGGATATAATGATGTCGATGGTTGATTTGGGTTATAAAGGAATTATCATTGTTGGGACCGGGCTGGGGCATGTGAACAAGGAACTTTATCCTGCGCTCGAATATGCCAAGGAAAAAGGAGTTTCTGTCTTTATGACACTTCAGACTATCTGGGGTTACGTACATATGTTAGTGTACGATACAGGGCGTGATATGATGGCAAAGGGCGTGATCCCATTAAAGAATATGTTGCCTGAAACAGCTTATGTAAAATTAGGTTGGGTATTGGGCCAGACCGGTGATCCTGAAAAGGTAAAAGCTTTGATGTTAACCCCCATTTGCTCCGATATGACCGAACGTGAGCCATACAATGGATACCTCGTTTACCAGGGAGGCAGTCCTGAGATTGAGGCTTTTGTAAAGAAGGTTCATAAGTAAACCCATCCATTCACTGTACGAAGCGATTCAGGTCTTTCCTGTAATCGGAAGCACTTTTTCCGGCATGCTCCTTGAATAGTTTATTGAAATGGGAGAAATTATTAAATCCGCAGGCTATACTGATATCGCCGATGCTGTTGTTCGTTTCCGAAAGCATTCTTCTCGCCTGGATAATTCTGAATTCATTTACAAAGCGGGTAAAGGTCCTTCCGGTTGACTTCTTGAAGTACCTGCAAAAAGCAGGCACTGTCATATTTGCCAGGTCGGCAATTTCCTCCAGGGGAATAGACCTGTTGAAGGTATGATTGATGTGTTTATATACCTGCTCGATCCTGTCACTGTCCTGGATGGTTGTTTCGAATGCAAAACCATCCACATTGAGCAATGTATAGTCCTTTGACAGGGAGAGGTCATGCAGTATGTCAAGCAAGCGCAGGATCCGGTGAAATCCCTCAAAGTTCACCAGATCGATGATCTTAGGTCCTACTTTTGCCTTGACATCAGGCTGGAACAGCACTCCTTTTTTGGCTCTTCCGAACAATTCTGAAATGGAGTGCATCTCGGGTGACAGGAAAAGGCTTTCTCCAAGAAAATCCTCCCTGAATTGAATATAGGTTTCAGAGCCCGTTCTTGTGAACTTATCACTGAATCCACTGTGCGGCAGATTGGCACCGATTAAGAGAAGTTGACTGTTATGAAAATAGGACAGATGGTTTCCGATATGTCTTCTGCCTTCACCTTTATCCACATAGATGAGCTCCAGTTCCGGATGAAAATGCCAGAAAGGCGGACTGGATCTTTGCTCTGAGGTCTTATGAACGAAGACTGAGCTGTCGGGACCGGGATTAATTCTTTCGAGTGTGGGTCTTTTTTGCGGCATAGCATGAATATTCCATACAAATGTACGTGTCTCTATTTATATGCAATGATACACACTTAACCTGAATGTGTGCTATATTAACTGTTAAGAAATTATTAAGCAGTAAATATGTTAATTGAGTATATAAATCGGTCAATTCTGTAATAATACAAGACCTGAAACTCCTTTATGTTTGTACTGTGTTTAATTCTTTAAAACCTAAATGATGAAAAAAACAATTGCAGTATTATTGGTAGCAGGAGCATTGATTTCCGGCAATAACATGTATGCAAATGGAAATAATAGCAATCCTTCAGGAAAACCGGCAAAAATCATGCAGGTATCCTTTGACAACGTAAATGTTGATTCAAAGCTGTACATCAAAGACAGCAAGGATCGAATCCTCTATTCAGAAAGAATTGACTCCGAAGGCATCTACAGCAGGGGATTTGATTTTTCATCCCTGCCCTCAAACGATTACTATTTTGAGGTGGATAAAGAAGCATTCATTTCGATCTATCCATTCACTGTTGAGGATGACCAGGTCGTTCTGCATGAGAATTTGAAAAGCGAGATCATAAAACCCTTATTGATCCTTAAGGACAACAAGGTGAAACTGTTGAGGAACCTTAATCAGGAACAATCTCTGGACGTAAAGATTTACTATAAGGGCGAAAACCTTGTATTTAGCGAAACAATCAACAAAGATGGTTCTGTCGGTCGCCTGTATGATATGTCATCCAGCACCAGCGGCGAGTACATTTTCTCCATTGATTTTGATGGATATAACCATCGTGAATCCCTGATTATTAATAACTTGTAGTAAAGATCAGTTCTATTTAGTTGTAGTTTAAGTTAGTTGGTAAAGCCCCTCACCTCAGTGGGGGGTTTTTTAATTCTGTATAGTGCTTTATTCAGGAATTTTAATTTTATGATTCCTTCCCTCCTTTAAGAAGCAGCCAGAGGGAGAAAGCCATTTCACCTACAATACTCGGAATTGCTACCAGTGCGAGAAAAATTGAAGCATAGGATTCATAATCAGGAAGCATAAAATGCGCTGCAGTATCTGCCATGTACATGGATCCCGCAATTACCAGAAAGATTCCTATTATTTTTGGACGGCCAATAATTCTACCCAGTAAAATCAGGTGTGTCCCAAAGAAAAACAGTCCGATCAACCAGATGATATTGAATATGTAGGTCTGCTTGAGGATCTCCTGACTGCCTGTGGATGAAAGTGCAAGCACAAGAGCAAAAACTGCCACTCCCATAATGGCGGCATGCATCATCCTGAATAAGGTGCTGAGCATGGACAAGAAGTGGTCTTTATAAAGTTCAAGGAGCGCCCATGCAACCACCACGTCAAAAACAACTGTTATCAAAAATGCAAGTATTCCGAATCTTACCATCATATGGTTCTCACTGATGGTTCGTACCGGTTCCTTAAGAATGGACTCGAGCACAAAGAAATTAGCGAATATTGCCGCAAAAAATATAATCAGGTAACTGATACCTGCGATCAGGGAAAGTTTTCTTTTTTGTTTCATTTTATCTTCATATTTCGGTTAATGTTAGCTTACTCTCTTAGCCATTGATGCTCCTGGGGAGTGCTTCCTTAATTATGCATAGCGGACCCTGTTCTCTTTCCATCCAACACTTTTTTTATTGTTCGGATAAGCCAGATCCTCTATCTCCCGTAATACTGAATTCTCCTTTTCGCTGGCATGGATCTTAGCCTGGAAACCAAGGGCAACTTCTTTAAATGTTTTTTCACAAAGAATATGCTGAATTGCTTTTCGGATCTTTTCTGCCCCGGCTTTTGCACTTAAGGCAATGCCACATCCGTGATGCTGCACTTTGACCGCGTTATCATTCTGGTCTCTCCCCATGGGAAGGCATAACAAGGGCAAACCGTGAGAGAGGGCTCTCATTAGTGTGCCGTGTCCTGCATGAGTAATAACCAGGTCTGCCTCGGGGAATACCTTTGAGTGCGGAGCTGAATCCACTACTATCACGTTTTCAGGCACCTTAAATGATTTTTTCTCCAGTGCAGGTCCCAGCGTGACCAAGCCCCTTACTTCCTGGTTCAGGAGGGCGTCAATTGCTGACTGGATGACAGCCTGCTGATTCTGGAAAGTGGAGGAAAGAGAAATCACCACCAGAGGCCTGGTATCCCCCTCGGGCCATGGATTGGACCAGGATGAGGTCCAGTCAGGATCATTCAGGACGGGGCCTGTATAGCGTACATTTGCCGGTTTCGGTTCGAGTGGATAATCAAAATCTTCCAGGGTCTGGATCAACCTTAAATCGGCTCCGTGAAACAGATCACTGGTTCGTTCCAGGGGAGGGAGATTTGAGCGCCTTCTTGTTTCATTGATGACAGGCAGGTAACTATTTAATTTCATATTAAAGAGCCCAGTTAGTATACTATCTCTGACATGGCCGAAAGCTCCCTTCCCCGGCTTTAAGCCAAACATTCCCGGGGGACGGTTTGCCCCAGGAAGATATTCCGGCATATGGAAGGCTAGAACCCCAGGGATTCCCATTGCATCAGCAGCAATAAGAGCAGTTGGAAGCAGACAATCTGCTACAAGGAGATCTGCACCAGTGAGTTTTATTGCTTCCATGGTTTGGTCCGTCACAGTCTTTACCGGGCCAAAAACAATACTTTCCAGTACAGGATTTTTAATAGGCGATGTATTCCAGTCCTTAAAAATGTCTTCCCGCCGGTCTTTTCTTGTAAAATACCTTGTAAAAGGGATAAAGTTATATCCCATATCCTTAATGATTTCTTCTAAACAAGGCTCCGTTAGTACAGAAACCGCGTATCCATTTTCATACATATCTTTTGCCAGTCCCAGCACGGGCGGAAGATTCCCTCCCCCGTCAATGGTTACAATTATTACATTCGCTCCTTTTTTCATGGTTCTTGTTATTTCTGATTTTTAAGGTTTTGGGCAAGACTCTCCAGGGTATACAAGAAGATTTCCCTGCACTGCTCCTTAGTCTTTCCAAGATCCCTCCTGAGTAATTTCCATAGGTAAAACTCGGTGCCCGCAATGAATGCCGATAAGACAGTCTCGTAATTTTCAGATGATTTTGAAGGAAGGAGTGGTTCAAATACGATTTCACACCAGTCTGAGTGGATTGTTCGGGCTTTATTAAGTAATCCCTGGGTTGATGGGAAATTATAATCTATGGTAAGGGTTCGGATCAGCGCATCTCCCATACGCTCATATTCTTCCAAAAGGGCTTCCAGAATGCCATTCAGGTCGCCCGGAGTGACCTGCAGTCGCCTTTGCGTCAACCGATCTGCATCGTTTTCAATACTGGCTTTTAACAGGCCATCTTTGGAACCAAATTTCCGTAGGATCGTTCGCACTGTCACACCGGATCTCTGAGAAACCTTGTCAAGGGTAAGCTCAGACAGTGGTAATTCAATCCATAAATCAGACATGGCATTCATGATCTTCCGATCATTTCGGGCAACTTGTTTGGCCCGTTCCGACATTTGGTAGGTCCTTTTCTTTTCAGTTATATTCATGTCACAAATATAGACACGAATTATATTCATGTCAATTACGGTGACGTTAAATACTTGTTAAAAGCAGGGAGGAGCTTCTTAAACAGACTATATTTTGAATTATCCAGGCTTGAGTTGGATAGGGATATAAAAAATGTTGTGGATTTGCTTGATGCTTTTGGAGCACAGCCTGAGAATCTACATAATTATGTTCAGATTTTCTTCTGAGAATCTTGATAATTCTATTGTACAGTATGCTCGAAACTGACCACATTTTTCCGCCGCTGGTATTCACAAACTGAATCACTACCGTATCAATATCCTCAAAATAACGTGCTATACTTTGATACCCTGGCAATAAACCTGTGTGTTCATACACATATATGGAGGAATAAACTGCCTGCTCCTCATCACTTAAAAGTGAGCCATCATTTAATGCTCTTAAAAAATTACCCACATCCTCTGCAGTCGCGACCATTGATCCTCCCGGACTTGTATAATCATTATATTTTAAATCCTTATCATAACCAACATAGTACCCGCTGGTGACTTTTTCTATATCTGCTTCACCAAGCAAACCGTAAGTACTTAAAAGATCATGCGGAACCAGAATCTCCTCTTTGATGTATTGGCGATGGCTATATCCCAGTACCTGGTCCATAATTTCACCTATTAACAGATAATTGGTATTTGAATAGCGGTATCGACGGTCAGGTCTGAAATCAGCGGGCTCATCCAGAACCAGTTCCAGCGTTTCTCTGTTATCCTTCGGATAATCGGACCATGGGTAATCGGGGTCATCAATGAAATCAGGAATACCACTACGATGTTGCAGCATCATTCTCAAGGTAATCTGATCCGCCAGGTCGATTCGTCCATTAAGCTCAGGCAGGTAATCAACGAGAGTTTTATCCAGATCCAGTATCTGGTCATTGACCAACATTGCGGATGCAACAGCAATATACAACTTGCTGATACTTGCAATCTTGAACAGGGCATGCGGATCGGCCGCTACTTGATTCTCTCTGTTTTTCCAGCCGGCACTATAAAAGGACTTTTTTTTACCTGCCTGATCTACATACACAATTATTCCGTCCAATCCGTATCCAATGGCAGCATTGACTTGTTCCTCAACAGTAGCAGGTAATGGTGTAATCCATGCCCTTAAGAGTACCCAGGGAGTGAATATTAGGGTTAAGCTTATTGCGCTCATAGGAAATAATATCTTGAGAATTCGTTTTGGATGTTTCTTCATAATGTCGTTCTATTTCAGGACAGTATGCTTTTTAAAAGTAAGCATTCCTTTTTATAACAAACCGGATTGTTAGCCAGAAGGCAAGGAGCATATCGCCCGGTGCCTCTGCATCAATGCTATCCCGGCTGCCAGTGCCTGCGTTCTTTGACTGGATTGCATGCTGTCAGGATTATAGTTACACGGTAATGACCACGTTTCCTTTTTTATGCCCCTGGTCCACATAGGTGTGGGCCTCGGCTAAATCCTCCAGGGAATAGGTATGGTCTACAACGGCTTTTAATTTTCCTGCTTCTATTTCCTGCCTGAAGTATTTCATATCCTCAATCGTTTCTTTGATCACCCCGGATTTAATTTTCTTACCTGTGAAAAGTGATACAAAGGATCCGCCTATCATGGTGCCTATCCCGGCGCTGGCCAGCAACAGATGTCCTTTCTTGTTCAGGGACCTGATTGCTTTCCATATGGAGATCTTGCCTACGGTATCAAAAATTACATCGTATCGTATGCCGTTCCTGCTGAAGTCTTCCCGGGTATAATCAATGACATGATTGGCTCCCAGGGACTTCACCAGTTCAAAATTGGATGAGCTGCATACCGCAGTAAGCTCGGCACCGTAGTTCCTGGCCAGTTGAACGGCCATAGTGCCCAGTGCACCGGATGCCCCGTTTATAAGCACTTTCTGTCCTTTCTGGATATTCGCCAGCCGGAGGAAGTGCATGGATGCCGTTGCTCCAAAGGGAATGGCAGCCGCTTCTTCATAGCTCATGTTGACTGGTTTCAATGCCAGTACAGCATTTTCCGGAACGCAAACGTATTCGGCATGAGCCCCGAAGTTCATACCGGTGGATCCGAATACCTGATCCCCGGTTTTATAGGTGGATACGGTCTTGCCAATGGCTTCAATTTCTCCCGCGACAACCACTCCCAGAATAGGTTTTCTCGGTCTTTTGAATCCGAATATGAACCGAATGATAAAGGGATCGGCCCTCCTCATCCGGGCATCCCCCGAAGTAACCGTAGTGGCATGAATTTTAATCAGTACTTCATTTTCCTTTGGAGCCGGCTTCTCAAGCTCTTTGATCTGAAGATTTTCAGGTGCTCCGTACTTGCTTAATTCAATTGCTTTCATGATTTCTGGTTTTAATGTTTGAATCTTTTAAGACAAAGTTGAAGCATTGCGACCGTTCAGCCGTTCTGAATTTTATGAAGGAAGTGCGGAATTATAATTCCGAACGAAGAAATCAAGTTTGGGCTTATGAACCATTAGTCCTGCTGATTAAGAAACTGTTTGGGAGTCAGACCCGTTTCCCGCTTGAAATAGGTGTTGAACACAGTCTTGGAGTTGAAGCCGCTTTCATAGGCCAAACCCTCAATGGTCAAGTTATTGTTTTCCCGTGCTCCTGCCAGGGACTTAAAGGCTTCGATCCGGTAATGATTAATAAACTCATTAAAGTTTTTCCCAATGCTGTTATTAAGGATCCAGGAGAGATGGTTGGGGTGCATGGTAATCTGACCGGCCAGTTTTCGCAGCGATAGTTCGGGATCCAGGTAAGCTTTGTGTTCTGAAATATAGGCAAGCAGGCGGTCTGAATATTCAGCCACGGTATCTGTATCAAGTAGGGCCGTTTTTTGCCTGGCGGGTTCTTCCTGGGAGTCCGTTCGATAGATCTCCTGAAGGTAGCTGTCATACCTTGGGTCATTTTTAATGGGTGCCACCAGTGGGTCGGTATATCTAAGCAGCAACAGGGAGGATTTCTTTTCCAGTGCCCGGCTTACCCAGTCAAAAGCACTTTCCTTATCCCCCTTCACGGCATGCATCATAAAGAGATAGGAATCTGCAGTAAACCCGTTTGGCTCTTTTGCCTGCAGATTGAGTTTTTCAAAGTAAACAGAAGTATTTTCCTTGTCCTGTTTTAAGGAATAGGCCATCCCAATGGCCCCTGTTTTCTCCCCCTCGATAATCACTTCGGGAGGGATATGGTCAAAGTAGGAGATAACCTCATCGTATTTTCCAAGCTTGAGGAGACACAGAGGTTTGATGGATTGAGCGGGGATATTCCTGTCATTATGGGATAAGCACAGGTCGAGCAGTTCCAGGGCCCTGGGAAAATCTTCGATCATATAATGGTAATAGGCTCTGAAAAAATGGGTCTCATCCGATAACGGATTCAGACAATGCGCAACTTCAATATGATCAAGGGCCTTTTCCCTGTTCCTTGCAATAATGTATAAGAAAGAGAGGAACTGATGCGCCTCTGCATTGTTTGGATTGAGTTTAACCGCTATTTTCATTTCCCGGAGTGATTTTCCATAATCACATTCAACAAAAA
>Ga0180436_10004036_pt1 | contig 13328 bp, 8 predicted proteins | sample SS_ome_2_FD_132434 | JGI IMG/M metagenome (GOLD analysis project Ga0180436, IMG submission 132434) | Hypersaline lake sediment archaeal communities from the Salton Sea, California, USA - SS_3_S_2 metaG | ecosystem: Environmental > Aquatic > Non-marine Saline and Alkaline > Hypersaline > Sediment...
GATTCCCTGAGCACCGGTATATTCAGCTTTTTCATCAACAAATGTTTCAAATTTTCTTTGTCTCCCTTTATATTCAGCTAAAGTTAAAACATTTGAAGGTCTAACAGTCTGCACTGGTCTACCATTAACAATTTTGAAATCGTAATGTCTTTTACCTAATGCTTCATTTTTAAGTCTTTGATATCTTTCTCCTTTAAATTTATACAGTGACCAAGGTGAACTATTTCTAAGAGTATCATTATCAACATCAGGACTTGATTTGAATGCAATAACATGAAGATTCATAGCCCCTCTTCTCTGGAATGGGTATCTATAAGTACTTCTTGTTACATAAAGATCCTTTGCCAGATTAGCTGAGATAAGGAATCTATTATTAGCTCGATCTAATATTAATCCTCTTGATACCATTTTTGGATCCATCAATACCTCAACATTACTGTCTTTGGTTTTTCTTGGAGTCAATGCTAGTAGTTTTCCTTTTGGATTTCTTGGATCAGGGACCATTTCAACATCAATATCAAGTTTTGAGAAAGTCTTTTTTACTAATTCAAAAGTACTATTAAAAGATCTTACTTCTCCTTTTTTACCTTTGCTTCCTGGTTTATTCTCATTTGGTCCTTTTTGATAGCTACCTGAAGCAACATTTGCTTTTCTTTCTCTAACTCTTCTTGCTACAGCAGATCTTCCCATTCGAGAATCAAATGTAAGCATTCCACTTCCGGCTTTTATTACATAAGGTGCAATTTTGAAATTCTTCACACCTTCTTTTCGTAATTTTTTTCTAAGTTCAACTGCTGTGGCTTTTCGTTGCATGTATCCAGAATATTTTGGATGATCATGTCTGATTACATAGTTAACTTCAGTTCCTGGAATTTTAAATGTTATGTATGCACCAATTCCAAATCCAGCTACTTTTCCTGATTTTAAATCAACTCCTACATAACCGGAAATACCACCACCTAAAAAGTAAGGTACTTTTTCATTTCTTCTAACAGAATTGATCCAATCAGGTCTTGCCTGCAAATATATATCAACAATTGTAGCATTATCTATCTTGAATTTTGTTTGAATTCTTTTTGCCAGTGTTCCAAAATGTGGATGATTAAGAATTAATTTTGCAGCTTTTGCTTGATTATTGTTTTTAATAGCTTCATCAATTTCTTTAATTTTTCTTTCTCCTATATTTTCTTTAAGTTGTCTTGAAAGTGACCTTTCCCTGTCATGCACTGCACCTATTCCAAAACCTACACCAGCGCTTTTTCGTTTATAATCAGCCCCTGCACTAATAGTAGCGTAGAAATTGTAATCACTTTTACCGATAGGGGTTTCAAGACCAATTGCAGCACCTGCAAAAGTAGTGCTTGCTCCAACCATCCATCTAAAAGTTAGTTTTTTAGCGAGTTTAGCTGCACCGCTAAAACCAATAAATGGCAAACATCTTTCCTGAAGATTTTTACCTTGTGAACCAAACAACCCAACGGTGAAGTATTGTGGCTGGCCATTGATTTTAAATAATTCTATTTGTGCTAACATTCCTGCACCAAATTTTTGAGTTTTTATATTCGCAGGAATATCACCTCGTGAGATAGCTGCAAGTGCAAATTGAACTTTTTGTTCAACTGCTTTTAATAAATAAATCGGACATCCGTTTTTTAAAGCTTCTAACTGAGCTTTTCTTTCCAAAGGTCTTGTAGAAAGATTCTTATTCATTACTTCCGCCCATTTTTTAGAAGTTTCAACTCGTCTTCCTAAAATATATCCAACTCTTATTAATTTTATTAATTCTTTTTTGCCTTTTAATTGGCTAGGTTCGATATTATTTAGTTTTAATGCCTTATAAAGAATATCTAGGATTTCAATTTTGTTTTTATTTAATAATTCATTCATACTCATACCAATTTTATCCTTAATTCCGAGTTTCTTAACTAATTGCGGAACTTTAGTATGAAAATTCTTTTGAGTCATATTCATTAAAACCGAAGTAAGACCATATTCAATATAATCATTGGTTTTCTTTAAAATTTTATCAGGGTTTGGTTGATAAACTCCTGTTCCAGGAACTCTATCAGAATTTTTTTCAATCATATCCAAATACCCTCTATCTTGTGCCATGAATTTTTCAAAATGTTTTGGATTGATAGTAATTTCACCAAGATGAGCCATTGTAATTCTTTTATTCTTTTTCCAAACAGCTCTTCCGTGCCATAATCCCTGCCACCAGTTAAAGTTTTCTTTAACTACTGAACCAGTTGGAGTAAAGATTGATCTTACAAATAACCTCGCTTTCATTGACTGGCTTAATGATGCACGTACTTTTTCCCATTTCTTAAAGTCAGCTTTTGCATGTTCAGGTTTAACCCATAGTCTAGCTTTTGTTTGTTTAATTGTTGCCATTGCTTCAAGCCACCCATATTTTGGCAGTTTAACCAGAACAAACTTTTTATCATTAACTTTTTTAATACACTTTTCAGCTAATAATTTTCTAAGACCAAATGCCATGAATAATAGTTTTAATCCACCATTTGACTTAAGCATTTCACCAGGATTGAAACCTGGAATTTCATATGTGTAGCAATTCTGTTTGATTTTTGCTTTTAATAAATCACTTACACCAATGTCTACACTTTTAGGTGCATTTTCCTGATGATGTAAAAGTGAACCTAAATTGTAATAACTTAATCCTGAAGGTTCTTTTTCAATTTTTTCAACTCCATTAAGCATTGGTCTGTAAACATCCATTCGTGTTTCTTTAACAACTTTAAATGCTTCAGGAGTTTTTAAATTATCAAGTGCATTAAATATCCTTGCAATACCTAATGCAATACCTCTTAACTTTTGCCATTCTGCAACTATTGCTTTTTCTTCATTTCCAATAGGATTATCTTCATCAATATGTCGTACCATCATTTGCTTTTCTACTCTGTAATAATCTTTAATGAATTTTTTATATCCACCCTTGTAGAGTTTTCTTTTGCCATCAATTGCTACTCTAAAGAAGTCTTCAGCATAAACTCGACTGTTTAATTCTAATTGAAATACTTCCTGAATATATTTTCTTGCCTGAGTAGGGTTTGTAATTTTAAATGGAGGTTCTTCTAAAATTGGCTCTAGATATCTCTGTGCTTTTTTTAATAATTTGATATTTTTAAAATTCTTATCATCACGTAATTCTTTCGGAACAATAAATCTTCCATTCTGGAAAATATATCCATAGTAAATATCGTCGATTAAAGCATCTGCATGTTCTCTTTTTCTTTCTGCTTCTTCTCTGGCCTTATCAAGATCTGCTGGTTTTCTTTCAAGAGTTTTTATGCCTTGAACTGGTTCTGTCTTTGGTTTTTTGGTAATTGGTTCAGTTTCTTTAGGTTTATATGCACCAGCTTCATATTTAATATTCGTAATTAAATTGTTGTGATAAATTCTAACTCTTGTTGTTGTACCTTTAATATGAAAAGTTTCAGCACCTTTATGATAAACAGCTTCATGTTTAAATTTTCTTCCACCTCTTGTTGTACCTGAAACAGTAAAACTAAGATGGATATTCCCACCTCTGAGTTTTGTAAGATCAAATAGATCATGAATTCTTGTTGAACTTTCTGCTTTCCTATCAACCTTACCTTTAGGTGTCAAAAACTTAACCTGAAAACCTTTTCCTTTTTTTACTAAATATTTGCTTTTTGTTGGAACTAATTGTTCTAGTGCTTTGTTTGGTTCTTCTACTATTGCTTTTTGAACATCTTTTTTTAGTTTTGCTTTTTTCTTAACTGTACCTTTTACAACTTCTTGTTTCTTCATTCCTAGTTTTTCTCTTAGTTTTTTTATTTTTTCTCTCATTGAACTTAACATTTTCAATAGTTCTGAAGAATCCTTAAGATCAACCTTTAAATCAAAACCTTTTTTATTATGAAATCTTAGTTTCCCACCTTTATCTAAGGTAAGAGTACATGGCATATTCTTCTCAATTTCTTTTGAATTGTTTTCTATTGTTTTACCAATATCTGTTAATAAATTCTTAAAAAAGTTTACATACTCTTTTGTTTTTCTTACTCTTTGGGGCAATACTTTATGGTTTTTAGCAATTAATGAAATTACAGCTTCTTTTAATGCACTTAATCCCATTTTACCTTTGAGTTCTACAGAAGATTTTGATTTTACAAATCTCTTTAGATTCTTTTCGTAATTCTTCAAAGATTCTTTTCTTTCTTTTAATTTAGTTTGTTGATACTTAAGCTCATCTTTTGTTTTTTGCCTTTCAGAATAAAGCTCGAAGCTTTTGCCTCCGGGATTCATAAAGACATGTTTTGATTCGCCAGCAAAAAGATTTTTACTAGCGAAATAATTCAGTAAATGAATGTATTTTTTGTTTATCATGATTTTTGTTTTTAATGTATATATTTATTTTATTACTATATTTTATCAAATTTTTGGCTTTTAGTCAACGATAATAGGGAGATTTTTCCTTAAAAATCTAGTACCATGAAATAAATAACTAACAAAAAGTGAAATGGATCTTCCAACTATAATTGTAAATTTTAAAACTTATGAGTCTGCTACTGGCCAAAAAGCTCTTGAATTAGCTAAAATTCATGAAAAAGTGGCCCAGGAAACAGGTGTTAGTATAGGTGTTTCTGTTCAGCTTGCTGACCTTAAAATGATTGCTGATGCTGTTTCCATTCCTGTTTTTGCACAACATATTGATCCAGTTGAATATGGTTCAAATACAGGTCATGTGATGCCTGTAGCTGTTAAAGAAGCAGGAGCATACGGAACTTTACTCAATCACGCTGAAAGACAGATTCCTATGGATGTGCTAGAAAAGTCTATAGAAAGTGCAAAAGAAGCAGGATTATACACTGTTGTTTGTGCAAATACTCCTGAAGCAGGAGTTGAAATTGCAAAACTCGAACCTGGATTAATTGCAGTTGAACCACCGGATTTAATTGGCGGAGATGTCTCAGTTTCATCTGCTGATCCGGGCATAATTACAAAATCTTGCGAACTTATCGGAGGAGACAAACTATTAGTTGGGGCAGGTGTTAAAACAGGAGAAGATGTTAAGAAATGTATTGAGCTTGGATCGAGTGGTGTGCTTTTGGCATCCGGAGTAACAAAAGCTGACGATCCAATGAGTGTTTTGAAGGACCTTGCAAATGGTCTGAAATAAGCCTATAATTCTAAATACTTTAATCAAAATAATATGCAAATTCAAATTATTAGCCAGTCAGTTTCATTAGGTGATAATCAGAAAGAATATATTGAAACAAAAATTGATAATTTAAAAAAATATGAAGAAAGAGTTTCAGACGAAGCGACCAGAGTGCGAGTTGATGTTGAAATGACAAAAGTCCGGTCTGGTGATCAAAAGATTAAAACACAGGTAACAATGTATCTTCCGAATTCAGTTATTAGATCAGAAGTGAATGGAATGACAGTTGAAGAAACTGTTGATTTGTCAGTTGAAAAATTACGAAAGCAGATTGAAAGATATAAGACAAAAAAGCACAGAAGGAACAATGAAGGTAAGTGGATTCCAGAGTCAACTTTGGAAAATGTTACTAAAGAAGGATTAAGTGAAGAACAGATTGAAGGCATTGTTCGCCGAAAAAAGTACGGGGATGTTGAACCAATGAGAGAAGATGAGGCAGTTGAGCAAATGGAGCTTCTGGATCACGATTTTTACGCATTTATAAATCAGGATACTGATTTGTTTTCAGTGGTTTACAGAAGAAATAATGGTGACTACGGATTAATTGAATTAGAAAAAAAACAGTAATAACTACAACTTAATATGCCTGTTGAATATTATTTTTACATAGTACTTTATGCTATTTGGATAGCAATTGTTTTTAAAAATTTAAAGTTTTCAATTTTATTATTGCCTTTATTTTTTCCAATGTACTTAGTGAGATTTGATGTGTTTGGAGTGCCAATATATTTTGTTGAAGGTTTGATTTTGATTTCAGCTATTCCTTTATTTATAGGCAAAATAACAGGCCAGTACGAAATGAATGAAAGAGGATTTTTAGGAAAAATAATTCATACTGCAAGAGTTTTAGTTACTCCGAGAAAGCAACAATTTTTAGATTTTTTAAAGTCATATGCTTTGCCGGTAGTGCTTTTTTTGATTGCATGTTGTGTGTCGGTTTTGACAGCGCAGGGTGATGCATCTGCATTGCATTCACTTGGAATTATGAAAAGTTGGGTAGTGATCCCGATTATTTATTTTTATATTTTAATGTCAGCAATTCGGGATAAAAGAGATTTAAATTTCACAATGTATGCATATTTGGGATCAGCGATTTTCCTTAGTTTATGGGGATTATTCCAGGCTGTGACAAAACAGTACCTTACAATTGATGCCCGTGTATCAGGACCATTTGAATCAGCAAATTATTTAGCGATTTATTTGGCACCAGCATTAATTTTTGCATCAGTCAGATTTATCCAGACATTTTTAATTAGCGCATTCAATCCTGCAGGAAAAAGATGGAATATTTTGGAAAGAAGAGTTTTTATAAGTTTTGCTGTGGCAATAATTTTTATGGCAATGGTACTTTCTCAATCTTATGGAGGACTTTTAGGAGTTTTTGTAGTGCTTTTAATATACATTCTGATTGAACGTTTTAGGGCTTCAGCAAAGGAAATAAAGAGATTTTTCAATCGCATTCTTTTAGCGATTTTATTGATTGTAGTTATTGGAGGTGGAATGGCAGCTTCTCTTAATATTGAAAAATTTCAAAACCTAACTCGATTTGATGAACACACATCAATTGCAACCCGCTTAGAAATTTGGCAGGTTGGGGGACAACTAATTAAAGAAAATCCATTACTGGGAATTGGTCTTGGAAATTATCAGAAAAACTATAATGAAAGAGCTGAAGAGATTTTAGGTAAAAAACCTTTAGAAGAAACGCGTCTTCATTCTCATAATGTGTTTATGGAAACATGGCTTAATGCAGGGCTTTTAGGAGTTGTCAGTTTTGTATGGCTGATTGTTTTAGCGTACTTCCAGATTAAAAAAGTTAAAAATAAGGAAGATCAATTTATGTTGTATGCGGGTATAGCAATGCTAACTTATATTGTAATACATGGTTTAATTGATGTTACTTTTTGGAAAAATGATTTGGCATTAGTTTTCTGGTTGATAATGGGAGTAAATTTTTCACTTACTAAAAAAGATGTTTAAATTAGAAGGCAAAATTGAAAAAGGTGTAGGTCTTGGAACAAATTTGGGATATCCAACTTTAAATATTGCGCTAAATGAAGCCACTAATGAGCAGGGTGTTTTTATTGTTGAAGTTGATTTGGATGAGCATATATATAAAGGTGTAATGCATTTTGGTCCAAAAAGCTTCGGAACGAATGAAAAAAATAAAATTTTTTGTGAATTACACTTATTTGAATTTAACGAGGACATGGAATCAGGGCAGGTATATATTAAAGTATTGAAAAAAATCCGTGATGTGAGAGAATTTGAAAGTACAGATGAGCTTGTTGCTCAAATTTCACAAGATATAGATATTGCTAAACAATACTTTGAAAATGCTTAAATTATTAAGAAAATTATTATCAGATACAAATCCCTTGAGGCTGTTTTATCATCGTATTAAAGCCGCATTAGCGGTTTTGGTTTATTGGTTTCCTTCGAAAAATTTAAATGTAATCGGAGTTACAGGAACTAATGGAAAAACTACAACTGTGAATTTAATAACAAAAGTATTAGAAGAAGCTGGATTTAAGGTTGGAATGGCATCAACTATTAATTTTCAAATTGGAGATCAAAAATGGACAAATAATACAAAGCAGACAACAATGAGTCCTTTCACTTTACAAAAACTGCTCAGAAAAATGGTGAAAGAAAAATGTACTCATTGTGTTTTGGAAGTTTCATCTCATGCTATTACTCAATCTCGTGTAATGGGGGTGAATTTCGATACAGCAGTTTTCACAAATGTTACTGAAGATCATATTGAGTATCATGGAAATTTTCAAATGTACTTACAAGCAAAAGGTGGCTTATTTAAGCGGCTGAATCGGTCAAAGAGAAAAGTTGGAATTCCAAAGATATCAGTTTTAAATGCAGATGATCCAAATTATGATTATTTTGATCAATTTATTGTAGATAGAAAATTCACATACAGTTTAGATAAAGGAACCTGCTATGCAAGCAATATTGAGCTTTCTCCGGAAGGTTCAAATTTCACTCTAAATATTCCAAATCATTCAATTGAAGTTAATTTAGAAATACCCGGCGAATTTAATATTCATAATGCTTTAGCTGCTGCAACAGTTGCTTTGGCAAATAATATTAAATTAGAGGCTGTTAAAAGAGCGCTTGAAGCATCTCATGGGGTAAAAGGTCGTCTTGAAGTTGTTGATGTAGGTCAGCCTTTTTCTGTAATTGTGGATTATGCTCATTCAACTGATTCGCTTCAAAAATTATTGGAATTATATAAAAAAGTAACTGCTGGTAAGTTATTTGTTGTATTTGGTGCAACAGGTGGCGGCCGGGATAAAGCAAAACGCCCAAAAATGGGTGCAATTGCAGATGAATTAGCTGATTATATTATTTTAACTAATGATGATCCTTATGAAGAAGATGAATGGCAGATTATTGAAATGATTGCAGAAGGTATTAAACGTAAAGAAGGGGATAGATTATGGAAAATCCCGCATAGGTATGAGGCAATTCGACTTGCTTGTACATTGGCAAAAGAAGGCGATACTATTGTTATTCCAGGTCTTGGAGCTCAAGAAGTACAGGTTGTAGGCAAAGAAATGATTCCATGGAGTGATCAGGCTGCTGTAAGGGAAATTTTAACTCGCGAACATAAAGTTCATATATAATATGAAGTATGGATTTTTAAATATTTATAAGCCCAAAGGGATTACATCGTTTGATGTTATTTTTAAGCTTCGAAAAATTCTAAATATTAAAAAAATGGGCCATACTGGTACTTTAGATCCTTTGGCTGAGGGAGTTTTAATTGTTGCAATTGGAGAAGCAACAAAAATTATAGAATTCATGATAAAAGATGAAAAAGCATACTCTGCAGAAATTATTCTTGGATCTGAATCAAACACCTATGATGCAGAAGGAGAGCTGAAAAAAGTGAGTAGTCAAAAACCAGATTTTGATCAAGTGCAAGCCGTTTTAGGTAGCTTCAAAGGAGAGATTGACCAAGTGCCTCCAATGTTTTCTGCTCTTAAAATAAAAGGTAAAAAAGCATATGAATTAGCACGTGAAGGTAAAGAGGTAGAAATGAAATCCCGAAAGGTTACAATCAGTGAAATAGTACTTATTGACTATAAATATCCAAATCTAACTATTGATGTTGAGTGTTCAAGTGGAACATACATTCGAAGTTTAGCCTATGATATAGGCAAAAAATTAGACACAGGTGCATATTTAAATGCCCTTAAAAGAACAAAAGTTGGTCATTTTTTAATTAAAGATTCAGTAAAACTTGAAGAAATTGATCTTAAGAAACATTTGATACCTTTAGAAGCAGTTTCATTAAACTTTACAACAGTTGAAATATCGCAAGAAGAACTTAAAAAACTCAATTTTGGTCAGTTCATTGATAGACCAGATATTGAAGATGATATTGTTTGTGCCTTTCTTGAAAAAAAACTTATTGGTATACTTGAACGGGTAAAAAATGCACATTTTAAATATAAGAAAAAGTTAAATATATGATCGAATACTTAATTCCTGCAGCATTTTCATTTATTTTGACGCTAATTTTGACATTTATTGCGTTAAAGCTGTTTCCAAAGTGGAAAATGATGGATCGTCCGCACAAATACGGGCTTAAACGTAAACCAATACCTTATTATGGAGGCCTTATTTTTGTATTGGTCTTTGTGATCGGAACTTTAATTTTTGTTCAATTAGATATTAGAGTAATTGGAGTATTAACCGGAGCTTTAATGATTGCAACTGTTAGCTTTTTAGATGATTTGAAAGATATAAACCCATGGATTCGGCTTGGAGTTCAGTTTTTGGGAGCATTGACTGTTGTTATTTCAGGAGTAGGAATTGAATCAATTAGTAATCCTTTTGGAGATCCTTTTATTTTGGATCAATTTGAGCTTGATGTACCTTTTGGAGATACAATTCTTACAATAACTCTTTTAGCTGATTTGTTTACTGTTGTTTGGATTATCTTAATTGTTAATACAATGAATTTTTTGGATGGATTAAATGGTTTGGTATCAGGAGTTGGATTTATTGCTGCTTTAACGATTTTTGTTTTGAGTATTGGATCTCATAATATTGTTGACCAATCTACAGTTGCTACAATGGCAGTCATTTTAGCCGCAGCACTCCTTGCTTTCTGGTTTTTTGACTTTCATCCTTCTAAAATCCTGATGGGGGATACAGGAAGTATGTTTATTGGATTTTTAATTGCTGTTTTTGCAATTTTTGCCGGAGGAAAAATAGCAACAGCATTCTTAGTTCTTGGATTTCCGATCTTAGATGCATTTTGGGTGATAACTAGACGAATAGTTCAGGGCCGTTCACCAATGCAGGGTGATTTAAAGCACTTACACCATCGTTTATTAGAAGTCGGTCTTACAGAACGAAAAGCACTTATACTTATATATATACTTTGCGCATTCTTCGGAGGAAGCGCAATTTTCCTTGGTACAACTCAAAAACTCTTCCTTTTAGTAGCAATGGGAATGTTTATGGTGATAATGGCTACGATAATTGTTTTTTATGGGATTAGGAAATTGAAGAGATAACATTGTATTTAACCAGCAATTTCATTAGAATATAGCCCTGGTTAATATTGAGTATGAGCGATATTGTTTCAGATATAAAATCTAGGCTTTCAATTGAGGATGTTGTTGCAAATTATGTGCAATTAAAGCAGGCTGGTAAGAATTTTAAAGGTCTTTGTCCTTTTCATCAGGAAAAGACACCGAGCTTTATGGTAAGTCCTGAAAAGCAGCTGGCATATTGCTTCGGGTGTCATAAAGGAGGGGATATGATTGCATTTATTGAAGAAGTTGAAGGTGTAGAGTTTAAAGATGCAGTTGAAATCCTTGCTGATAAGTGTGGCTTGGATCCTAAAGATTATCAGCTTACTGATGCCAAACATTCAAAGACTGAAAAAGAAGAATTATATGATATTCACAATAAAACAGCTGATTTTTATGAAAATAATCTTTGGAACACTGAAAAAGGTAAAAAAGTTTTGGATTATCTAAAAAATCGAGGTCTAAAAGATGAATCAATTAAGAAATATAAGTTTGGATTAGCCCCTGATTCATTTGAATACACTCATATGAATTTGGTAAAAGCCGGGCACAGTAGAAAGATGATTTCTCTCGGAGGCATAGCGGTTTCTAAGGATACGGATAGTCAAAAAGTTTATGATCGATTCCGTAATCGATTAATAATTCCAATTTATGATTCAATTGGAAGAATAGTTGGATTTGGGGGACGTGCAATGAAGAAAGGTGATGAACCGAAATATCTAAATTCACCGGATTCTCCAATTTATAAAAAGAGTGAAATTGTTTATGGATATAATTTTGCAAAAGATTCTATTAAAAAAACAGGAAAAATCATATTAGTTGAAGGATATTTTGATGTAATTATGAGTCATCAAGAGGGGATTATGAATACAGTAGCAACATCTGGAACTGCTCTTACTAAAGAGCAAATCAAGCTATTTAAACGACTGACAAAAGATTTAATTTTCTGTTTTGACACAGATAAAGCAGGAATTGAAGCTGCAAAGAGGGGATTTGAACTTGCTCAGGAAGAAAAAATGAATGTTCATGTAATAACTGGGCTTGATACTAAAGATCCAGCAGATTTTATATTGGATCATCCTGGAGAGTGGGCTAATATTATTGAAAAACGTGTACCTTTTATGGATTTTTGTATAAATGAGATTGTAAAAAACCATGATCCTTCATCAATTGATGGGAAGAAAAGAATTTTGGCTGAGTTAATACCATTTTTGAATCTTTTATCGAGCACTTTTGAAAAAGATCAATATGTTAGAGAAATTGCATCAAAATTAGGAACAAAAGAAGTTGTTATTTATGATGAAATTAAGAAAAATAAGAAAACGAATATCCAACTTGCCAAAAAAGAAGAAAAAACTGAAGAATGTCTGCGTGAAAAACCAAGTTCAATGGAAATTGTTTTTGGCCTTCTAATAGAGCATCCTGAGACTTTGGAATCGCATTTCGAAAAAATAGATGAAAATTTGCTCATAAATCAAGAAAAAAGCATTTACAATACGTTTAAAGATCACTATAATTTGCTTCGAACAGAAGGTAAGAGGAAGGATTTTTTGTCATGTTTCAATGATGAAATAGCGAAGAGATTTGATGTTATTTCTTTATTTGTAGAGGATTTATATGTAACGTTCAGTAATGAAATGATTGAAAAAGAGTTAGAATTATTACTAGAAAGAGAAAAAAGATCAAGAATTGAAAGAAAACAACGGGAATTATCATTAAAAATGAGAGAAGCAGAGAAAAATGGAGATAAAGACCTGGCAAAAGACCTATTACAACAGTTCACTAAATTAGTTTCCCCTTAAAATTCACATATATGGCACGAACAAAAAAATTTATAGTACATCCTGATGACGATAAACTTGCTTCATTTCCTGACGCAGTTCGTAAACTGGTCAAAAAGGGGAGAGAGCAGGGTTTTGTTACTCAACAAGAACTATTAAAAGCAGTACCGAATGTAGAAGACGATTTATTACTTTTAGATGAAATTTACAGTTTATTTTTAGATTTAGGTATCGATGTTATCGATGTTAAAGATGAAATGATCTGGAAAAACAAAGAAGAGGAAGAAGAAAAAACAATTAAAAACAAAAAAGATATTGAGCTTAAAGAAATTGCTAATGATTCAATCAGACTTTACCTTTGCGAAATTGGTAAAGTTCCTTTATTAACTGCAAAAGAAGAAATTGATTTAGCACGTGCAATTAAGAAAGGTGATCAAACTGCAAAACAAAAATTAGCAGAAGCGAATTTAAGATTAGTAGTAAGTATTGCAAAAAAATATATTGGTCGCGGACTTTCTTTCCTTGATCTTATTCAGGAAGGAAATATTGGTTTATTTAGAGCTGTTGAAAAATTCGATCCTAATAGAGGATTTAAGTTTTCTACTTATGCAACATGGTGGATTAGACAAGCTATAACTCGTGCAATTGCTGATCAGGCTCGTACAATCAGAATTCCTGTGCATATGGTTGAAACAATCAATAAATTAACTCATGCACAACGAAGATTAGTACAGGAATTAGGACGTGAACCATTAGTTGAAGAACTTGCAGCTGAAA